>Ga0306923_10008990_pt1 | contig 10038 bp, 14 predicted proteins | sample sta12Can44000108_FD_203841 | JGI IMG/M metagenome (GOLD analysis project Ga0306923, IMG submission 203841) | Lab enrichment of tropical soil microbial communities from Luquillo Experimental Forest, Puerto Rico - statanox.12C.anox.44.000.108 (v2)... | ecosystem: Environmental > Terrestrial >...
AGCACGCAGGACATCGGCGGCCCGATAACGCGCACCGTCACCGATGCTGCGATAATGCTCGATGCGATCGTCGGATACGACCCCACCGATCCGCAGACCGCCGGCAGTGTCGGAAACGCGAGCTGAAGGCGTAAAACTCCGAGAGTTGGGCCCGCCTTATTTAGCCGTTGCCGCTATTCGTTGTCGGAGTAGTGGCGGACACTGGATGTCGCGTTGGCGGCGGCCAGCTCCGACGAATGTTGCGGGTTCCCATCAATGGGATTCATGGGTCAGCGAGGCGCCACCGCAAAGGGGCATGGGCCGCCCCTTTCATCTGCGATGGCGAAGGTCCGGATTGGGGTCGCTTTGAGCGCTTCACCTGAGACCGCCGGACTGTCACAGAAGGGTGGAAAGCGGCCAATCCAAGCGGTGCGAAAATCGCAGAATTTCGCAACAAATCCTGACCAATAGCCCCGCCCGCGAGTTACGCCTTCAGCTCGCGTTTGACCTCGTCGAGAAAGCGCCAGTCGGTGCTGTCGGCGATGATCTGTTGCGGGGTCGATTTGATCAGTCCGGTTTCGCGCAGACGAAGAGCTTACCAGCGGATCGTGTCCTCCGGATCGAACTCCCGCCACTTGTAATTGTTGTCCGTCAGCGTCTGAGCGGCGTAGCCGGCTCGCGGAACGCGACCAGTGGCGGCGAGGCTCCGGGCGGTCCCTGCGGGGTCTGTGGCGCACAGATCCGCCGCTTTCAGAACCGCGCGCAGCACTGAACGCGTCGCGTTCGGGTAGGCCCGGACGTAATCCGGAAAACCCGCCAGCATGCAGCAGAAATACTGCGACCATGGCCGGTCAACGGCGGTGTTGACGAGCACATGACCGACGTGCGCGGCGCGCAATTGCTGCGGCTCAAAGCGGCCATAGACCGACACCAGCAGATCGCGCCTGCTGCCGGCGCCCTTGATCAGCCAAAAATTGGGCCAGGCTCATGGCGCTTCACAACTCCCAAACACTCCGATCGCCGGGAAACCAACAATACCGCCTCGCGCGCGAGGCGGAAAAAATCGAAGGGTAAACGACTCGCGCGGGCTGTGAGCTTCGTCACAGAGGCGGTATCAACCGAGGAGACGTGCCATTTGCGGCCGTGATCCGGATCCCGATGTTGACCGAACCCAGCCCGAGAGGCCCGAGGATTTCCCGCCAGTCGGGCGTAACCCTCTATGCCCACCCGATGCGTCCGGAAAGCAAGGGACAGATTCATATCACCACCGCCGATCCACGCCGGCCGCCAGCGATCAATTTCAATTTTCTGTCGTCGCCGCCCGATGCGGAGCTGACGGTGCGCGCGGTCCGCATCGCCCGTGCGATCATGACCGCCCCTGCTCTGGCCCCGCTTCAGGTAAGCGAAGTCGCGCCCGGCGCCGATCGCACCACCGACGACGAAATCCTGGACTGGGTGAAGAAAGCGACGGAAACCACCTACCACCCGGTGGGGACCTGCAAAATGGGGTCCGACCCGATGGCGGTCGTCGATGCCCAGCTTCGCGTCCATGGCATTGCGGGCCTGAGGGTCGCCGATGCCTCGATCATGCCGACACTGACGTCGGGCAATACCAATGCGCCATCAATCATGATTGGTGAAAAGGCCGCCGACATGATGCTGAATACCACAGCCTGACCACCCTTGGACGGGAACGGCCGCTTTCGGCGCGAAGCTCCTGCCGCTGATAACAGGCTAACAGCCAGAAGGGCAGATTAGATTGCTTCGCTCAAACCCTTTGCGACTCGGAATGCAACCTTCTTTGACGCTTTACTGGCTTTGATCTGGATCTCCTCGCCCGTGGCCGGGTTACGCCCCTTGCGCGCCGGGCGTGCGGGTCGAATTCGTACTTGCAGGACGCCAAGGTTGGGAATGCGGATTTTGCTGCCCTTCTTCAGCACGCGACCGATGTCGGCCACGAAGCCGGCGAACATCTCGATCGCCTGCTTCTTGGGTATACCGTGATTATAGCCCGCCCACTCAGCGAGATGTTTCAACGTGACGATCGGCGGCAATGGCCCGGTCATCGAAGCGGGCTTAGGAGCAGACGTCGCGGTCCTTTCTGGTTGGACGCCTTCGTGGCGGCCAGCTTCTGCACCGCGGGTGTAGCCGTCGGTTTACCGGCCGTCTTTGCGGCTGGGTTGCTGCGTGCCGCAGGTGCTGACTTTCTCACTGTCTTAACTTGAGGTGTAGCCATCGAGGGCTCTCCGAGCTTACCTTTCGAGAGCAGAATAGCGAAGTGTTGGAAGAACCTGTCAACTTTGCGCGGAAACGCATCGGTTGACAAAGCGGAACGCTCGGTGGGGATGTGCGTGCTGCCCTGCTGATCTCTCTGCCGGAGCCGAATCGCCCGCAAAGTTCGAAGCTCGCCCTCTCTCTGGCCGCGGCGTATAGGTCTGGATTCGGCGCCCTGCAGCCGATGGCTGACGACGCGGCGTATGGGTGAAAATGCCCCATACCCGCCGTTCGCAATACGGGTCGGGACCGGCTCAGTGGGGGGAGGGGGGCGAACGCGCGCTGCCAAGCAAAGAACTCCTCTTCCGACATCTGATAGCGGTGACACGCCTCCTCGATTGTGATGACGCCGTTGGTCACCGCTGCCACGACCGCTGCTTTGCGGCGGGCCACCCATCTGCGGGTGTTCGGGGACGGCGGCTCAGTCATCGATTCATACGCAGGAGCAAAACCAACACGCTGCCGCGCGAAATCATTCCGCCACCCCGACAGACCAGCGCTGTTGGCGCACCGGGACAATACATGCGACCACGCAGGCGTTAAGTCGTGACTAGCGGTGGACTAGGGAGTACCTGGCCAAAACAGCATGATCATCATAGCCCCCAGGGCTGCAGGGATCGTTAGGCCCAACACCGCGCAAACAAGAAAAAAGGCAAGGTCATGTATAGAGCGCATCCGACAATCCTCCACTTGCGAGCGCGGCTTTGCCGACATCAGTGTGTCGGCGTGAGCGACGAGCATTTCGATCGCGGCTAGTTGACCCGATAACAGGTGGCTGGTGCGTGAGCACTCTATGGCTTCGATGCAAGCCATAGGTCCCGCTGGGAGATCCCTTGAAGCCTGGAACCGCCCGTCAGCGCTGCTGTTCTATTGACTGGGCCGTCGGGAGCGATCAAGCAATAGCGCTTTGGCGAGATGTAGACGCCTTCGAGCGCGATCCGCTGGCCGGTCTCTTCATCAAAGTTCTCGTCTGTGAGCCGCAGGGGCGAGCCCGGAAAGAGGCCCTTGTCGAATGGGTTCTCCGCCTCGAAGAGCGCGACAATGTCGTCAACCTCACGCCACGACAGCGCCTTGACCCCGTGCAGGAGGTGACTGATCGGCCCGCTGCGGGCGGCCTGGTTGTGGCTTAGCAGACGACCTGATCCCCGATAAAGGGCAGTTCCGCTGGTGTTTCCCCCATCCGCTCAGCTATTGTTGTCCGGCAACGATTTTTCGGGATATTTTGGCCGCTCTTTTTGGCCGGCTCCGAGCGGCATTCAGAAACCCGCCGTCCGAGTGATCGCGACCGCATCGTAACAACGGGCCCAGCCGTTTCCAGCCCGCCCGTCCTTTGGTGGTGCATGGGGTTGATCCCAAATTTCCTATGTGACTCCCTCCCCTTGTTCTGCGCCGTAGCTGAGCCGATTGGAGGAAACGCGAGCGGACGTTACCGATCTGCGATCACAACTGCATATTCTGCAAGATCGTTGTCGGGCAGATGCCGTGCTGTTTGCAGACTCAGCCCTGGAGGGAGCCGGATTCGAACCACCGGTCCCGCTGTTGCGAAAGGTCTCACGGCTGTTGCCGAAGGGAGATGCCGGACCGATAAGCTGGATGAGGTCATTAAGTACAAGTCGTCTCGCGAGACGACGATGGTCGGCCGCGGATGGTGTCAACGTGGCAGCACGCCTGCAGGAGCTCGCTAAGAAAAGGCTAAGATTTTCTAGAGAATTTGTTCCTGACGCGGAAGCAACAGCGCGGGGGCAAAAATCGAGCAGTTCGCGTTCGTCATAGCCGGGATCGTCGACCTGCAATACGAACCCCGCCGTTGTGGCTTAAGCAGCCGACCTGATCCCCGATAAAGGGCAGTTCCGCTAGCGTTTCCACCATCCGCTCAGCTATTGTTGTCCGACAACGATTTTTCGGGATATTTTGGCCGCTTTTTGTGGCCGGCTCCGAGCGGTTAAGGGATAATCGCCGCATGACGGATGCGGCTCATAACCAGCATTCGGAAACCCGCCGCCCGAGCGATCGCGACCGCGCTCGGCAATTTTGGCAAGATCATTGGTCCACCCCGTGCGGGTTATCGTTGTTGTTGAGACGGGGGGTGGGCGCGGGTGGCGTTCCCCTTCCACCCGATCCTGGAGGGTTAGTCGAAGGTTTCAGTTTGGGAAGACGCGGATAACGGTCCCCAAAGTCTGACCCTCTGACCAGACCTTGACCGTTGTTGGGGACATCAGATGGTACTTGTGGCGAGGCATTGCTTATGCCGATCATAACCGGGGAAAGAAAGGCTAACACGCCGACAACTGAGGCGAATCTTCGAGTCATTGCGTGATCCTCCTGATACGTGAGAAGGCCATTGACCGCGATCGATCATGCGTCGGTAGACTCATCGAGACAGACGAAGGAAAGCAGCTTCGAACAGCTCTCGTGGTGAGACGACGGAAGCCCCGGTCCCCGGACCCGGGCTCCGTCCAAAAAGTAGACCCGCTCCGATCCTCAACCCCGCGGCGGAATCGAGGAAATCGATGTTGCCATTAGTCTGCTCGACCGCGGACTGAAGCTCAATCCGAGCTTTGCCCGCGGTTGGCAGTGGAGCGGCTGGCTGAGGGCATGGTCCGGAGAGCCCGATGCGGCGATTCAGCATTTCGAGACATCGCTGCGCCTCAATCCGCGCGAGCACCAAGCCAACCCGTTCATGGGGATCGGCGTGGCCCACTTTTTCCCTCGGCGACTCGACGCAGCCAGGGCAGCACTACTTCGATCAAGCCGAATTGGGTCCCCACCTATCGATTTCTTGCATCGTGTTGCGCGCAGATGGGTCGTCTTGACGAGGCGCGGCAGTTCGCGCCTGATCCCCGAGCCGCCGATAAGTTAAAATCAGACAAACCAGCCGCACCTGGTGCGCGGTCGCGGTTGCGCGGCAAACCGTGAGCAAGGCATTTCCGAATATGAACCACCGGTAGACCCTCGACGTAGTCAGCGCGCGATGAGTGGCCGATGGAAGGAAGGTTTATGCATCTCCCGTATCGGCTCTCGCAACAATAATCGCCTCCCCTTGCTAAGGCTAAGCGACCGACTACCAGCCATTCGATTGGATTCTCGCAAGGTCCGGGCATCACGGCGAATGGCCGGAATCGGCGCTCTGCAGCCGATAGCTAACGACGCGGCGTATGGGTAAAAATGCCCCAAAGCCGGCCTTCACCATAAACCGGCTCCGTTCTTTTCGGTGCGCAATTGGCGTAAAAGCTTGGATGCGAAAGAGTGGGCATCCGGCGATGGACCAGAGCGACCTCGAAACATGCCCACGCTGTGGGGGGACAGGTGTCGATCCGGATCCGGATGAGGGATACCGGCAATCTCCGACCGCTGACGGTCTTGTTGGCACGTTGGTCGCGCTTTTCCTCGATTGGATTATGCGCAAGACCCTCGCTGTGCTCTTTCCGAAGTTCCATGCTCGCTGTCGCTACTGCAGAGGCGCGGGTCGTGTACCACAGACGCAATAAAACGAAGCCTATCGGCGAGTCCGATTGGCGCGCCCAGCGAGTGCAATAACGCCATAGGCCGGCGAGCGGGAGCTGTCCAATGCAAAAGGTATTTCTCGCCCCTGTTGCAGTCGCCCTCTGTCTCGCCGCGACGCTTGCGCAGGCTGCCGGCTTCCGGTTCATCGAGGTGCCGGCCGACGCCGCCGGCCCGGCCCTGAACGGTGCGATGTGGTCTCCCTGCGCCGCGCCGCCGGGCCAGATCGGCCTTGGCGACATCATTGTGCCCGGGGTCAAGGACTGCCCGATCAGCGGCGACAAGCTGCCCCTCGTCGTCATCTCGCATGGCGCCGGTGGCTCCTACAAAGACCTGCAAGACACGGCCGAGACGCTGGCCAACGCGGGTTTTGTCGTCGTTGCGGTCGATCACCCGGATGGGCGACGCGACCTCGTGGTCCGTTTGGTCGAGCGGCCGATGGACAGCAAGCGGCTGATTGACCTCGTGCTCGGCGCATCCCCCGCCGCGTCTCGAATCGATCCGCAACGCATTGGCTTCGACGGCTTCTCGTTGGGCGGTTACACCGGTCTTGTGCTACTCGGTGCCAACCCCGATTGGGCCGCGGCGCGGGCGTATTGCCAGCCGTATCACCTGTGCGACCAGCTCAACGGCAAGCAGTTCCCGACCGAGCCGCTGGCGCATGACGCCCGGATCAGGGCCGCCGTTCTCGCCGATCCGGGTCCGATCTTTTTCGACCGTGACAGCTTCGCGACGGTGAATGCACCGATCCAGCTTTGGGCATCGGAGGGCGGCGGCCCTCGCGAGCGTGTCGATTTTGTCAACCGCAGCCTGCCCGCGGAGCACGAATACCATGTCGTGCCTAACTCGCGCTTCGGCGCTCTCGGCGGGCATTTCGCCTTTGTGCTGTGCCCACCCGCGCTGGTGGAGAAGCGGCCCGAGGTCTGTTCGGATCATCCGGGCTTTGACCGCGCCGTGTTCCACAAAGAGTTCAACGCCGCGGTGCTTGCGTTTTTTCAGGAGCATCTGATCGATCGTTAGTGCAGTCGGGAGGTTCGCAGGTCCGGTTTCCAGTTCATCGAGGTGCCCGCCGACGCGGACAGTCCGGCTCTTCAGGGAGCGATGTGGTATCCCTGTTTGGAACCGCCGGAGGAGATCGACCTCGGCAAGATCACGGCGATTTCAGGAATCACCGTGCACGGGGCAAAGGATTGTCCCGTGATCGGGGACAGGCTGCCGCTCGTTGTCGTCTCGCACGGCAGGCGCAGCCACTTTGTCTGCCATCACGATACGATCGAGACATTGGCCGATGTCGGCTTCATCGTCGCCGCGATCAATCATCCCGGTGATACCTATTTCGACCTGAGCCGTTCCGGCGATCTGTCGGCGTTTGTCGATCGCCCGGGCGACATAAAGCGCTTGATCGACTTCATGCTCTCGATTTCCCCGGCCGCGCCCAATATCGATCGACAAAGCATTGGCTTCTATGGGTTCTCGCGTGGCGGTTACACGGGGCTGGTGTTGATCGGCGGCAATCCCGATTGGGCCGGCGCCACCGACTTTTGCAGACGATCGTCATCGCGGTGGTGCGAGAAGATCCTTCGCGAAGGGAGTTTCCGACCCGTCCACTCGCATACGACCCGCGGATCAGGGCTGCCGTCATTGCCGACCCGTTTGCTGTCTTCTTCACCGGCGACAGTCTTGCCTCGGTCACGGTCCCGGTGCAGCTCTGGGCATCGGAATTTGGCGGCGACGGCGTAACGGAACGGCAAGTTGCCGCCGTCGACAAGACCCTGCCGGCGGTGCACGAATATCACGTTGTGCCGAACTCGGAGCATTTTGCTTTCCTGATCCCATGCCCACGCACGTTGGCGGAGGCGGTACCGGAGATCTGTACGGATGCCCCGGGCTTTGACCGCGCCGCCTTCCACAGGCGGTTCAACGCGGCCGTGCTCTCATTCTTTCATGCCACCCTTGGTGACTGTAGCTGATCCAGTGGGCCAGCCGCCGGCGGTAGTCAGACTTAGGTGGAACCGGCCCGCTCTTGACGATCCGGCGAATGGCGGTTTACGACCCTAAGCGGTCACTCGTGCTTGTCCCACAGCTTCGGGCGCTGTTGCCCCGTTGCGGACCTCGCCCGGAGGCGAACCAAACCGCCGGGCTGATGGAAAGGGGCCATCCCCAGGGGAGCAACCAATCGCCGCACGCGTGGTTAAGCTTTCAGCTCGCGTTTGACCTCGTCGAGGAAGCGCCAATCCGTGTGCTCAGCGATGAGCTTCTGCGGGCTCGAGCGGATCAGCCCCGCCTCGTACAGCCGCAGTGCATAGAAGACGAGCGTATCCTGCGGATTAAAATCGCGCCAAATGTCGTAGCGGATCTCGTTCAATGCCTGAAGCGCATAGTCATAGCGCTTCGTGTATCCCTGATCGACGAGCAATTGCGCAGCGCGGCGGGGCTCCGACGCGCAGAGATCGGCGGCCTTGAGGATCGCACGCAACACTCGTTTGGTGGCAACCGGATATTTGCCGGCAAACTCAGTGTGGGTCGCCAGCATGCAACAATAATGCTGCGACCACGGGCGGTCGGCGATGCTGCTGACGATAACATGTCCGATGTTCCTGGCGCGAACTTCCTGTAGTTCGGGCGGACCGGCAAGGAAGGCGTCGATCTTGCCCTCGATAAACAGGTCTATCGGTCGCAGCGACGGATCCGTGACCCAGCGGAAGTCCTTGGCGGGATCGAGCCCGACCAAGGCGGTCATGATGGTCAGCAGCGGCCTGTCTGAGGCGGAACCGTAGGTGTTCACGCCCACGGTCCTTCCCTTCAAGTCACCGAGGGTACGGATCTCATTTTTCCTGAAGATTTCGAAGCACCCGAGGTGCAGGCCACTCAAGACCGTGACCGGCGCGCCGGCGTTCATCCCGAGAACGAGACTCGGGGCAGGGTTTCTGCCGAAATCCACTTCGCCATGCGCCATCATATCGGCAACAACATCCGAGTTGGCAGCGTCCGCCCGGCGCAAATGGGCCTCCGTCTCGTCTACATAGCGGATTTCGGTAAAGCCCTCGGCGCGCAGCAATTCCTGAAAAACTTGCGGGGCGATGCAGGTCCCGACGTCTTTTGCGAAGCGTATCGTGGTGACTTCCGGTGGCGGCTCGGCGGCGCGCGACTTGCCCGAGGCGAGAAACCCGCTGAGGCCCGCTGCGCCGGCGAACGCGGCATTGGTCAGAAACTGGCGGCGACTCTGGATCGGCACGGAACACCTCCCTGATCCGAACGGCTGGATCACGATGTCCCTGGCCCGCTGGCCGTTCCGCGCCGTCCGGATTGAGCTCGTCGGCCGCGCTGGCGTGTCCCAGGATTAGTGATGATGATAGCTTGGTGCAGGTTCGCGGTCGAGGGGCGTCGACACTCAACGGCGGACCGGCAAAGCTCTTTTTGCGCATTTCAAGGATTTCGCACCGCTGACGAGGCCCAAAAGTTTAACTGGTGGCCGGGTGTAGAACTCCCGTGCGAATGTCGGCAGAGGGTCCAATCGCGAGACCCTGTTGCAATCCCGCGAACGGCCGGTATCCGGCGCAACCCCGTCGCCCTGATGCGTCATGGCGAAGGTCGGCTTTCCATCTGTGGACGCCCCCCCCCCCGCTGCTGCTCACCGCAGGCCGGAGACCGGTCCTGCGAAGGTAATTCCCTGTTGAGCCATCGCGTTTTGCTGGCATTCGTCAATTGCTGCGCGATCCTGGTCAATGGCCATGAATGCCCGGTGATACAACGCGACGACGAGACCGCATTCAAGAAGCGGCTCAGAGCAGAACTGCTCGAAAGCAGCCGCACGATCTCGATCGACAATTGCGAGGGCCCGCTCGGCGGCCCGCTGCTCTGCCAGACCGTGACCGAGCACTTCATCAAAGTGCGCGTGCTCGGGTTCTCCAAGGCGGTGCTGATCGTCAACGGAGCCCTCTTATTCGCCACTGGCAACAACCCTGAAGCTCTATGGCGACATATTGCGGCGGCCTGATCGGCCGGCGCGTGCTGCGCGCCGGAGGGACCGCTCATCCGCGCGAAGTCCGCCTCGGCCGCGGTGCACGATGCGAAAGGGCGATGTCGGCCCGATAACACCAACCTGTCAAGCATGCGGTTGCTCAGTGAACCGCCACTCGGCAGGCCTGGCGGGACGGAACGCGCAACCTGACTACTCCCACGGGCTGTGCTTGACCGGAGGCGGGAGCCACATCCGCTTGTAGACTTTCTGCAGCTCCCGTTCCTTGGCGATTTCCTCTGACGCGGAAACCTTGGCGTATTTCG
>Ga0306923_10008992_pt1 | contig 10037 bp, 7 predicted proteins | sample sta12Can44000108_FD_203841 | JGI IMG/M metagenome (GOLD analysis project Ga0306923, IMG submission 203841) | Lab enrichment of tropical soil microbial communities from Luquillo Experimental Forest, Puerto Rico - statanox.12C.anox.44.000.108 (v2)... | ecosystem: Environmental > Terrestrial > Soil...
GGTCACGCTGGGCGGCGAGGCGCCGGATTCGCCGGGGCTGGACCTGCTCTCGGTGATCAGCGGCAGCGAGGGCACGTGCGCCATCGTGACCGAGATCTGCGTGCGGCTGCTGCCCGTGCCCGAGGGCGTGAAGACGCTGCTGTTCGATTTCGACAGCGTCGAGGACGCCTGCCGAACCGTGTCGCGCGTGATCGCCGGCGGCATCGTGCCCGCGGCGATGGAGATCATGGACCAGCACACCACGGCGCTCGTCGAGGACTGGCTCCACATCGGGCTCCCCACCGACGCGGCCGCCGTGCTGCTGATCGAGGTGGACGGTCCCGCGGTGACGCTCGAGCCGCAGGCACAGCGGATCGCCGCCCTCGCCCGCGAGCAGCACGCAAGGAGCGAGCGGATCGCCAAGGACGCCGACGAGCGGCTGCTGCTGTGGAAGGGCCGCAAGTCGGCGTTCGGAGCCTACGGCCGGCTCGCGTCCGGGTTCACCATCATGGACGGCGTCGTGCCCCGAACGCGCCTCGCCGAAGCCCTGACGAACGTTTACAAGTTTGCGGCGGAGAAAGGCCTCGATGCCGGCAATGTGTTCCACGCCGGCGACGGCAACCTGCACCCGCACGTGTTGTTCGATGCCAGCGACCCGGCGGGCCACGCCGCGGCGCTCGAGGTGTCGCACCGGATCCTGCGCATGTGCATCGAGTACGGCGGCACGATCTCGGGCGAGCACGGCGTCGGCATCGAGAAACGCCCGATGATGAGCGAGTTGTTCACCGCGGACGACCTCGCCGTGATGGACCGCGTGCGCGGCGCGTTCGATCCCGACCGGCGGCTGAACCCGGGCAAGATCCTGCCCGGCGGCGCGGGCTGCGGCGAGGGCGTCGAGGCCGCGAAGCGTGGCTCGTTCGAGGCGATGCGCGGCTCCGCGGCCAATGCGAACGCGGAAGGTCCCTGGATATGAACGCCACGACGACTCCGCGGACGGTCGATGCGTCGCGCTTCTCGATGAGCGGCCGGGCGCCGCGCATCGCGTGGCGACCCGAGAACGCCGCCGAGGTCGCCGACGCCGTGCGCCAGGCCGGCGCCGACGGGCTGAAGCTCGTGCCCTGGGGCGGCGGCGTGGCGCTGTCGCGGGAACCTGCTCCCGAGCGCTTCGACGTCGCGCTCGACATGACCGGTCTGAAGCGCGTGGCCATCTACGACCCGGACGACTACACGGTCACGGTCGAGTGCGGCATCACGATCGACGACCTGCGCGCGACGCTCGCCGCCAAGGGCCAGGAGCTGCCGCTCGAGGCGGCCGAGAGCTGGGGCGCGACGCTCGGCGGCGTGCTCGCGGCGAACGCGAGCGGCCCGCGCCGCCGCACGTTCGGCGCGCCGCGCGACCGCATCCTGGGTGCTTCGTTCGTCACCGGCGACGGCGTGCTGGCGAAGACCGGCGGTCGCGTGGTGAAGAACGTCGCGGGCCACGCCGTGCACCGGCTGCTCGTCGGCTCGCGCGGCGCGCTCGGCGTGATCGCGCAGGCGAGCTTGAAGCTGCTGCCGCAGCCGCCCGCGCGCGCCGCGCTGGCCTGGGGCTGCGACGCCGTCACACTCGCCGGTGCCGCGCGCTGGCGCGACTGGCCGCGCCGCGAGCCCGTTGCGCTCACCGTGGTGGGCCGCGCGATCGCAGCGAAGAACCCGTTGCTCGCGGCCGACGCGCCGTTCACGGTGGTCGCGGGGTTCGAGGACGACGGCGCGTGGGTCGAGGACTGCGTGGAGTTCGCGCGCCGCTCGCTCGGCACGCCGCGCGTACGCGTGAGCCACTCCAGCGTGCTCGTGCTGTGGCAGCAGGTGGCGGACATGGAGGAGCTGCCCGGCCCACGGCTCACGTTCACGACCGCCGCGAACACGCCCGAAGCGATCGCGTTCCTGAGTGGCCGGCCGGTGGCCGAGCGGCTCGTTTTCCACGCGCCGTGCGGGCGGCTGCACGTGTGGCCTTCAGGCACGGAGGCGGCGGCACTCGTGAAGGAGCTGGCGGGGCGTGGGTTCGCGTTGCTGGAAGCGCGGGGCGTGGCCGTGAGAACGCCTCATCAGGCCGAGGCGATACGAAGCGCGCTTCGCGTGGCGCTGGACCCCGGCGGGACACTCGCGCTGGGCGCAGCCTGGGCGAGCGAGGGAACACCCGCGCGCTGATCCGGTGCGGCGGACCTCAGCTAAGGCCGCTTCATCTTCACCCACTTGGCCACAGGCGGGATCGCCCTGCCGTTCTTGCAACAGTCGATGAGCGTCGCGAGCCGCGCCGCGCGTGTCTCCTCGCGCTTGGGGTTCCGCAGCCAGCCGGCGACCATCTTGCGATAGGACGGGATCTGCGCCTGCCAGAAGCGCCATGCCTTCGCGCTCGCCCTGAGCTTCTTCGCGGATGCCGCATCGAGCTTCATGAGCCCGCGCTCGTGCGAGTAGCCCGCCTCGCCCGAATCGTCCCACTTCGCGCGTGCCGCGCGGCCGGCGTCGTGGACGAGGCCCTGGGCATCGAGCTCCGCGAAGCGTTTGAGGTTCACGCGGCTCCACTTGCTCGTCGCCTTCCGCGGCGAGAACCGGATCGTGTAGTGCCCGGCGTCGATCCCGCGCCGCAGCCCATCGATCCAGCCATAGCAGAGCGCCTCGTCCACCGACTGCGGCCAGGTGATGCACGGCTTGCCGGTCGACACGCGCCAGAAGCCCACGACCAGGTGGTCCCGTTTCGCGTGGTTCGCGGCGAGCCACTTCCGCCACGCGGCCGGGGTGGCGAAGAACCGCGGCGTGGGGGCCGCAGCGGGCGGACGCCGGGCGGCGCTCACAGCGAGAACCTCCAGCTCGCCTTGGCGAACACCTGCCGGCTCGTGGCGCGCGGCGCGTCGTTCGTGAGGTCGCGGTCCCAGCCGCTGTTCACGCCGGCGTAGAACACCGTGCCGGGGTGGATGACGTAGCTCAGGAGCCCGTTCACGTCCAGGTGCCGGGCGTTGCTGTCGTACTGCGGGTAGACGCGGATCGAGAGCCGCTGCGTGAACTGCGCCGTCAGGTTCACGCCCACGAGCCACTGCGCGACGTAATCCGTGCCGTTGTACGCCGTGGCGAGCCGGTAGCGCGTCACGTTGGTCGCCGCCGTGAGCCGCGGCGTGGGCCGGACGGTGGCGTTCAGCACGTACACCTCCTGCCAGGCGAGCGCCGACGTGGCGTCGGTCGCGCCGAACAGAATGCCGTCGCCGACGAGCGCGTCGAAGTCCATCGTCAGCGGCCGCCACGCGGTCCACTGCGCGAACACGTGAGCGCGGTCCTGCGGGTAGGTGTGCGTGAGCCAGAACTCGTCCACGTGCTGGTAGCCGGCGTTCACGAACGCGCTCCGCCGGAACTCGAAGTCCTGGCTCGCCTGGATATTCGCGAGCTCCAGCCGGCCGGAGTGGTCGTGCACGACCAGCGCATCGAAGATCGGCGCGGTGCGCTGCAGCACGCTGCCCCTGGGGAAGAAGTCCCAGAACGCGCCCACGTGCCGGTACGTCACGCCCGCGTAGTCCTGGTAGCCGATCTCGTCGCGGAACTTCTCGCCCACATGGCGGGCGCCGAGCTCCAGCGACCTCGCCTTGTCGCGGTAGAAGAGCCGTAGGACGCCCATCCAGTCGGCGAATGACGTGCGCGCGGCCTGCGCGTTGGCGCTGTCGATGGTGGAGCTGGACGCCACGACCTGTGCCTCGCTCCGCCAGTGTCCGGAGAGCCGGAGCTGCGAATCGAGCCCGCCGAAGCCGTTGAACGTGGCGCCTTCGCTCGGGCTGCCCGGCGCCAGGGCGGGCTCGGGCGCGTCCTGCCAGTGCGCGCCCAGGAGCACGCCCACGTTCGATCCCTGTCCGAAGGGGAGCTGCGACCGCTCGAGCGCGTACCAGCCCGGCCGCGTGAGCACGCTGTCGTTGCTCGGCGTGTATCCCGAGCCGAGCAGGCTCGATCCTCCTGCGTCGCGGACCACGAGCGTGCCGGTGTTCCACGCGCCCGCGCGGCCCGTGAGCTTCACGCCCCAGTCCGGATCGGCCATGCGTCGAGTGAGAACCAGGTCCATGAGCGAGAGGAAGTGGTCCGCGCCCTCGAGGAAGAACGGGCGCTTCTCCGGGTAGATGAGCGGGAAGCGCCGGTTGACGTCGATCTGGAGCTGGTCCGCTTCGATCTGGCTGAAGTCGGGGTTGTACGTGGCGTTCAGCACCAGCGACCGCGTGACGCCGAGCTGCAGGTCGCCGCCCGCCTCCTTCTGCGTCTCGTCGCTCCAGCCGGTCGTGCCGCCCGCGTCGAGCAGGTCGCGCGTGCCAGTGGTGGCGCCATACACGTACGGCTCGATCGACAGCTCGCGGCCGCCGCGCGCGCCCTCGAGCCCCTCGAGGTCGGCCGCCTGCAGCATGATCGGTCCCGGCTCGCCGACGCGATACGGCGGCCACGTCGAGACCTCGTTCCACGACGTGATCTCGCGCCGCACCCAGATGCGCCACGGCCGGCCGTGCGCCGAGATGCGCAGGATGCGGAACGGCACTTCGATCTCCGCGGTCCACTCGCCGTCGCCGCGGTGGGTCGCCGAGTCCCAGACGCCGTCCCACTTGAAGTCGGGGTCGCCGGCCAGGATGCCGTCCGCCTGCACGCCGTACGGGTTGACGCCGAAGATGTACGCGCGCTGGCCATCGCCGTCCGTGTCCACGTGAATCGCGACGTGGTCGCCGTCCAGCACGTTGTCGCGCGCGGTGAGGCTCGCGTGGGGTTTGCGCCTCGCCTGGCACCAGATGCCGAACACCAGCCGGTCGCCGTCGCGCAGGACGCGCACGGTCGTGGATTCGTCGGGTGCCTCGCCCTCGCGCGGCGACATGAGCCGGAACGCGCTCGCGACGGGCGCCTCCGCCCACGCTGGCTCGTCGAGCACGCCGTCCACGCGCACCGGGCTCGTCGCCACGCCCACGGCGAGGCTCACGTGCTCGGCGGCGAGGCCCAAGCCCGGCAGGCACAGCGACAGCGCGACGGCGGCGGCGCGCCGCGACCCGGTCATCGAGAAACGTCTCCCAAGTCTTCACGAGCGAACGAGGACGAAGCAGCATATCCGAAGCGCTCGCACGCGTGTCGCGACTCGATTATCGTGCCCCGCCGGCTGATCGCCCCATCCACCGCCCCGGAGGGAGCCATGAACCTCGACCTGTTCGCGTCGCTCTTCGCCACGCTCGCATCACCCGCGCTCGCGCTCGTCGGCCCCGGCCGCGCGCCCGCGCCGCTCGCCCACACGTACTCGATCGTCGCGCGCGATCCGAAGACGGGCGAGATGGGCGTGGCCGTGCAGTCGCACTACTTCAGCGTCGGACCCATCGTGCCGTGGGCTGAGGCCGGCGTCGGCGCCGTGGCCACGCAGTCGCTCGTGCTCGTGGACTACGGCCCGAAGGGACTCGAGCTGATGAAGAAGGGGCTCACGGCGAAGCAGGCGCTCGATCAGCTCTTGAAGGCCGACTCGACGCACGACGGCCGGCAGGTGGCGATGGTGGACGCGAAGGGGAACGTGGCAGCGTACACGGGACCGTCGTGCATCCCGGACGCGGGCGACGTGCAGGGCGACCAGTTCTCCTGCCAGGCGAACCTCATGTCGCATCCGACCATCTGGCCGGCGATGAAGGCCGCGTACGAGAAGGCGCAGGGCGATCTCGCCGAGCGGTTGATGCAGGCGCTCGAGGCGGCAGAGAAGGCGGGCGGCGACATCCGCGGGCGGCAGTCGGCGGCGATCGTGGTGGTGAAGGGCGAGAAGGGCGCCAATCCCTGGGACAACGTGGTCGTGAACCTGCGCGTGGAGGACCACGACCATCCGCTGGTCGAGCTGCGCCGGCTGCTGCGGCTGCGTCGCGCCTACAACCTCGAAGACCAGGGCGACGCGTTCACGACCGCGAAGAAGAGCGCCGAGGCGGCGCAGGCCTACGCCGAGGCGATGAAGCTCGCGCCGGACGTGGTCGAGCTGCAGTTCTGGGCGGCGAGCACGATGTACCAGAACGGCAAGAAGCCGGAGGCGCTCGCGCTGTTCAAGCAGGTGTTCGCGCGCGAGGCGCGCTGGGTGCCGTTGATCGAGCGGCTGGCGAAGGTGGGCCTGTTCCCGAACGATCCGAAGGCCATCGCGGAGGTGCAGGCCCAGGCCACGAAGGGGGCGCCGTGGTGAGGGGCGTCCTCGCGTGCACGCGAGCGGTGACTCTTCCGCGGCGGTGAACGAAGCGCGCTGGCGCTTCACGACGATCGCGCACGCGTCGCATCGCGTCCTCGGGCCGCTCGCGGCGGAAACGGTCGCTCGCGCGCTGGCGCGTGCCGCCGAGTTGTGTAAAGCGTCGGGCGGCCTCGTCCTCGACATCGGCTGCGGCAAGGGCGAGGTGCTGCTGCGCGCGCTCCAGCACATGGGCGGCCAGGCGCTTGGGGTCGAGCCGAACCCTGCGTTCGCCGCCGCGGCGCGGGAGCGGGCACGCGAGCTGGGCCTCGCGGCGCGCGTCACGATCCATGAGTGCCGCTGGCAGGACCTGCCCGCGCCCCCCACGGGCGCCGCGCTCGCGATCTGCACCGGAAGCGTGCACGCGTTCGGGAGCTTCGGCGATGCACTGAAGGCCTTACGCGCCATCGTCGTCCCGCGTGGCCTCGCCCTGGTCGCGCCCGGCTACTGGAAGCGCGAGCCCGCGGCGGAGTACCTCACGGCGCTGGGATCCACGCGCGACGAGCAGGACGACTGGGACGGGACACTCGCGCGGGCCGAGGCCGCGGGCTGGCGCGTGCGCCATGCACACGCGAGCACGCGCGGAGAATGGGAAGACTACGAGGACGCGTACGCCGCGAACATGAACGCGTGGTGCGTGGCGCACGCGGACGACCCGGAAGCGCTGGGGTTCGCGGAGCGGATCAGCCGCTGGAGTGCGCTCGTCGAGCGTCACGGGCTCGACACGATGGGCTACGCGCTCCTGCTGCTCCAGCGCGACTGAGGTCACACCCGCATCGCACGGGCGACGGCCTCTCTGGGGCCGCGGCGCGGGCGGGGCGGCTCTGCGCTATGCTGCGCCGCCCGTCGCCGCACGCCTGGACCTCGAGGCTCATCCCCATGTCCGAACCCCGGAAATCGCACCGCCACCTCTCCGGCAAGCGCATCGACCCGCCCGCCATCACCGGGCGCGAGTCCGCCGCCGATCTCGTCGATTCGGCGTTCCTCGCCTACAACGCCGCGCGACTTCGTGAAGGGGCGCGGCTGCTCACCGAGCGCATGCTCGAGGAGGACGTCACGGTGGCGCTGTCGATCACCGGCGCGCTCACGCCCGCGGGGTTGGGCATGAGCGCGCTGATCCCGCTGCTCGAGGCGGGGTTCGTGGACTGGGTCGTCTCCACGGGTGCGAACCTCTATCACGACGCCCACTTCGGCCTCGGCCTGAGCATGCACCAGGGCACGTTCCAGGTGGACGACGTGGAGTTGCGCGAGAAGGGCGTCGTGCGCATCTACGACGTGTTCTTCGATTACCACGTACTGCTCGACACGGATGCATTCTTCCGCGAGATCATCTCGGGCCCCGAGTTCCAGCGCACGATGAGCACGGCCGAGTTCCACTTCCTGTGCGGCAAGTACCTCCGCGCGCGCGAGGACAAGCTCGGCTTGAAGCGCCGCTCGCTGCTCGCGGCGGCGTGGGAGTTCGGCGTGCCCGTGTACACGTCGTCGCCCGGCGACTCATCGATCGGGATGAACGTGGCGGCGAAGGCCCTCGAGGGGAACAAGCTTCTGCTCGACGTGAACGCCGACGTGAACGAGACGGCCGCGATCGTGTGGGACGCGAAGGCGCGCGGGGGCAAGAGCGCCGTATGGATCCTAGGCGGCGGCAGCCCCAAGAACTTCCTGCTCCAGACCGAGCCGCAGATCCAGGAGGTGTTGGGCATCGCGGAGAAGGGCCACGACTACTTCCTCGCCGTGACCGACGCGCGGCCCGACACCGGCGGCCTCTCCGGCGCCACGCCCGCCGAGGCGGTGAGCTGGGGCAAGATCGACCCCGACCAGCTTCCCGGCACGGTGATCTGCTACACGGATTCCACGATCGGGTTGCCCCTGCTCACGTCGTATGCGCTCGCGCGCCATCAGCCGCGCACGCGCAAGCGGCTCTACGACCGCCGCGAGGACCTCTTGAAGCGCCTGAAGCAGGCGTACACGGAGCACGGCCGGGCCAGCGCCGCCGACGCCCAGCGCTGACCGACCGGCGACATGGTCCGCCTCCGCCGGCACTCGAGCCACTTCGACGTCGAGCTGCCTGCCGGGGATGAGTTCGTCGTCCGCATCGCCGAGAAGCCCGGGCGCTGGATGTCCGCCGCCGAGCTCGACGCGATGGTCGCCGATGCCCGGCACGTGTTGTCGCGCGCGGTCCCGGGCGGCGACCTCGAATACGGCATCTTCACCGGGGATCCGGAGCGTCTTGCGACCTGCGTGCTCACGATCGTGCGCGAGCGCTCGACGAAGCGCCCGGTCGCGTTCAACGCGATCGCACTTCTCCCGGTGACGCTACGAGGCCGCGAGGAGGAGGTGCTCCACCTCGGGCTCACGATCGTGGACCCCGATTACCGGAGCCGTGGGCTCTCGTGGGTCGTCTACGGCCTCACCGTGCTGCTCGTGTGCGCGCACCGCCAGCTCCGCCCGCTGTGGATCAGCAACGTGACGCAGGTGCCGTCGGCGTTCGGCATGGTGGCCGACAGCTTCGAGAACGTGTTCCCCTCTCCACACCCCGGCACGCGGCGGAGCTACGAGCACCTGGCGATCGCGCGGCACATCATGCGCTACCACCGTCACGTTTTCGGTGTTGGACCCGAAGCGCACTTCGACCAGGAGCGCTTCGTGATCGAGAACTCCTACACGGGCGGCTCGGACAACCTCAAGAAGACCTGGGACGAGGCACCGAAGCACCGGGACGAGATCCACAACGAGATGTGTCGCGCGCAGCTCGACTACGACCGCGGCGACGACTTCCTGCAGATCGGGCAGTTCACACTCGGCGCACAGCAGCGCTTCCTGCTCCGCTCGGTGCCGCCGCGCTCGCTGCCCGCCGTGCTGAGCAACGTCGCGTTCCTGTTCGTGGGCTCGCTGCTGCTGCCGGTGCTGCACTGGTTCAGCCCGGGCCGGCCGCTCGGCGAGCTGAGGCCGTGGAAGGGATGACCACCGGAGGGGCCGCCGTGTTCGACTACGCCGAGTTCACGAGCCGCAACTTCGGGTTCGTGACGCGCGACGAGCAGCGCGCGATCCACGACGCGCGCGTGTTCGTGTGCGGCGTGGGCGGCATGGGCGGCGCGTGCCTCGCCTCGCTCGCCCGTGTCGGCGTCGGGCACGTGGCGATCGCCGACGGCGACCGGTTCGAGGTCTCGAACCTGAACCGCCAGGTGTTCTCGTCGGTCGCGACGGTCGGTCGCGACAAGGTGGAGGCGACACGCGAGCAGTTGCTGGGGATCCACCCCGCGCTCGAGATCGAATCCCACGGCTTCGACTGGGTGGACCACGTGGACGACATTCTGAGCACGCACAAGCTCGTCGTGAACGGCATGGACGACATCCGCTGCGGGGTCCATCTCTACCGCCGCGCGCGCGAGCACGGCGCCACCGTGATCGATGCCTACACGGCGCCGCTCCCGTCGGTGACCGTGGTCGGCCCGGGCGACCCGCGGCCCGAGGAGCGCCTCCGCTGGCCCACACGCGGCCGCGTATGGCGCTCGCTCACTGACGACGACGTCAAGGCCTGCCTCGAGCGCGAGATCGCGTACGTGCTGACGAACTCCTCCTCGCACCGGCACGTGGTGCTGGAGGCCGCGATGGAGGTGCTGGCCGGGAAACGGAAGCGCATGTCGTTCGCGCCCATGGTGATCACGACCGGCAACCTCATGGCGTTCGAGATCCTGCGCCTCGCGATGGGACGCCCGCGCGGGACCGATGCGCGCGGCTACTTCTTCGATCCCTGGTCGGCGAGGATCGAGAGGCCGCGGAATCCCCTGTCGGCCTGGGCCGTGGGCCTCATGGTCCGTCGCTATCTCGGGAG
>Ga0306923_10008994_pt1 | contig 10036 bp, 10 predicted proteins | sample sta12Can44000108_FD_203841 | JGI IMG/M metagenome (GOLD analysis project Ga0306923, IMG submission 203841) | Lab enrichment of tropical soil microbial communities from Luquillo Experimental Forest, Puerto Rico - statanox.12C.anox.44.000.108 (v2)... | ecosystem: Environmental > Terrestrial >...
GTCGTCCCCGGCCCGCGGCTGCAGCCGGAAGAGCCGCGCGCGGCGGCCAGGATGAACCAGCTGATGGGCATCACCGATTGGTATGTCATGCGGCAGGTTTCGATGCCGATCACGCGCAATCGCGTCGTCGCCCCGCGCGTCAAACGGCCGGTCGATGAAAACGAGATCGTCGGCGCCATCCCCGACGCGCGGATCTGCATCGCCGAGATCGCCCGGTTACTGGGTGGCCACACCTGGATGGCAGGTGATGAGATCAGCCTCGCCGATCTGTTGCTCGCGGCGCACCTCTCAATGTTCGCGCAAGCGCCAGAAGGCGCGGCGATATTGCAAGAGCACGAGAACCTGAGGGGCTGGCTCGCGCGCATCGAAGCCCGCCCGAGCATGAAGGCGACCACCTGGGACAGGTTGCTCGAACGGGCGGCGGCTGCCGCTTAAACCGGGGCCGAGCGATGCTGATCAGGGGCTTGGCGGCACTTATCCTGGTGTCGGCTGACGGTGCGGCTTTCGCGGAGGTCAAGTCCGTCACACCGAACGGCTTCGAGGTCGTGAGCATGGCCACGATTACCGCGCCTCCCGATCGGGTATATGCCGCGCTCGGCGAGGTCGGCCGCTGGTGGAGCCCCACTCACACCTTCTCGCGTGATGCCGCGAACCTCAGCATGGAGTTGCGCGCCGGCGGCTGCTTTTGCGAGCGGCTCAAGGATGGCGGCACTGTGCAGCATTTGCAGGTCGTCTACGCCGCACCGGGCGAAGGGTTACGTCTGCGCGGTGCGCTTGGGCCGTTGCAGACGGAGGGTGTCGACGGGACGCTCAGCTGGACACTCAAACCGGCCGAAGGCGGCACGAGTGTGACGCTGAGCTATGTCGTAGGCGGCTACATCCGCAGCGGCATGGAGCAATGGGCGCCCCGGGTCGACCGGGTGCTCGACGAGCAGCTGCAACGACTGAAGAGCTTCATCGAGGGTAAATCCCCGACGCAATAACGCAGCAACCGTTGTCGGCGGGAGCGCGCTCCCAAAGTCATCGATTGGGAGCGGCTACTCCCACGCGCACCAGAATAGATCATCCTACTGCAGGAGTTAGGTCGGCTGCTCGCAGTTGACCATCCACGGCGTCCCAAAGCGATCCGTGAGCATCCCGAAACGGGCGGCCCAGAAGGTCTGCTGGATCGGCATCTGCACTGTCCCGCCTTCCGCCAATGCGCTGAATATGCGTTCGGCGTCGGCCGGCTCGTCGACACCGAGCGTAACGGTGATACCCTTCATCGGCTCATAGCGGTCGGGTGGTGCGTCAGAACCCATCAATACCTCGTCGCCAACGATCAGGCGGGCATGCATCACCTTGTCGCGCCATTCGCGCGGCGTTTGGTCGGCCATTGGTGAGCCCTCGTACTTCATCATCATTGCGACTTTGCCGCCGAGCACCTTCTCATAGTATTTGAAAGCTTCCTCACACTTACCGTTGAAGCTCAGGTATGGGTTCAGTTGCATTGTCGACTCCTGCTGATGGTAAGAGAGGTTCTGGGGTTACTTTTTCTTCGCCAGCTCCTGCTCCAGTTTGCGCGCATCTTCGACCGCTTCACTGGGAGCGAAGTCGTCAAGTTCGAAAAGCTGGCGGAGCTCGATCTCGCCTTCGGCTGTTTCGCCATGAGGACTAGGGCAGCGCTTCGCCCATTCGATTGCTTCCTCCTTCGATTTCACCTGGATCAGCCAGTAGCCGGCGATAAGCTCCTTAGTCTCGGCGAACGGCCCGTCGATAACCGTTGGCTTTCCGCCAGAGAATCTGATGCGTGCGCCTTTTTTGCTCGGCTGCAACCCCGCAAGATCGAGCAGAACGCCGGCCTTGGCCATTTCTTCATTATACTTCCCCATCGCCGCAATGAGCCGCTGGTCGGGCATGACGCCCGCTTCGGTATTTTTGTTGGCCCTCACCATCATCATGAAACGCATCCTGTTGCCTCCTGAGCCTTGTCGGGTGGAGTTCCAGATCTGATGCTACGTCGAACAACGGATGGTGAGATCGACATCGAGAACCAAAATTTTTTCGGAGCGACGCTTCGTCCTACCCCAGCGCACCCGCAGCGCGGAGCGCCGCGATCTCCTCATCCGAAAGCCCGAGCACATCGCTGAGGACAACCCCGGTATCGGCACCGAGTTCCGGGGCTGGCCCGGAGGCCCGGCCGAAGCTCGCCTGCCACGGCAATCCCGGAAGAACACCCGCGCCGTGTGGTTCCCAAAACGCGCGCGCATTCAGGTGATTGCTCCTGACTAGATCCAGAGAGGTCGCAAGCGCCGCCGCCGGGATGCCGGCCCGCAACAATTCGGTTTCGGCATCGGCAGCCGCGCGAGGCTGCGCCCAGGCCGTCAGTGCATTATCTATTTCACCTCGACGTTCCACACGGTCGAGAAACCCGAGTTCTGCCAAGGACGTCAATGCAGGAACGACGGCGCACAGTTGTCGCCATTCGGTCTCGCTCTTGGCGACGATGCTGATCCAGTCGTCTTCTCCGGCACAACGGTAGGCGCCGTGAGGAATATAAAGATCAGAGTCGTTACCGCGCGGCTTTGGCGGAGCTTTCAGTTGAGCCGCCAGCAACGGCTCGGCCATCGTCCACAGCATCGCTTCGATCATCGAGAAATCGACTCGTGCCACGCCGCCGTTGCGTTGCCGATGCCAAAGGCCGGCGGCGACGGCAAAGGCGAGCATCAGACCGCACATCGGGTCGAGCCACGCGAAACCGACCCGCGGTGCAATAGTGGGATGACGGTTGAGCCCGGCAAACCCGGCGTAGCACTGCAGCAAGGTGCCGTAGGCGACCGCATGCGCCTCTGGTCCGGTTCGCCCGAGACCGGAGGCGGAGACGTAGAGGAGATTGGGATTGATCTGCCGCAAGTCTTCCGCGCCAAGCCCCAACCTCTCCATGACTCCGGTTGCGAAGTTTTCGATCAAGACGTCGGATCTGGCGGCGAGCTGCTGCGCGATGGCGACGGCTTCCGGCTTCTTCAGATCGAGCACGATGCCTTGTTTCGCCTGACCGAGAACCGTGTGCAATTCGGATGCACGTCCTGGGTCGCCTCGCCCGGGCGCCTCGATCTTGATGACATCAGCACCCATCGCCGCGAGGTAGCGGGTCGTCGTCGGACCAGCGATGACCCAGCTGAAATCGAGCACGCGAACCCCCGAGAGAGGCAGCGGACCCGATAGTGGACACTGCGTCTCGCGCCGCGTCGCTTTGGTGATCTGCAGCCCGAACGGAGGACTCGGAGCTTTGACAGAGTGGCCGGTGATTTCTAGCCGCCGGTAAAATTTGCGGTGCTCGAGCTGCGGCGAAGCGAACTGTTCCGCCGGCTCGCGTAGCGGAAAACTCGGCACATGAGCGGCCTGCGCCGCATCGGCGATCCATTGCTTGTCGTGTCGCCGACTCCAGCCCGACATCAGCGCGTTGAGCGCGTCCCAGTTGGCTATGCGGTCGGGCTTGGTGGCAAAGCGCGCGTCATCTCCCCAATCGGGGGAGCTCATTACCTTCAGCCACGACGCCCACTGGCGATCCTCACGCGGTGAAATGGCGACGTACCCGTCGCGTGCTGGCGAGATCGTGACCGTCGCCCCATTACCGTCCGTCACCCTCTTGCGCGGCCGGATTCGTCCGGAAAGGCCGGCGCGCGCAAGTTCGCCCACTGCCATTGTCGCCAGCGCTTCTTGCATCGAGACATCGATGACGCCGCTGGGCTCTCCTGCCAGTGCCGCGTGCATGCCGGCGCAAGCCGCGGCCAACCCGCCGATGAAGGCGGATTGTTCGCCCACTGGCCGGATTGGCGCTTCGGATAGATCGTCGACCTGCCCAGTCAGCAGGCGGGCGATGCCGCTCGCAAAGAACAATGTCAGATCCGCCGCCGGGTCGTCGGCCTTGGGTCCGGTCTGTCCGAAAGGAGAAATGATTACGAGCGTTGCTGTGGCATTGGACCGGCGAAGCGAGCCACTGTCGTAGTTCCGGGCCGCGAGGTCGCGGAGCCGCCCTTCACAGATGATCAGGTCGGCGGCCGACAGCGCCCTGCGGGCGGCTCCGTCATCGGCGGCTGTGGTCTTGCCGAAGTTGAGGTAGACCGCCAACTCGGACGAGGTGTTCGGCTCTATACAGGTGAGGTTGGCGCCGACATCGGCGAGCAAACGCCCACAAACCGCTGCCGCGAGGCCTTTGCCAATTTGAACGACCTCGAACCCTTCCAGCAGCGGCATACCCGGATCAGCGCTGACCGCGATTGCTCAGCGTTGGGAGGTATTGCTGCGCTACTTCCGGTGACGAAGTTTCGACCGTGAAGCTGCTACCCCCTCCGGTATGGCCCGCTTCCCAGTTGGGCTCCCATTGTACCTGTACATAGGCCTGCATTCCCGGCGCGAGCTGCAACGTGTCGTGTTCGCGTGTGGGAGTTCCGAAGGGCTGTACCGTAAACCGGTACTTTCCCGGCGGGAAATCGTGAAAGAAGTACGTCCCTTGCGGCATGTCGCCAACCGCTGCGCCGTTGGCATAAATTATCGGTACTCCCGCGTAGACATTCCCCCCTGTCGGATCCGCTTGACGAAAGAACCACACTCGGACCATGCCCGCTCCGAGCGCCGGGGCCGGCGCCTGCGAGGCGGCCGGCGTCGGCTGCGGCGCGCAACTCCCCAGCGCCAGCATGCAGAGGCCAAGCCACATCGGAGCTATAAACCGGTATCGATACATGATCGCTCCTCCCTATCTTCGTTTGGTCACACCGGCGCGTCGCTGGGGCGCTCCGATTGACGATTATAGCGGCATTTCGTGCTGTCGTGATGATTGAGCGACAAGCTCCGTTCTTATGGCTTCGACGCCAGATCGGGTTTGCTGGTGTCGAGGTCGACGGGGACGGAGACATGCTCGTGGACAATCAGCCAATTGCCGTTGATCTTACGGTAGACGTCGGTCACCCGCACCGTCAGATCGATCGGCTGACCCTTCGAGTCGGTACCGCTAACCCGCTGAATGCTGTGGCTGTACCCAAGCCTTCCATCGGTTGTGACGCCAAGGTCGCTGATCTCGAATTTGAGCGGTCCTTTGACATGGGCGAAGAAGTCCTGCCAGTCCCTGCGATACGCGTTGGCGCCGACATATTGGCGCGGAGGGACGACGTCGAACACGAGGAGGCTCTCGTTCGGCACATAGACCTTCATGATCGCGTCGGCGTCCTTCGCGTTGAAGGCGGCGGCGAATTGGGCTTCCAGCGCTCTGATCTTGGCCTCGTCGTTGGCCGCTTGGGCTGTTGCTGCCGGCGTCCCAAGGGCGGCTGTAGCGAGTAAAGCCAATGCTGCTGCGATTCGTATCTTCATGATCCGTCCCCGGTCTCGATCCTTTGATCCGCTTGCCGCGGCGGCGATCGGCATTCACAATTCGGCTGATGATAATCGAAGCGAGGCTCCGGGGCAGCCATGACGGCATCACGGCAACTGCATCTGGGCGCGTTCATGCGCCCGGTCGGCATCCACACCGCCTGGTGGCGTTACCCCGGTGCATACCCCGATGCCAATTTCAATTTCCAGCACCTGAAGCGGTTCGCCCAAAGCTTGGAGCGCGCGCGGTTCGACGCATTCTTCATGGCCGATCATTTGGGCGTGCTCAACATGCCGATGGCCGCACTCAAACGCAGCGCCACCGTCACCTCCTTCGATCCGCTGACGTTGCTGCCGGCGTTGGCGATGGCGACCGAGCATCTCGGGCTGATCGCGACGGCCTCGACGACCTTCGAGCCGCCTTACCTGATCGCGCGGCGGTTCGCCTCGCTCGACCATATCAGCGGCGGCCGTGCCGGCTGGAACCTGGTCACCACCTCCAACCCCGATTCCGCGCTCAATTTCGGGCTCACCGAGCATATGGAGCATGGTGAGCGCTACCGCCGGGCGCGCGAGTTCTTCGATGTCGTCACGGGGTTGTGGGACAGCTGGGACGACGACGCCTTTATCCGCGATGTCGAGAACGGCGTCTATTTCGATCCCGAGCGGCTGCACGTGCTCGACCACCGCGGTGAGTTTTTCTCGGTGCGAGGCCCGCTAAACATCGCGCGCCCGATCCAGGGCTGGCCAGTCATCGTTCAGGCGGGAGCCTCGGAGGCGGGCCGCCAGATCGCCGCCGAAACCGCCGAGGTGATTTTCGCGAGCGGCGGCAATCGCGCCGATGCGCAACGCTTCTACGCCGATGTCAAAACCCGGATGAAAAGGCTCGGGCGCTCGCCCGATCATCTAAAGATATTGCCCGGCGCCCTGGTGGTCGTCGGAGACACCGCTGCCGAGGCACTGGAGAAACGGGCACTGCTCGACAGCCTCGTGCACCCGGATAGCGGTCTTGCTTCGCTGTCGATCGCGCTCGGCTATGACGCCTCGGGCTTCGACCTCGACGGCCCATTGCCGGAGATCCCGGAAAGCAATGCCAGCAAGAGCGGCCGCGAGAGAATTATAGAGCGGGCGCGGCGCGACAATCTGAAGGTCCGTCAGTTGGCGCAGATTGCCGGCAGTTACGGCGGCCTCGCTCTGGTCGGCACTCCCGCAATGATCGCCGACCAGATGGAAGAATGGCTCTACAGCGATGCCTGCGACGGGTTCAACATCATGTTCCCGTACGTACCGGGCGGCCTCGACGATTTTGTCGATCAAGTGGTGCCCGAGTTACAGCGCCGCGGCCTCTTCCGGCGAGAGTACGAAGGCAGGACCTTGCGGGAAAACCTCGGCCTCCCCCGGCCGGAAAATCGGTTTTTCGAGAACCGAGGATTTTAAGCCGGAGCACCATTGGCGCCATCTTAAATCAACTGCCTCCCTTCTGCCCCGGACAGCCGATTGGCTACAGCTCAGGGATCTGCGCCGGGCAAGTCGGGTGGACAGGTGACCTGCATTCGGCTTCGAGGCCATCCAGTCAAGGGACAACCAATGGCCTGGCGATATTGCGGCGTGGCGTCTACAACTCGGACGGTTACCGCTCTGCAGCGCCGGATTCCTTCCGATAAATCCGGTGAAGCCGCGCCTTGCCCCTCACCCTCCCGCTGCGCGGGGCCCTCCCTCTCCCCGCGAGCGGGGAGAGGGCTGGGGTGAGGGGCCGTCGCCTTTGCGATAAGGTCAGGCGGCCTACCGGGCAACCCCGACGAGCTTGTGGCCATCGGGGTCGCGAAGATAAGCGAGGTAGGCGCCATTTGGGCGCTTGCCAGGCGGATCCTCGATCGACGTACCGCCATTCGCGACGCCGGCTTTGTGCCACGCCTCGGCTTGCGCCGCATCCTTCATGACAAAGCCGATCGTGCCGCCATTGGCGTGGCTGGCTGGCTTGCCATCGATGGGCTTGGACACCATGAAACGGCCGCCATTGTGCGAGTAAGTGAGGCGGCCTCTAGCGTCCTCTGTAGCAGGGTGAGCGCCCATCGCGGTAAACAGGGCGTCGTAGAATTTCTTTGACCGGGCAATATCGTTGCTGCCGATCATGATGTGGCTGAACATTTCGTTTTCTCCATCTGAGCATTACGCGCTCGGCGCGGCCTCGTCCCATAAGCGGGAAGCGGCCTGCGGGCCGCACACTATGACGGGCCGACGATTGGCAGAAGAGCAAAATCTCTCCGACCCTATCGCGCCGATAGCAGCCATCGAACAAACGTCACTTGGAGTCGAGGTTCGCCAGCGAGAGACCGAGCCGGTTCGTTGGGACGAAGGGGCAGCTTAGGGCATGAGGACGCGTTCCTGCCGCCACCGTTGAGCGTCCGCTGTCAGTTCAGTCAAGGGACCTTCCGGAGGACGCGGAGCAATGGGCGAGACGCACCGAAAGCAGAACTCCGGCTTTACCCTTGCTCCTTCAATTGGCTGACAGCCTACTTCGCGAACGCGTTTCCGCCGGTTAGACTTAGCGGTGGTGAAGATTTCGGCGGTTGACTCGGCATTCGAGCGCGCGCTGTCCGCAGAGATAGCCACGAGTGAACTGATGCGCGTGCGCGTGCTGGCGACGACGCTCGTCGTCTTGCTGGTCGCTGAGCAGCTGCTGTTCCTTTTTGCCCGCGACCTTGTCGAGCAGTTCACTCAAAAGCCCCTGCCCGCATGGCTGCCGGCTCGGATCATCGGGCCTTTCCTCGCCTACGAGATCATGGCGCTGCTCGTTCTGCGCTACCGACTTGCGCGTGGAAGGACCTTTCCGACCGCCGCGAGGTTCGCCAACGCGCTCATCGAGACTAGTCTGCCGACAGTGATCCTATGGTGGGTCACCGAGTCCACAACACCGGCCGTCGCATTCGGCTCTTGGCCGACGATGCTTTATTTCATCTTTATCGTCGCCTCGACCTTGCGGCTCGACTTTCTGCTTCCTGTATTTACTGGCATCGTCGCGGCAACGGGCTATCTGGGGGTAGCCACCTGGGTTCTCTCTCTTCGAGGAGTAGCCACCAACCCGAATCATGTCATCAAGGCCGTGCTCATGGTGGTCGCCGGAGCGGTAGCCGGGCTGGTCGCCCTCCGGCTGCGCGCGAAGTTCCGACGTGCCCTCGAGGAGGCGGTGTCGCGCGAGCGTGTCACCAACCTCTTTGGCCAGCATGTGTCTCCATCGGTCGTCGACCGCCTGTTGGATAGTCCGTCAGAGTTCACAGGCGACATCCGCGAGATCTGCGTGATGTTTCTGGACATCCGTAACTTCACGGAAAGCGCGCGCAACCGCCCGGCCGCCGCGGTGGTCCAGTTCCTCAATGCCAACTTTGCATTCATGATCGAAGCAATTGACCGCCATGGGGGCTTCATCAATAAATTTCTGGGCGACGGTTTTTTGGCAATATTTGGCGCGCCGCTGGACGATCCCATCGCTGCCCGCCACGCGGTTGAGGCGGCGCGGGAGATACTGGCTGAGATTGACGAGCGCGGCCTGTCCGACGGCCCATGGCCGCTCAAGGTCGGAATCGGGCTCCACTTGGGTTCCGCCGTTACCGGCAATGTCGGCTCACCGCGCCGTAAGGAGTTCACCGCGATCGGCGATACGGTCAATCTCGCGTCACGCCTAGAACAACTCACCAAGAAGTACCCCGCTCGCTTGATCGTCTCCGATTCAATGATGGCAGCGCTGGGCGCCACCGCCGGAGCAGCAAGACCGTTGGGCAAGGTGCCAGTGAAAGGCTATACCGAACCAGTACCCATCTGGGCGCTCGATTGAAAAGTCGGCTGTGAGGCATGAAGACCTGTTCCCGCCGCGCCGGCTGAACGCAACTATGTTAGCGGACTACGATGCGTCCATTCGCACGGACGAAGCGCACAAGTAGGAGGAAACACTTATGCCGTTCTATGAAAAGGGCAATGTCCGCATCCATTACGAGGCGGCCGGGTCCGGGTTTCCGCTGCTGGTAATCCCGGCGGCGGGCTCAACTCGACCGTCGCGGGCCTGAAGACCCATCCGTTCAACCAATTCAACGAATTCGCGAACGAATTCCGTGTCATTGCCGCCGATTTGCGCAACGCCAAGGGCGGCCAGTCGACTGGGCCGCTGGAGACCGGCCGAGCGTGGGACAATGCGAGCAATGCGCTGCCAAGCGGCGGTTGCAGAGGCCCGAATGACCGCTTGAATTGCTCGGGCGCGAAGACAGATTGCGCTGGCGTTCCGCACCGAACCTGCACTCTACTGCCGAGGGCGTTCTCAGTGAGGTGACGCCGATGTTTGCAGATCTTGAGGCTTGGGCTGCACGCAACATTTTTTTACTTCCTTTAACCTCCCTGATCATCGCGCTCGTGATAACGCTACGTCTGTCCATTGGCAGCGATGGCGTTCGGCGGCATCGGACTGGAACGTACGATCTGACGGGCGCCTAGCGCACGCATCGCAGCGTAATGGCCGAAGGGACGACAACTGCCCCCGGAGCCAGCAGTCCCAATACTTCGGTCACGTTGAGGGTGACATGCCGCGATCATACGATAGCCTTACGCTCGAAGACGCGAAGCGAATGTTGTCCGCCGCTGAGGCGAAGGCCGCGAGCTTTGGGATCGCCTACAATATCGCGGTGGTCGATGCTGGCGGCCA
>Ga0306923_10008998_pt1 | contig 10035 bp, 9 predicted proteins | sample sta12Can44000108_FD_203841 | JGI IMG/M metagenome (GOLD analysis project Ga0306923, IMG submission 203841) | Lab enrichment of tropical soil microbial communities from Luquillo Experimental Forest, Puerto Rico - statanox.12C.anox.44.000.108 (v2)... | ecosystem: Environmental > Terrestrial > Soil...
TCGCGCCAGCGAGCGCGGGAGGCGGCACGCGACAGGTGGCGGGTGCCGGCGCTCCCGGACGGAGATGGAGATCGTCCACGAGCTCGCCGTCGGGGCGAGTTTCCCAGGTGGAGGCGGTGAAGCGATAGGGGGCGAGGGCAGCGGGCGGCTCCGTCCACGCGCGGACCTCCACGAGCTCCTCGATCCAGTCGTAGAGAGCCAGCACCTGCTCGGCTTTCGACATCGAGTGAAACCACGCCTGGCGCCCCTCGAAGAGCAGCATGATCACGTTGGCAAGGGCGCAGGGGCCCAGGCAGCCGCCGATGGTGAGGTGCACGCGATTGCGCAGGCGCCGTCGCTCCCACTCCTCGTGGTAGAGCTCGCGCGGCACCGGCTCGTAGCCGTCCTGCACGCGCCCACAGCAACAGGCGTCAGCGCAGACGAAGAGCTGGCCGAGCGAGCGCTCCACGTGGATGCGGCGGCCATCGAGACGGTGGACGATGTTGCGCACTAGCGAGCGGCGGCGGGGGAGACGACCTGCGCCACGCCGATCATGGCATCGCGGGTGACGAGGGCGGCCAGTTCGGCTTCCGAGAGGCTCTCCGAGCCTTCGGGTCTCAACGGCAGCACCATGTATCGGATCTCCGCGCTCGAATCCCAGATGCGGATCTCGGTGTCCTCGGGGAGGGTGACGCCGAACTCGGCCAGCACCTTGCGCGGCTCGAGCACGGCGCGCGAGCGATACGCGGGTGACTTGTACCAGACGGGTGGCAACCCCAGCACCGGCCACGGATAGCAGGAGCAGAGCGTGCACACGACCATGTTGTGGACGGCGGGCGTGTTCTCGACGACGACCATCTTGTCCCCGCCGCCTCGCCCGCCAATCCCGAGCTCCGCGATGGTGGCGGTGCCGTCCGCGAGCAGTCGCTGCTTGTAAGCCGGGTCGACCCATGCCCGTGCCACGACCTTGGCGCCGTTCATGGGCCCCACGTCCTTCTCATAGGTCTGCACGACCTTGTCCACCACTTCCGTGGACAGGAGGCCTTTTTCGATGAGGAGCGACTCGAGAGCCCGGACGCGGTGGACCACCCAGGGCTCGGGCTCGGAGTGATGGCTACCCATCCCGCCTCCCGTCGCCCTCTGCGGGCGTGAGATAACTTTCCCAGAGATCGATGAAGACGCGCTGCCGCGGCTCGGCCGTCTCGCCCCACAGCTCGCTGGCCTCGAAGCCCACGCTGTAGAGCGGCTCGGGGCAGCGGCCGCGCCCGTGGGCGTGCGCGTCGGGGAGGATGTACACGCCGTGGAAGCCGTGGATCCACCCGCGATGTCCGCGGGCATAGCCAGGCAGCCGCGTGTGGCCGGGCGGCTGCCAGTTGCGCGTGACTACGGCCTCACCGAGCGGGAAGCGCGGCGCGGGATCGGGCTCGCTCTTCTCGGCCATGCCCTTGCGCACCACACGCATCATCCGCTCCATGAGCTCGGGGTCCTTGCGATCGCCCAGCGGCCGCTGCGGGTTCATCGCGAACTCGCGGGCGCGGGCCTCCAGCTCCTCGCGGCCGATGACGCCCTTCTCCACGAGCAGGGTCGATACGGAGGCGAGCCAGTGCTCGTAGTAGGAGGTGTTGAGGTATTCGGCCTGCCCCATGCGCTCGACGGCGTGACGGAACTCGTCGATGTTGTAGATGCGCCTGACCATGCCGATCAGGTTCATGACCATCACGGCCTTCTCCCAATCCGCGTGGAAGTAGGGTTCGTTGTCCTCCCGCTCCACGGGACCGAAGCCGTGCTTGCCGCCGAGATCGTGCACGCCATTCATGATCGATGTGCGCGGATGATCCCGCGAGGCCCCAGGGGTGTCAAGCGGTCAGCCTCCCGCCAGCTTCACGGTGTGGCCGAGCTGTCTGAGCTTGTCGGCGATGCGTTCGCGATGATCGCCCTGGATCTCTATCGCGTCGTCCTTGACCGCGCCGCCCGCGCCGCACAGGCGTTTGAGCTCGGTGGCGCGGGCCTCGAGATCTTTGGCGGGCAATCCCCGAATCACCGTCACCACCTTGCCTTGGCGTCCCGAGCGATCGCGGAAGATGCGCACCACACCGTCGGCCGGCCCGCGTGGATCGGACGGCGGCGTCTCGCGCTGGCGAAGGGGAGGCGCGAGGCGTCCGTGCTCGGTGGAGTAGACGGGACGGCTGTTCTTCACTGCGCGCAGTGTAGCAGAGCGCGCCGCGCGCTGGCAGCTTCGCGGGCGGCCGCGTATACTCCTCCGGCATCCACGAGAGAGGAGTCAGCGCGACCATGGCCAGCCCCGCCCTGTCCGACGTCCAGACGAAAGTCCTCGACCGGATCGACGAGAAGGAGATCGTCCGTCTCGCCTCGGAGCTGATCCGCATCCCCTCCTTCACCACCGAGGAGACGCCGTGCGCGGAGTGGCTCGCCAACTATCTGCGCGATCAGGGCCTGTCCCCCGAGCTGCAGGAGATCGAGCCGGGGCGCAAGCAGACGGTGGCTCGACTCGCCGGGACGGGAGGTGGGCGCTCCATCATGTTGAACGGCCACATCGACATCGATCCCCTGGCCAGCGGCTGGACGCGCGATCCGTTCACGCCGTGGATCGCCGACGGCAAGATCTTCGGCCACGGCATCTTCAACATGAAGGCCGGCGTCACCGCGTGCATTCTCGCCACCCTCGCCATCAAGCGCGCGGGCATTGCCCTGCGCGGTGACGTGGTCCTCGCCTGTGTCGCCGCCGAGCTCAACAGTGGGGTGGGGACCATCCACGCCATCAAGAACGGCTACCGCACCGATATGGCGGTGATCCCGGAGCCCTACGGCGCTCACACCATCATCACCAAGCACACGGGCTCGATGGACGTGGTGGTGCACACCCTCGGCCGCGCCACCCACATCGGCAAGAAGGAGCAGGGGTCGGACGCCATCGCCAAGATGGTGCGGGCCATCGCGGCCATCAACGCCATGAAGATGACGGCGGTGCACGATCCTGATTTGCCGGGGCTGCCGCGGCTCAACGTGGGCTCGGTGATCGGCGGCCGCGGCCGCGACTACAACCTGCGCGGCGCCTACACCGTCTCCGACTTCTGCACCGCCTACGTCAACGTGCGGTTCAACACGAGTCAGAGCGGCGAAACCGTCCTCGCCGACTTCCGGCGTACCCTCGATGCCCTCAAGGGCGACGACCCGGAATTCCAGTACGAGATCGAGTTTCCCCCCGCGCTGTCCCGCGGCCTCGGCCGGCTCGCCAAGGCCGCGGTGGACGTGCCGGTGACGGAGCCGGTGATTCAGATGGTCACCCGCCATCTCAAGGCCCTCTCCGGCCGCGGTCCGGAATACCTGGGCGTGCGTCTACCCCAGAGCTACGCGGGCAACGACACCACGCATCTCTGGCAGGCCGGCATCCCCTGCTGCCTATACGGGCCGGGCGGGGGCTACACCGACTACCACGACGTGCACACCAACCTCGACGAGCTCTTCCTGGTCACGCGCGTGCTCGCCCTCACCGCCCTCGAAGCGGCCGCCTAGAACACTCGGAGGGGGCCGCAGTTCGAGTTGAGCGGCGTTCCGCCGCGAGACGACAGCTGAGTGAGACCCCCTTCCGAACCTCCCCCGAGGATTCGGTTGCGCGGGCAAAGCCCGCGCTCGAAGCGGGAACATTTGAGCGGCAAGCACCTGGTCGGGTATCAGGTCTCTCGATCGGGGACGAGCCAGGGACAGGTCAGACGCTCGACCAACGACACGGCGGCGAAGAGTACGATGGCCATCAGCGAGAGCAGGATCATGGCGCTGAAGGCCAGCTCCGTCTTCCAATAGGAGGTGGAAGACAGGATCACGTAGCCGAGTCCCCTGTCGGAGCCCACGAACTCGCCCACCACCGCGCCGATCACGGAGAGCGTGATGGCCACCTTCGCGCCCGCGAAGATGAAGGGCAGAGCCATGGGCAGCCGCACCTTGAGAAAGGTCTTGAACGCGCTCGCGCGATACGAGCGGCTCAGGTCGAGGAGCTCGGGCGGCGTGGCGTGGAGGCCGGTGGCCGTGTCGATCACCACGGGAAAGAAGGCCACGAGGAAGGCCACCACCATCTTCGGCAGCTCGCCGTAGCCGAGCACGAGCAGGAGCACGGGCGCGATCGCGATCTTGGGCACGGACTGCGCGAGCACGATCAACGGGTACAGCGCGCCGCGGAGGATCGGCGAGTAAACGATGAGCACGGCCAGCGGCACGCCCACCACCATGGAGAGCGCAAAACCGCCCAGCGTCTCATAGAGAGTGACCCACGTGTGCTCGATGAAGCGATAGCGCCACTCCCAGCCCTCGCCGAGGATGGCGGAGGGCGCCGGCATGATGAAGCGCGGGATGCGGAGGACTCGCGTCGCCGCCTCCCAGAGCACGAGAGCGCCCACGAGGGCGCCCACGGGGACGAGGACCTCGTTGATGCGCCGCCGCGCCGTGCTCACCCGCGCACCTTCCGCCCAGAGAAGATCAGGCTGCGCACCTCGTCGCTATGCGCCTTGAAGCGCGCGTCGAACTCCAGGTCCATGGTGCGAGGGCGCGGCAGATCCACCGGGATGACCCGGGCGATGCGGCCGGGCCGCGGCGTCATGACCACGACCCGGTCGGCGAGGAGGATGGCTTCCGGGATGCTGTGGGTGACGAACAGGATGGTCTTGCGACGCTCCTCCCAGATCCGCAGGAGCTCGAGGCTCATCTCCTCGCGCGTCATGGCGTCGAGGGCGCCGAACGGCTCGTCCATCAGGAGCAGGCCAGGGTCGGGGAGGAGGGCGCGGCAGATGGCCACCCGCTGCTGCATCCCACCGGAAAGCTCGTGCGGATACTTCGTCTCGAACCCTGCCAGTCCCGTGAGCTCGAGGAGATCGACGGCGGGCTTCCGATACTGGCGCGGATCGAGGCCGAGCATCTCCACGGAGAAGAGCACGTTGTCGAGCACGCTGCGCCAGGGCAGGAGCACCGGCTGCTGGAAGACAAAGCCCACGTCGGGGAAGGGCGCGTTCACCACCTGCTCGCGCACGCGGATCGTGCCTCGCGTGGCCGGCACCAGTCCGCCCACCAGCTTGAGGAGCGTGCTCTTGCCGCAGCCGCTCGGTCCCACCAGGGTGACGAACTCGTTCTCCCCGACGGTCAGGGACGTCTCGGCCAGCGCCTCGACCGGATCGCCCCGGCGGGTGCGATAGGTCTTGGCGACGCCGTCGAGACGGATCACGCGGTCGAGGGGAGAGCGGCGCCGAAGCGGTTGATGGACAGCGGCGTCGCCACCGCGCCCCGACAGGCCGCCGCGACGTAGGGCGCCAGTCGCTCCGCCACCGCCCGCGCCTGCGCGCTCTGCGCGCGCTGCCGGTCCGCCGCGTCCTGCGCCCGAGCGAAGATGCGGTCCTCGTCCACGGTGGTGACGCGGCCGTGCTCCACCACTACCTGGCCGCCCACCAGCACAGTGTCCACGCTGGCCCCCGTCTCCGCGTACACGAGAGCCGTGACGGGATCCGAGAGCGGCCGCAAGAAGACAGAGCCAGCGCGCAGCAGGACCAGATCGGCCTTGGCGCGAGGCGCGATGGCCCCCAGGTCTTCAGCCTGACCCAGCACGCGCGCGGTGCCGGAGGTGGCGAGCCTCCACACCGTCTGCGCGTCGAGCCAGCGCTCGGTGGCGTGGGGGAAGCGGATCGTGCTGACCACGGAGGCGATGCGCAGGGCCTCGAAGAGGTTCTGGTTGTCCGCGCACACAGAGCCGTCGGTGCCGAGCCCCACCGCGACCCCCCGATCGAGCATCTCCCGCACGGGAGCGATGCCCGCGCCCAGGCGGAGATTGCTTCCCGGATTGTGGGCGACGGCGGCGCCCGCGTCGGCGAGCATGCGCAGGTCATCGTCGGCGAGCCAGATCGAGTGCGCGCCCACGAATCCCGGGCCGAGGACGCCGTGATCGGCGAGGCGGGCCACGATGCTCTTGCCCCAGCGGCGCTGGCCCTCCACCGCCTGCACCTTGGATTCCGCGAGATGCGTGTGGATGCCGACACCGTACTCGCGCGAAAGCCCCGCGCAACCGTCGAGGAACTCGTCGGTGGCCTGGTTGGGAATGGTCGGCGACACCGCCATGCGGATGCGCCCGTCGGCGCCGCCATGCCACCGGCGGATGGCCCGCTCCGTGAGGTCGAGCAGGCCCTTGGTCGGCGCGGGTTGCATCGCCTCGACCGTCCGCCGCAAGTCGGCGGGAAGGAGATCGAGGAGGCCGGGCACGGTTTGGAAGAAGACCACGTCGGCCACGGCGGGGGCGAGGACGACGCGAACGCCGACGTCCCGGTAGGCGCACACCACCGCTTCGAGCCCCTCGTCGGTGATGGCGGGCACGGCCATGTAGAGGTCATAGGCCGAGGTGCAGCCCGTCTTGAGCATCTCGATGGCGCCGACCGCCGCCGAGAGATATTCATCCTCCGGCGTGCGAAAGGCGTAGTTGGCCGGGGCGTAGGTGAGGAGATCTTCGAGGGTCCAGCTTCCCGCTCGCCCGCGGGCGAGATGGCTCGCGGCATGAGTGTGCGCGTTGCCGAGGCCGGGCAGTACCAGGTGTTGGCGGGCGTCGATCTCCCGAGCATCCACGGGAGCGGCGAGGTCTACGCCCACCGCGGTGATGCGCTCGCCGTCGATCAGGATGTCCGCGCGCGTCACGGTGGGCGGGGTGCCCGCGAGCACGCGACCGCCGCGAATGACGAGGCTCATGGCGCTCTCCGACCCTACTTCTTCTCGGGCAGCAGGTCGTTGGTGTAGATCTCCTCGAGGCCCACCTTGCGCTTGAGCTCGAGGTACTGCGTGTAGAGATCCCGCGTCTTCTCGAGCCGCGCCGTCTCGAACTGTCCCACCGCCACCTTGCCGCTCGTCACCTCCTCCGCATAGACGAAGCGCGCGCCCACCTGCGCGGCGCCCACCGCGCCGTCCGGATCCACTTCGGGGTGGTGCTTGACCACGTAGCCCACGCCCTCCTCGAAGTGCTTGGTGCGGAACGCGTAGTCCGCTCCTTTGAAGGTGGCGCGGAGGAACGCCTTGAGGCCTTCGGGATCCTTGGCAATGGAGTCCTCGCGCGCGACGAGCGAGGTCGAGGCCACGTCGAAGCCCAGGTCGGACCAGGCGACCAGGACGCGGATGTCCACCCCCTGCTGCTGGGCGACCTTGCGGATGCGCGCCTCGTGCACCACGAAGAAGGGCACGGCGTCGGTGGCGCCCTTGATGAGGGCAGGGGGCATGGAGGCGGCGTCCATGGTCACCCATGACACCGAGTTCGGCTTGAGCCCGCTGAGCTTCTCGAACACCGGCCAGAGGATCTGGTGACTGTTGCCGGGCGAGATCGCGAGCTTCTTGCCTTCGAGGTCCTTGGCGCTCTTGATGGGCGAGTCGCTCCGCACGAAGATGCCGTGGGGCGGCCGGCGGTACCAGAGCGCGATGGCCTTCACCTTCACGTCGGTGTTGGCCCGCGCCGCGATGAGGGCGGAGATGCCCACGTCACCCTGGCCGGCCGCGATGCGCTTCACGGTGTCGCCCGAGCCCTGGCCGCGCACGATCTTCACATCGAGTCCTTCGTCGCGGTAGAAGCCCTTCTCGAGGGCCGTGTAGTGCGGCACGTACTCGCCGGTGGGCACGAAGTCGAGGATCAGCGTGTAGGGCCGGAGCGGTTTCGGCTGCGCGCCCCCCGTCAGCGGCACGAGGATGGCGGCGGCGAGCGCGGCGGCGACGAGGGTAAGAGAGCAGCGCCCGGGCACTCGCGTCATGACTATCCTCCGTGGCAGTGGTAGGTGAGGTCGACGACCCCGCCGGCCCAGAACGCCGGCGTGTGCCCGTTTCCGACGCACGGCGGGGATGAAGCCATGGGCGGGATCATGCCACACCACGAAGACACGGTTGACGCCGTTCTGCTGGCGCTCGATCGGCAATCCCGCTATGATCCCGGCACTCGGATGTCGACTGCATGGCCTTGCTGACCGTCCGCGACCTCTGCGTGTCGTTCGAGACGCGCGACGGCACGGTGCGCGCGGTGAACGATGTGTCCTTCTCGCTGGAGGCGGGGAAGGTGCTCGCGCTGCTGGGCGAATCGGGCTCCGGGAAGAGCGTCACCCTCCGCGCGATCCTCGGGCTCCATCACGGCGCCAACGCCCACGCGAGGGGCGAAGTGATCGTGAAGGGGCAGGACGTGAACCGCCTCGACGAGCGAGCGCGCGAGGCGCTGCGGGGCGGCGTCGTCTCCCTCGTCTTCCAGGAGCCCATGACCGCGCTCGATCCCGTCTACACCATCGGCGAGCAGATTGCCGAGACCCTCGTGCAGCATCGACCCCAGCTCGATCGCGCGGCGGTGCGCCGGCGCGCCCGCGAGCTACTCGATCTCGTCCAGGTGCCGTCCCCGGAGCGATGCCTCGACAGCTACCCGCACGAGATCTCCGGGGGCATGCGTCAACGCGCCATGATCGCCATCGCGCTGGCGTGCGAGCCGGAGCTGCTCCTCGCCGACGAGCCCACCACCGCGCTCGACGTGACGGTGCAGGCCCAGATCCTCTGGCTGCTCCGCGACCTCCAGAAGCGCCTCGACCTGGCCGTCATCTTCGTGACTCACGACCTCGGGGTCGCCGCGGAGATCGCGGATGCGGCCGCCGTGATGTATGCCGGGCGCATCGTGGAGCAGGCGCCGATCCGGGAGCTCTTCCGCCGTCCCGCGCATCCCTATACGGCTGGGCTGATGCAGGCCACGGTGCGGCGCGGCCAGAAGGGCCGCCCCCTCGTCCCCATCGCGGGCACGCCACCGAACCTCGTCACCCTCCCCGCCGGCTGCGCTTTCGCCCCGCGCTGTCCGTCCGTGCGGGAGGTGTGCACCACCACCGAGCCCGTGTCCCACGCGGTAGCGTCCGATCACACTGCCCGCTGCCACCTCATTGCCTAGGAGGCTTTCATGAGACGCATGATCATCGTGCTCCTCGCCGTCGCGCTGTCGGTCTCGCTTCCCGGACTGGCCTCCGCTCAGGGCACGCTGCGGATCGGGATGACGGCCAGCGACATTCCGTACACGGGCGGCCAGACGGACAACGGCTTCGAAGGGTTTCGCTTCGTCGGCTATCAGATCTACGAGTCCTTGATCGCGTGGGATCTCACGCGAGGGGACCGGCTCGCCCCGCTGGTGCCCGGGCTCGCCGAGTCCTGGGAGGTCCGCAAGGATGCGCCCACCAAGTGGGTGTTCAAGCTCCGGAAGGGCGTGACCTTCCACGACGGCAGCCCCTTCAACGCCGACGCGGTGATCTTCTCGTTCGAGTCGATCAAGAAGAAGGACTCACCGCACTTCGACACCTACGGATCGGGCCAGGTCGGCTTCCGCATCGCCTCCGTCATCGGGGTGAGCAAGGTCGATGACCACACGGTGGAGTTCGAGACGAACAAGCCGACCAGCTTCGTGCCCTATCAGCTCTGCTACATGCTGATCGTGTCGCCGACCCAGTGGCAGAAGTTCAAGGACTGGCGCAAGTTCGCCGAGCAGCCGTCCGGCACCGGCCCCTTCCGCGTGACGAAGTTCGTGCCCCGCGAGCGGCTCGAGCTGGAGGCCAACAAGACCTATTGGGACGTCAAGCGCCGGCCGAAGATCGACAAGCTCGTGCTCCTGCCCATGCCGGAGCCGACCACGCGTTTGGCCGCGCTGCGCAGCGGTCAGGTGGACTGGATCGAGGTGCCCCCGCCCGACGCCATTCCTCAGCTCAAGAGCGCCGGCTTCACCATCACCCTGAACAGCTATCCGCACAACTGGACGCACACCCTGCGCCTCGACAAGGAGCCCTGGAACAACAAGCTCGTTCGCAAAGCCGCGAACTACGCCATCGACCGGGTGGGCATCTGCAAGAACCTCCTGAATGACACCTGCATCCCTGCCACCGGTGTGGTGTACCCCGGGCATCCGTGGTTCGGGAAGCCGAAGGAGACGTACAGCTACAACCCGGCCAAAGCCAAGGAGCTGTTGCGCCAGGCTGGATTCGACGCCAGCAAGCATCCGGCGAAAGCCGTGCACCTGATTTCGAC
>Ga0306923_10009002_pt1 | contig 10032 bp, 2 predicted proteins | sample sta12Can44000108_FD_203841 | JGI IMG/M metagenome (GOLD analysis project Ga0306923, IMG submission 203841) | Lab enrichment of tropical soil microbial communities from Luquillo Experimental Forest, Puerto Rico - statanox.12C.anox.44.000.108 (v2)... | ecosystem: Environmental > Terrestrial > Soil...
GGATCAGTGATAGGAAATGGGTTGCAGATCTTTTGCAGCCTTACGGCGGCGGCCTTGTGTTGGCGGGCGAGCCGGAAGGCCACGGGTTTCGCCCGCTCGTTCTGGACGCTTATCGCATTTGCAACAGGTATGTGGGGCGTAGCGGACCTCGGCTGGTCGTATTACGAGGTGGCCCAGCGCAGCGAGCCACCTCCCGGGTCGATGATCCGATTCCTATTCGACACCCATGGAATGTTCTTTGTAATGGCAATTTTCCTGGATCAGCAGAAACGCTCTTCAGAGATTGACCTGGAAGAAGCGTTGGACTTTATCCAGATCGGCATTCTGTTTTTCTTTGTTTACTTCGGCATGTATTACTTGCCGATGTCCACATTGGATCGCTCGCACGCGTGGCATCGAGAGATCCTGGTGATGACCTGGATTAGCGTGGGCGTGGTTTCTTTGGGGCTGCTTCAGTGGCGGCGGGCGCGACAAAAGCAGGCACGGCGCCTTTACGGTGGCTTGGCGATTTACTACGCGTTCTATTCCTTGCTTGGGACTGGAGCAGCTTGGCTACAGACCACACAAGAGGCGCCAAGCGGCACCTGGTTCGACTTAACCTGGAGTCTAGCGCTTTTGCTCGCCGCTTTTTGGGCGGGAACCTGGCAGCCCGCAGGCGAAGAAGGGCAACCCAGTGCAGGGCGGGTGAATTCGCTTCCTGAGATCCTGATCAACAACGCGATGTTTTTCTTTACGCCGCTCGTCATCGTGTTCCAGGTGGCGCAAATGGGGCCCGGCTGGAAACCGATCCGGTTCGGCCTGCTGGCCGTTTCGCTTGCCTGTTATGCGGTGCGGATCGGGTTGAGCCAGTATCGCCAGCAGAAGGGCGCCGAAACCGTCATCCGTCAGACGGTGGCGATGGATACGTCGGTTCACGGGATCGCGATCCTGAACGAAAAGGGTCATGTGATTTATGCGAACGCAGCCTTTGCCGAGATGCTCGGCTTCCCTGGATCGGAGCTGATGCTCGGTAAGACGTGGCGCACTGTGTTTGCGTGGCAGGACATCGATCGTCTGCGACCGGAAGTTCGCCTTTCTCTCCAACGGGACAGCAAATGGTCGGGGCCTCTGTCGCTTCGTCGGCCCGACGGCAGCAACCTTCCGGTCGAAATGACCGTAACGAAACTGGTGGACGGTGGCACGCTCTGTGCCTGCCGCGACCTTTCGCAAAAAGAGCAGTCGGAGAGAGCGAGAGCCGAGGCGGAAGCAAAATACCGAATGCTAGTCGAGCAGATGAACGCCATCACCTATATGGCAGAAATCGGGATCGACGGCCAGTGGTATTACGTGAGTCCCCAGGTAGAACAGATTCTGGGTTACACACCGGATGAATGGCTGAGCATGTCGCGGAATTGGGCACAGTTGATTCATCCCGATGACGTGCCGACCGTGGTGGCAGCCGAGGAAGCCAGTGCAAAAGGAGAGCCATTCCAGGCCGAGTTTCGAATTCGAAGGAAGGACGGAAGAGAGGTCTGGCTGAACGACACCGGGGTGGTCGTGCAGGGCAGCGAAGAGCATCCGGTGATGGAAGGGATCATGGTGGACATCACCGAGCGGAAGATGCTTGAAACACAGCTGCAGCAATCACGAAAAATGGAGGCCGTTGGACGGCTGGCGGGAGGAATCGCGCATGACTTCAATAATCTGCTGACAATTATCACGGGATATACGGACCTCGCGCTCAGCCGACCGGGTGTGCCGTTGGAGCTGCGCACAGACATCGAGCGGGTGGAGAACGCAGCGGGGCGGGCGGCGGCCCTGGTCAGGCAGTTACTGGCCTTCAGCCGCAAACAGGTGCTGCAGCCAAAGACGCTGGACCTGAACGCCATTGTCGTAAACCTGGACTCCTTGTTGAGACGCCTAATCGACGACAACGTCGAGATGGTAACGCGGGTTCAAGACGATCTGGGAAAAGTAAAGGCCGACCCCGCGCAGATCGAACAAGTGATTATGAATCTGGTGGTGAATGCCCGAGACGCGATGCCAAACGGCGGTCGGCTGGTGCTCGAAACGACGAACCTAGACCTGGATACTGCCTATGCCAATGAGCACCTAAGCGTTAAGCCCGGCCGCTACGTAATGCTCGCGGTATCGGACACCGGTATCGGGATGGACGAGCAGACGCTAGCGCACATTTTTGAGCCGTTTTACACCACAAAGGAGAGCGGACGAGGAACCGGGCTTGGACTCTCGACCGTCTACGGCATTGTGAAGCAAAGCGGCGGGTACATCTGGGTCTACAGTGAACCCGGAAAAGGGAGCACGTTCAAGGTGTACTTGCCGCGTGTCGCCGAGCAAGTGGAAGAGAGCGCGCCGGCGCCGGCGCCATTGAAGGACCAGCGAGGCACGGAGACCATTCTACTGGTGGAGGACGAAGAGGCTGTTCGCGACCTGATCGTCACAATTCTTTCGCAACGGGGGTATGAGGTTATTGTGGCGCGCCATCCGGCGCATGCCGAAGAAATTGCGACCAAATTCCCACATGAAATTCACCTGCTGCTCACGGATGTGGTGATGCCGGGTACGAGCGGCCGGGAACTGGCGGCGCGGATCGGAGCGCGTCGGCAGGGAATCCGCGTGCTGTACATGTCGGGCTACACCGAGAACGTCATCACAAGTGGTGGGATGCTCGAAAAAGGACTGGCGTTTCTGCAAAAGCCATTTTCGCCAGTCGCGCTGTCGCAGAAAGTCCGCGAGGTTTTGAGCCACACCCCCGCGCTGTAATTTCATGGAAAAGTGTGCCCTACGGCTTCGGTTGGTCCGAGGCCTCCTTAGGTTTGCCGATGGTGTTGAGGGTTTCGACGTTAAAGCGTTTATAGTCGGAATATTTGGTGGTCACGTTCATCTTAAAACCCTTGACCAACAGAAGGCGAACGCCAACATGCGCTTCGAAGTAGGTCGGGAGCCAGACTTCATTATTGATGAAGGCTTGCTCAAAGACGAAACTTGTTCCTTTCTGGAGATTTGCCACAACGCCTCCGGCAAAGCGAAAGTCCCCGACAAAATATGCCTCGAGACGCACGACATCGAGGGCCTTTTCGTCGATCCAGACGACCCCGGCAAGTTCCTTGACGACGCGCTCTTCGAGATTTTTCGGCTTATATTCCGGGTTGGGCTCAAAATCGAAGACCAGCACATCCTGGCCGCGGAAGCGTTCGCGGCGGGGATTCACGAATTGGCAAACGCGGAGAAAGGCCTCGATTCCTGGATCCTCTTTGTCATTTGAATCTTTCCCCTCTTCCTTGGCCTTTTCCTCCTTTTCTTCCTTTTTTTTCTCTCTCTTTTGCTCCTGCTCGATGCGCTTCTGCGTTTTCTCGTTCTCCTTCTTCAGTTCTTCTTCGGAGAGTGGCTTGCCGTCCTTTTTGACCAGGGTGGTGATCTCGTCGCCATTCAGATAGAAAAAGGTGTATTCGCTCACTTCTTTCTTGGTCACTTTTCCGGATTTGTCGTATTCCGTTTCCTCTTCGACCTGAGTGCCTGCGTAGTTTTCCTTGATTTTGTCGATCTGCTTCTGGTTGGCATCGATCTCTTCAAAGAGCTTTTTCAAGTCGGGAAGCTGGACCTGAGATTTTTTCGGAAAGTCGAAGGTGCGCTCTCCGATGGTTTCGTTGACGCTCGCCCGCGTAACCACGACCTGGTAAACGTCCGTTCCGCGGTGAAGTTCGATCTTGTAGGGGACTTTGAGAGTGCTCACCGTGCGATAGTCGTCGTAATAAATCTCTCGCGGAATACCCGCGAGCGAGCCCGTCTCTTTCACAATGAGGTGCGACTGGGGATCGAAGAATACATCCCATTGAACGCCGGTCGGATAGGTCAATTCCACCTGATAGGCGTCGCGGCCTCGCACGGAAACTTGCCCTTTATAAGCGACACCGATCTTTCTCTTCGCAAGTGCCTGTAAACGGGAGTTGTAATACTGCGCCGCAGCCTCCATCTCGAGCGCCTGCGGCCCTAAAAGCGTGGAAATCTCGCCCGTATCGGTATTGTGCCAAGCGGATTTACCGTTGTAAGACTCGATAAAGATTTTCCCCTGGGATCGCAACTCTGAGTAGTAACGATTGGGTTGTTTCACCATGAAGGTGAAGGTGCCGGGTTGTGAGCCTCCGGTGTTGGTGACGTTGCCGTCGACAGCAAATGTTTGGAGGCGGGAAAGGGCTTTCGCACCTCCAGCTGCCTTAACGTATTGATCGATGATCTTCGAGGCGTCTTGAGCGCGGGCAAATGAGACAGAAAGCAAAGACAAGGAAAGGGAGAGCACAAATCGACCGAGTCGCTGCATGGAGCCCTTGTGAGGTACGTTCGAACCAAACCAAAAGTTTCGAATCCGGACCGGCAAGGACCGCGAGATGGTGTGCTTTCGGGCAGTGGGTTTTGAACTCCTATCCAGCATCATGGGAAAAGTTTTGCACACTTTCGGCCGTACCAGCCGTGTCTGAGGTGGACTAGTCCGAAATATCAGCAGTTTAGCTGCAAAAAATGGCCTTGGGGGGACGGTTTGTCTTGACAGTGAAACATCGCCCGGGCAGAATGGCGGGGTTCACGCCACAGGACACTGTGCGCAAGTCCCCGATTTCGCGTCCTTCGGATGTTGATGACACAAAATCAGAACTCCCTGGCTAGCAAGCCTGCTTAATTCGCTCTTTGCCCGAAGGAGGGCCTGATGATGCTTGTACGACCGGCGATCAAAATGAAAAAGCTCGCAATCTTACTTGCGTGCAGTCCACTGTTATTGCTCTCGACAGAGCGAGCGAACGCACAGGCCGCGCCGCCGGTATCGGCCTCGCCTACGGATCTTTCTTTCGGCATACCCACAGGCACCACACCTGCGGTCAGCGCTGCGCAGCAAATCACACTCACGCTGTCCGGGCAAGCGCCGATCACTTTCACGGGCGCAAACTCCGGCGCCTCGGCGGTGCCAGTATCCGTTCCCACGGATTTCATCGTGAACGGCAATTCCTGTACGGGCACGATTACTCCGCCGAACACTTGCCAGATCAGCGTGTACTTCTCGGATTCGGTGGCGCCTCAATCTACCCTGGAGACGGCGACATTGACGATCAGCTACACCATTAATGCGGTGCCCGGTGCAGTTACGGTGCCGATGAATGGCGCTTACGGAGCGATCGAGTTGTTCGGCGCCATCAACATTAACCCTTCCGTGTTTCCGGGCCTGACCTGGCCTCAATCTGCCGGTAACCCTGTCAAAACCGCGTCAATTAATCTTTCCTGTCCGACAACCGGCCCGCTCCAAGCGCTTCTCTCGTCGACCCCTGACGGACTCAGCAACGTCTTCCAGGACAACACGATTCAGATCACAGACACCATTCAGAAACCTTCAACCGTCGTGACGACGACCAACGTGTGTTATGGAGGCGACCCAAACTTTGAAGGGTTCACGGGATTTCCAGCCGGTACGACGAACTGCTTCCAAACCTCCTACGAAAGCGCCGCGGCGAGCTACTTTGGGCAGAACCCAGACTTAGCAACGGCAGGAGACGGAGGCCCCGGCAGCTTTGTGGCGACCTACGGCGTTCAGCCAATTGATCTGCAATCCGCTGGCGCCGGAGAGATCCTGTTCTACAACCCCGTTGTTCAACCGGGCTCGCAAACGCTGACAGTGCAGCTAACCGACGCCGGAGGCGACCTGGGTGCCGCAACGCTGCACCTGGTAACGAACTGCACCCAGACGGGCATAACGCCCGGAGGAACAATTACCGGCAACCCGATCACCGGTGGAAACGTGGCCTCGCAAACGCAGACATTTGTGTTTGATAATTCACCTGGACAAAACATTTCGTTTACGACCAGCGAGGCTGTGGCGATACAGCAGGGCACGGTTGGGGCGCCAAACGGCACGGTTCCGCAAGTGTCCGATTTCGGGATTCCGCAAGAAATGTTCCATCAACTGGTGACGGGAACCTCAGCTGCCCCGGCGGTCTGTCTGAGAATGACGGGCGAAGTGGACCCGGTTACCCAACAAAAAATGTGCAAAGCGTTTATGCTCGTATGTGTTAACCCAGCGACGGGGCAGGCGTCCGGTGACAACTGCGTCTCCGGTAACGACACAGCGAGAAATCTGTATGATTCAGCGCAATTTGACTCGCCGGATGCCCCAGTACCGATGGGTCCTAGCCCACAGAATTATCTAAGCCCGAACGCGTCGGTCAATGCCTGCGGAAATTTGGGAGCTGGCATCACTTGTGCACCCGGCACAGGACCTGGACTGCTCTTGGGCAGCGACAACTGGCTGACCCTGACAAACGATCAGTATAGCTCGCAGAACTGTTCCTTCATCGGGACACTCTCAGGCGATCTGTGCCCGCTGGACACGCTAACGCAGTTCCGGGGAGCGGCCGATCCTCTTCCTGGGGGTAGGACCAGCGGAAGGAATACGATCTACGTTGCGGTAGTGAATAAGCCACTGCCATCGACAAACGCAAGCATCGCTGGGCAGGCGAACGGTTGGGTAACTTCGCCCAACGTAGCGGCGAACTTTACATCGAAAGCGGCGACCTATACTCCCGGACCGAACAATCCGCCGTGTCCCCCGGACACTTGCAATTTTGTGACAGCGGCGCCGTATAGCCTGACATACGGAATCAGCAGCGCTTCCGTGCCGGTGCCTGACCCGACTTACGCAGTACCCGGAGACTTGTCAAACCCGAACGCCTTCACTGCCGCCAACTTTGCCGCGCCGCTGTGTAATGCAGGTGGCATAACTCCGTCATCGTTCTCTTCCAATGCTCTCTTCGGGGGTCTTGCCGACGGGCTGTACAATCTGCACTACTTTACGACCGATTGCGCGCTCACCGAGGAGTTGAGGTTCAATCCGTCCAAGGCGCAATTGACAGACCCGGCGGCGAACTGGGCGAGTTTCCCAACCCTGCTCTTTGGCGTTGACTCGATCGCCCCAACGATCACCGCTAGCTTCTCGGAAGCTAGTCCATTTCTGATCAATGATAAGGTCCAGGCGACCTACACGTGCAAAGACCCGGCTTCTGCGTCCGGGTTCGCGTCTGGCATCGCCAACTGTGCCGGGCGGGTTCCCGCGCCGTGTGCGTATGCAACACCCAACGCAAACTTTTTCAGTTTCGTTGCCAATGTCGACACGTCGCCAACAGCCTTTGGACCGCACGTCGTCACGACGAAGGATTGCGCCGGAAATCCAGGGAACACGGTGGCCTACACCGTCGCCGCTCCTTCGGCCGACGTGGCGGTCTTCGAAGGGAGAAGCTCCGACTACATATCTCCGGGCGGCACCCTCACCTACGTCGTTTGGGCTGTGGACTTGAGCCAGTCCACGGCATATGGGGTCAAGGTCAATGCTTCGGTACCAAGCCAATACCTCCAGGCGCGAGGCCTCACCGGGTTCGCACAACCTGTGGGCTGCAAGTTGACCGCAGGCGCCAATGGTAGCGTCAGCGTCACGTGCGCTGACATCACGTCAGGAGCTCCTTGCACGCCGGGCGCACTCGGAACAATCAGCTGCGGCATAGGGACGTTGCCGAGCATTTACGCGCTGAAGGGCGTGAAGATAAAGATCATGGTTCCGGTATTAGCGAATGTACCGGTGGGCACCAACTTCGTGATCAACGCCAACGTAATGAGCGACAACGATCAGAACACAAGGAACAATAACACCTTTGACACGTTGCATGTGGTCAGCTCCAATCCCGAATGATTTGACGTGAGCGAAAGGCTGGCGGTCGGCATACAACAACATGGTGATTCACGAGGTTCCAGCAGGCTCTAGAGAAATCTTGGGCTCGCTGGGGCCTCTTCTTGATCGGAACCGTCGGGATGGGCGGCGAGAAGGAAAAGCAAAGTGAGTCCTATCTTGCTGTAGCGCCCGCGCGGGCCGCGGACATCTCTCGCAGGTCAAACCGCTCGGCAAGGTGTTCTGCCCCCGGCTCCTTTTTGATCTCGTCGAGAAGATTACGTGCCTGCGCGTATTGCGTCGAAGCTTCGCTCGAGTTCCCGGCGAGATCAAGGATCCTGCCGAGGAAGTAGTGGATTCTGGCAGTTTCGAGGCGAAGCCCTAGTTTTTCGCTCTGCCCCAGAGCGGAATCCAGCTCGTCGCGCGCGCGTGCATGGTCCTTCGTATTGATCAGCGCATGCGCCAAATCCACAGAACTCCTCACGGCATAGTATCTCAGGTGAAGGCTGCCCGCGGTTTGAATGGCGGCCCGCAAATCGGCGATTGCGGACTGGGGATGCCCTTCAGCGATAGCCACACGAGCCAAATTCGTCTTTGCAATGAGAAGAGTGTCGGGAACTTTTCCCTTAGAGGCGGTATTCACCGCCTGTTGATAAAAACCTCTGGCCGATTTCAAATCGCCCTGGTAGAAAGCCACATCTCCCCGGCTGTTCAGTATCTGGCTATTGAGGCTTTCGTTCTTCAAATCACGCGCGATGGTCTGGGCCTCGTCCAGATTGGGTGCCGACTCAGAACCTCGGCCCGCCAAAGCCAGGGTATCCCCCAGGGACGTGACGGCTGTGGCCATCTCCACGCTGTAGTTGTCGCTAGACCGGTAGCTCTTGACCGAATCCTGCATCGCGCCAACAGCGGCTCCCAGACGCCCCTGGGACACAAAGACCGTGCCAATCAGCCAGGAAACACCCGCAGCGACGTTGTTGTCGTCAGCCTTGCGTGAGGCTTCGAGGGCACTGATCAGGCTCGAAAGAGATTTGTCGTAGTCTCCGATCGACGAGTACGTCTCGCCCAACGAACGCAGAGTCATGGCAAGATAATCCGGCTGGTTGAGCTTTCGGCGCAGCTCCAGCGATTGTTGGAGATAGATAAGGGCGTTATCTGTGTCGCGTTTGGTCAGATAAACGTTTCCGATATTATTCAAGCACAGGGCCTGGTAGTTTTCGTCGCCCGCCTCGCGCTGAATCTGGTAGGACTCCTTGTAGTCCTGCAGCGCCTTGTCGAAATTTCCGAGAGTTTCGTAGAGGACGCCGCGATTAATGAGGATGTCGCCATAGTCCTTCTTGATTCCTATTTCATTCAGAATTTTTAGGGACTGTCCGTAGCTGGCCATGGCAGCATCGGGTTTCCCGAGTGTCATTTGCATCTGGGCCAACTCGGACAGGGTGTTTGCCTCCAGGCGCTTGAGACCCAGACTCTTACTGATTTCCATGGAGTCCGAATAGCTCTTCATGGCCTCCTGGGATTTGTTGAGATGGCGGTAGGCAACGCCGAGAGTTTCATAGATGAGCGCCATCTGTTCCTTGTTGCCGGTCTGAACCGCCTGGCTGTAGGCTTGGCTCAGCGGCTCGAGCGAGCCCTGGGGATTATCCTGCAAGAGTTGAAGCCAACTCATCTGCCAGAGGGTCCTGATGCTCTTGGAGTCGACCTTTAGAACGTTATTGAACTGAACGCGAGCCTTGTCGTACTCGCCCTGGTCCAGATAGACACTGCCCAACGCATATTCGATATCGACATTATCCGGCATAATTTTCGAAAGATTCTCATAAGCCTCCATTGCTTTTTTGTTGTCCTTTGCGATTCTGGCGCGATTTGCCTCAATCAAATACTTCTCGCCTTGCGGCAAAGGCGCACTCAGATCGACCGCTTTGCGGGAATTGCGGTCAGCATCCACGTCATAGCCCAGCGCCGAATTGGCTTCGGCGAGGCGCGAGTACGCGAGCGCGAAATTGGGATCTTCCTTGGTGGCAGCTTCGAAGGTCTTTACAGCTTCGAGATTCCTGCCGTCATGCAGGAGTTGTACGCCTTGGGTGTAGTAGCGCAGTGCGAGGGTCGACTTTGACGACGGCTGGAACGAACTCGCCTTCAATTCCTTCATGGCGCTGGCTGAGACAGAGAGACTCTGGCGAATCTGCTCCGCGATCTGACTGACCGTGCCCGAGATGTCCTTTTCGGCGGGCGAATCGACAACAATCGGATAGCGCCGATCATGCTTTAAGTCCTGCAAAGTGCCTTCGATATGGATTTTATCGCTATTGCGAACGTACTTGCCCCAAAAAATG
>Ga0306923_10009006_pt1 | contig 10030 bp, 9 predicted proteins | sample sta12Can44000108_FD_203841 | JGI IMG/M metagenome (GOLD analysis project Ga0306923, IMG submission 203841) | Lab enrichment of tropical soil microbial communities from Luquillo Experimental Forest, Puerto Rico - statanox.12C.anox.44.000.108 (v2)... | ecosystem: Environmental > Terrestrial > Soil...
ATGCGCGGCCGGTTCATCACTTTCGAGGGCGGGGAGGGGAGCGGCAAGTCAACCCAGGTGGCGACCTTGGTCAAGCGCCTCACGAGTCTCGGAGTCGCGGTCATGGCGACGCGCGAGCCGGGCGGTTCTCCCGGTGCCGAAGCGGTGCGCCACGTGCTGCTCTCCGGGGCCGCAAAGCCGCTCGGCGCTCACGCCGAGGCGATCCTGTTTGCCGCCGCGCGCGAGGATCACCTCAGCCAGACGATCCGTCCCGCGCTCGAACGGGGCACATGGGTTATCAGCGACCGCTTCGCGGATTCAACTCGCGTCTATCAAGGCGTGCTGAGCAACGTGGACCCGCGCATCATCTCCCGGCTCGAGCGGCTCACGGTCGGCGAGACGCCGCCCGATCTCACTTTCGTCCTCGACGTGCCGGCGGAAATCGGCCTCGATCGCGCAGCGCGCCGGCGCAGCAACCGGGCAGGGGACCGGTTCGAGGCCGAGGCGCTCGATTTCCACAAAAAACTGCGCGAGGCGTATATCGAACTTGCCGGACGCGAGCCCGCCCGCTGCGCCGTGATCGACGCGGCGGCGCCGCCCGACACCGTTGCCGACGCGGTCTGGGCGGTGGTCAATGCGCGGCTCCATCCCGCCGAGACGCCGTTGATGATCGAGGGCGTGACCTCGTGAGTCCGGCGAGGCGCCCGCGTGAAGAGGATGTGGAGCCGCCGCATCCGCGCGGAATCACCGCTTGGTTCGGGAACGCCGCGGCGGAGCGCGCGCTGCTGGACGCTTATCGAGGCGGCCGCATCCCGCACGCCTGGCTCATCGGCGGACCGCCCGGCATCGGCAAAGCGACGCTTGCCTACCGGATGGCGCGGTTCGTTCTGGCTAATCCCGATTCGGCGGCGCCGGCGGTGCAGACCGCCGCGAGCCTTGCGGTCGATCCGGATAATCCGGTCACGCGTCGGATCGCCGCCGGCGCGCATGGCGGCTTGCTCGTGCTCGAGCGCACCGAAAACGAAAGCGGCGCGCTGCGCACCGTGATCACCGTGGATGAAGTCCGGCGCACGATCGGCTTCTTCGGCCGCACCGCAGGCGAGGGGGGTTGGCGCGTCTGCGTCGTCGACTCAGCCGACGAGCTGCAATATCCGCAGGGCTCTAACGCCCTCCTGAAGATTCTGGAAGAGCCGCCGGCACGCGCCCTGCTGCTGCTCGTGAGCCATGCGCCGGGGCGCCTGCTTCCCACCATCCGCTCGCGCTGCCGGCAGTTGGCGATGCGCGCGCTCAGGCCGGAGGAGATCGCCCCAGCAGCGGCGGCCGTGTTGGAGCGAGAGCCCGGCGACAGCGAAGTCGCCAAGGCCGCCGCCGCAGCGGACGGCAGCGTCGGGCGCGCCGTGCAGTTACTCTCGGGCGAAGCGCTCAAAGTGCGTGAGCGCGTGGTCGAGCTTCTCGCCGCGCTGCCCTCGATCGATGCGCTCGCGCTGCACGCGCTCGGCGATGCCCTCGGCCGGGCCGATCCTTTGGCTTTCGCGGCCTTCGTCGACACGGTGCGCACGTGGCTCTCCGCCCGGCTCGGGCGCGGGGCCGGCGAGCCGGCTCGCCTTGCGCAGGTGGCGGAGGTATGGGAGAAGCTCAACGGCGCCGCGCGGGAGGTCGAGATGTTCAATCTCGACCGGAAACCCATGGTTTTCGCCGTCTTCGGGCTTCTCGCCGAAGCGGCGCGCTGATCGCGGCGCTTTTCACGCTGCGAGCGTGTTCAACATGGCGTCCAAGCCGTATTACATCACGACCGCCATTCCGTATGCGAATGGTCCTCCGCATATCGGCCACGCCTACGAAGCGATCGCGACCGATGCGATCGCGCGCTTCATGCGGCTCGATGGGCGCGATGTGTTCTTCCTCACTGGTACCGACGAGCATGGGCTCAAGATGCAGCAGAGCGCCGCGCGCGAAGGGCTGTCTGTGCGCGAGCTGAGCGACCGCAACGCAATGCGGTTCAAGGACATGGTCGAACGGCTCAATTGCTCGAACGATCAATTCATTCGCACGACCGAACCCCGGCATTATCGCTCGTCGCAGGCGATCTGGGAGCGCATGGCGAAGGCCGGCGACATCTATCTGTCGAAATATTCCGGCTGGTACTCGGTGCGCGACGAGGCCTACTACGGCGATGACGAAACGACGGTGGACGAAGACAATGTCCGGCGCGGGCCGACCGGCACGCCGGTCGAGTGGGTGGAGGAGGAAAGCTACTTCTTCCGCTTGTCCGCTTATCAGGATCGCCTGCTCAAGCTCTACCAGGAGCAGCCCGATTTCGTGCTGCCGCAGGCGCGCCTGAACGAAGTGGCGAGCTTCGTGCGCGGCGGCCTGCAGGATCTGTCGATCTCGCGCACGACGTTCGATTGGGGCGTGCCGGTGCCGGACGATCCGAAGCACATCATGTACGTGTGGGTCGACGCGCTGACGAACTACATCACCGCCGTCGATTTTCCCGATACCGAGAGCGAGAAGTTTCGCCGTTACTGGCCGGCGGACCTGCACGTGATCGGTAAGGACATCGTGCGTTTCCACGCGGTCTATTGGCCGGCGTTCCTGATGTCGGCCGGCGTCGCGGTACCTCGGCACATTTTCAGCCACGGCTTTGTTTTTAATCGCGGCGAGAAAATGTCGAAGTCGGTCGGCAACGTCATCGACCCGTTCGCGCTCGCCGACGCCTACGGGGTCGACCAGCTGCGCTATTTTTTCCTGCGCGAGGTGCCGTTCGGGCAGGACGGCAACTACAGCCATGAGGCGATCGTGGCCCGCATCAACGCCGACCTCGCCAACGACCTCGGCAATTTGGCGCAGCGCTCGCTCTCGATGATCGCGCGCAACTGCGGCGGTGCGCTGCCGCCGCCGGGCGCGTTTTCATCGAACGATGAGGCGATCCTGCGCTCAGCCGACGGCATGATTTCGGCCGCGCGTACCGCCATGGCCACGCAACAGCTCCATCAGGTGCTCAACACGGCTTGGACCGTGGTGGCGGAGGCCAATCGTTATTTTGCCGGGGAGGCGCCCTGGTCGCTCGCCAAGAGCGATCCGCAACGCCTGGGCACTGTTCTCTATGTTACCGCCGAGGTGACGCGGCAAGTCGCGATCCTGGCGCAGCCGTTCATGCCCGCTTCCTGCGCCAAGCTGCTCGACGTGCTCGGCGTGCCGGCGAACGAGCGCGACTTTTCGGCGCTCGGCGGCCAGCACCGCATCGCGGCCGGCACGAAGCTGCCGGCGCCGACCCCCGTGTTTCCCCGGTACTTGGAACCCGAAGCCGGCCGTGCCAGCTAGAAACAGGATATGCTCGTCGACAGCCACTGTCATCTCGACTTTCCTGACTTCGACACCGAGCTCGACGCGATCGTCGCGCGCGCCGGCGCAAAGGACGTCGGCTTCATGGTCACCATTTCGACCCGCGTGCGCCGCCACGCCCAGGTGTTGGCGATCGCCGAACGGTTTTCCAACGTGTGCTGCTCGGTCGGAACGCACCCGCATCACGCGCACGAGGAGCTCGACATTTCCGCCGCCGAGCTGATCGAGCGCGCGCGGCATCCCAAGGTGATCGCGATCGGGGAGGCGGGACTCGATTATCATTACGACTTCAGCCCGCGCGACGCTCAGGAGCAGGGCCTGCGGACCCACATCGCGGCCGCCCGCGAGACCGGCCTGCCGCTCGTGATCCATTGCCGCGAGTCCGACGCCGATATGGCGCGCATCCTGACCGAGGAAAGCCGCGACGGCGCCTTTGCGGCCGTCCTCCATTGCTTCACCGGCGGCCGCGAGCTGGCGCTCGCCGGTATCGATCTTGGCTTCTACGTCTCGTTCTCCGGCATTCTCACGTTCAAGCGGTCCGACGACCTGCGCGCGATCGCCGCCGAACTTCCGGCCGACCGCATCCTGGTGGAAACCGATGCGCCATATCTCGCGCCCGGGCTGTGGCGGGGCAAACGCAACGAGCCGGCCTATGTGGCGGAGACCGCGCACGTGCTGGCGCAAACGCGCGGCGTGAGCGCGGAGGAGATCGCGCGCCAGACCACCGAGAATTTCTTCCGCCTGTTTGCCAAAGCGCCGCGCGCGGCCATGAAGGCCGCATGACGCTCACCGCCACGATCCTCGGCTGCGGATCCTCGACGGGCGTGCCGCGCGTCGGGCTCGGCTGGGGCGACGCCGATCCGACCAATCCGAAGAACCGGCGGCGACGGTGCTCGCTCCTGGTTGAGCGCCGCGATCCGGCGGGCGCGCGCACCTGCGTGCTGGTCGATACGTCGCCGGACCTCCGCGAGCAACTGCTCGACACGAACGTCGAGTGGCTCGACGCGGTGCTCTACACCCACGAGCATGCCGACCACACCCACGGGATCGACGACCTACGGCCGTTAACTCTCAAACGACGCCGCCTCATTGACGTCTATGCTGATACGGCGACGTCGCGCTCGCTCAACGCGCGCTTTGGCTATTGTTTCGTGACGCCCCCGGGCAGCAAATATCCGCCGATCTTGACCGAGCACCGGCTGGAGGCCGGCCGACCGGTCACGGTCCATGGCGATGCCGGCGCCATAACCGCGTTTCCATTTGCGCAGGTGCACGGCGAGATCGACGCGCTCGGCTTTCGCTTCGGAAACTTGGCTTATTCGGCCGACGTGAGCGACTTTCCGTCCGCGAGCGTGCCGCTGCTCCAAGGGCTCGACGTATGGATCCTTGACGCGTTGCGCTATCGGCCGCACCCAAGTCACTTCGCGCTGGGCGACGCGCTGCACTGGATCGAACAGGTCGAGCCGAAGCGCGCGATCCTCACCAACATGCACTCCGACTTCGATTACGAAAAGCTGCGCCGCGAGCTGCCGCCACACGTCCAGCCCGCCTACGACGGGCTCAGGATTGAGGTCGCGGAACCGCCAGCATAAGGGGGTCCGGGCGGGACTTTGAAAAGGCCCATTTTCTCGACCCGAAATATGAATGTTCCATAATATGTCTTATGCGAATCCATGATCTGGGAATGGCCAAAGCTCGTGGAGCCGCGATGAATCCCTCCCGCGATATCGGCGCGCTGATCGACATCATGGCGGCGCTGCGCACGCCCGGCACGGGATGCCCGTGGGACCTTGAGCAGAGCTTCGCGACCATCGCGCGCTACACGATCGAGGAAGCGTACGAGGTGGCGGACGCGATCGCACGCGGCGACCTCGATGAGCTGCGCGACGAGCTCGGCGACCTGTTGCTCCAGGTCGTGTTCCACGCGCGCATGGCGCAGGAGCAAGGCGCGTTCGATTTCGGCGACGTGGTGCAGGCGATCACGGCGAAGCTCTTACGCCGCCACCCGCACGTGTTTGGCGATGCGCGCGGGCTCCAGGTCGAGGCCGTGAATGAACTCTGGGAACGCATCAAGGCGCAGGAGAAGGCCGCGCGGGGCAAGAGCGGTAAGCCGGCGGAAGCAGGCGCGCTGGGCGGTGTGCCGGTTACCCTGCCCGCCCTCACCCGCGCCCTCAAGCTGCAGGAGAAGGCGGGCAAGGTCGGGTTCGATTGGAACGACCCGCGCGCGGTCTTGAGCAAAATTCGTGAGGAGGCGGACGAGATCGAGGCCGCGCTCGACGGTGGCAACGGGGATGCCATCGGACGCGAAGTCGGCGATTTGCTGTTCGCGGTGGTCAATCTCGGTCGGCACGTGAAGGCGGATCCCGAATCGGTTCTGCGGGCGACCAACCAAAAATTCGAGCGCCGGTTCGCGTCGATCGAGCGCGGGCTCGCCGCCCAGGGCAAGTCGCCGCGGGAATCGACGCTGGCGGAAATGGATGCGCTGTGGGACGCTGCCAAGGCGGCGGAGCGCGACCAGAAATGATTTCGGCCGCCTCGCGCGGGGCGAAGCGGCCGAGAGTTTCGGTTCAGGCGTTCGCGCTCAGTATCTCGCGACCACCGGTCCGCCCCAGTCGAAGTGGTAGTTGAGCTTGAACAGCACTTCCTGGGTTTCCGCGCCCTTGTGGCCGGTCGCGGTCGTAAGGGCACAGACCGGCGGCAGAACCGCGACGGCTACGGGCGGCGTCGCGCAAAACGCCGTCGGGTTGCCCAGGTTGTAAGCGGATTGGGCGTAGAAGGTGTAGCGGTACTCCGCGCCGATCTCCCAATTCCGGGTCAGCATGTAGGCGGTGCCCAACCCAACCGTGCCGCCGACCAGAGTCTTGGAGTCGGAAGCGGAGAATGCCGGGATCTGGGCGCCGCCCCCCATGGTCACTGCGGGGAAATTCGCGTCCATGTCGACGCGGGCGAACGCGATGCCGCCGGTCCCGTACACCAGCCAGCGATCGAACGAGCGGCCGAGGATGATACGGCCTGACCCCTCCCACCGCATGCGGTTGTCGAATGTGATGCCGGGGAACAGGCCAGTGGTCGGGGGCGCAGCATCGATGACGCTGGCGTTGACCCTGGTCCAGTCGAAGTCGCCCTCGGCGCCGAACACCCAATGCTCGGAGTTCTCCCAGCGGCAGCCGATTTGACCGCCCGCTGCGCCCCCACTCGCCGTCGGATGATCGAGGTCAACGTGGCCGGGCGCGAACGGAACGAGGCCTACGCCGGGAATAAGAATGCTGCCGCCTGCCGTATCGACCGATTCGTTGAACCTGGCCCACTTGAACCCGCCGTTGATACCGGCGTAGCAGCCGGTCCAGTTGTAGACGACGGGCGCGACCGCCGGTGCCTTCAAGGGCATGTCAGCCGCAGACGCCACATTGACGAGCCCCGCCGCTGAGAACGCGACCGTCCCCAAGATGAGCTTTTTCATGATCACCCCCCGGTAATCTTCTGCAGAAAGCTACCATGGGAGTCGCCGTGAGGCTGTGACCTTTCTGCAACGTCAAAAGTTAATCGTATGGGCGCCGTTTCCCGCAAATCTGCGCCGCACGATGTCGGCTTTGGTCGGATCGACCCGCACCGTGATGGCAAATTGCCCGTCCGGGCGCATGGACTTGGTCATCACTTCCGTATTGCGATGGAGCCAGCTCACGCCGGCGCCGTCGGCCGGATCGAGCAGCAGGTCGAGCGTCGTGCGTCCCTGCGCAAGGCGCGCCTCGATCGCGGCGACCAGAGAATCGATCCCCTCCCCGGTCAGCGCCGAGACGAGAACCGGCTTCTCCTCGCCGTCCTGGCGCGCCGCCATGTTCATCGCGCGCGCACGCTCTTCCGCATCGAGCCGATCGATCTTGTTCCAAACTTCGATGATGCGGTGGTGATCGTCAGGATCGATGTCGAGTTCGCGCAGCACCTTCTCGACGTCACGTGCCTGCGCGTTGCTGTCCGCGTGGGCGACGTCGCGCACGTGCAGAATGAGGTCGGCCTCGATCACCTCCTCGAGCGTCGCGCGAAACGCCGCCACCAGCATGGTGGGCAGATCGGAGATGAATCCGACTGTGTCCGAAACGATCGCCTTGGCGCCTGCCGGCAATGCGACCGCCCGCAAAGTCGGATCGAGCGTCGCAAACAGCATATCGGCTTCGACCACGCTTGCGCGGGTGAGCCGGTTGAACAGGGTGGACTTGCCGGCATTTGTGTAACCGACCAGCGCGACGATCGGGTACGGCACGCGCGTGCGGCTCAAGCGATGGAGCTTGCGGGTGCGTTTGACCCGCTCCAACTCGGTTTCGATGCGCGCGATCCGCTCCTCGATCACCCGTCGGTCGGATTCGATCTGGGTTTCGCCCGGGCCACCGAGAAAGCCGAAGCCGCCGCGCTGGCGTTCCAGGTGCGTCCATGAGCGCACCAGCCGGCTCTTGTGATAGGTCAAATGCGCGTGCTCGACCTGCAGCGCGCCTTCTCGCGTGTGCGCGCGGCGGCCGAAGATTTCGAGAATGAGCCCGGTGCGGTCGAGCACCTTGGTGTGCCAGGCCTTCTCGAGGTTGCGCTGTTGTACCGGGGATACCGGGCAGTCCATCACCACGAGGTCGACGGCGCGGCTTTTGACGATGCCGGCGATCTCCTCGACCTTTCCCTTGCCGAGGTAGGTGGCAGGGCGGATTTCGGCGAGCGGCGCAATCCCCGCCTCGACCACCTCGAGATCGATGGCGCGGGTGAGCCCGACGGCCTCTTCCAGGCGTGCCGATGGAGAGCGCGCAGGCTCCGGTGAGCCCGGCTGCGGGACGGAGGTACGGCGGCGCAGCCACGGTTCGACCACCATGGCGCGACCGGTCCCCGCGCGTTCCGGCGGGCTCAGTCCATCAGGGAGCGTGTCGCGACGGCGCGGCTCCAATCAGACCTTTTCCCCAGTTGCCGGCGCCTCCTCGGCGCCTTCGAACAGCTGGATCGGATGACCCGGCATGATCGTCGATATGGCGTGCTTGTAGACCAGTTGCGAGTGGCCGTCCCGACGCAACAGCACGCAAAAATTATCGAACCAGGTAACGACTCCCTGCAGCTTGACCCCGTTCACCAGGAAGATGGTGAGCGGCGTTTTGCTTTTGCGGACATGATTGAGGAAGGTGTCTTGCAGATTTTGTGCGCGATCGGCTGCCATTGCCGTGATCCGTTATTGGCCCGCGAACCCCTCCCCGCGAGCAATTATTGTCATTGACTACGCCCCCGGCCGGAACCCGACGTCCGACTTTGGCAGCACTATTAGATGGTACGTCAGGGTGGCGCGCAAGTCCAAGTTCGCGCTCTGCCCAAAAACCCTGACGGTTAGGCGCTTTCGGCGTATTTGTGGAAGTCCCGCCGCAAGGCGGAGGAAAGCAGCCCCGGCGCCCCGTTGCCGACCGGTCGGCCATCGATCCGCACTACCGGCATGACGATCTGGCTGGCCGAGGTCACGAACGCCTCGCGGGCCGCGTAGGCCTCTTCCACGCTGAACGGGCGTTCCTCGAGCAGCAGCCCCTGGTCCTTGAGCACGTCGAGCAGGACCGTCCGCGTAATGCCGCGCAGGATCGCGTGATCGGTCTGGCGGGTGACGAGCTTGCCGTCGCGCGTGACGATCCACGCGTTGGTCGACGAACCCTCGGTAACACGGCCCGACGCATCGACGAACCACGCCTCCTTGGCGCCTGCGTCGCGTGCCGCCTGTTTCGCGAGCACGTTCGGGAGAAGCGATACCGATTTGATGTCGACCCTTGGCCACCGGTTTTCCGGAACCGTGATGACGGCGATGCCGTCCGCCGCAACTCGTTCGTTGGCGGCGCGATCGAGGTTGCGCGCCGTGACCACGACGCTCGGCTGCGTGTCGGCCGCCGGGAAGGCGTGGTCGCGCCGCGCCACGCCGCGGGTGATCTGCAGGTAGACGATGCCATCGCGCACCCGGTTGCGCCGCACGGTCTCGCGCAGCACGGCGCCAAGCGCGACGCGCGACATCGGCATGGCGATGCGCAATTCGCCGAGCGAACGCACCAGCCGATCGATGTGGCGCCGCTCATCGATCAGGCGGCCGTCGCGCACTTCGCACACTTCGTAAACGCCGTCGGCGAACTGATATCCGCGATCTTCGACGTTCACCGCCGCCTTTGGCAGTGGGAGATACCGGCCGTTGACGTAAGCGCAGCGCGACACGGGAAGGTCTCCGAGAGGTCGGTGGCGACGAACGCCCAATACCAGCTTTCGCCGCCGACCCGCAAATCGAGCATCCCTGCCCTGCCTTGCCGGTTTCGGGCGGCGCTGGCATGTTGTGAAATAGCCCAGTGGCTGCAGAATCGCTCGCGCCCGGTTCTGCCAGGCTGTCGAACGGGGGCTCTCATGGCAAACATCTCCGCTGCCGCGCCGAGTGCGCCGGGCGAATTTCGCGTCGGCGACGTGTTCAGCAAGACGGCGACGCTGTTATCGCGCAATTTCCTGATCTTCTTTGTGGTGGCGATCGTCGCCAGCCTGCCGCGGCTTCTTTGGGACGGAGTGGAGTCCCAGAACGCTGCCAACATTGCTTATGGTCGATTTTTCGGCGGCCTGGCGCTTTTTCTTGTCCTCAACACGCTTGCTCAAGCGGTCATCCTCTACGGCGCCTTTCAGGCGATGCGTGGAAGGCCCGTCAATCTGGGTGAATGCTTGCAGGTCGGGC
>Ga0306923_10009009_pt1 | contig 10029 bp, 8 predicted proteins | sample sta12Can44000108_FD_203841 | JGI IMG/M metagenome (GOLD analysis project Ga0306923, IMG submission 203841) | Lab enrichment of tropical soil microbial communities from Luquillo Experimental Forest, Puerto Rico - statanox.12C.anox.44.000.108 (v2)... | ecosystem: Environmental > Terrestrial > Soil...
ATGATGGTCCAGGCGAGGCTCTCGGCGCCCATGCCGTTGCGCAACAAGAGGCCGGCGACGAAGATTCCAACCGACCAACTGGTCAATATCAGATTGAGGAAGAAAGCGGCGAGCGCCAAGCCAAGCGACCACAGATTGAAGCCAAAGAACAGAATCGCGAGCAACGTCACCGGGATCATGCCGATCGACAGGCGCACAATGCTCATGATCATCAGCGCGGCAATGAATTCGACCGGTCGCAATGGCGACATCATCAAGTTGCCGAGATTGTGCGCGTACATCTCTTCCAGAAAGCAAATGGAAAAGCCGAGCTGGCCACGGAAGAGTATATCCCACAACAGCACCGCGCCGATGAACACGCCGCTGGCGCGCGCGAATAGACCGCCGTTCTGCATCACGTAAAGCTGCAGGAAGCCCCACATTAGCATCTGCACGGTCGGCCAATAGATTAGGTCGAGAATGCGCGGCCAAGACGAGCGCAGTAGATACCAATAGCGCCGTACCATCGCGCTGACGCGGTTGAGCGAGAAGTTCACACCGACGTCGCTGCTGTTCATTGCGCGACCTCACGATGGGTCCCCCGCCCGCGCGCCACGTCGAGAAACACCTCTTCCAGCGTCTCGCGTCCGTAGCGCTCAAGCAGGCGCTGTGGTGTGTCGTCATCTTCGATGCGGCCCTTGTTCATGATAATGACGCGCTCACACAGCCGTTCAACCTCGGTCATGTTGTGCGAGGCGAGCAGCACGGTCGCGCCATGCCGGTGGCGATAGTGTTCGAGCCGTTCGCGCACCCAGTCGGCCGTGTCGGGGTCGAGCGAGGCGGTCGGCTCGTCGAGCAGCAACACTTCCGGATCGTTGAGCAGCGCCTTGGCTAGCGAGACTCGGGTCTTCTGCCCGGCCGAGAGCTTGCCGGTCGGGCGGTCCAGAAATTCGGTGAGGTCGAGATCGGCGGCAAGCTTCGCGACGCGTTCGCGGGTTTCGACTACGCCGTAAAGCTGTGCGAACACCGAGAGATTTTGCCGCACCGTGAGCCGCATCGGCAGCCCTACATAGGGGCTTTCGAAATTCATCCGGTGCAGCACCCGGTAGCGCTCCTTCGGCATGCGCGCGCCGAGCACACTGACCGTCCCGAGAGTCGGCGTCACCAGCCCCATGATCATGGCAATGGTCGTGGTCTTGCCGGCGCCATTGCCACCGAGCAGACCGGTGATCGATCCGCGCGAGAGCCGGAAGGTGATGCCGTCAACCGCCGCCACGCTCTTGTAAAACTTGACCAGTCGCTCAAGGGCGATGGCGGGAGGGGTGCTGGCGTCCATTCACGCGGGTCCGATTGGCGGGTCAGATGTGACGTAGGGGCGCGCCAAGCGCAAGCCCCACCTCGCATTTGACCTAGGTCACAACCCTGTCCGGCGCACAACCTAAGGATATTTCGTCATGCCCTTGCCTATCGATGCGCAGAACCATTCGCGTCGTCACGTCCGGCTCGAGACACTGGTGCGCCTGCGCTGGCTCGCCGTCATCGGCCAGACCACTGCGGTGCTGGTGGTCTATTACGGGCTTGAGTTCAAGCTGCCGCTCGTGCCTTGCCTCGCTGTGATCGCGGCGGCGGCACTGCTCAACGCCGTCCTGCGCCTGAGCTTTCCCAGCATGCAGCGGCTCGCGCCCGACCGCGCGGCCTGGTTGCTCGCCTTCGACATCGCCGAACTCGCGGTATTGTTGTTCCTCACCGGCGGGCTGGAGAATCCCTTCGCCTTCCTTTTCCTCGGGCCGGTGCTGCTCTCGGCGACCGCGCTGCCGGCGCGCTTCACGCTCCTGCTCGGCGCTTTCGCGATCTCCTGCGCCACCGTGTTGGTGGTCACACACTATCCGTTGCCGTGGAAAGCCGAGGATCCGCTGGAGCTACCGCCCGTCTACATGATGGGCATCTGGTTCTCGATCCTGCTCGCGATCGGCTTCATCGGCGTCTACGCTTGGCAGATCACCGAGGAGTCGCGCCAGCTCTCCGACGCGCTCGCCGCGACCGAACTAGTTCTGGCGCGCGAGCAGCACTTCTCACAGCTCGACGGCCTCGCCGCAGCCGCCGCGCATGAGCTTGGCACTCCGCTCTCCACCATCGCGGTGATCGCCAAGGAGCTGGAGAACGCGATTCCCGCCGAGGCACCGCATGGCGACGACGTGCGGCTGTTGCGCGAACAGGCATCGCGATGCCGCGACATCCTGGGTAAGCTCACCGAGTTGTCGTCGAGCGGCGGACCGTTCGATAGTACTCCGCTCACCTCGCTGCTCGAAGAGGTAGTGGCGCCACACCGCGATTTCGGCCTGGCAATCGAGGTAAACATACGGCCCGAGCATGGTGTCGAGCCGCAGGGCGCACGCAATCCGGCGATCCTCTACGGCCTCGGCAACCTGGTGGAAAACGCCGTCGATTTCGCGAACGAGCGCGTGGGGATCGAGGCGCTGTGGACGGCCGAGACGATCGAGTTGATCATCAGCGATGACGGTCCGGGCTTCTCCCCGCAAGTCATAGACCGGCTTGGCGAGCCCTACGTCACCAGCCGTCGCCACATTGCAAATACCTCCGAAGAGAGCTCCGGCTTGGGGCTTGGGTTCTTCATCGCAAAGAACCTGCTCGAGCGCTCGGGCGCCACGCTTAGCTTTGAAAACCGGGCATTTCCCGCACACGGCGCCATCATTAGTGTGCGCTGGCCACGCACCGATTTCGAACAACGGCCAAGTTTCGCCACGCTTTGAGGTACGTCAAATTCAATTATTCCTGTGTGGCTATGTTGCGTGCATCGGACGACGCCAATTCGACGCGGGTGCAAACGTGGAAATTGCCAAAACCGACACCACCGCCGCTGAGGTACAAGAAAAATTCTCCGGCGAACGGACCCTATTGATCGTCGAAGACGATCGCCCCTTCCTGGAGCGATTGGCGAAGGCGTTGGAACAGCGCGGATTTGCGGTGAGCATAGCTGAAACGGTGGCCGATGGAATGCGACAAGTGGAACAGGCGGCGCCCGCTTTCGCCGTGGTTGACATGCGGCTTGGCGACGGCAACGGACTCGAGGTGATTTCGGCGCTGAAGAAGCGGCGGCCGGATGCGCGTGCGATTATCCTTACCGGCTACGGCAACATCGCCACGGCGGTGAATGCAGTGAAGCTAGGTGCCATCGATTATTTGGCGAAGCCCGCAGACGCCGACGACGTGGTGGCCGCGTTGCTGGCGCAGGAAAACAAAATCGATCCGCCGGAAAAACCGATGTCGGCCGACCGCGTGCGCTGGGAGCACATCCAGCGCATCTACGAATTGTGCGACCGCAACGTCTCGGAAACCGCGCGGCGGCTCTCCATGCATCGCCGCACGCTGCAGCGGATATTGGCGAAACGCGCGCCGCGCTGATTCAGCTGGAATCCCCGTAGGGCCCAGCCGGGTCAATCAGCGACTGCAACCGCAGCGCGGCGGCACGCGCAAAAACGAGCATCATCGACTTGCGCGTCGCCGCGGGCAATTTGTGCTCGGGCGCGTCGCGCACCATATGTGCGCCGAAGGCATCCGCAACTATCAGCCCCGTATCTTTGGGGAAGATCTCGCAGGGCACTCCCATTGAGGTGGAGAAGAACAGGCGGTCGCAGTGCAACCGGTAGTCCTGCCACTTCTCGTCGGCACGAAAATCGGCGACCGAGGATTTGATCTCCACGATCCAGATTTCGCCGCTCGTATCGAGTGCCACCAGATCGGCGCGCCGGCCGGACGGCAATGGCAATTCTCTCACCACCGAAAAGCTATGTGCATGCAAGAGCCGCGCGGTGCCGCGCGCAACCGCCAACGCGGTTCCCGATTGGCGGCCGTCGACCGGCATTTTTAAGGGTTGCTGGGCGACATTCATGAGGCGGAGGGGATACTGGCTGGCGATTCTGGTCGAACCTCGGCACGCTCGGGGAAAGCGGCGGCGAGCGCGGCGCGGTTTGCTTTAAGCACTCCGCGCTCGGTGATGAGGCCGGTGACGAGACGCGCCGGCGTTACGTCGAAGCCGTAATTGGCGACCGGCGAGCCGTCCGGGATGATCTGCACCGTCTCGATGCAACCGTCCTTGGTCTTGCCAATCATTGTGATCACTTCCTCGGCGCTGCGCTCCTCGATCGGGATCTCGGCGATACCATCGGTGACCGAGAAGTCGATGGTCGGCGACGGCAGCGCCACATAGAACGGTACATTATTGTCGCGCGCGGCGAGCGCCTTGAGATAGGTACCGATCTTGTTGCAGACGTCGCCCTGCGCGGTGACGCGGTCGGCGCCGACGATCACCAGATCGATGAGCCCGTGCTGCATTAGGTGGCCGCCGGTATTGTCCGGGATCACGGTGTGCGGCACGCCGTGCTGGCCAAGCTCCCAGGCGGTGAGTGCGGCGCCCTGGTTGCGCGGCCTCGTCTCGTCGGCGAAGACGTGCACGCGGACGCCCTTGTCATGCGCCATGTAGACCGGCGCAGTCGCCGTGCCCCAATCGACCGTCGCCAGCCATCCGGCGTTGCAATGCGTGAGCACGTTGACCGCCGCGTCTTGTTTGCGCATCGCGACGTCTTCGATAAGCTTGAGGCCATGTCGGCCGATTTGCCGGTTGATGGCGACGTCGTCGGCGGCGATCTCGCCGGCGCGGCGTAGCGCAGCCTCGACGCGCTCGCCGCGGGGACGATTGCGCACCGCCGCCATCATCTGGTCGAGCGACCATTGCAGATTGATCGCGGTCGGCCGCGTCTCCAGCAGATGAGCGTAGGCGCGCTCCAGATTGTCGTCGGAGGCGTCCGTGCGCAAAGCGAGCCAGACGCCAAAGGCCGCCGCCGCGCCAATCAGCGGCGCGCCGCGTACCTGCATGGTCTTGATGGCGCGCACGGCGTCTTCAAGCGTGGTCAGCCGCGCGGTGGCGAAGCGGTGCGGCAGCAGCGTCTGGTCGATGATGCCGACCGCGGCGCCGTCACGCTCCAGCCAGATCGTGCGCATGTCTTTGCCATCGACCTTCATGCGTCCCTCATATCGCGCTTCTCCACCGCCGCCAAATTGTGGCGACCGAGTCGATCACAGACAAATGCCGCCATAATCGCGCCGACGGCCCGACCCCAATTCGGACCCGTGGCCGCCGCGTTGGCTCCCGATGATTCCCTGTCTGAGATTCTCTCATCACAGGAGGAACCTCATGCTCGCTTTCGCGCCGCTTAGCCAAGCGTGGCAAGTACGATCGAGACGCTATTATCGAAGTCGCCTTCGCGCTCTACGCCACCGGTTCGATCGGACCGTTGATCGAAGCCGCTAAGCGCAAGATCTGGTCGATCGCGACCGCGATCGATGGAGCGGCAGGTCGCAGCGATGCCGCTCTAGAAAAACGCCTGAATGCCGGTCTGGGCGCGGCCGAGGATGAGGGCGTGGATGTCGTGCGTGCCCTCGTAGGTGTTCACGGTCTCGAGGTTGGCGAGCACGCGCATCACGTGGAACTCCTCGGAGATGCCGTTGCCGCCGTGCATGTCGCGGGCGAGCCGCGCGATGTCGAGCGCTTTGCCGCAGTTGTTGCGCTTCATGAGCGAGATCGAGGGCGGCGCGGCTTTCCCCTGCTCCAGCAGGCGGCCGAGACGCAGCGCGCCCTGGAGTCCCAGGGCGATCTCGGTCTGCATGTCGGCAAGCTTCTTCTGGATGAGCTGGTTGGCGGCCAGGGGCCGGCCAAACTGTTTGCGATCGAGGGTATATTGGCGCGCCCGGTGCCAGCAGAACTCGGCCGCCCCCATGGCGCCCCAGGCGATGCCATAGCGGGCGTTGTTGAGACAGCCAAAAGGACCGGCAAGGCCTTTGATGTTGGGTAACAGGTTCTCTTCCGGGATGACGCAGTCAGATAGAACCACCTCGCCGGTGATGGAGGCCCTGAGACTAAGCTTGCCTTCGATCTTCGGGGTGGAGAATCCCTTGGTGCCGCGCTCCACCACGAAGCCGCGGATCTTGCCATCGAGCTTTGCCCACACCACCGCGATGTCGGCAACCGGCGCATTGGAGATCCAGGTCTTGGCGCCGTTGAGCTTGTAGCCGCCGGCAACCTTCTCGGCCTTGGTGACCATGGAGCCGGGGTCGGAGCCATGGTCCGGCTCAGTGAGGCCGAAGCAACCGATCAGTTCCGCCTTGGCCAACTTGGGCAGGTATTTCCGCCGCTGCGCCTCGGTGCCATAGGCATAGATCGGGTACATCACCAGCGACGACTGCACCGACATGGCCGAGCGGTAGCCGGAATCGACCCGCTCCAACTCGCGGGCGATCAGCCCGTAAGCCACATAACCTAATCCCGCCCCGCCGTACTCTTCCGCAACCGTCGGACCGAGCAATCCGAGCTTGCCCATCTCGGGCAGCATGTCGGGGTCGTATTTCTCCTCGCGGTAGGCCTCGATCACCCGCGGCATCAGATAGTCCTGGGCGAAGCCCTTGGCGGTCTCGCGCACCATCCGCTCCTCTTCGGACAGTTCTTCTTCCAGCCCGAGCGGGTCCTCCCACTGAAAGTCCTTGTCCTTGAGCATCGCGGGCTTGCCCGCACGGCTCTCCGCCGCCTGCGACATCAACGCCTCCCCGAGATTTTTCTCGTCCGGCATTATAACGCGCGGCACGGGTCTCGTTAATGGATTGCCGGGACAAGCCCGGCCATGACAAGGAGAAGAGTCTTGCCATAAAAACAAAAACCCCGCTCGGCGTCCCGGCGGGGCTTTTGGCGCCATCTTGTGACGGCGCTCAAACCGCCATCTTCAAGCCTTTGGTGGCGCGGAACGCGACTTTCTTGCTGGCCTTTATCTGGATCGGCTCGCCAGTCGCCGGGTTGCGTCCAATGCGGGCCGCGCGCTTGCGGACTTGCAAAATGCCGAGGCCGGCGATCTTCACCCGCTCGCCCTTCTTCAGGTGCTTGGTGATCAGACCGACCAGGTCGTCGAGCATTTCCCGGCCCTGGCGTTTCGTTAGTTCGTGCTGCTCCGCCAAGGTGTACGCCAAATCTTTCGTCGTGATCGGCTTGGCCTTCGCTGTTTCTGCCATGACGTCTGCTCCTCGTGCGCTCCATGCGCCTTGGGAATCAGCCCTATGAGATTCGCGGCCTTTCGAAAAGGGCCGAGTCGCTTGAAACACAGAAAGTCAGGCCTTTTTGCACTGCGGTGGCCCGTTGCCGCTGCTGGTCAATTTGTCTATCTACACGGATAAGCGCCCGTAGCTCAGCTGGATAGAGCGTTGCCCTCCGAAGGCAAAGGTCGGACGTTCGAATCGTCTCGGGCGCGCCATTTTTCCAATGACTTAGTGTACTATCATTCCTTCGAGCGCCATCTAGCAAGCACATAGCTAGCAACTACGTCATCCCCAACACTCACGGACTTCGTGAGGAAACGACCTCGTCGCGTTACCGATTTTTCCAACGGGAAATTCAACACGATCAATCGGACATCACGCACTGCAACGCAATCAATCATAGTAACCGCGCTGCCAAGCCGGCCAACGATCGGCCGCCCTTTTGTTAAATGGGTGAAAGCAATTATCGACGTGATGGCTAAAGCGCATATGGGCAGTCGAAGAATTTCAAAACCGTAGCGGGGTTAATCTCGCCAAATTGGATGGCTCGTTGTACCAGCACGGTGTGCTGGATGTCTGCAACGCAGACCTGCGACCCCTTGCCAGGTGTTTAGAAACCGTCGATCGTGCGACTTCGAGCCCGAGCATTAAAAGTTCGCCGTGAACCCGGAAGGCGCACCAAAACGGGATCTCCCTGCTCATTCGCCAAATTAATTCTCGAGTTCGCGATCAATCATCGGACGTCCTATTCCGCTCTGCGCGAACTTTTCTTGTGTTAACCATGTAGATACTTCCGAATGTGTGCATGGTTAATAATGGTTTAAAACGATGGTTAAAGTCGGCGATGCCTCGGTATGGGTTTAGATCCGCTAAACACGAACAACGAAATGCAGGCGACGGTATCCAATTTGAGCGTTCCGAATCTCAGGCACCGGGCGCCGAGTTTACCAAAGAGAACTCCGACCCAATTGGAATTCTGGTCAACTGGGAGTCTCGGCTCGGAACGTGAACGGGTCGACGTCGAACGCGCCCGCACCAGCTTCGGGCTCGAACTGACGCGTATGAATTATCGCGAACTTGATCTTGCGCTCGACCCTCACGACGAAGCGATCTGGTGCTCGATGCGGCTGACAGAGTCGCCGAACTTCACGACGACTTTGCTGACCGAGCTGATCTCAGTCCGTCGTAAGCTGCAGCGCATGTTCGCCGACTTTCCGTCAGGCGAGGCAACGCCGATCAAATACTTTGTCGGCGGCTCGCGCAGGCCCGGTATCTACAACCTGGGCGGCGATCTCAATTTCTTCATCGAATGCATCCGCACGGGCAACCTCGAGGCGCTGCGTGGTTATGCGCATGACTGCATCGACGTCGCCTATCACATGACTGTTGGTTTCCATTTGCCGCTGATCACCGTCGCGCTGGTGCAAGGTGATGCGCTGGGCGGCGGGTTCGAGGGCGCCTTGTCGTTCAACGTGCTGGTCGCGGAGAAGAGTGCGAAGTTCGGCCTACCCGAAATTCTGTTCAACATGTTTCCTGGCATGGGCGGTTTCAGTTTTCTGTCACGCAAGCTCGACGCAGTGCGCGCCCGAAAGATGATCCTCACCGGACGTATCTATAGCGCCCATGAGCTATACGAGATGGGGCTGGTCGACGTGCTCGCGGAGGATGGGCGCGGCGAACTGGCCGTGCGCGATTACATTGCGCACAACCGGTCCCGTCACACCGTCCATCGGAGAGTGCGTGACGTGCATATGCGCGTCAACCCGGTGTCGCGCGAAGAACTGCTCGAAGTCACCAATATCTGGGCCGAGCATGCGATGACGCTTCAGGCGGCCGATCTGCGCAATATGGAACGCCTGGCAAATGCGCAGTTGCGCCGCCTCAACCACCTGCGCGGTTAGCCGATCACCCGTAATTTCGGTGTGGCTTTCTTGTCCTCGAGAAAGAGCTGTTGCCGCAGGGCGCTGCGCACGCGCTCGAATTCCTCGCGCAGCGCCAAGAGGTGACTTTCACCTAGGCTGGCGAGCTCCTGCGGGCTGATCTGCCTCAGGGAGAGGCACATTTCATAGATGCCGCGTGCCCCGATGTTGGCCGCGGCGCTGCGCAAGGCGTGCAAATGCTGACGTACGGCCTGGACATCGCCCGCGGCCATGAGCGCGGCCAGGTGGTGCAGATTATCCGTGGCGTCTTCGACAAACTGTACCGCGAGTTCATTGACAAATTTCCTGCCGCCCAGCTTTTCCAGCTCCTTGAGCGTGTCGGGATCGACCGCCCCGACGGCGGCCTGGTTGCGTTCGCCGGCAAGCTCGACGTTGGCAATCCCCGGCGCGGCAATCTGCTGTCTCGCGGGATCCGTCACCAGAGCGCCGATGAGCTCGATCAGACGGTTCGGCTCGATCGGCTTGGTGACGCAGCCGTCCATGCCGGCTTCCTCGCAACGCTGCGCCACCGTTTCCGTGGCATCAGCGGTCAGCGCCACGATCGGCACGCGCGGCTGTCCGAGTGAGGCGAAGCGGTACAGTTTCGTCGCCTCGATGCCGTTCATAACCGGCATGTTGATGTCCATTAACACCAGGTTGAACGTGCGCGCAGCGAGTGCGTCGAGCGCCGCCTCGCCGTCGTTGACAAACTCCGCCCTGTGGCCGGCGCGCTCGAGAATCTTGGCGATGACCTTCTGATTGGTGCGGTTGTCCTCGGCAACGAGAATCGACAGTTGCCGGCGGGGCGCAGTGCTCGCGCGGGCCTGTGCGCGCTCGCGGTGCTCGACCATAGGCTTGCAGCGCGCGATCCGAAGCCCGGCCGCCAGGGTGATTGAATCAAGGGGCTTCGTTAGTATGGTAACGAAACGGATACGCGCAGAGCCTGCCGGCAGTCCTTCGCTGGGGCGGTCCGTAAGCAGGACAAAAGAAGGTGCACAGCCAACGTTGCCGCTAGCCAGCCGGCTGAAGGTGA
>Ga0306923_10009017_pt1 | contig 10023 bp, 8 predicted proteins | sample sta12Can44000108_FD_203841 | JGI IMG/M metagenome (GOLD analysis project Ga0306923, IMG submission 203841) | Lab enrichment of tropical soil microbial communities from Luquillo Experimental Forest, Puerto Rico - statanox.12C.anox.44.000.108 (v2)... | ecosystem: Environmental > Terrestrial > Soil...
AAGCAAAGGTCGCGTGGCGGCCCTCTGCTATGTTGTTGATCGCGGTCACCCCCAATATGCGGGTCGCCTCTCGCTGGAGCAACAGTTGCACCACGTCAGGCAAGGGCACGGTTTATCTGGCGCGAATCGCGACTACGTCGTTGAGACGGTCGCGATGTTGGAGGAATTAGGATACCCCGAGACGGACCTGCATCGGTTGGCGCGGCTATTAACGGGTCAGAACACATTGATTAGACGCCGGTGACGGGACAGGCCGCAGCTACATGATTTGTCATTCCCCGGGGAGAGTCCTCTGCGCTTCGAGCGCAGACCGGCGGTCACCGTTCTATCGGCGTTCAGCTTGCGTCCCAATGCCGCGAGCAGCAAGCTCGTGCTGACCTTCACTGACGAGACTCGCCGTCGCGACCTCGATTTCCCGCTGTAGCAGCTCAAAGAACGCTACCTTATCAAGCCCCGGCGCCATAGGATCGAGGATCTGCACCCGGATGGTCCCAGGATAGCGGCGCAGCGAGCGACGCGGCCAGAACAGGCCGGAATTGAGTGCAATCGGAAGGCAGGGCACGCCGGTTTCCAGGTAAAGATGCACGACGCCGTACTTATAGCGGGGCTCCGCGCCAGGCGCTCGGCGCGTGCCTTCCGGAAAAATGACGATCTGGCGATTACACGCGAGTGCATTGGCCGCGGCCAGGCTCATATCGGCGAGCGCCTGTGCCCCTTTGCCGCGGTCTATGGCGATCATGCCGGCCTTTCGGGTGCACCAGCCAAAGAACGGAATCCACATCAGCTCGCGCTTCATGATGTAGGCGGGATCCGAAAGCAGCAGCAGGAGCGCAAACGTTTCCCACAATGACTGGTGTTTGCAGGCGACGATCAGGGGCCCGGTGGGAATTTTTTCGAGTCCGCGAAACTCGACCGTAATGTTGCAAATTGCGCGCAACAGCCACAGATTGATTCTCGCCCAGAGCTTTGCGATCGCGAGAATCCCCGCACGGGGCATTATCAGAGTCGGTAGTGCTGCGATGAGCAGAAAAAGCAGATTCACATAAAACAGAATGTTGAACAGGCTGGATCGGATGATGAGCACCGGAGCCTCTCCAGCAGGAATTCAGCAACCTTTTCGTGCAATGCAGCTCAAGTCAGTCCGTTGGCCGTGGCCGCGGGATACAGCTCCATGCGCAGTCGAGCAAAGATCAATTTCACGTATTCACTGATCATGAGCCGCGCGGTCGCGCTGTTCGCCCACCATGGCTCCACTCGTTGCCGCCTGGCGATGACCGGAAACGGCAGCAGCGCGATGTCGGGGAGCTGGTGCGTGATCTCCGCCAGCGCACGCGGCATGTGGTAGTTCGAAGTTACGACGATCAACGAATGAAAGCGATTTTGCTCGACCCATCGTTTGATCTCGATCGCATTTCCCAATGTGTTGATCGAGCGGTCAATATCCACGCAGCAGCGCACCCACTTCTCAAACTCAGGGTTAAGACGGGAGATCTCCTGTGAGTTGGTGGCGTGGTAGGCGCCGCTGATCAGCAGCCGTTGACCTCGGCCGGATGCCAGCAATTCAATGGCGTCCGGGATGCGTGAAGCGCCTCCCGTGAGCGCGACGATGCCGTCGGCGCTCTGCCCGACCCGGACCTCCTCGACCGGAACGTTGCAGACGAACCAGGCAAAGCCGGCGGCAAGCGCCAATGCCGCCGCCGAGCAGGCAAGAAACCAGGACATCCCAATCCGGCGCAGCAGCCGTCGCCGCGCACCCCCGGCGGGCACCGGCTGCTTCATGCCCTCGTTATCGATTTCGATGTGAGCGGCCTCCTCCATCTTCATCCCGCTTCGTCATCAGCATAAATCTCGGCGCTCCGCTGGCAAGCGGCAGATCGTTCACTCGATCGTTTCGATGGTCTGCCTCACCGTGCGACGAGACGTTGCAGCGGTGATAGCGGCCAGCAGACCGCATAGCACCAGAATCAGCATGTAGCCTAGTACCCCAATGGAAAACGTGCCAAACATGGCTGCGAGCTGATCGCCTGCCGCACCGTCGCTGAACCAGCCGCTCGCGAGGTCGATGATTGCAAAGAGCGCGACCGCGCATCCCCCGCCCACCAAGCCGCCCTTGAGTCCCAGCTGCAGGAAGTGGTGCTGAAAATGTGCAGCAATGAAGTCATCCTTGGCGCCGATGAGATGCAACACTTCAATGACTGATCGATTTGTCGCCATCGCAGCACGTGTTGCAAACGCCACGGACAGCGTGGTTGCAAACGCGACCAACAAGAACACTGCCATGCCGCCAATCAGTACAGCCGCCGAGATGGCGCGCATGCGGGCGACAAAGCCGCGGTGGTCATCAAGGCTCGCGCCGCGAACCTGCTGTTCCAGCAATGCGCGCAGCTGGGCAAGGTCAGGCGCTGCTCCCTCCGCGATGCGCGCCACGATGACGCGCGGGATCGGCAGCTCCTCGAATTGCAATCCGCTCCCCAACCAGGGTTCCAGCAGCTGCATGGTTTCGTCCCTGGAATAAGCGCGAACCTGCGCGACGCCTGGAAACGCGCGGACAATGGCAACCGTCTTCGCAACTTCGGCCTCCATGTCGGTTCCGGCACTGGCGCGGATCTGGATCGTGACTTCACGAGCGACGTCTGCCTGCCATTGACTCGCGGCTGTCCGTATCAGCATGGCCCCGCCAAGGGTCAGTGAACCGAGAAAAGTCATGATCGCAACGACACCAACAAGCGCTCGCCCGGCAATGGTCGCCCGCGGCACAATCGGCGTCCCGCCGCGCGGACGCAGCTTTCTAAGTGCCGCCAGCGAGAAACGGTTGAGCACGCGCGGCTCCTCCACCTGCATCACTGCATCACTCGTAGACATGCAGACTACCTTCATGCAGTACGAGGCGTCGCGCGTCGAACTGATCCATCAACGCGATGTCATGCGTGGCAATAACCACTGCGGTACCGGATTTGTTAAGCTCGATAAAGAGCCGAAGCAATCGTTTCGCCAGATTGGGATCGACGTTGCCGGTTGGCTCGTCGGCAAGCAAAAGCTGCGGCCGGGCAATGACGGCTCGCGCGATTGCTGCACGTTGCTTCTCTCCGCCGGAAAGCACCGGAGGCAAGGCCGAAACACGATCGCCCAGCCCCACCCAGTTTAGGAGCTCGACAACCTCTTCGCGGTAGCTCTGCTCGCTCTGCCCAATGACTCGCAAGGGAAGCGCCACGTTTTCGAACGTTGTCATGTGATCAAGGAGGCGAAAATCTTGAAAGACTATGCCGATGCGCCGTCTCAGTGTTGACAGCGCATCCTTGCTGAGGGTGGCAACATCATGGCCGAATATCGTTACCAGCCCGCGCGTAGGCCGCAGTGACAGAAAAAGAAGCCGCAACAACGAGGTTTTGCCCGCGCCGGAGGGGCCGGTGAGAAACTGAAAGGAATGCGGATCGATACGGAAGGTAAGGTCGCGCAGGACCTCGGGACCAAGGCCGTAACGCAGCCCTACGTGCTCAAATCGCACCACGGCAGCCGTTCTGACGACAATCAGTAGTCGTGCAGCAGGCGTTCGATATAGTCGAGCTCGGGTTGTGGGCGGAAGCTCTCGCCAAATCGGCGCCGCAGCTCTTCCAGAATGCGCCGCGCCCTCTGGACATCGATTTCGCCCGGCACCTTTACCGTGGCATCGTCGCCATAGTCACGACCCCGTAGCGGTCGTCCAAGCGGATCAGTTTCCTGGCGGGCACGCGCAGGACCATACCGTCCGGCCTGACCATTGGGTCCGAGCCCCATCATGCCCTGCTGCTGCATCGATTGCGCCAGGTTCTGCGCGCCGCGCCGCAAAGCCTCGAGCGCTCGGCCCTGTGACTCGACCGCACCGTCCGCGTCGTCCGCACCGAGCTCGCCCTCCGCGTCGCCCATCGCCTCTCCGGCACGGCCAAGTTGCTCCAACTCGCCCTGACCTTGCTGCCCTTGTCCAAAGCCGCGCTTGCGCAGCTCCTGCAGCAATTTGTTGAGCTGCTCGTGCAGTCCCTGCTGGCTGTCGCGCAGCTCGCCCATCTGCTCGCCCTGCTCCCCGCGCTGAGCACGCTGTCGGTCGCGGCGCCGGTCCTGACCTTGTTGAAACGTGCGATCGCGCAATTGCTGCTGTTTATGGATCATCTCGCCGAGCTCATCGAGCGCCGACATCATGTCGTCATCGCCGTCCATCTCTTGGCCGGGGCGAGCCATTTGCAGATTTTCCAGCATTGACTGCAGCTCCTGCAACATCCGGCGCGCTGCATCTTTGGCGCCCGAGCGTGCCAGCTGCTCCAAACGATCCACCATATTGCGCAGATCCTGCGGGCGCAGCTCGCGCATGTTGCGATCGAGGCGGCGTGCGAGCTGTTGTGGATTGCTGCGCATTTGCTCTGCCAGGGCCTGCAGGAACTTATCCAGTGCCTGGCGCAGCGCCTCGGTGAGCTTCTTGAGCTCCTCGTCGCTGGCGCCGCGCTCCAGGGCCTGGCGCAGCGCCTCCTCGGCCGCGCGCAGCGCCAGCTCGGCATCGGAGACGCTGCCATCCTCCAGATGCACGGCCATATCCCACATGCGATCCACCACCTCGCGCAACTGATCATCGCTTCTGGCGCGGGCAAGCAGCCAATAAATCGAGCGCAGTCCGAGGTAGACGCTGCTCTCCATGTTGAAGCGCTCCGGTGCCAGCGTCAGCGCATCGAGCGCGGTCAGCACGTTCGCCTGCGCATCGCCATCCAGGGCAAGCAGCCGCCGCTGCTCGATGAGCGCACGGGCTATCGGCTTGCTGAACGGCCGCTCGGGCAAGCGCATCTCGAACGGCTCACTGCGGCCCTCGTTGCCTGCCTCATCGCGAGCGATCAGCGTCAGGACTACATCCGTGCCGGCCCAGGGATGCTCCGTCAGATCCTTCGTGGTTTGCCCAGTGCCGTTGCGCGTGCGCGCCTGCGGCAGCACCAACGGAAACTCGGGGCGCTCATAGAGGGAACGCCCGTATTGGGCATTATCGTCCTCCCCGCGGCGCAGATCGAATGTTGCACGTGCGGCGACCACACCGTAGTCGTCTTCGACCCTATAGGATAACTGCAGGGCACCGCGCGCCTGTCCCTCGGGCTCTTTTGTGAGCGCAATTGAGGGAGGATGGTCGGGAAGAGCATTGAAAGTCCAGCTGACGTCTGCCGCGGGGCCACCACGCAGGGTCGCCCGGCCGTTGTCCTTGATAATGAAGCGCTGCTCCTGGCTGCCATCCGCACGAGCGCTTTGTGCTGCACTCGGCGCTGCGGCGATCCCGCCGCTGATGATCACGGAAAGCTCAATGCCACTCGCGCGAACGACAAGGGTGCTTCCAGCCGGCACTGAAATGGCAGTGGCGGCTTGGCCGGGCTCGCCCGGTCTTACTCCCGGCAGGATCAGCGGCGGCTTGCCGGTATAAGGGGGCGGACTGACCCAAGCATCGACTCGGAAGCTCGCCGGCACCATCACGCCTTGCCAATCGAAAGCCGCCGCGAGGCGCTTTGTCCGCTCGCCGCCGGCAGCGATGAATGTCGCTACCACGAGAACGACGACCAGCGCTCGCACAGCAGCAGGATCGCGCAAGGCAAGCCTGGGTTCCGGGACTCCGGCCTTGAGCCTGTGCGCCGCGCTCAGGGCTCGCTCAAGATGAGCGCGCCACAGCGCCAGGGCGTGGCTGTCCTTGGTTGGTGCCGCGACCGTATCCGCAAGAGTCGTTGCCGGCCGGTGCCGTTGGCCGCAATTTCGATCGAGCCGCCGGAGAGCATCGCCTTTGGATGGCACGCGAAACGACAGGAGCGGTACCATTGCTGCGGCCGCGAGCAGAAAGAAGATGCCAAGGCCGATCGCCCGCGCGTAGGGCGGCAACCACATCCAAGCCCCGAGCCACGATACGGCCAGGAATAGCCCGATTACAGTGGCGAGCGCGGCCGCAGCCGGCCACAGCCGCTCCCACAGAACCGCTACTCGTGCCCGGCTCACGGCCCGCATCAGCAGGTCATTGGTCACGGCAGGCTGTGTGGGGCTCTGCTGCGCAGTTGTCCCTTCAAGGGGGCGATCGTTCACACCATCTCCAGCAGTAAAGAATCCAAGCGCTGCTTGAGATTAGCACGCAACTACAGCGCCACCACCAGGCAAAAGGAAGGGGCCTGCTCACAAAACGTTCATAGCGCCAATACGTTCGCGCCAGTTTCCGCAAGCACCGGGGCAAGCCGCTGAACGCCAGCCCCCGGGGTCCAGCCGTTTTAGAGCCATGGCGCCAAGCGGTCGAGCGTGACCAATTCTGAAACCTCCACGCGCGGCCGCACGAGCGCCCATTCACCTTCGCGGACAAGCACTTCCGGGATCAGCGGACGCGTGTTGTAGGTGTTGGCCTGGACGGCGCCATAGGCACCGGCGGTCATCACCGCCAGCAGATCGCCTGCTCGAGGGGCCGGCATTTCGCGGTCAAGCGCGAGAAAATCGCCCGATTCGCACACCGGACCGACCACGTCGACCAGCATGCGCGGCGCTCCCCCTTCCCGCAGCGGACGAATGTCATGATGTGCTCCATAGAGCGTGGGACGCACGAGATCATTCATCCCGGCATCGATAATGACGAACGTCTTGACCTCGCCGCGCTTGAGATAAAGCACCTGCGTAACGAGGATACCTGCATTTCCAGCGATCAGGCGCCCGGGCTCGAAAACGAGCGTGCAGTCCAGATCGCGGGTCGCCTGCTTGACCACGCCGGCATAGGCCAGGGGATCGGGAGGCGGCTCGCAATCCTCGCTGTAGGAGACACCAAGGCCGCCGCCCAGATCGATATGGCTGATGTGGTGGCCGTCGCTGCGCAGGGTGCGGACCAACTCCGCAAGGAGCGAAAAGGCGTTGCCAAATGGGGCAAGCTCGGTGATCTGGCTGCCGATATGCATGTCGACGCCGATGACTTCGAGCCCGGGGAGCTTGGCGGCCAAAGCGTACACCTCGCGCGCACGGCTGATGGGAATGCCGAACTTGTTCTCGGCTTTTCCGGTCGCGATCTTCGCATGCGTCTTGGCGTCGACGTCCGGGTTGACCCGCACGGACACGCGCGAGCTGCGGCCCTTGCCGGTCGCTATCGATGACAGAAGCTCAAGCTCGGCCTCGGATTCGACGTTGACGCAGAGGATACCTTGGTCGACGGCGAGCGCCAGCTCGGCCGGCGTTTTGCCGATACCGGAGAACATGATCTTCTCTGGGGGCACTCCGGCTGCCCGCGCGCGCTTGAGCTCGCCGCCGGAGACAACATCGGCGCCAGCGCCACGATTGGCGAGCGTCTTGATTACCGCTTGATTGGAATTTGCTTTCAAGGCGTAGCAGATGAGCGCCCTCACGTCAGCGAAAGCGTCTCTAAACACATCGAAATGTCGCGTCAGCGTTGCGCTCGAGTAGCAGTAAAATGGTGTGCCGATTATGTGCGCCAGCTTGAGCAGGTTCACCCCCTCCGCGTGAAGCACGCCGCCACGATAGGCGAAATGATGCATCGATTACCTCTTGCCGCACGGGCGGTCCGGCTGCGGCTCAATCGGGAGGACGTGCCGGACAAGCTTCCTTGCCCCGGGTAAGGTTAACGCCGGCTAACGGTCGGGCGGAGGCGCTGCCTCCGCTGGGGCATTGAGGGGCGGAGGCGCTGGAACAGCAAGCGGTGGAGGATCGAGCCCGGCTTTGCGTCCGCAGCCGGCAAGTCCCAGGGCTGTGATAATCGTGCCGACGACCACCGCGGCCACGATGCTGCGCATGGTGCAAATATTCGATGGAAAGATCAAATTCGAATGCTCCTGGCCTTGCCAGCACATTAGATCACTGGGAAACGGCGAGAGAGTGGCCGCGGGTTTAGCCCCGCCCGCTGGAGAGCGCTTTGAGCCATCGGGTCGCTTGCCGGCGCACATTTTTCGGTGCCGTGCCGCCGAGGCTCGTTCGGCTCTTGACCGAGCTTTCGACTGAGAGCACGCGCAGGGCGTCCTTCGTGATGCGCTGTTCGAATCGCTGCAGCGCGCGCAGAGGCATCTGGTGCAGCGGCACTTTATCCGCAACGGCCTGAGCCACGATTCGCCCGGTCAGGTGGTGCGCCTCGCGGAAAGGCATGCCGAGGCTGCGGACCAGCCAGTCTGCAAGATCTGTGGCGGTGGAGCAGTCTTCGCCCGCGGCCTCGCGCATCCGGGCAACATCGGGCACCATGTCCTTGACCATGCCAGTCATCGCGACCAGGGACAAATTAAGCTCGGAAAACGCTTTCATCACGCCTTCCTTGTCTTCCTGCATATCCTTCTGGTACGCGAGCGGAAGTCCCTTCATCACGATCAGCAGCGCCTCAAGGGCGCCGATGATGCGGCCGGCCTTCGCCCGCACGAGCTCCGCGGCGTCCGGATTGCGCTTCTGCGGCATTATCGAGGAGCCGGTGGTGTAGCGGTCGGAGAGGGAAATGAGGCGAAACAGGGGCGAGCACCAGATCACGATCTCCTCGGCGAAGCGCGACAAGTGCACAGCAGTGATCGCAGCCGCAGCGAGCGCCTCCTGGGCAAAGTCCCGATCGGACACTGCATCGATCGAGTTCGCCATTGGGCCGTCGAAGCCGAGCGCTTTCGCCGTCGCATGGCGATCGATGGGAAATGCGGTTCCGGCAAGCGCTGCAGCTCCCAGCGGAGACTGGTTCAACCGCTTGCGTGCATCCCGAAAACGCGAGCGGTCGCGCGCAGCCATTTCCACATAGGCGAGAAGGTGATGCCCGAGCGTCACCGGCTGGGCGACCTGAAGGTGCGTAAAGCCGGGCATCACGGTGGCAGCGTGCTCGACTGCTTTCCCGGCCAGCGCAAGCTGATACCGTGCCAGGGCTTTATCGATGCCATCGATTGCCTCCCTGATCCACAGCCTGAAATCGGTCGCAACCTGGTCGTTGCGCGAGCGCGCAACGTGCAGCCGTCCGGCCGCCGGGCCGATCAACTCGGCCAAGCGGCTCTCGATGTTCATATGGATGTCTTCGAGCGAGCGCTTGAACTTGAACTTGCCGCGCTCGATCTCTGACAGGATCGTGTCTAGACCGTGAGCGATCCGCCGGGCATCTTCGCCGCTGATGATGCCTTGCTTGGCAAGCATCGTCGCATGCGCCTGGCTTGCCGCGATATCCTGCCGGAAGAGATGTCGATCGACATCAATCGACGTATTGATATCCTGCATGACCGCATCGGGTGACTGCCGGAAGCGGCCCCCCCACATCTTATTGCTCATGACCCGCTCGCGTCTGAAACGATCCCACCAACGAGGGCCGCGGCGCCAATGACGGTCCCGCAACCGAGCCATGACCCGCGCCGGCGGCGAATGCTGCTCATGGGCGCTTTCGTTGCCTTTGCTGGAGCGATCGCCGGGGCGGTATACGGGATCGGCGCCTTCCAAGGCAACGCGCCGACCCGGGCCTGCGCCGGAGCCGTCGAGACCGCTCGCCGTTTAGCGCCGCTCGCACGCGGCGAAGTCGCCGCTTTCGCGGTTGCAGAGCAGGCGCTTGCGTTACCGGACCTCGCTTTTCATGATGGGGTTGGTGCCGAGCGCCGCCTTTCGCAGTGGCGCGGGCGCACGGTGCTGCTCAATCTATGGGCCACCTGGTGCGTCCCCTGCCGAAGAGAGATGCCCGCGCTCAATGCGCTCGAGCAAGAGCTTGGCGGACAGCGCTTCGAGGTGGTGGCGATCAATATCGATACCCGAGATGCCAATAAACCGCGCCAATGGCTCAAGGACATGGGCATCGACGAGCTGGGCTATTTTTCTGATTCGAGCGCCAAGGTCTTTCAGGAGTTGAAGATCGTTGGCCGCGCGGCCGGAATGCCGACAACGGTTCTTGTCGATCCGGCAGGTTGCGAGATCGGGACATTAGCCGGACCGGCAGAGTGGGCAAGCAAAGACGCCGTCGCCCTGGTCACGGCGGCGCTGGAAAAATAGGACCCGCTCCTACCTCGTCGGCACGGGCTTTTCGCCGCGATAGTCATAGAAGCCGCGCGCAGTCTTGCG
>Ga0306923_10009018_pt1 | contig 10022 bp, 6 predicted proteins | sample sta12Can44000108_FD_203841 | JGI IMG/M metagenome (GOLD analysis project Ga0306923, IMG submission 203841) | Lab enrichment of tropical soil microbial communities from Luquillo Experimental Forest, Puerto Rico - statanox.12C.anox.44.000.108 (v2)... | ecosystem: Environmental > Terrestrial > Soil...
CCAATCGCAGAGCGGATCAGAGTTAGACCAACGCATTGCCGCCCTCGAGGAGACGGTAGGCATCAAGCTTTACCGTTGGGTGCTGCGCGAGTACGGCCATGCCAACCAGCCGCACCTGGTGCCGGATGTCCAGCAGAAGAAGAAGATCCTCGATGTGCTGCAATCCGCCACACGAGGATTGCGACGCATGGAAGCTGTCCTGGACCGCGTTTCCGAACAACAGGTCAGCGCCTTGCTGGCCAAGCTCGAAGCTCCTCCCCTCAATGAGATCGCCGACATGCCCACCCTGGTCCAGGTAGTCCAGGGACTGGAAAGCATCGTCAACGGTTCCCACCCCAGCGCAGCCTGACTACGGCTGTCCTCTCACCCACACGGGAGACGCACGAGCATTCGTGTGTCTCCCGTGCCCTTCCTTACGAGGTTCCAAATGAGCATCAGTACTTTAACGGCACATAACTCCAACCTGTTCGAAATCGATGCAGAACTGGAAGCGGCATTCGACCAGATGCAGGAAGAACGCGAGATAACCGGCAACATCAGCGACGAAAGTCGCGAGCGCTGCACACAGTTGTTCGCCGAACTCGGCAAGAAGATCGACCGCATCGCGGCATACCTGCGAATCCAGCAACATAAAGCCAGCATTGCCGCCGAGGAATCCCAGCGGCTGGAACAACGCCGCCGGTCAGCCGAGCAGCGGGTCGACGACGTGAAGCAAATGCTGACTTACTTCATGCGCTGCCGTGGACTGAAGCGACTGGAAGGCGAACTTAACACCATTCGCCTGCAGACCAACTCGCAGGCTTCGCTCCAGATCGATGACTGGCAGTTACCCCAGGAGTTCTGTCTGCATACCGGAAGCATTCCGCATCGCTTGTTGAAAGAGATGCTGGAGCATCTGCCCCACGGGCTGAAAGCAGAATTCCTCGAGGCCATGCTCAACACCCAACCCAATACCCAGCTGGTCCGGGATGCGCTGTTGCGGGGCGAAACGGTTGCCGGAGCCAGGTTCGAACGCGGAAGTCACATCCGGATCGAGTAGCTTGGTACGCCCCAAGACTAACGCAAACATTCCATCGAAAAGAGGTGAGTTCTATGTTGCGCCTGAAGATCAATTTCCGGGTGCGGCGGTCTGTCCGCGTGAAGTGCCCGCGCCATCCCCGCTACAATCCAGAGCGTGAGGGTGCAGGTGCCATCCGCGGAGGGTGCCGTTACTGCGTGGCGATATACGAGCTATATGCGGGCAAGCTTGCGGTCGAGCGGTCCTTGCAAGCATTGGAACAACAAATCGCACGATGTGCGGTGTTCAATGTGGCAGCCCCGTGAGAACATGCGTGGCGCTGAGATCGACCCGGACTCAGCGCCACGCACCACAGCATTACTGGCCTCACTCCTGCTAGGATCCGGCCGATCCAGGCCGACCCTTAAACGGCCCAACTCGGTTACCGCAACGACCGCCGCCTTCTGCAGTTGTAGCGCCCTGTCGACAAATCGCATCGACAATCAGCTTCGCATCCTTATAGTCGATCGCTCGAATCGATTTCGCGGAAGTTCTTCTTCCCTCGGGAACGAATTCTGTATGGCGCTCCAACAATGCCTTCGATAGAGACGTGTCCAGCTACGATTTCATCTTTTGCTGGAGCAGAGTCAGCAAATCGCGATCAAGTTGGTGGCCCTGCCAATTCTCGTATTTCGTGCCCGGCCGCTCGGTGTCGAGTACGCCGAAAGGACCACGAAAATTCCACAGGGCCCAACCGATATGCAAGTCGCCCAATACGCTGAGGGTCTCGCTGAACCAGGCAAGAACCACCTGGGGCGGGGTATGCTTGTAGCAACCCATCTCTCCGAAATGAATAGGAACGCCCTGCGTGCGTAATTCTCCCCATGGCTGAAATGTCTCCGTCAGCGTATTCCGATCACAGATCATTTTGCCCTTGCTGTCTTGCAACGGCCAGGTTGGAACTGGCTCGGAGCCGGTGAGTATTCCTCGCGCCCACTCGCACTTGTAGTGAGTCAACTGAATCGGATTGTAGGTATGGCAGCTTTGTAGCACGCCCGAATCAAACAGTTCGCGTATCGGCACATTCCCAGCCACAAGGCCGTCGGTGATCACGAGACGCTGCGGATCGTGCTTGCGAATCCCTTCAACGGCTGCCCGGGCGACGCGAACGTAGTCTTTGGCATGAGCTCGCGTGAACTCACTTTCTAAGACCTGTTTCGTCTTGTCCGGTCCTGCTTTCGTCAAGTCGGCGAGTTCCGCGGCACTGGGCAGAACGAGGGGTTCATTGACCAGGTTAAAACTCAGCTTCTCACTGGAGATGCCATTGTAGCGATCGGCGAAATAGGTCCATTGATATACAAACGCATCAAGGGTTTTTGGATCGGTGAATAAGTCAGTTGACTCCTTGGTGATGTGAATGCCGGTCAATGACTCATCCATGGTGTCAAGGATGCAGTAACCCGGTGCGCGGTGCAGACAGATGTTGACGTGAACCCCATACTTTTCGCCGAGCCGAACGGCCCGGTCGATGGGAACGACCTTTTCCTCTCGGATTTTGAAAAGGTCCTGGGGGTCGGTCCAGAAGCGATAATCCATAGGCAATCGCACCCAATTGAAGCCCCAGTTGCGAATCCAAAGGAAGTCGTCTTCCCGAAACATGCCGTCATTCTCATACGGGAAGTACTTCATCCAGTCCGGGTCAGTGGAAAAGTACTCCAGCAGATTGAAGCCGCACCAGCGGGGATTTTTCGCCGGTGCTCGAGACGTCGGTGAGTCGGAGTTTGTTGCTGTCGTGCTCTGGCCCGGCAGTACCGCGCTTGCAAACTCAAAAGGAGAGACAGCAGCAGCCGCAATCGCCACGACCGATTTCAGAAGAGTGCGGCGGGGCATGCGGTTCGATCCAGGCGCTGCATCGATTGGTTGCGCTCTATCGGTTCGGTTCATGTCCATCGTTTCCCCTGAGTTGTGTGGCGCTGGTCGCACTATGATCGTTTTGGGCGACGAGGGCCTATGAATCAGCGACGCTCAAGAACGATGAGTTCGATCGCTTCCGGGGCTAAAGTATTAGATAAGGTAAGGCTGGGGCCCTCGCTCGATCTTTCGTCGACAAGGTCAAGATTTCGCGTTTTGCTAATGCGATAACGCTCCACGCTGAAGGCCCTTTTTCCCCACGGCAGGTTGCTGATGGTTAGATTGTAGCCGGCGTTATCACGGTAGACGATGTCGGTACGCGGCGGCAGGAGCTTGAATCCGGAAAAGTCAGGGAGCGGGGATGCCGCCTTCAGGAGGTCCGGCGGCATTTGCATCACGTTCGGTTTGAACCCTGCAGGTATGGCGTAATTGCTGATCAACACCTGAACTGTTTTGCCATCCACCGAGCGGCCGGCAACGGTCGCGAAACCAAACGTGTCCGTACCGGATGCCGCAAGCCGTTGTGGTGTGTCTAGCATTTTGCCCATCGCCTTAAAGGCATACGCAGTTTTGAAATATTGCCCATCCAGGCCGAACAGTCCCATCCAGGCTGCATCGCCACGATAGAACATCGCGCGATCAATCGGGGCATCCTGAAAATAGCTGAGCGCGGCGCCGATGAAGGCGGCGTTTTCCACGCCTTGCAACCGTGCCTTCTCGGCGTCGGTGAAGTCAGGTGTCAGATTCCACTCGGAGAGAATGCTCTCTGCCTTGGGAAAGCCATGGGTATCCAGAACGCCGCGAATCTGCTTGGCGAGGCGAACAGCATCATAAGGATCGGCGGAACGGTCCGCATAAGTGTGCCAGGAGTAAAAATCAAGCGGTAATTTGTGCGCGGCGCAATAGTCGATGAATCCTTCGCGGAACGGTCCGCCGTCGTAAGAGAACGCTTTGGCATCGCCGCCCACCTTGAGTGTCGGGTCCACTGACTTAAGGGCCCGCGCCGCCTTCTCGTACAAGACATAAAACTGTTCCGGCGTACCGGACCAGAAGAGGATGTCGGGCTCATTCCAGAATTCCCAGTAGCGAATATCGTAATGAAAGCCGTTCGCCCATCCCTGGTTGTAGTGCATGGCAATATGTTTTATAACGCTGGCGAACTTGTCGAAATCGGCCGGTGGATCGGCATTAGCGCCCCAACTGCGGCCGATACGGTAATAGATAGCTGCACCAGTTTCGTGAATGGCAGCGAGAACTCTGTCAGTGGGGCCGAAGTTGTAGCTCGCAGGTTTTTCCGGATCTGCTCCCCATTCAGGAAAGATAATGTCCGCGTTGCCGGCTTGTACTACGCCGGCACGCTGGCTGGAATTTGGGATGAGCCAGGTGAGGAAGGGGTTGGTTTGCTCGAACTTCGAATCTACCTCGGTTGGGCCCATGAAATCGTGAGTGCGGACCAGGTTGATGCGGAGGTCTCTGTATTGCTCAACCAGGTTTGGAAACCCCGCCATCAACGGACTGGGCGGGCCGTTCACTCCCTGAAACGAATGGATTTCACCGATCATTTTACTGGCATCCACCTGTAGGAAGCGGACACCTGCGTTGCTCGCCTCCTGAGCAAAAGAGGCGGTGCAAAGCATCACCAGCGCGAGGAGCCAATTACGCCGTAGAATTCTCACTGGCCAATATCCTGCTGCGCACTCATCTGGTACATTCATCGTCGCTCCTGCGTCGCGATGGAGGGTTCTATCCCGCAATAACCGATTTCTCTTGCGTCCAGAAGCATGATGGGAAACATCTGGTTGCCGACGTATCCGACCAGCCATAGCGCGGTGGTGGCGATCAACATCCGCGGCCACGCACCTTCATCGGATAGATTTCCGAGATGATCACCAGCATGCTACGCCATTGCCGAACGCATGACCAGCAACGAAGCTCAGCACAAATATTAGGGTCGCCAAACCGCTGCCGTGGCTGTGATCGAGCCATCCGACCATCGCGAGCGAGAGGAACTGCACGGTCGTACCGGCCAGGATCAAGGTCTTGCGTCCCGCTTGGTCCACCAGCCAGTGGGCAAAAAGGGTAAACACAAGATTGACGACACTGACCAGCACCGCCCGGAAAAAGCGTCGCTACTCGCAGTTCCAGCGGGCCCGAAAAATCTCGCCCCGTTGATTTTGGTCAGCACCGCGCTGGCTTCATCCCTCCGGAGCATCTTCATCAGCCAACGCGGACTCTCCACAGCGGGCAGGATCATAGCCCCAAACAGGAGCGCCAGGACGACGCCCCCAAAGAACATCCGGCGCCGGAGGAGATGTTCCAGGCTTCATCTCCCATGTGCTGAGTGAGCGTGTTGGCAAAGACGACTGCGAGAATTCCCATCACGATACCGAGTTCTCTCCTAGCAACTCAACCTTAGTCCAACCTACAGCCTGGCGCTGCAACTGTCCCTCTTTTAGCAATCGGCAAACGTCAACCACTGCAGTGTCCTTTCAACTCCCATGAAATTCCATCGACTCAGCCTTGCCGACGCCGGCAAGAGTGCGCCGAGTCCTCGCGCTCGCTGGTGCTCGTAGCCTGGCGCATGCTCACATGGTGCATGGCGAGGTGCATGCGATCGAAGCGTCAGACTTCCTGGTGATCGCCAACGAAGCTGACGAATTGTTGCTGACAGCGTAGCGTCGCGCCGGGAACACCTCAGATTCATTCCGCCCAATTGATCTTCCCGTGACAAAGTTAATTCTTCGCCCTCACAAATCCGTTGTGGCAATTGTCGCGTACCTGAGTTCGTAGACGGAGCCGGTCGATGCTGCTGTGGCGTGGCGCCACGTCCCGCGGCCAATCCCAACGGCCGGCGACGTCCACCAATTTGAATCTCGAGGAAATCTATGAAGCCATTGAAAAAACTGGTGGCCTTCGCTATGGCGCTTTTGCTGGTCCCAGCCAGCGGATTTGCGTCCAGTCATCGCGAAGCGCCCATCACTGCTCTGGATCATGCGGCGGACGTTACCGATTGGTACGCGTTCGTCAGCTACGACCATCCTGATCGGGTGACGATGATCCTCAACGTTGACCCGTTCCTTGAACCTTCCAATGGTCCCAACTACTTCCCCTTCGATCCCAACGTGGTTTACCAGATGAAGATTGACAACAACCGCGACGGAGTCGAAGACATTACCTTCGAGTTCCGCTTTAACACCGAGATCCGCCTGCCCGACGTATTCACCGGATTTGTGGGTGGCATTGCGGGCATTCCGCCGATCACAACACTTGACGGTCCCGGTTCCGAAGGCCTGAGCCTGCGGCAGCATTACACCGTCACAATGATAAAGAACGGGCAGCGTACCAACCTCAACGGCGGGAAGACACTGTTTGCGTTGCCTTCCAACGTTGGTCCGCGCACCATGCCTGACTACAACTCCCTCTACCAGCAGGCGATCTACGACCTCGGCAACGGCGTGCGGGTGTTCGCCGGAACTGTGGATGATCCGTTCTACATCGACCTCGGCGCCGCCTTTGACTCGCTCAACTTCCGCATGGGAGTCGGCGGCGTGCTCAGCGAGCAGGAAGACAACGACGACAAGGACAACTTCGCCTCCGACGCAGTTGCCGGGTTCAACGTGAACAGCATCGTGCTGGAAGTTCCCATCACGATGCTGACAGAAGACGGCAAGATGCACGACGCAGGCGACAAGCGCGCGGTCATCGGCACCTATGGCGCGACCGCGCGCCAGCGGATCGGCGTCCGCGGCACTGCCAATGCGCGGCCTTTTGTGCAGGTGCAGCGCGAAGGCAACCCGCTGATCAACGAACTGATCATCGGGACGGGCTCGAAGGACACGTTCAGCATCAGCGATCCGGCAAACGATTCGCAGTTCGCCAACTTCGTGCTCGATCCGCTGCTGGCGCAACTCTTCGCGTCGCTCGGCATCCCGGTGCCGCCGCCTCCTCGTAATGACCTGCTTCTGCTGGTGCAGTACGAGCCGCCGATCTGTCCCGGCTGCGGGCCGAACGATGCCGGTCCGGTTGCCGACCTTCTGCGGCTGAACACCGGCATCCCGCCAACCCCGGTGGACAAGCAAAAGCGCCTGGGCTTCCTGGTGGGCGACAATGCGGGCTTCCCCAATGGCCGCCGGCTGATTGACGACGCGGTGGACATTGCATCGCGCGCCGTCGGCGGCATTCTGGTGGACCGGGTGAAGTACGGCACACGCATCGGCGACGGCGTCAACATCAACGACGTAGGCTACGGAGCGGCGTTCCCCTACGTCATGCCGGCGCACAGCGGCCGCGACAGTCACCACATCGGACCTGGCCAGGTTGGTTGCAGTGGCCAGCCCGGCGGTGTCTGCCCGATTAATTAACCCTCTCGTGGCCGTCTTCTACAGTGACGGCGGCCACGATTCCTTCCTAAGTGTGAGGAGCGTCATGAGAAAAGGTGCTGTCCTGATAGTAGTGATCACAACCGCAGTTGCGATTGCAGCCCAAATCAATCCTGCGTCAGTAGCCCAACAACTCTCTCCTGCTGAGCAGAGCATGGCGACGGCGCAGCAGCTGATCGAGAAGAACCCCAAGAATTACGAAGCCTACAACGCGCTGGCGCTGGCGCTTTCGCGCCGGGCGCGCGAAACCTCAGACGTAAAGTTCTACAGCCAGGCGGAAGAAGCCCTGCAGAAGTCGTTCGCCATCGCTCCAGGGAACTCTGACGGAGAGCGCATCCACGTGTGGCTGTTGCTGGGCAAGCATGAATTTGCCGCGGCCCTGGCCGAAGCCACGAAGCTCAACAAGAAGATGCCCGACGACGTTATGGTGTACGGCTTCCTGACCGATGCCAATGTCGAGCTGGGCAATTACGACGCGGCTGAGAAGGCGTGCCAGCGCATGCTTGACCTGCGCACCGGAAATTTGCCTGCCGTGACCCGCGCCGCTTATCTGCGCGAACTCTTCGGCGAAACTGACGGAGCGCTGGAACTAATGAATATGGCATTCCAGTCAACTTCCCCCGCACAAGCCGAAGACGGCGCGTGGATCCTGACCCAAATGGCACACCTGTACTTGTCCATTGGAAATCTGGACAAGTCGGAGAAGTTGTCGCGCCAGGCGCTGGCGCTGTTTCCCGGATATCACTATGCGCTCGGCAATCTGGCCAAGGTAAGAATTCAGCAGAAACGGTACGACGAGGCTGTCACATTGTTGCAACAGCGCTATCAGGCGGCGCCTCATGCCGAAAACCTTTACGACCTGGCCGAGGCCCTGCAACTGGCGGGGAGAACGGAAGAAGCGAAAAAGGCCTTCGCTGGATTCGAGCAGAAGTCGCTGGCGGAAACCAGCCGCGCCGACAACTCGAACCACGAGCTGATCTTCTATTACACGGACCACGCGAACCAGCCGGCGAAGGCGCTGGAAGTTGCCTCACGCGAGATCGCACGGCGGCACGACGTCTTCACGCTCGATGCCTACGCGTGGGCGCTGTACGGTAACGGGCAATATGCTGAAGCCCGCAAGCAGATTGAAACTGCGCTCGCCGTGGGCATTCGCGATGCGAAGATGTTTCGCCATGCCGGTGAGATTGCACTTAAGGCAGGTGACAAGATGGCAGCCGAGCGTTGCCTGCAACTCGCCGTACAACTAAACAGTCTGGGCTCGGAACAGGCAGAGACAACGCTGGCCAGTCTGCAAAATCCAAATCGGAACACAGCAAGGTAACGGCCGAACACCGAGGACACATGAGAATCCGCAACATCATCATCGCATTTGCCATTCTTTGCGTGGGATGGACGGCTGTGATGGCGGTATCTTATCCCGTCACCGGGCGCGTCCTCGACCCGCAGGGCGCGCCCGTGGCGGGGGCACAGGTCAAGCTCAAGAATGCCGCCGCAGTCGTGCTTCGCGAGACCACCAGCGATGCGCAGGGGAGCTTCCTTCTTCCCGCTGTTCCCTCGGGCGAATACCAGTTGACTGCCGAGGCTGCATCGTTCGTTGCCGTGATCGCGGATGTTTCGGTCAGCTCCGGCCAAGAGCCTGTCGAGTTGCAGCTCCAGCAGCTTGTCTCCCTTCAGCAATCGGTAACCGTGGTCGCTTCTGCGCCGTCGGTGTTGACGCCTGATCCGGCGCAAAGCGTGATCCTTCATGACCAGGTGCTGGATGCGAATCCCGGACGCCCTGGAACTCCCATTTCGATTCCAGGCCTTCCCGTCGAGACGGCTTCTGGAGGGATCAAGGCGCCGCAGTACTTTGCACCCGGTGTTGCCGGCGATCACGGCGAGCCCATCGCACAGTTTTTCCAGATCGGCAACTTTCTCTACCCCAACAATCTTCCCGCCAACGCGCACGGAAACGGTTATGCCGACCCCAACTTCCTGATTCCTCCGATCGTTGAAGGCGTTACCGTTGACGGAGCGGCCTTCAACGTTCGCCAAGGCAACAACTCGGTCGATCTCGCTACAGCGTATGTACCGAGGCCTCGCGCCCCGGTTTTTCTTCAACTCACAGGAGACTATCGCGATGCCGACATCATGGCGGGATGGAATCCGAAGAATCCTCAGACCAATGCCTGGATTGCCGCCGAAGCCTCGTTCGGCAACGGATTCCTCGAGCGGCTGGAGCATCGCCAGCAGTACAAGCTCAACGGCCTGCGCGAGTTCACCTTTGGCCGCCATCAACTTACCCTCTTCGGCGTCGGCTACTACGGCTTCTCTTACGTTCCGGGATTGATCCCTATTAACGTTCCGGTGCCCGGTGACACCATCGATGACCGCCAGCTCGACTTCACGCATACAGCGCTGGTTGTCGCCACGGACAACTGGAACATCAGTAATCGGCGACAGCTCTCCCTCTCCGGGTTCTATCGCAACTACGCGCTCACGCTGCGCTCGAACTTCGGCGACGGACTTATCCAGCAGAGCGAGACCCGCAACATCTTCGGCGGCGAGGCCATGTATGTGCAAAGCGTCCGTCCGTGGCTGGCCTTGCTGGCCGGCGTCGACCTGCGGCGGGACGCCCCGCGCAATCTTGACCTGAAACACGCTGACAAGCAGGGCAACTTTCAACCCGTCACCAGCAATAACCTGACGCTGTCCTTCGTCGAGCCATTCATCTCCATCGACGGTCCGCTGGG
>Ga0306923_10009020_pt1 | contig 10022 bp, 8 predicted proteins | sample sta12Can44000108_FD_203841 | JGI IMG/M metagenome (GOLD analysis project Ga0306923, IMG submission 203841) | Lab enrichment of tropical soil microbial communities from Luquillo Experimental Forest, Puerto Rico - statanox.12C.anox.44.000.108 (v2)... | ecosystem: Environmental > Terrestrial > Soil...
GGGCCGCAGAGCAGCAGGGCGCAGGCGCTCAGGTTGGGTGAAGACCATCATTCGGAAGGACTATCTTAAACGAAAAAATCGCCGCGACAGAGTATCGTTGCTGGCCCATACAGCAACACTTCACGGTTCCACTCCACCGTCTGGGTGCCACCGGGAGCGTGTATCCTCACCGGCGACTTCACTCTGCCGGTGCAGATCGACGCCGTGGCAGCTGCCGACGAGCCGGTTCCCGACGACATTGTCTCTCCCACGCCGCGTTCGCAGAAGCGCACCTCGATCTCGTGCTGGTTGAGCACTTTGACCAACTCGACGTTGGTGCCATGTGGAAAGTCAGGATGCGTAGAAATCTGTGCTGCCCGGGTTTGCCAGCCAGGCTCCAACTCGGACGCGAACATCACATAGTGCGGATTGCCCATCGACACCGGGATGCCACGAACGATCTCACCTTTCAGTGCGACCGCAATCTCGTTGCCAATTTCGGGCGCGCCCATCGACGTCCGAAACTCGAAATGATACCGGTTGCGGCTGGTGAGTTCGCACGTCTTCAGACCCGCGCCAGTTCTTATGACAACGGACGCGCGACCATGCTCCGCGCAGTACCACGCCGCCACACATCGCGTTCCGTTCCCGGAGATCTCCCCCTCCGAACCATCGGCATTGATCAAGCGAATCGCTACGTCCGCATCGCTGGCGGGCAGTACCCACTCGATGCCATCGGCGCCGGCGCCGTTGTGACGATCACTAATCTGCCGGCTGAAGGTGGCGATGTCCGCCGGAGCGTGCTCGATCCCGATGATCAGGAAATCGTTTCCGCAGGCTGTAACTTTTACGAAGGGGATTGAGGCCATGTCATTGTTGTTTCAACCCAGCTATGATCGTCGAAACGGTCGGAAGCCGAATGTGTCGCCGCTGCGCGGATTGTAGCAAAGCGGCCACTCGTCATATGAAACCGCTGCTACTTCGCGAAGGGCTTGGGCGATGCATTGTCCGGTTGCGTGGGCTGGTAGACAGTGCACCTCGCCTGCCCCGGCACAGTAATCGAAAACAACTCCGTCAACTCGTTCCGATTCTCGCGCGCCGCCATCCATACCGGGTCGCCCTTACAAGCAATGACGAAGTCGGCGTGGTGCGCGGGGTCCAGCAGACCCCACTCCCAGTCCGGATGACTCACTTCGCTGATCACATGACGCAGCGGTATGCCAGCTTTTTGCAGCGCTCCGACATGCTCACCTTGATACATCAGCAGCGTGGCGGAGGGCGGCAGCGCCGCCAGAAACTTCGCGAGTGCATTTTCCAGGACTATGCGCGTGCGCGCATTGACCTGAGCCTCTTTCAGAGTGATGGGAACGCCGGCGTAGGTCGACAGATAGCTGGCCGTTACGACCAGGGCAAGCAGAGCCCACACAACCAATTTCTTTGCCCGTTTATCGGCACCTTCCACCAAAAACGTCGTCAGCAGTGCAGGAAAGACCGCGAAGCCGGGCAAGAGTTCCAGACCATAGCGGGCGTTGTAGTAGGAGAACGGCCACCAGGTTGGGATGAAAATCGGCACACTTCCATACGCAATCGACAACGCATAGAAAGCCAGTGGAACCCACAGCAGCAACCATGTCCAGTACGGCTGGAATCGCCAGATGGCAATCGCCGTACCCCCCAGGGCCAGCACGAACAGAACGTCGCCCCAATGTCCAGCTCCAACATTGAGCTTTGCTGCCTTGAGAAAGTACAGTGCAGCAGCCACGACGTGGTCTTGGCCGGGATACGGCGCGGCGCCACGTGCGGTAGTGCGTTCGGCGATGGCCTTGGCAGAATACGGACCATTCGCCCAGTCCATGGCACGTCCCGAAACGCGATGGTTGTAGGCGAGCCAGAACACCGGAACCAGTGCATTCAGCAGCATGAATTCGGCCAGCGATTTGGTCATCGAGTGGCGACGCGCTGCATCCGGTGTGATCAACCACCACCGCACGAACGCCCACAGCACGAGCACTCCCATGATCGCGCCGAAAAACCATCCGTCGTATCGCGTCGCGGCGGCGCCAGCCACGGCCATGCCACAACCTTCCAGAGCGCGTTCCGCAGTCCGCCCACTTGTCTCTGCGCTCTGCCGATTCGACAACGTCCGCAGCCATTCGTCAAGGCAGACGATGGCCCAGATGAAGAACGCCAGGAAGATCGGTTCGTTCATCGCGGTGGTCTGCATATACAGCAGGTTGGGATTCAGGGCGAAAGTGGCCGTCGCCAGATAGGCCGCCGCCTTGGGCGCACGAGCGCTGACCAACCGGAAAATGCCGAGCGCGCCAACCACGTAAGCCAACATGCTGGGAATGGAGCCGGCAATGCCGCTCACCCATAGCACCCGGAACCAAACGAAAGGCAGCATCAGGATATGCGGCAGCGGCAGCCAGACTGTGCCCAGCTGAAAGAACGATGAAAGCCATGAGCGGTTATCCAACACGCGCCGTGCGATGTTGATGTGCGCCACTGCGTCGCCGTAGAGCAATATCTGCTGGTTGGCGTAGTAACACAACAGCGCCGCTATCGACAACGCACCTAGCGCCAGAGTGAGCAGAGCGTCCTTGCGCTGCTGTGCATATTGCTGCTCCAGCACTTGGCGACTTGGGGTGGCTCGCGAAGAGAGTTGATTGCTCAAGAATTCAGTCTACGACACAGGATGACGGGTATTGGAAGGGTGCACCGGGCTATTTGCCCGCGTTTCTCAACGATGCTTGACTCTCAGCTACTTCTTTTCGATCAGGCGAGCCGTTAGGACGGCGCCGTCGCGGTTGTCGTGCAGCTTGATAGGCAAGATAAGCACGTTCCACATCCAGTGAGCGCTCTTGGTGGGTAGATGGGCAGTGCCCCGGAAGCCACGACGGTCGATGTAGGTCTCGCGGGTGTCTACGACGGTGCGTACGATCTCGCGCCACTCTTCGGCCAACTCCGGAAACTGTTCGAACAGGTTCTTCCCAACGAACCAAGCCCGCTTTTTGCCTTTCATGGCGGCGAAGTAGTCGTTTACAAACTGCCAATTGCCGTTGCGATCAAGGATTTCGAGCACGATGTCGTCCCCCATAGCCATCGAGATACGCGAGTAATAAAAATCGCGCGCATCGACGACGACCGGGCGGCCACGCTTTTTGGCTTCGAAGGAACGCAGTGCGTCGAGCAAATCTTCAATCGAACTCTGGCCCTTCAGCAGGTGCATGTCGGCAATGCCGCCAAATTTACGATCGAGGGTGGCGGACAGGACGATGATCGGAACATGCGGGCGATCGCGACGCAGCATTTCCGCGACAGCGGTACCGAACTTTCCGGCGCCGAGGTGATAGTCGAGCACCGCGATGTCGATTTCGTGCAACTTCGCCTGGGCTTGCTCGATGGAGTTGGTAGGGACTACTCGATAACCCTTCTGGCGGAGAATCGCGGAGCGCAGGATGAGGTTCTCCTCGCGGTCATCAAGCAGCAGGATGCGGATCGGCGACATCGTAACGATCTGCGGTCCGGGTGACCGATTTGGGCCGGGATTCGGAGTCTCTTCACTCATATTTCCCAGTTGAAAAGCGCCTTCCTTACATGCCAGAATCTGTTGCTCACGCTAACGCGAACTGCTACAACTTACGTGCACCCTAGCGTTCGCCTACTCTTCTGTTTCTTCAGTCTCGTCACGTAACTGCTTTTGTGCCAAGCTGCGCACAGTCCTTGCAAGTTTCGGCAGTTTGTTGAACGCGTTGACGGCGCGCAACCACTGTTTGTGGTCGAAAGCCGGTGAGCCGCTGATCATGGTGCCAGGCGGAATGTCCCCATGCGTGCCACTCTGCGCGGTGACAACGACGCCATCGCCGATTGTGCAGTGCCCGGCAACGCCGGCTTGCCCGGCAATGATGACGTTTTTGCCTATAACGGTGGAACCCGCCAGCCCAACCTGTGCGCACAGCAGCGTGTGCTCACCAACCGCAGAGCCGTGTCCGACCTGTGCGAGGTTGTCGATCTTCACCCCGCGCGCGATGCGGGTCTCTCCCACACTGGCGCGATCGATGCAGGAATTGGCTTGCACTTCGACATCGTCCTCGAGCACCGCCGGACCAGATTGTGTGATCTTCTCCCAGTGATCGCCATCACGGGCAAAGCCGAATCCGTCACAGCCGACGACCGCTCCGTTCTGCAGAATCACGTTGTCACCCAGACGGCAGTCTTCCCGCACGACGGAGTGGGCATGGGCGAAGAAATTGTTGCCGATTCTTGCGGCAGGATAGATGACGACATGCGGCAGGAGGACCGCGTTATCTCCGATTTCGGCATCGTCCTCGATGACGACATACGCGCCGATATGGGCGTTGGCTCCTACCTTCGCCGATGGCGCAATTACTGCGGTGGGATGGATTCCGGTGGCGTAGCGCGGAGGTTGGTAAAACAATTCGATGGCCCGCGCAAAGCAGAGATACGGGTTCTTGCTCCGCAAGAGAGCAGAAGTAACAGCGGGGAAGTCCGTGGCGACGATGATGGCGGACGCGGCAGTGTTCTTGGCGGCTGCTGCATATTTCGGATTGGCGACGAAGGTGATTTGTCCCGCGGTGGCTTCTTCTATCCCTGACACTCCGGAGATTTCGGTTTCAGGATTGCCGTTCTGCAGCGTGGCACCAAGAGCGGTAGCGATATCGCCAAGTCTCATAGCGTTCGGTCGGGATCTATATCCTCGGCATCCATTACGGCCAGCACCGCTCGCTACGGGATTCTGTTCCGAGCGAATCGGCCACCACATTGAGCACTCACGTGAACATTTGTACCTGACGGGTATCGTCGGGATACCGTCCACGACGCTGCGACTTCTTTTCGCCGATCACGGCGAGTACGGTCATCTCGGCGAGAGCCGAGCGTGGCACGAAAATCCCTCGCTGCCATCCTGAGCCAGTTCATTGGGCATAACGCCTTCAATGACTTCGTTATCGCGAAAGCGCAAGCGGACCCATAAACCCTCGGTGCGCGGACGAGACGTGAAGGTCTTGCGGGTGAGCGACTCCGAGTCCCCAAACTCACGTACAAAATACACACCCTTCACTTCCTTCAACTCCATGGTCACTACGTTGCCGGCGGTGTTCAGCACCTCGATTTTGCCGTCGGAGATGAAGGCCGCTGACACGTATCCGCTGACGGTGTCGCGATCCATTTTCCGGACGATTACCTTTTTGTGTGTGGTCGTCATGGGCTGTAAAAGGCTGGAGGTGACGGCCTTTGCTTCGATTGTCGCACTTTTGCGGAAAAAGTGCCCCAGGTTAGCTACTTTGTAGCCAAATCGTCAACCTTTGTGTTATTGTCGCTATGCAGCAAACCCGGTGCACAGTGCCGTAAGTATTGGCACTAGAGCAAGTTGCACACATCACCTTCAAGTTCCAAGACGGTGGCGTGGCGGCCGAGCGAGCAGTGAATCAGCGGTTTAGCCGTAACGCATCCCCTTGCGGTCCCGGATCATCTTAGGCTATCGCTTTTAGAGTCATACATTTAGATGGCAGACTACATCTATAGCATGGAAACCCGGCTTACACCGGATCAGCAGCGTGGTGTGAACCTGGTACAGGAAATCGCCAGGCACGCCGGCCTGAACCTCTACCTGACCGGCGGTACAATTCGAGACCTCGTCACGGGGTTTCCCATCCGCGACATCGACCTCAGCATCCAAGGTAATCCGCTTAAGCTGCAGAAAGAATTGGAGAGGGCTGGGATTTCAGTCCAGGGGGTCGACGAGGACTTGAGGACACTTTACCTGCTTATGTCGGGGAACGTGCGGGCAGAGCTAAACCAAACCCGTTCAGAAGTTTACGACAAGCTCGGGAAACCACCCGTGATCGCTCCGGCGACTATTAATGAAGACCTTAGGCGGCGCGATTTCACGATCAATGCTATGGCTCTTTCCTTGAATCCGGGCTCGCGCGGACTGCTACTCGATCCCTTTAACGGGATTGCCGACATTGAAGCTAAGGTGCTACGCGTACTGCACAACTACGCTTTCTTGGAAGACCCCATCCGGCTGATTCGGGCCTCGCGGTTGAGTGCTCGGTTCCATTGGCCACTGGAGGAGCGCACCCAGGCGCGTTACGACTCGGGAAAGGAGAACGACTACATCGAGTACGTCGGCAAGCGCTCAGTTGGTGCGGAACTGGAACAGTTGGCGCATGAGGGTGATCCCATCCATATCATGCGCGCCCTTGAGAAAGACGGCTGGCTCAAAGTGCTGCACCCGCATTTGACTGTGGCCAAAGCCGAAGCCAGCGATCTGGGGCACGCTATCAAACTGCGGCAAACTCTGGTCGAACTGGGCTATTCGCTTGAGACGGGGCCGATGACTATGTATTTCCTCACCCGCAAGATGAGCGACAAAGACACCTTGGAGATCCAGAGGATGATTCCGCGCCGCGATTTCGTCGACAAGTGGAAGCACTTGGATCATAGCGCCCATGAGCTCGCGAAGAAGTTGTCCGGGAAAGACGCTGCTACGAATTCGGGATCATGGAAGATCCTGAGCGCCGCGCCGCCCGAGCACGTGTTGTTCTTGGGCCTTACTACCAGGCAACAGGCGATTGACCAAAAGCTCAAGAACTTCCTGACCAAATGGCGGCAGGTGAGGGAGAAGTTGCCGTTTCCAGAGATGGCTGAACTGCGGATTACGGCCCAGCTTCCCGAGTACCCAAAAATTCTGGACGAGGCATTCCTGCTGTTGCTCGACGGCAAACTAAGATCCCACAACGAAATCACGAACTTTCTGAAGCCGTATGAGCCTCCACCGCCGCCGCCACCACCAGCGCCAAAGCGGGGGCGAGGTAAGGTTGCGGCTGCAGAAGTTGCTGCGGGTACTGCGGCGGTTGCCGCGGCTGCGCCAGCAAAGCGCGGACGCAGGCCAAAGGGTGGAGCTGCCTCTGCGCCGACGGCTGCGGTTGTGGCTAATGTGACCCCGCCAGAGGCGACGAAAGCTGCACCCGCCCCGAAGGGCGGAGTCTCCGCAAACCGTGTTCCGGCAGCCAAGAAAGCCGCACTTACGCAGTCAGCTACGAAGCAGGCCAAGCCGGCGAAGAAGGCCGCACCGGCAAAGGCGAAGCCGGGAGCCGTGAAGAAGGCACCGCGGCCAAAGAAGAAAGCCGTGGCCAAGAAGGTGCCCGCAAGGAAAACCTCACCGAAAAAGCATGCGGCGAAGAAGGCCTCAAAAAAGAAGAAGCATTGATCGATCAATCCTGAGAATGGGCGGGTAAGTAAGGCGTGCCGTCAGAACGGTTGCGCCGCAGCCACGCCGCATCGGACTTGCACCCTCCACACGAACCAATGCCTCCGGCCTGCGCCAGTAGCAACGCCAAAGGCGTGCCACTCAATCCATGAAAGCAGCTTCTATAATCGTGCTTGTTCAATGACTGGCGGGTTTACGGCGGTACAAGCTGCTATCGAAAGGCTGGCCCGTGGCTTATAGCGATCTGAGGGAATGGATCTCCGCGCTGGAGAAGGCGGGAGAGTTGAAGCGAGTCAAGGCAGAGGTCGATCCGATCCTGGAAATCACGGAGATCACGGACCGCGTTTCGAAATCGGGGCGGGGTAGTCGCGGTGCAGGCGGACCGGCCCTCTTGTTCGAGAACGTCAGGGGTCACAGCGGCGCCAAGGTCCTGATCAACCAGTTCGGCTCAAAGCGACGCATGGAGATGGCGCTGGAGGTCGATTCACTGAATGAGATTTCGGCACGCATCAAATGGTTCATGGATGTGAAGTCGCCCCAGGGTTTTCTCGACAAGATCAAAATGTTGCCCATGCTGGCCGAGTTGGGGAAATTCTTTCCCAAGGAAGTGCCCACGGGTCCATGCAAGCAAGTGATCAGGACGGGCGACTTCTCGCTGCTCGATTTTCCCATCCTGCAATGCTGGCCCAAGGATGGTGGCCGGTTCATCACCCTGCCGTCGGTGATTACGAAAGATCCCAGGACAGGCAAGCGCAACGTCGGCACCTATCGCATGCATGTGTATGACGAACGAAACACCGGCATGCACTGGCAGCGCCAGAAACAGGGTGCGGAACACTATCGCGAGCAGATTCGCCGCAGGGCGGCGGAAAGCTCGGAGAATCCCGTGACTGCCGCATTAGACATCATGGCGCGATCGGGCGGTGGTTCGCGCATCCCAGAGGGAAGACAGGCAGCAGGACGCATGGAGGTGGCGGTTGCCATCGGCACCGATCCGGCGACCATGTTCTCGTCCATCGTGCCTGCTCCGCCTGATGTCGAGGAGTTCATCATCGCGGGATTCCTTCGGCAGATGCCTGTGGAGCTGGTGAAATGCGAAACCGTGGGCCTGGAAGTACCGGCGAATTCGGAAATTGTCCTCGAAGGCTACGTCGAACTCGATGAGCTGAAGATGGAAGGCCCTTTCGGCGATCACACGGGTTTCTACACCATGGAAGACCTCTACCCGGTTTTTCATGTCACCTGCATCACCCACCGCAAGGACCCGATCTACTCCACTACGATTGTTGGCAAGCCGCCCATGGAAGACGGGTGGATGGGCAAGGCGGTGGAGCGCATCTTTCTGCCGCTGATGCGGCTGAGCATTCCGGAGCTCGTCGATGTGAATCTGCCGATCGAGGGTGTGTTTCACAACTTGATGATCGTCTCCATCAAGAAGTCGTATCCCGGACAGGCGCGCAAGGTGATGAACGGCATCTGGGCGCTGGGTCAGGCCATGTCAACCAAGTGCATTCTCGTCGTCGATGAAGACGTGAATGTGCAGGATGTGGGCGAGGTCACGCTGAAGGTGCTGAACAACATCGATCCCGAGCGCGATATTCAGTTCACGCTGGGGCCGGTGGATTCGCTCGACCACGCATCACGACTGCCGGATTTCGGCTCCAAGATGGGTGTCGATGCCACGCGCAAGTGGCCCAGCGAGGGCTTCGCGCGTCCGTGGCCGGAGGAGATCACCATGGATGCCGAGACCAAGCGGCGAGTGACCGCGAGGTGGAAGGAGTTTGGGTTGGAGTAGCCGACAATTGCGAGCAAGATTAAAACCGTCGCGGGCAATCCGGTTCAAAGCCATGCGCTAGCATGACTTGCTGAGCATTATCTGGAGATCAAAATGTGTCGGCTGAGAGTCGTTCATGAAATCCCCGGCAGCCTTGCTTTTTCCCCATCGGGGTGACGGCCGGATGTCCGCCCCAGACTGCTGTTCTACGCCCGAGAGCAATCAACATGAACTCGCCGACGAGGGTCTCTTATCCTACAGGTCGGCTTCTGAACGGCTGCAGTCTCCAGTAGGTGAGAGACCTCCACAGCCACTCCACGGGACCGAACCGAAAATACTTAAGCCATATTGCCGAAATCAAAAGCTGGAAGACCCAGATAGCTCCTACGAGCTCAAGCTGCGGCACCCTGCTAACCTTTCCATAAAGGCCTAGACCGAAGCCGTAAAAGATGGTAGTACAGATTACTGAATCAAGGAGATAGTTAGTAAGTGCCATTCTTCCGACTGCCATTGCCGGCTTCAGCAGGTATGCTTTACGGGACTGGCATACCAGCATCACTATCCCGACCCAACCTAGACTGACAAGGATGCTTGCCCAATAGTTATACTGAAAATAGAAGAAGAGTGATTGTCGAAGATTCCAGCCAACGGCAAAGTCCCTTTGCGTGCCATAAATAATCAAGGGAAACCCTACAAGACAGGCAAGGGCAATGAATGTCCAGTAGATCTTCGCCGGTCGTTGCGCGCTTAAAACTCCCATCCTGAATAGAGCAATGCCGCCGAGCATCAATCCCTCAACCTTCCAGAAAGATATCAGTAGAAATGCCTGGAACTGCAGGGCCGTGTTGTCGTGAAAACGTCGAGGCATCTCCCCCAGCCAGCCGCTGCGATAAGCAGATATTTCATCAGCCACCATGGCGTGACTGGGGCGCCAGACCTCATGTGTGAAGGCCTCAAGTTTCTGCGGCGGCCAGTAAGGCAGGGATAGACCCAGCGAGACGGAAATCACTGTTGTGCCCGCTATCAATGCCAGCC
>Ga0306923_10009025_pt1 | contig 10019 bp, 9 predicted proteins | sample sta12Can44000108_FD_203841 | JGI IMG/M metagenome (GOLD analysis project Ga0306923, IMG submission 203841) | Lab enrichment of tropical soil microbial communities from Luquillo Experimental Forest, Puerto Rico - statanox.12C.anox.44.000.108 (v2)... | ecosystem: Environmental > Terrestrial > Soil...
GATGATGGGGCTCGACGGGGGGCGCCTCAACATCTCGGCCTGCTCACTCGGCGGCGCTCGTGCGTGCCTCGAGGCGGCGCGCGAGCACCTGCTCGAACGCCGCCAGTTCGGCCGGCTTCTCGCGGACTTTCAGGCACTGCAGTTCAAGCTCGCCGATATGGCAACCGAGCTCGACGCGGCGCGGCTGCTGGTGCAGCGCGGTGCGGCGAGCCTCGATCGCGGCGACGCACAGGCGACGATGCATTGCGCGATGGCCAAGCGCCTGGCGACCGATGCCGGGTTCCATATCTGCAACGAGGCGCTGCAGCTCTTCGGCGGCTACGGCTATCTGAAGGATTTTCCGATCGAGCGCTATTTGCGCGACGTTCGCGTTCATCAAATCCTCGAAGGCACCAACGAGATCATGCGGGTGATCATCGCCCGCCGCCTCCTCGCCGATGGCGTCTGACGCGGTCCGTCTCCGCCCGATGACGCGGTCCGATGCGGGGCGTTGCCGGACGCTGCTGACGCAGCTGGGTTACGAGATTACCGAGGCTGAAGTGGGACGGCGCTTCGACGAAGTCTCGTCGGCACCCGAGCATTTGCTGCTGGTCGTCGAAACTGCCGAGCGGGTGGTCGGGCTGATGCACGTCTTCACCCGGCCGGCGCTCGAAAACCCGCGGGAAGCGGTCGTCCAGGCGATCGTCGTCGACGAAGCGTTCCGTCGCTCCGGGGCCGGCCGGCATTTGATGGCGGCCGCGGAACAGTGGGGAAGCGAGCGCGGCTGCCGCTCGGTGGTGCTGAGCTCGAACATCGCACGCGCACCAGCGCATGCCTTTTATGCCGCGCTTGGCTACCGTGTCTCGGCTACTTCCTTGGTATTTCGCAAGGAACTGCCACCGGGATGAGCCCGACCGAGGAGATCCTGCTCGACCGCGAGGGCGGACTGGCCACTTTTACCATCAACCGGCCGAGAGCGTTGAACGCGCTGACCCTCGACAACTACCGCCGTTTCGCTCCGGCGTTGCGCGCCTGGGCCGAGGATCCGTCGGTCCATGCCGTGGTCGTGCGCGGCGCCGGCGAGCGCGCCTTCTGCGCCGGCGGCGATGTGCGGGCAGTCTACGAGGCCGGGCGTGGTATCAGTGGCGATCGCGACCTGCCGGCCGTCTTCTTTCGCGAAGAATATGAGCTGATCCACTCGATCCACCGCTTTCCCAAGCCCTATATCGCGCTCATCGACGGGATCACGATGGGCGGCGGTGCCGGGATTTCGGTCAACGGCGGCTATCGTATCGCCACCGAGCGCACACTCTTCGCGATGCCGGAAACTGCGATTGGTTTGTTTCCGGATGTCGGGGCGACGCGCTTTTTAAGCCGCTGTCCCGGGCAGGTCGGCCGCTATCTCGGTTTGACCGGCGCCCGGCTCGGGGCGGCCGACGCCTTCTATTGCGGCTTTGCCACGCACTTTGTGCCGCATGACCGAGTAGCGGAACTGGTCGAAAAGCTCGGCGGGCTCGCCTGGGAGACAGGCACAGAGTGCGAGCGGCTCGATGCGGTGCTCATCGACTTTACGGAGAATCCGGGGGGCCCGTCGATCGAGGCGTTGCGGCCGGCAATCGACCGGTGCTTTGCGGGTGGCAAGGTCGAGGCGATTCTCGACGCACTCGGCGTAGAGGCGACAGCGGGTGGCGCGCATGCCGGTTGGGCCGCCGAGACGCGGACGGGCCTGCTGACAAAATCCCCGACCAGTCTCAAGCTTACGCTCCGCCAACTCATGACCGGGCGCGATTATGATCTCGAAGCGGCACTCGCGCTCGAATACCGGCTGACGCAGCATGTGATGGCGGGGCACGACTTTTACGAAGGCGTGCGGGCGGCGCTGATCGACAAGGACCGAGCACCGCGCTGGCAGCCGGCCACGCTCGCCGAAGTGGGCGACAGCGTGATCGATGCGTATTTTGCACCGATCGGCGATCGCGAACTCCACTTTACCTGAGGCCGCGGTACAGGAGGAAACCCCGAGATGACGGCGATCGGCTTTATCGGTCTCGGCAATATGGGCGCGCCGATGGCGGCCAATCTCGTCAAGGCCGGGCATCAGCTGACCGGCTTTGACATCGTGGCCGGGAGAGCCGAGGCACTGCGGACGAAAGGCGGACGGGCCGCGACGACAATGACCGACGCGGCCGCAGCGGGCGAAATCGTGATTACGATGCTGCCCGCCGGCCCCGATGTGCGTTCGGTTTATCTCGGGGATGGCGGGGTGCTCGCGCATGCCCGCAAGGATGCTCTGTTGATCGACTGCTCGACGATCGATGTCGAGACCGCACGGATGGTCGCTGCCGCTGCGAGCCAAGCCGGGTTCGCGATGCTCGACGCACCGGTTTCGGGTGGCGTGATGGGCGCGGAGACGGCCGGGCTGACCTTTATGGTCGGAGGCGATGTCGCGGGGTTTGAGCGCGCCCAGCCGGTGTTGGCGGCGATGGGACGGACAATCGTCCATGCCGGGCCGGCCGGCAATGGCCAAGCGGCCAAGATCTGCAACAACATGATCCTCGGGGTCTCGATGATCGCGGTATGCGAGGGCTTCGCGCTCGCCGAGCGGCTCGGGCTCGCGGCGCAGACATTATTCGACATCAGCGCCAAATCCTCCGGCCAATGCTGGGCATTGACGAACTATTGCCCGGTGCCCGGGCCGGTTCCGGCGTCGCCAGCCAATCGCGATTATGTAGCGGGTTTCACCGCGGCGATGATGTTGAAGGACTTGCGGCTGGCCCAGCAGGCAGCCGGCGGGAGTGCCGCGGCAACACCGCTTGGTGCCGCAGCCGCCAATCTCTACCAGCTGTTCGTCGACGAAGGTTCGGGCGGGCTTGATTTTTCGGGAATCTATCGATTCATTCGCAAGCCCGAGGTTAAAAATTAGAAACGATAAATTTACAAACTGGCGCTAATGTTTGCCCAATCGCCGCCAAACGAGGTTCGGATGACCAACGCGTATCTCGACGTAATTTCGCTGATCGAGCGTCTGCACCGTCATTTCCTGGAAGTGGTGAAGCTCGAGCTCGAAGGGCTCGGGATCCACGACATCAACAACGTCCAAGGAATGATGTTGTTCAACATCGGAGACGCGGAAATGACCGTCGGCGAACTAACGCTGCGCGGTTGCTATCTCGGCTCGAATGTCTCCTACAATGTCAAAAAGATGGTCGAAAACGGCTATCTGGTCCAAGAGCGCTCGCTGCACGACCGCCGTTCGATCCGTGTCCGCCTGACCGAAAAAGGGACGCGGCTGCGCGACCAGGTGAGCCTGATGCTTCAGCGTCACCTCGAGATGCTGCCGCAAGCCACGCTAAATATGGACGATCTTCAAGCCGTTGGCGTGACGCTTCGCCGGCTCGAGCGGTTCTGGATACGCGCCGGCGACTTGGCGCAATGGCCACCGCAATTCGCCGCCTGATTTCGGGTCACGCCAGCATCGCGGGCGACGAATCTGACCGCCCGCAGATACGCAAGGGCAGAAACATGGCACCTCAGCTTGTTTCTCTGGCGCCCGGATTGAGCGTCACCGGCCGGCTCGATCGCCCCGATATTGAGGCGCTCGCCCGCTCGGGTGTGCGCACAATCGTCAACAACCGTCCGGATGGGGAAGACCAGGGACAACTCCCCGCTGCCGAGGCGCGGCGCATCGCCGAGGCGCAAGGGCTCGCCTATCATCATATCCCGATCACCGCGGCAACCTTGTCGCGCGCCGATGTCGACGCATTTGCTGCAATCTTGCGCGATGCGCCGGCACCGGTCCTCGCCCACTGCCGCAGTGGCACGCGCTCGACGCTCCTATGGGCGCTGAGCCGGATGCGCGAGGGCGCCGACCCGTTTGCCCTCGTCGCCGAAGCCGGTCGCCACGGCATTGACATCGCCAGCCTCCCGGCGATAGCGGCGCGGCTACGCTAGTCCGCTGTCGCGCACCAGCCAAGCGCCGGTGCAACTGGACATTCTCGGCCACGGGCTGCGATAACGCGGCGCGGCACCTCTTGTATGGCTGCCGCCGAGGTCCAGAATCTGTCCATGCAGACGACCAACGACATCCGCGCCACGTTTCTCGACTATTTCGCCCGCCATGGGCACGAAGTTGTGCCGTCGAGCCCGCTGGTGCCGCGTAACGATCCAACGTTGCTGTTCACCAATGCCGGAATGGTTCAGTTCAAGAGCCTCTTCACCGGGTTGGAAAAGCGGCCCTACCAGCGCGCCGTCACCGCCCAGAAATGCGTACGTGCCGGCGGCAAGCACAACGATCTGGAGAATGTCGGGTACACCACCCGGCATCACACCTTCTTCGAGATGCTCGGCAACTTCTCGTTTGGCGATTATTTTAAGGATCGGGCGATCGAGCTCGCCTGGAACTTGATCACCCGCGAATTCGGGCTTGCCCGCGATCGCCTGCTCGTGACGATCTACGCGGAGGATGACGAGGCGGCCGGGTTGTGGGCGAAAATCGCCGGGCTACCGGACACCAGGATCATCCGCATCGCGACCTCCGACAATTTTTGGGCGATGGGCGATGTCGGTCCTTGCGGCCCTTGCTCGGAGATCTTTTACGATCACGGGGCGTCGATCCCGGGCGGCCCGCCGGGAAGCGACGCGGCCGAAGGCGACCGGTTTGTCGAGATCTGGAACCTCGTCTTTATGCAGTTCGAGCAGCTCAACGCGGCCGAACGCGTGCCGCTGCCCCGTCCCTCGATCGATACCGGCATGGGGCTGGAGCGCATCGCGACGGTGCTGCAGGGCAAACATGACAATTACGACATTGACCTGTTCCGCGCGCTGATTCTGGCCTCGGCCGAAGCCTCGGGCGTGGCGCCCGACGGCGAGCACGCGGTCTCGCATCGCGTCATCGCTGACCATTTGCGCGCTTCGGCGTTTTTGATCGCCGACGGGGTATTGCCGAGCAAGGAAGGACGCGGCTATGTGCTGCGCCGGATCATGCGGCGGGCGATGCGCCATGCCCATATCCTGGGCTGCCGGGAGCCGCTGGTTTGGCGGCTGGTGCCAAGTTTGGTGCAGCAGATGGGTGCAGCCTATCCCGATCTGCTACGCGCCCAGCCGTTGATCACCGAGACCCTGCGGCTCGAGGAGACGAATTTCAAACAAACGCTCGACCGCGGTCTTCGCTTGCTCGAGGAAGAAACCGCCGGGCTCGGCGCTGGCGAGGCGCTGCCCGGCGAGCTTGCGTTCCGCCTTTACGATACTTATGGCTTCCCGCTCGACCTGACGGAGGACGTGCTGCGCGGACAAGGCCGCAAGGTGGCCATCGCAGGCTTCGAGAAGGCGATGGCGCGCCAGCGCGAAGAAGCGCGCAAGAGCTGGATCGGCTCGGGCGAGGCGGCAACTGAAGCGGTGTGGTTCGCCTTGCGTGAGCAGCTCGGTGCCACCGAGTTCCTCGGCTACGAGACCGAGAGCGCCGAAGGCGTAGTGCTGGCAATCATGCGCAACGGCGCCCGCGTCGCCGAGGCCACCCTCGGCGACGACGTCGCGCTGATCGTTAACCAGACCCCCTTTTATGCTGAATCCGGCGGCCAGGTTGGCGATACCGGCGTCATATTCACGGCCGGCGGCGCCGAACTGGCGGTGCGCGACACGCTAAGGAAAGCGGGTGATGTGCACGTGCATCTCGCCAATGTGACCCGCGGCGTGCTGAAGCAGGGCGATGCCGTCGAGCTCAGGGTCGATGGCCGGCGCCGGCGCCAGTTGCGCGCCAACCACTCGGTGACCCACCTGCTGCACGAGGCGCTCCGCCGCCGTCTGGGCGAGCACGTCACGCAAAAGGGCTCGCTCGTCGCGCCAGAGCGGCTGCGCTTTGACTTCAGTCACCCGAGGCCGCTGACGGATGAAGACACTCTGGCAATCGAGGCCGAGGTCAACGACCGCATTCGGGCGAATAGCGCTGTGCGCACCCGCCTTTTGACCCCGGATCGTGCCGTGGCCGAGGGCGCGTTGGCTCTGTTTGGCGAGAAATACGGCGACGAGGTGCGGGTGGTCGCTATGGGAGAAGAGAGCGACGAAGACCAGTCGTTCTCGGTTGAGCTCTGCGGTGGCACGCATGTCCGTCATACCGGCGATATCGGGCTGTTCAAGATCGTCGGCCAGATGGCGGTTGCGTCTGGGGTCCGCCGCATCGAAGCGTTGACCGGCGCCGCAGCCGAGAACTTTGTCGCCGGTGAAGAAGGAATTCTGCGACAGGCGGCGTCGGCTTTGCAAACCAGCCCGGCCGATCTGCCTGGCCGGATCGTCGAGATTGTCGAGGCGCGGCGGCGGCTCGAGCGCGAACTCGCCGAGGTTCGCCGCGCGTTGGCCAATGCCGGCCCTAGCCCGAAAATGGCCGAGAAACGGATCGGCGACATCGCTTTCGCAGCGCGGCTCGTAGACAGTGTCCCCCAGGGTGAGCTCAGATCGCTGGCGGACGACCTCAAGCGCCGCGTCAACTCGGGTGTCGTCGCGGTCGTCTCGCGGTCCGACGGTAAGGCGGCGATCGTCGTCGGCGTCACCCCGGATCTGACCGGCCGCTTCGATGCCGTCGAGCTGGTGCGTCTCGGCGCAGAGGCGCTGGGCGGCAAGGGCGGCGGCGGTCGCGCTGACTTGGCGCAGGCGGGGGGTCCCGCGGCCGCTTCCGCCGAAGAGGCTCTCGCCGTCGTCGAGCGCGCGGTAGTTGCCAAGGTGGTGGCTGCGACAAAATAGACGGGCTCCCCCCGATTCGCCCGTAAAACGCCATTGCTGCGCCGTCCAACGCGATCTAAACCTTTGAATTACTTAGATGTTGTGAAATTCCAAACGCGATCCCCGCAATCCTGCATAATTTGGTTAATAAAGGGGGATCGCTTGCATCGACGACAGCATCTTGTGCCAGGCCGAGGCTCGGCACGACTCAGAACCAGGGGCTCCTCTGCGCTCTTCCTGACCCTTGCGGTCTTGGGGTTGGCGGGCTGCGGAACCTATCCCTTCCATCTCGACCTGCAGAGCGCCAATGGCCGCGACGGCGGCGGCGCCGTGCCGAGCTATGATTCGTTGATGCGGATCGGAGCCGCGGCGCAGGGCGGTGGCGATTTCGTCAATGCCCTCGGCGTTTATCGGCGCGCCTCAGAGGTCGACCCGCTCAACCCCGCTCCGCTTGTCGCCGCCGGCGATGTGCTGCTCGAGATGGGGTCGGTCAACGAGGCGATCGTCAGCTATAACAACGCGCTGCTCCGCAATGGTCAAAATCTCCCGGCGCTGCTCGGGCTGGCCAGGGCGTTTTTGAAGACCGGCAAGCCCGCGCTGGCGCTTGATCCGCTCAACAAGGCTTATGCGCTGAGCCCCGACGATCCCAAGGTGCTGCTCCTGGAAGGGGTTGCCAAGGATTTTTCGGGCGAGCACGCGGAGGCGCAGGCCTGGTATCGACGCGGTCTCGCGACCGCGCCGAACGACCCGGCATTGACCATCAATCTCGCTTTGTCGCTGGCGTTGAGCGGCGATTACAATTCAGCGATAGCCGTGCTGCAGCCAGTGGCTATGGCGCCCGGCGGATCGCCGCCGGAGCGGCAGACCCTGGCGCTGATTTACGGACTGAGAGGAAACCTCGCAGAGGCAGCCCGGCTCAATCGGCTCGATCTCGACGACGCCTCGGTCGAGCGCAACCTCGCCTATTATGCGACGTTGCGCGAGCTCTCGCCCGAAGCGCGCAGTCGAGCGATACTATCGGCGGGGGGTTCTGCCGCCTCCTGAGCCAAGCCAGTGCCGGAGACCATAGATTTGGGGATCGGGGATGCTCTCCAGTCGCTCGCGCCCCCGAACGGCCCGCCGGCAACTACCGCGCGCAAGGAGAGGAGGCGCTCATGAAAGTCGCGACTATTGTCGGTCTTGGTCTTGGGGTTGGGATCGCCCTTTTGTTCAGCCGCGCACCGAGTGCCGCCGACGCGACCGCTCCGCCCGCCGCCGCGCCGACGCCGCTGGTGCCGGAGGCCTATATCGCTGCGCTGTCTGCGCCTGCCGCACCGATCGCTCCCGCCACAGCCCAGGCCCGGTTATCGCCGCCGCCGGTCGCCGCCCTCGCGGTTCCAGCACCGGCAGCTAAGGGCCCCGTAGTTCCCGCTGCCACAGTGGCGCTGCCGGCAGCTAAGGCCCCTACAGCGCCAGCCCAGGCCGGCTTGCCCTCGAGCCACAAATTCAATCAGTATCATCCAAATTGGGTCATCGCCGTCCATTGAGCTGTGTCGACATCGTTGAGCTGAATTGAGCGAAGCGGCTTCGCCCGGGTCCACAAGTAGAGGCGAAGCGGCGCCGTCAGCGGTGTGAGAAGGTATCGATTATGCCGAGGGCGGCCGGCCCGAGCAGCACGATAAACAGCGTCGGCAGGATAAACAGAATCATCGGGACGGTCAGCAGCGCCGGCAGCCTTGCGGCCTTCTCCTCCGCTCGCGTTATCCGCGCCGTGCGCATCTCGGCGGCCAGCACGCGCAGCGACTGGGCCAGCGGCGTACCGAATTTGGCGGTCTGCTGCAGCGTATTGACGACAGCCCGAATGCCGTCGGAGTTGGTCCGCGCATTAAGATTGTCAAACGCCACCCGACGGTCGGGCATAAAGGTCAGTTCGGCCGCGGTCATGGCGAACTCTTCTCCGAGCTCGGGTGCACCGTTTCCAAGCTCGCGGGATACGCGAACGAGAGTCGCATCGAGGCTGAGGCCGGCTTCGGCGCAGATGACCATCAGATCGAGCCCGTCCGGCAGGGCGAGTTTGATGTTCTTGCCCCGTTTGGCCGCGGCGTTCCTTAGATAGACGGTCGGCGCGTAGAACCCGATCATAACTCCCGCTAACGATGCCACCAGTCCGTACTGGGGCGGGATCGGCAATATATGAAACACTTTGGCATCGGCGAGCAGCAGCAAACCGAGCAGAAAAGGGAGGGTAACCCGTGCGAACAGGTAGGCGACCATCGCGTCACGCGAGCGGATTCCGGCCTGCGCGAGCGCATTGCGCGCCTCTGTGGCGTGTTTCGAGCGGAGCAAGTTGAGGCGTGATACGGTCTCGCGCATCACGCCGACGGCGGTCATGCGCTGTCGACCGCGGCGCGCGGCCGCCAAAGCACCTTGCCGCAGCGTCTCTTTGCGCTGCATGACGTCTTCGAGACGCCGCTCGAACGCATTGCTCGGCCGCAGCACTTGCCACATCGCCAGAACGGTCACGAGCGTGGCAAGCCCGGCGAGAACCGTGATCGCCGTTTCGGGGCTAACGCCAGTCGGCAAGTAGTCGGTGATAACAAAATCCTGGGGTCTCATATCTCGAACTTCGCCATCTTGGTCATGATCGCGATCCCGGTCACCAGCATCCCCACCGCGATCACGTCGAGGATCATTCCGCGGACGTCGTTGATCAGCGGCAGCAAATAATGGGGCGAGGTAAACGACATTATGCCGATGACTGCGACCGGCAGGCCGCCGAGGATCATCGTGGTCGCCCGTGTTTCGCTCGCCATCGCATGCGCCTTGGCCCGCGCCTGTCGGCGCCGGCGCAAGATATCGGAGAGATTGGCCAGAGTTTCGGCGAGGTTGCCGCCGGTTTCGCGCTGCACGCTGAGGGCAATGACGAAGAAGCGGAATTCGGGGGAATCAATGCGCTTGGCCGTGTCCCACAGCAAGGTTTCGAGGTCTCGGCCCATCCGCATCCCATTTTCGACGAGGCGCAGCTCGGCCCCGACCGGATCGGAAATCTCATGGCCTGCTCCGACGATCGCTTCGCTGACCGGCAGACCCGACCGCAGTGCCCGCACGATCAGATCGATGGCGTCCGGGAACAACGCGATGAAGGCAGCCAGGCGACGCTTTCCCATGCGTCCAATGACCAGGTGAGGCAGCGCCAGCCCGATCAACGACCCGAGCAGCAGGCTCGGCACGACACCGATCCGGGTAAAGACGAACAGGCCGAAAGCTGCCAGTAGGGCCAGGCCGACGCACGCCATCGTGTACTGGCCGATGGTGATCGGCCGACCGGTCCGTTCAAGGCGGGCCGCTAA
>Ga0306923_10009027_pt1 | contig 10018 bp, 10 predicted proteins | sample sta12Can44000108_FD_203841 | JGI IMG/M metagenome (GOLD analysis project Ga0306923, IMG submission 203841) | Lab enrichment of tropical soil microbial communities from Luquillo Experimental Forest, Puerto Rico - statanox.12C.anox.44.000.108 (v2)... | ecosystem: Environmental > Terrestrial >...
GAAGACGCCGAAGAGGCCATGCAAGACGCCTTCGTAAAAGCCTACCGCCACCTGGGGCCCGGCCTCCTCATTGCGAACGAGGAAAATAAAACGCTAAGGTTCGGTATCACAGTCACTTAGCTTTTTGAGGAGGTCGTGGGTTGGCCTACATGGCCTACACAGCATTTTGAATCGAAGTTTTTGGAATAAAAACCTTTGCACGCGAACTGAACTCAAGAATGGAGGGCCAAAATCTTTGAGGCCAGACGCAGCGCAGGGATGGAGAAACCGAATAAAGGTCTGAGGTCGGATGAAACTGTTGACACCTGCTAACTTTCGAGGAGCCGCGTGGGGCAAATCAATGGGGCGTCCGAGTAGGCTGATAGTCTCGCTGAGAGCAGCGATAAAACAGCGTATTTCGCAGGATTTGAGGCCGGATAATTTTGAACTTCCGAAGCCGCCAACTCTTGAGGAACATCTCGAACGGCGAAGGTCGGAGCTGAGAAACGGCCTAACCGACAGGCAGCGGTTGTTTTTGTTTGGGAAGCTGAGTGGCCTCAATGACAAAAATGCAGCGCTCGCAGCGGGGTATGCGCTGAGCGTGGCTGAAAACACAAAGCAGCGGCTCTGGAAGCCGCAAGTGCGGACGGCTGCTACAGTGCAAGGACTTACGCGGGCGGTTCCGATAGGGTTTCGTTTTGCCCTATCGTCCACAATAATTGCGTTCGCTAGTCCGTTCAGCTCCGTCCAGACCTGTGGTCCGCAAAAAACGCGTACGCTGTTCCAACCAAAAGCTCAAGGATCCCTTCGGTGTCCTGCGACCCGATTTTATCCATGTAACAAATGTTACCGAGCCCCCGGTATCTTGTTGATTTTGAAGTCGGACGGAGTTTCGGGACCCACAAGTCCGGTCTTCTTTCAACCAGACTGACACAGACGCGAAGAAGCCAAGCCAAAGCAGGCAATCTCGTAGCGAGTACTCCCCGTATCCCCCAGACAAAAGCCCGTTGCCCTCTGTGCGGGTCAGCTGTTACCACCGGCTCAGTGTATTGCGCGAAATGCGTCCCTGACGTGAATCGAGACAATCTATTGCGGCAAGCAAAGTTGGGGCAGATTGCCACTCATAGTGCGATAGCCGAGGCTCGGAGATCCGCGACACGGAAAAAGCAGGCTGAAGCGCAACGCAAGTGGGACTCGTCGACTCTTCCGAAATGGCTCGACGAGGACTTTTATCGAAGAGAAACTCTGCCTCGATTATCCAATTTTCCAGTCAAGAAAATCCGACAAGCGATAGATGTTTCTCATCCTTACGCGACCCTCATTAAGCGTGGTGACAGGATTCCGCATCCGAGGCATTGGCTTGCTCTCGCCAAACTCACCGATGTTATAGCGAAGGGCCAGAGGGTACAGTACTAGTGTGCTGTCCCGTAAATACGTTCGCATAGTCTCTCGACTTTAGCGAAGATCGAGTCCGCCGTGGCGGTCCATACAAACGGCTGGGCATAACGGTTGGAATTCTGGACGTAATGATCGATTTTCGCGACCAGTTCCTTCACACTGCTGAATGTTCCCCTGCGAATGGCTTGTTGCGTAATGCGATTGAACCAGATCTCCACCTGATTGAGCCAGGAGGCATAGGTCGGAGTGAAGTGCACATGGAATCGAGGTCGTGCGGCGAACCAGCGTCGCACGCGCCGATGCTTGTGGGTGGCGTAATTATCCGCGATGATGTGCACTTCTAAGTTCTTCGGCACGTTCTTTTCAATCTCCCGTAGAAAACTCAGATATTCCTGATGGCGGTGATGCGGCCGACATCGTGCGAGCACTTTACCATTCGCGGTGTCCAGTGCGGCAAACAATGTGGTGGTTCCGTGGCGTCGATAATCATGGGTCACTCCCTCGACATAACCCAAGCCCAGCGGCAACATTGGCTGGGTGCGTTCCAGCGCCTGGATTCCGCTCTTCTCATCCACGCACAAAACCACTGCATTTTCCGGGGGATTCAAATACAGCCCTACAATATCCCGTACTTTTTCTACAAAAAATGGATCGCTGGAGAGCTTGAAACTCTTTTGTCGGTGTGGCTGCAAGCCAAACGCTTGCCAGATACGGTGCACGGTTGATTTTGACAGGCCCGTCTCCGTTGCAAGTTGTCGGATGCTCCAATGCGTTCCGTCTTTGGGTTTCGTTTTTAGCGTCTTGCGAACTAATTGTGCTACTCGTTCGTCGCTGATCGGGCGTGGCCGGCCTGGACGTAACTCCTCATAAAGCCCGGACAACCCGTGTTTGAGGAATCGGCAGCGCCACAGGCTTACCGTAACCTTGCTCGTCTCCAGTTGTCGCGCAACTTCCCGGTTGGTCTTTCCCGAAGCGCTCAGCAAAATAATCTTGGCCCGACGCACCAGTCCAGCCGGAAGCGAACGTGAGTTCGCTAAGCTCTCCAGTTGTTCGCGTAGCTCGGTATCCAAAACCAGCGCCGCTTTCGGTCGTCCCATCGTCATAGGCACCTCCATTGTGCACGGGAGATGCCTAGATTCCCAGCAAGACTAATACCAGTTATTTATGGGACAGAACACTAGGAGGAACTTGTCCGGCACCGTTAATCGGGACCTAGCGCAAAGGAGCGGCCGAGTGAATTGCTTTGCTGCGGCAATGTTCTAAGAAAACGATTTTGTCGCACAGTTATGGCACAATCATTTTCCTTTAGCCGCTGCCCGTTTTGCTGTTAAAACCGCCGCAAGTTTGCTCGGGCGCAAGAACCACATAATCTCATTGATGCCCCGCTCGGAAGCGTCAATTGTCAATCCAAAGGGAACGCCATCACGTAAAACCAAAACAGTTGTTTGTCCATTTGTCTCGACCCAGTCAAACGACACGCTCTTCCAGCACCATGAGGACAGAGCCGCAATATACGGCGCTACACGTTCGCGGCCAGAAACTGGAATTGCTGCCGCACGCACAAACCCACCACCATCTGCGTAAGAGACGACATCCTCTGCGAGGAGCCCTTCTAGGGCCGCCATGTCTCCTTTCTGCGCCGCAGTGATAAAAGCCTCCAGAAGGCGACGCTGCTCGTTCGGACTGACGGACGCGCGCCTGCCATCGGCGATGTGTTTACGTGCGCGCGACACGAATTGACGAACGTTCGTTTCGTCCGTTTGCAAAATGGACGCGATCTGGTCGTAGGCGTAATCAAACGCCTCGCGCAGAACATATGCGGCGCGTTCCGTGGGGGAGAGTTTTTCAAGGAGCAGCAGGACCGCAAGCTTCAGAGCTTCGCCACGCTCAGCACCTATTGCGGGGTCATTGCTAGTGTCTATAGGCTCAGGAAGCCAAATCCCGATATAGCTTTCGTGACGAGTTCTTGCGGACTGGACAAGGTTGATACAAAGTCGCGTGGTGGTCGTCGCCAGGTATGCAGGCGGGTTCTCAATAGTTTTCCGATTCGTAGACTGCTGCCAACGCAGCCAAACGTCTTGCACGACGTCTTCGGCTTCTGACGCGCTCCCGAGCATACGATATGCAATGCCAAACAGACGCGGCCGCACGCTGGCAAATATCGACAGGCTCTCGTCCTGTCCATGCCCTGCCGCGTCGGGTTGCATCAAAGGTGGAGTGGGTGGTTGACCTGTAGCCACGGGTGTATCTTTCTGCCAGACCAACGTCGCCAAGTAAGCGGCTTTGCGAAAGATAGCGAAAGCGCGTCCCGGAGTCTAGCGTTTTCCCGCCCATGCCCAACTCACCAGTCGTGTCCGTCGGACTTCGAATTCTTTAAGGCCCGGATGTTGCAAGTGTTTGGTTAGTTTGCTGGCATCACCGCCGGCGGACAGCACGCGTTCCAACACCTCCCTGGGCACAGGGTCGTCGTTGAATCCGCGCACTGCCCGTCGACTTTTAACTGCCTCATATACGTCCATGATCGCCTCACGCCGGCCATCGTTCGTTCAAACGCATGCGATCTCAGTAATCCCAGAAGGCCGGCACGCAACGAAAGGCATCACCGTCGACGCCCACGTGGCAGACGGACGGAAAGGACAGGTGTGTTGCGACCAGTGCCTCGCGGTTCGCCGCCAGCTCCCGCAAAAGATTGATGCGTACGCGGGCTGCCTCCACGGGGTCGTGTTCGAACCCGTTGTACCAGTCGGGATGTTCGAACCCAACCTGGAACACAGCGTCGCCAGCGAACGTCAACCGGTCGCCGCCAGATGCCAGTCGGACCACGCTGTGCCCAGGGGTGTGGCCGCCGGTGCGCTGGATTAGTACTCCCGGCGCCACCTCATATTCCGATTCGAACGGCCGCAAGTGACTACCGAACTCGTTCAAGAACCGGTTGGCTGTTCGCCGAAGCGCGTCCGGGAACCCCGGCGGCATGGAGACACGGGAGAAATCAGGCGACACCCAGAACTCGGCCTCGGCGGCCGCCAGGTGGATTTGCAGGTCCGGGCGCAGCTGGTCCCTCACACCGTCAGCGAGAAGCCCCCCAATGTGATCCATGTGCAGGTGGGTCAGCACCACATCAGTCACAGCTCCCAGATCGATCCCGGCGGCCTCCAGTCGCTGCACCAACCGTCCGGCTCGCGGCAAGTTCAAGTTCGGGTCCGCCCCTAGCCCAGCGTCGACGAGTATCGTTCTCCCGCCGCTCTTTACCACGACCGCATTCAGCGCCCAATCGAGTTCATCCGGCGGCTGGAACTTGTCCTTCAGCCATGCCGACCGAACCGTGGGGTCGGCGTTGTGGCCCAACATCGCGCCCGGCAGCGAGAGCACCCCATCGCTGACCACCATCGCGTCAATCTTGCCGATCTTCAATGCGTAGCGCGACGGAACCAACTCGTCGAGCCCCGGTCTACCGGGATGCGAGTTGTTGTCCAAGCTTATGTTTATCTCCTGCTGCTTGGATTTCATGGAGGAATCTGCAATTGTTTGCCGCGAATTCTGCATAAATTTTTCCTTTCAATTCTTGATCGATGTGAGCGATGACTACGTGCCCACTCGCACCCTCGCCTTGTATGACAGGACAAGCCTCTTAGTTGTGACAAGAAATGTTTGCCAAAAAAAGAGGGTTCCAACTGTCACAAACTGGCGGCGTACTTGGTCTCTAGTTCGAAGCAAACAAGGACGGAGAGCAGAAATCGCAACAAATTTGATTGAAAACGCTAAAGACGAAAGCGTTGCAATCCATACTGAAGACTATTACGAGGAGCAGGCTAGTCAGAAGCAGCTCTACCTGGATGAAGTAGAGGAAAACTTGGGTGCGATTCTAACCTCGGAGCCCGACTATCCACCGAATGACGTAAATGACTGTTTCCATAAGGCTGAAAGGTACGAAGAACGGTCTGATCTTAGCGTTCCAACAAGGAGGCTTTAACATGCGAGGTGACATTGTTCCAGGTGTTACTTTTCCGGACTACGAGCTTTCCGACCACACCGGGAAGCACCGCAAGCTCTCCGGGCTGCAAGGACAACATCCCATGGTGCTCGTGCTTAGCCGCGGAGGTTTCTGCCCTAGAGAACGACGGCAGGCTGAGTTGCTTGTTCAACTCCATCGGGAGATGGAGGTCGGCTATTCCCGGCTCGTGACGATTAGCACCGACAACATCACGGAAACCAGTGAATATCGCACCGGCGTCGGTGCCCACTGGCCGTTCCTCTCCGACTCGGGCCGCGGCGTCCAAAAAGACCTGGACATCGCCGAGTACACCGACCCTCTCCACAACCCCATGATTCCTCACGTGATTGTGCTCGAGCCCGGCCTCGTGATTTACAAGATTTATATGGGCTACTGGTTCTGGGGCCGCCCCACTATGGAAGATCTCCGCCAGGACCTACGCGCCGTTACAAAGAAATGCCGGCCTGACTGGGACATCACAACTTCCGAAATGAAAGCAGCGTGGCAGCAAGGCCGCAAGGACCACTTCTATCCCTACGGCAAAACGTTCACCCAAACCCTCGGCGAACAGGACTAACGCGTGCGAACGAATTGCCGGCGGCGGCAGATTCGCGCCACAGAAGTCGGAGAAAGGCGGGGCAACGGACAATTAGGGACCAGTACCCATGTTTTCGGTTGATGTCATAACCCGACGCCCAAATACTCAAAAAGCGTCTGGGTGAGTTGTTCGTTCTTATATTCCTCATTTGCAACGAGATATGTGCGTCGCAATTTCATTGGACCTAAGGGAGAAATCACTGCCCTTTCTTTCCACAAAAAACATCCTCCTTTTGCTCACTCCTGAATCTAAAGTTTCACAACCCTACAGCCGACGGCAGAAATGTCTCGGTCGAAGCCAAGGAAGCAACCATGAAAATCGTAGTGATCGGCGGCAGCGGACTTATCGGATCAAAACTCGTGCCCAAGTTGCGCGAGCAGGGGCACGAAGCATTTGCAGCTTCTCCCAATTCGGGCGTCAACACCGTTACCGGCGAGGGGCTGGCCGAAGCGCTGAAGGGCGCGGCGGTGGTTGTTGACGTATCGAACGCTCCTTCGTGGGAAGACGCGGCGGTGATGAATTTCTTCGAAGCGGCGACCCGCAATCTCCTTTCCTATGAAGCAGCGGCAGGAGTGAGACATCACGTTGCGCTGTCTGTCGTAGGATCTGACCGCATGCTCGAAAGTGGCTACTTCCGCGCAAAAATGGCTCAGGAGAATTTGATCAAGGATTCCTCCATCCCCTATTCAATTGTTCGCGCGACGCAGTTTTTCGAGTTCGTCAAGGGTATCGCCGATTTTTCCACTGATGGTAATAAAGTGCGCCTGCCATCTGCGCTCATCCAACCCATGGCGGCCGACGATGTTGCCAGTGCAGTGGGCAGGATCGCCTTGGGCTCACCAGTGAATGGCACCGTTGAAGTAGGAGGGCCAGAAAAGTTTCGTCTCGATGAACTCGTCCGGCAAGGTCTAGCCGCATGGAAGGATCCGCGCGAGGTTGTCGCTGACCCGCACGCACGTTATTACGGCGTGGAGCTGAGCGAGAGGACACTCGTTCCGGCCGACGACGCACGGCTCGGCGAGATACGTTTCGAGACCTGGCTCACTCAGCCCACAGCGAAGGCGGCGGCAGTCCCTCACTAGCGAGGCACCCGGCCGGTGGCCGGGGCACCTGTCAAAGAGAGGTCGTTTTGCAAGAATCTGTCTCATTCAAACGAAAGGTTTGGTTATGACGATCGCGAAACTAGGTTTGATGCTGGTTTGTCTGATGTCCCTCACACCGGAAACCAGAGAAGCGAAGGTGACGCCGCTGTTGTCGAAAGACCTGACGGACTTCTCTGGCAAGGAGGGTCTGGTGATCACGGTGGAGTATCCGCCTGGGAGTTCGGACCCCATACATCGCCACAATGCACATGCGTTTGTTTATGTGCTTGAGGGCTCAATCGTGATGCAGGTGAGGGGCCAAAAGGAAGTGACTCTGACACCGGGTCAGACCTTCTATGAAGGTCCGACGGATGTTCACGTCGTCGGGCGAAACGCAAGCCAAACCAAACCGGCGAAATTCGTAGTGTTCCTTGTTAAGGACAAAGGCGCTCCCGTATTCGTGCCGGCGAACTAAGTCAAAATGGCAGAACTATGGCAGTACTTGACACGCTCCTCGGGGTTACGATTTCGCACTACCACATTCTTGAGAAATTGGGCAGGGGTGGCATGGGCGTGGTGCACAAGGCGGAGGACATCCGCCTGCACCGCTTGGTGGCGCTTAAGTTTCTCCCTGGTGAGCTAGCACATGATCCGGCGGCTATAGAACGATTTCGCCGCGAAGCGGAGGCGGCTTCGGCTCTAAATCATCCCAATATCTGCACCATCTACGACATCGGCGAGGAAAACAGTCAGCCCTTCATCGCCATGGAGTTTTTGGACGGACAGATGTTGAAGGACTGCATCGCCAGCCGTCCGCTCTCTTTGGCGGAGGTGTTGGACCTGGGTGCCGAGATCGCCGATGGTTTGGATGCCGCACACCAGCTGGGAATTGTGCACCGCGATATTAAGCCTGCGAATATTTTCCTTACTAAGCGAGGCCACGCCAAAATTTTGGATTTCGGCCTGGCCAAATTGAATACAAATTCGATCGATGAGGTTACGGTAGCGGCCGATGCTACTGTTGGTCCAGCGGAGATCGAACTCACAACGCCTGGCATGGTGCTGGGTACAGCACCTTACATGTCACCCGAGCAAGTGCGTGGAGAAGTTTTGGACTCTCGAACCGACATCTTCTCATTTGGCGGAGTTCTTTATGAAATGGCGACTGGTCAGTTGGCGTTCAAAGGAGCCACCAATGGCATCGTCGCAGAAGCAATTCTGAACCGTGCGCCGGAACCTTTGAGCCATCTGGTTCAATATAACGGCTTAGAACTCGAACGTATCGTAACGAAGGCACTCCAGAAAGATCGCAATCTTCGCTACCAAACCGCAGCAGGGATCCGCTCGGATTTGCTGGAGTACAAAAAAAGCGTCGGTACACGGCAAGTCCCTCCCCCTCCACGGGGCCTGGTTGCCACTGATGCGGCGGCCGCTCGCGCTGAAGAAGGGCTCTGGGTTGCTGTCTTGCCGTTCACCATCAACGCGTCCGACAAGGAATCGGAATCGCTCGCGGACGGGCTGACCGAAGACGTAACGGCCGGGCTCTCGCGCTTTCCCTATCTCAGGGTCGTTGCCCACAACTCCGCGATGGCGTACAAAAGCCGATCGAAAGATATTCGTGCCGTCGGCCGCGAACTGGGCGCACGATACGTGGTCGAAGGGAGCATTCGCAAAAGGGGATGCGCCCTTCGCATCAACGCGCACCTAGTAGATGCCGCGAGCGGGGTGCAGCTTTGGGCTGAGACTTACAACCGCGAACTCGGTGACGGCGGTCCATTTGAAACTCTGGACGATGTGATGGATCGAATTGTAGCTACGATCGCGGGCGGGCACGGCGTGCTCGTTCGCTCGATGGCGACTGCCACCCGGGAAAAGCCTTTGGAAGATGCGAGCGCGTCGCAATTGGTATCCCGATGGTTCACATACGTCTTGCAACTGAAAGCGGAGGAGCACGCCAGGCTCCGTGCGGCCTTTGAGCGGGTCCTCGACCGCAAGCCCAACCATGCAGACGCTTGGGCGTGTCTCTCCAACCTGTACTGCTGGGAATATGTGCACCGTATGAATCCGCAGGAAAAATCAATGGAGCGAGCTCTCGATGCTGCCTGGCGTGCCGTGACAATCGATCCCGCGTGTCAGTTGGGATGGCAGCAGCTTGCTGAGGCGCACTTTTTTGCCAGGGACTACGCCGCGTTCCGTGACGCCGCCGAGCGCGCGATGGCGCTCAATCCTCGCGACAGCCACACGCGAGCTTACCTGGGTTTGCTGATCGCTTTCTCCGACGAATGGGACCGCGGTCTGGCCCTGGTGCAGCGTGCCATGGCACTCAACCCTCATATTCCTGACTGGTGTTACCTGCCTTTTTTCTACAATCACTACCGGAAAGGCGAGTACGAAGCAGCGTTACAAGCCCTAAAGAAAATCAACATGCCCGAGGACCCCTGGCCCCAAATGGGGATTGCCGCGACCTGCGGCCAGCTCAATCAGCAAGAAATGGCGCGCACCGCCATCGAATTGGTGCGGAAGCACCAGCCCCTGTATCTCGACTTGAGATACTACCGCGAAGATGCCGAAAAATGGTTCGCGGACACGTCGATCGTCGACCAGCTGTTACAAGGTCTGCGAAAGCTTGGACTTAAGGATTTCACGGATTCGTCTGAATAGTACTCATCGTCAATAACGTCGACAGCGGCCAGGTTCCGGTAAACGCTGCCGTAATCGGTAGAGTACATTCTGGACGCGAATCAAATTCGCGACTGCACCGAAATTGTGCAACATAGAATGCGCAACTGGGACCGGACTACACAAAGAGGGCAGTTTCGCTCTAGCCTATCCTCTATCCCCCCATGTGATTGACCGGTGCGCGAGGGGGCGTTTATACAACCCCAAGGGTATAGCTTATTTTTCCCGCAGGATACTACCCCAGCATTCAATTGAGTGTCCCGAGCAGCGCTGTTTATACTGAAAATTTTG
>Ga0306923_10009031_pt1 | contig 10016 bp, 9 predicted proteins | sample sta12Can44000108_FD_203841 | JGI IMG/M metagenome (GOLD analysis project Ga0306923, IMG submission 203841) | Lab enrichment of tropical soil microbial communities from Luquillo Experimental Forest, Puerto Rico - statanox.12C.anox.44.000.108 (v2)... | ecosystem: Environmental > Terrestrial > Soil...
CCGATCAGAAGATGACGCCAGGAGGTCCAACGCAGCGCCAGATATTCGGCAAACGGCGTGCCGGTCGGGCGGATCGCCAGCCACAGCGCGAGCAGCGCAGCCGGCAGTCCTGCGATCACCGAGAGCGAGATCGCCAGTCCGCTGGCGGCAACGGTCCGCAGCGTAGCGGCGAGATCGATCGGTCCGCCCCGTTCCAGCACAAAAATGCCGACCACCGCGATCTGGCCGACGAACATCGCCGCAAAGATCAGCGCACCCCAGAGCATCGTGCCCCAAAAATCCCGGACGCGGGGCGGCGGCTGCGCCGGGACGACAACAGGCGGAGTTACAGAGTGGAGGTAGTCCATCAGACGACTTTCACAGGGTTCAGCGAATTTGATGAAGGACGGCTGGTTCAGGGCAAGGCCCGCTCCAACAGGGCACGCATGTCGCCGTCGCTGAGATCGACAGCGCCATACATGGTCGCGTGATTGCCGGCAAGCCTCGTCTCGGCGAACAGCTCGGCATGTCGCGGCAACACCTTGTTCAGCGCGGAAGTTGCCGCAAGCAGAGCCAGCTTTTCCACCGCAAGCCGGGCGACCCGCTCGCCCTCTGCGCGCTGGAAGGTTGTTGCGATGAAGGCTGCCGCCTCATCCGCCCCCGGCAATCCATGGCTGGCATCGGCAAGAGTGCGCAGCACTGCAAGCGCCGCATCCGGCTCGCGCGAGAGCGCCCGGAGCACGTCAAGGCACATGACATTGCCGGAACCTTCCCAGATCGCATTGACCGGGGACTCGCGATAGTGCCGCGCCAGAATGCCTTCCTCGACATAGCCGTTGCCGCCGAGACACTCCATCGCCTCGAACAGGAATGGGGGCGCGCATTTGCAGACCCAGTATTTGACGGCGGGCGTCAACAGCCGCATATAGGCGGCCTCGGCCGCATCCTCTGCCGTCCGATCGAATGAATGACACAGCCGCATCACCAACGCGATGGAAGCCTCGACATGCAGCGCCATGTCCGCGAGCACGGCCCGCATCAGCGGCTGGTCAGAGAGATGCTTCTGGAACACACTGCGATGGCGCGCGTGATGCAGCGCGTGCGCCAGGCCTGAGCGCATCAGGCCAGCGGATGCGATCGCGCAATCCTGCCGGGTCAACTGCACCATCTGGATGATGGTGCGAATGCCCTTGCCCTCCTCGCCGATACGCCTCGCATGGGCGCCGACGAACTCGACTTCGGAAGAGGCATTGGAGCGGTTGCCGAGCTTGTCCTTCAGGCGTTGGAACTGGATCGCGTTAACCGAACCGTCGGGCGCAAAGCGCGGCATGAAGAAACAGGTCAGCCCTTGCTCGGCCTGCGCCAATACCAAAAACGCATCGCACATCGGCGCCGACATGAACCATTTGTGCCCGGTGATGCGGTAGCCGTCGGCGCCGCGCACCGCGCGTGTCATGTTGGCGCGTACGTCGGTGCCGCCCTGTTTCTCCGTCATGCCCATGCCGAGCGTCATGCCGCGCTTGGTCCACCACGGTGAAAAATCCGGATCATAGCTGCGTGTGGCAATGACCGGCATCGCGCTGACAAGCACATCGGGCTCTGCCGCCAGCGCGGCGACCGAGGCACGTGTCATGGTGATCGGACAGAGGTGACCAGTCTCGACCTGCGAGGCCATGTAGAATTTCGCCGCGCGCACCACCTCAGTGGCGCCGCCGGCGGGCTTGCCCTCGGCGGTCCAGGTGGAATTGTGCAGGCCGGCATGGGCCGAATGCGCCATCAGTTCGTGATAGGCCGGGTGAAACTCGACCTCGTCGCGGCGATTGCCGCGGGCATCGAAGGTTCTCAGCCTGGGCGTGTTCTCGTTGGCAAGCCGCCCGCGCGCGGCCATCGCAGCCGAGCCCCAATGCCGGCCGAAGTCCGCCAACTCCTTCTCTGCAGGTCCGCCGCCATAGGCCGCGACCGCCTCCTTGAGCGGCTGGTCCAGTTCATGGAGGTTTACGTCCTCGAACGGCGGCGACTGGTTGAATACTTCATGGGTGGCGAAAGCAGGCTTGGTCATGGCCGGTCCTCGAAAGGAATCAATTGCGGCGCGCGGTCACCGGGAAATCATAGGCTGGCCCGCCCGCGCCCGGCAGGGAAAAATGCCACCACTCCTTCGAATAGTTCATAAAGCCTTGCCGTGCCATTGCGGCCACGAGCTGATCGCGCCAGCGACGCTGGGCCGGCGTGATCGAGGTAGCCCTTGTGTACGCCCTGACGTCGGTACAATCGTAACCCGTGCCCATGTCGACGCTGCCCTCTGGCGCGCGCTGCCCAGCGGGCGCGGAACAATCGGCGTAGGTCTTGTTGGGATCGAACGTTGCTGAATTGTCGGCGGTCAAATCAACCAGGGTCAGATCGAGCGCCGTTCCCGTGGAATGCTGCGAACGATGCGCGATAAAGCCGAGACGAAACAGATCCCGCTTGTTGAACGCCGGGTTGAAGCGGCGATCGTTTGCGGTTTCGCTGCCGTCACGCGACCACGCCACCATGTCGGCGACCGCGCGGGTCGGCCGGTAGCAATCGAGCATCTTCAGCGAGAGCTTGCGACTTGCGAGTTCCTGCTGGATCGCCTTCAGCCTCAGGCCGACCTCGCGCTTCACGATGCATTCGGCGGCCTCATAACCGGCAAGCGGGTGGCCGACGAAATTGTTCGAGGTCGCGTAGCGGACGTCCTGGATGATGGTGGGATCGATGTCGCGCAGATAGACGAAGCCGCCCGGCAGGGCCCCGGCACGGGCCTGTGACGCCAGGCAGCTCGTAACCACGAGCGCAATTGCTGTTGCCTTCACGAAACGCTCCGTAGCATCGCCTCCTTCATTTACCCTAGCGCGGAACCACCGGGGGATAACTTTGGCGAGCGCCTTTCGCCCTTGCCCCGCCCTGAAACCCCGCCTATAGCTCTGGCTTTAATGACATACGTCTCGAAATCGACCTTCGTCCTCGGTCACCGGCACCTGCTGGGCATAGAGGGCCTTTCCGCTGCCGATATTACCGGCCTGCTCGACCTTTCCGAAGAATACGTCGAGCTCAACCGCCAAATCGACAAAAAGCGCACTTCGCTCCGCGGCCGTACCCAGGTCAACCTGTTCTTTGAGGTCTCCACCCGTACGCAATCCTCCTTCGAAATCGCCGGAAAACGTCTTGGCGCCGACGTCATGAACATGTCGGTCTCCTCCTCCTCGATGCGCAAGGGCGAGACGCTGATCGATACCGCGGTGACGCTGAATGCCATGCACCCGGACATCCTGGTGGTGCGCCACCATGCCTCCGGCGCGGTGGAACTTCTGGCTCGCAAGGTGGATGGTTCCGTGATCAATGCCGGCGACGGCTCGCATGAACATCCGACCCAGGCGCTGCTCGATGCACTCACAATTCGCCGCAACAAGGGCCGCCTCGAGGGGCTGGTGATCGCGATTTGCGGCGATGTCATGCATTCGCGAGTGGCGCGCTCCAACATCCTCTTACTCAATACCATGGGCGCGCGGGTACGCGTGGTCGCGCCCTCCACCCTGCTGCCGCCGGGCATCGAACGGATGGGCGTCGAGGTCGCGCGCGACATGCGCGAGGGGCTCGCCGGCGCCGACATCGTGATGATGCTGCGGCTGCAACGCGAACGCATGAACGGCTCATTCGTGCCTTCATCGAGCGAATACTTCCACTATTTCGGGCTCGACCAGAAGAAGCTTGCCTACGCCAAGCCGGACGCGCTGGTGATGCACCCGGGGCCGATGAACCGCGGCGTCGAGATCGACTCCATCGTAGCCGATGGGGCGCAGTCCTTGATACGCGAACAGGTTGAAATGGGCGTGGCGGTGCGGATGGCGGTGCTGGAAGCGCTCGCCCGCAACCTGCCCAACGCCTAACAGCGGCTCCGCAAGGGGCAAGGGAAGTTAGAGCCTGGATGCCGATGCTGACCGACCGCCGCCCGATCCTGCTCGCCAATGCGCGCGTGATTGATCCCTCGCGCGATTTCGACGGTCCGGGCGACGTCCTGATCGCCGATGGCGTCATTCGTGATCTAAGGCGCGGCATCGGGGCGGCCGGCGTGCCCGAAGGCACCGACATCATCAATTGCGCCGGCAGGATCGTGGCGCCTGGCCTCATCGACATGCGTGCCTTTGTCGGTGAGCCCGGTTTCAGTCACCGCGAAACCTTCGCCTCTGCGAGCCAGGCGGCTGCGACGGGCGGTATCACAACCATTATCTGTCAACCCGGCACCCTGCCGGTGATCGACAACTCGGCCACGGTCGACTTCGTGTTGCGCCGCGCCCGCGACACCGCGATCGTGAACATTCACCCGATGGCGGCGCTGACCAAGGGCCTTGAAGGTCGGGAAATGACCGAGATCGGCCTGTTGAAGGCGGCCGGCGCCGTCGCATTTTCCGACGGCGACAAGAGTGTCACCAACGCGCAAGTCATGCGTCGCGTGCTGACCTATGCGCGTGATTTCGATGCCCTGATCGTGCATTGCACCGAAGATCCGGATCTTGTCGGCGAAGGCGTCATGAACGAGGGCGAATTTGCCGCCCGCCTCGGCCTCACCGGCATACCGGACGCAGCCGAAGCTGTCATGCTGGAGCGCGACGTCCGCCTCGTGGCGCTGACCGGCGGGCGCTACCACGCGGCCGCCGTGAGCTGCATCGCCTCGCTGGAAATCCTAAAACGGGCGCGCGATGCCGGCCTGTCGGTCAGCGCCTCGGTTTCGATCAATCACGTCACGTTGAACGAAAACGATATCGGTCCTTACCGCACCTTCCTGAAATTATCGCCGCCCCTGCGCTCGGAAAGCGATCGAAAGGCGCTGGTCGCAGCGCTTGGCTCCGGCCTCATCGACGTCATCATGTCCGACCACAATCCGCAGGACGTCGAGGTCAAACGCCTGCCGTTCGCGGAAGCGGCCTCAGGCGCGGTGGGCCTGCAGACCATGCTGCCGGCTGCGCTGCGGTTGTTCCACAGTGGCGAGGTCGATTGGAAGACGTTGATCCGGGCGATGTCGACGCGGCCCGCGGAGCTGCTTGGGCTACCGGGTGGCTCGTTGCGCCCCGGTGCGCCGGCGGATGTCATCGTGATTGACGCCGATACGCCGTGGGTACTTGACCCGACCGATCTGAAATCGCTCTGCAAGAACACGCCGTTCGATGAGGCCAGGTTCTCCGGACGCGTGATGCGGACGATCGTCAGTGGACGGACCGTCTTTGAGCATGTGTGATGCGCGGCAAATATGCCGGGGGAGCGCCGCCTATGGGACCTGAAGTCTCTCTGCCGCTAGCGTTTGTCATTGGCTATCTGCTTGGGTCGGTTCCGTTTGGGCTGGTCCTCACCAGACTTGCGGGAACGCCAGACCTGCGCTCGATCGGCTCGGGCAATATCGGGGCCACCAACGTGCTGCGGACCGGGCGCAAGGGGCTGGCCGCGGCTACGCTGATCCTGGACATGCTGAAGGGTACGGCGGCCGTCGTCATCGCCGGCTATTTCGGCGGACCCAACGCGGCGATGCTCGCGGCACTGGGTGCATTTCTGGGTCACCTGTTCCCGGTCTGGCTCAACTTCAGAGGTGGCAAGGGTGTCGCGGTGTATATCGGCGTGTTGCTCGGACTATACTGGCCGGCAGCCCTTCTGTTTTGCCTGATCTGGCTCGCGATGGCGCTTGCCTTCCGCTATTCCTCGCTGGCGGCGTTGACGGCAAGTTTCATCACGCCGATTCTCTTGTGGTGGTTCGGCCATGCGGCGCTTGCCGCGCTGTTTGCTGTATTGACGCTGCTTCTGTTCTATGTGCACCGCGAGAACATCAGGCGGCTACGGGCCGGGACCGAGGGCAAGATTGGACAGAAGTCCTAAAGCACGAGGGTGAGCACCGGCAACCTCGCGCGGCTTGCTGCGCTGCCAACGCTAATCCTGTTCGCAACTCCAGCGCTGGTCTGGCGAAAACCTGTCACGCCTGTCATCCTCGCTTGCGTAGCGGGGGTGCCGAGGATGATCGATTTCGATTCATCGGGCGCGAACGAGCCGGATCTCAACGGTGCGGCGCAGCCCGCAATTGCCGTGCCGCAGAGCGCTGCCAGCGCGCTGCTGTCTGCCGTTCAGATCTGGTCGATGTCGGCATCGAACCCGCAAGCCGCGCCAGTCGAAACAACCGCCTCGACCGAAACTCCCGACGCACAGGGAGCCTCCGCACCAACCGACATCCCGGACGCGGCGCAAGCCAGGCGTGCGAGGCCGTCCCGTCTGCTGGCAGAGGCGCGTTTTTTCAGCTCAAGCGCGAGGCGGGTCCAGGACCTCACGCCCGCGCCGAAGCCAACCGAACCGGTCACGGATCTAGCGGTGGAGTTTCAGCGCCGCCTCGAGGAAGCCCGCCACGCCTAAGGTTTTCGCGTCGTCGCCATAGCCAGCGACAACCTGGACGCCAACGGGCAAACCGCCGGCGGCGATATGGGCGGGCACGTTCACACTGGGAGTGCCCATCAGCGTCCACAGCCGGTTGAAGCGAGGGTCGCCGGTCGAGGCCAATCCCTTCGGCGCGGCGCCCGGCGCCGACAGCGTCAACAAGGCGTCGACCTGCTGGAATGTCTCCCGCAGCGCCGCTCGCGCACGCAATGCAATCGCGCACGCGGCATCGTAATCGGCGACGGTGATGTCCCTGCTCTCGTCGAGCCTTGCGCGCAGCAGCGGCGGCATGGCGTCGTAGTTCTCGCGATATTCCCAGGCAAAAGCCCGGTGTGCCTCGAAGTTCTGGATGATCGGCTGGATACGCCAGGCCTGTGCAACCACATCGGGCAATTCCAGCACCTGAACCCGCGCCCCCGAGCGCTCGGCCGCGCCGCGCGCAATCTCCAGAGCCGTACTTCCCTCCTCGTCCGGAGAACCGGCAAAATCCTGCGTCAGCAGACCGATGCGCGGCGCCTTGACCGCCCCATCGCCCAGCAATTCGAGCCTGCCGGTCATCGCCGACAGGGCGAGTGCGACATCTTCGACACCGGCGGCAAACAGGCCGACCGTGTCCAGTGTCCACGAAAAGCACTTGACGCCGACCGTCGGCAACATTCGATACGACGGCTTGATCGCGGCGACCCCGCAGAAGGAGGCCGGCCGGATCACCGAGCCGGCGGTCTGCGTCCCCAGCGCCAGCGGAACCATGCCTGCGGCCACCGCTGCCGCCGAGCCTGACGACGATCCGCCCGGCGTGTAACCATGGTTGCGCGGATTGAGTGTTGCGGTCGGGTCGTTAGCGGCAAACGCTGTCGTCATGGTCTTGCCGACGATGGTCGCACCCGCCCGCTTCAGCATCATCACCACGGGCGCATCGGCGCGCGGCCGAAACCCCCGATAGATCGGCGAGCCCATCTCGGTCGGAAGATCAGAGGTCTCAATTATGTCCTTGATGCCGACCGCGATACCGCGGAGCCGGCCGGTCTTTTGGGCGCACGGAGCTTCGGCAAGGGAAGCGAAGGCGCCGATCGCCTTCTCATATGTGGCGATCGCCTCCAGCGACTGCGCCAGCGCCCCGTCCGGCGAAAGCTCGCCCTTGTCAATGCGACCCTGGAGTTCTGCCAGGAAGATCATGGCGGCGCTCTCACGATGCCTTCACCCGCTTTTACGGATCCAGCGCGCATCGGGCAAGCCAGCATCGCGGATAAACGTGAGCGCGATATTTCTCTTCCATGCTCCCTGGGGTTGCGCCATGCTATCCGCCGGGAGATCGCGTGGACGCCGTCAACAACACAAAGAAACTGACCGACGCCGAGCGAATCGACCGCTTGCGGTTGATCCGCAGCGATAACGTCGGACCGCGCACGTTCCGCGTCCTGCTGCAGCAGTTCGGAAGCGCTGGCGCGGCGCTGCAACGACTCCATGAGCTTGCGCGACGCGGCGGCGCGTCAAGCCAGATGCGTGTGTGCAGCAAGGACGAGGCACATGCCGAGCTTGATGCGTGCCATGAGTTCGGCGTCCAACTGATCGCTCCGGAGGAAGCCTTCTATCCGCCGCATCTTGCCACGCTCGACGACGCACCGCCCCTGCTTGGCGTTCGCGGTTCGCTCGAAACCCTGCTTCGGCCGATGATCGCGATCGTCGGTTCCCGCAACGCCTCCGCCGCCGGCCTCAAATTCGCAAGCCAGCTTGCGCGCGAGCTGGGCGAGGCGGCCTTTGTGATCGTTTCCGGTCTTGCCCGGGGCATCGATCAATCAGCTCACCGCGCGAGCGTTGCCAGCGGCACGGTCGCGGCGCTGGCGGGTGGACACGACAGGATCTACCCGCCAGAGCATGACAAGCTGGTGGCGGAAATCGTCGGCGGCGGCGGGGCCGCGATCTCCGAGATGCCGCTCGGACACGAGCCGCGGGCGCGGGACTTTCCGAGGCGCAACCGCCTGATTTCCGGCTGCGCTCTTGGCGTCGTTGTGATCGAAGCCGCCCACCGCTCGGGATCGCTGATCACCGCGCGGATGGCCGGCGAGCAGGGCCGCGAAGTGTTCGCAGTGCCCGGTTCCCCACTCGACCCGCGCTCGGCCGGCACCAACGATCTGATCAAGCAGGGCGCAACCCTCGTCACGGAAGCATCCGACGTCATTTGCGCCTCGAACCGATCATGGCGCGGCCGCTTCAATTTCCCCTGGATGAAGGCGAGAGCGAAACGCCAGAGCCAGATCCGCAGGCCGATGATCGCGCTCGCATCGTCAACCTGCTCGGGCCGAGCCCGGTTCTGGTCGATGATCTCATCAGGATGGCCAACGCGCCGCCGTCGGTGGTCCGTACCGTCTTGCTCGAACTGGAGCTGGCCGGACGGCTCGAGCGGCCAGGCGGCGGGCTGGTGTCGTTGATCTAGGGGGCCAATTCTGACATTCGCCACGCATCTGGAGGACCGCATTACCAATATCAGACCTCAAGTGGTTGGCTCACGACAGCTTGCGCTTGCTGCGAAGCCGAATGTGCTCTTCGGCTTCCAGTTGCACCATCGCCAGCAGGTGGTGGAGCATTTCGAGTTCGTGGCGACGGGCAAGATCGGCAAGGCTTATCGCGGTCTCCGCAATCAAGGCCGCCGCCTCCTCCGGGCCATCTGGCAGGTCTGCCAGCGCGTGCCTACGCTTGCGCGGCGACGCGCCCTTCTGCCTCCGCGCTTTCCTGCTTCCAGCCATCTGATTCCGCGAAACATTGTTACAATACCCTCAATGCGAGCGCAACCTTTGGATGGTATTTTACAACCCTTGAGATATTGAGACGGTTCCGGTTGCAGGGCCTTCAACATCTAACGATTTGACAGGACCGTCATCAGAACCCATGTTCGGTTCGAAGGGGCCGCTGCGAATCCCGCGAAAGCTGCCCAAAATTTCCCCGTAAGTCACTGGAATTGCATGAATATCGTCATTGTGGAGTCGCCGGCGAAAGCCAAGACGATCAACAAATATTTGGGCTCGTCCTATGAGGTTTTGGCCTCCTTCGGCCATGTCCGCGACCTCCCAGCCAAGAACGGATCGGTCGATCCCGAGCACAATTTCCGGATGATCTGGGAGATCGATCCCAAGGCGGCCGGCCGGCTCAACGATATCGCCAAGTCACTGAAGGGCGCAGAGCGCCTGATTCTGGCCACCGACCCTGATCGCGAAGGCGAGGCGATCTCCTGGCACGTGCTGGAGATCCTGAAGGAAAAGCGCGCGCTGAAAGATCAGAAGATCGAGCGCGTGGTTTTCAATGCCATCACCAAGCAGGCGATCTCGGAGGCGATGAAGCATCCGCGCCATATCGATGGCGCGCTGGTAGATGCCTACAGGGCGCGTCGTGCGCTCGACTATCTGGTGGGCTTCACCCTCTCGCCGGTGTTGTGGCGGAAATTGCCGGGCGCCCGTTCGGCCGGCCGGGTGCAGTCGGTTGCGTTGCGTCTGGTATGCGACCGCGAGCTTGAGATCGAAAAGTTCGTTCCAAGGGAATATTGGTCGCTGGTTGCCACACTGCTCACGCCACGCGGTGAGGCCTTTGAGGCGCGTCTGGTCGGTGCCGACGGCAGA
>Ga0306923_10009033_pt1 | contig 10015 bp, 6 predicted proteins | sample sta12Can44000108_FD_203841 | JGI IMG/M metagenome (GOLD analysis project Ga0306923, IMG submission 203841) | Lab enrichment of tropical soil microbial communities from Luquillo Experimental Forest, Puerto Rico - statanox.12C.anox.44.000.108 (v2)... | ecosystem: Environmental > Terrestrial > Soil...
CGGCGTCGGCCAGCCCCAGACCAGGACCAGCGGAGAGCCGGGGCCCGTCGCGGGAAGCACTCGCTGGATCTCGAGCGTGCCGAGCTTTGCTGGGTACCGGGGCGCGCGCGAGCTGGGCCTCCTCCTCTTCGAATTTCTTGGGAGCGGAGCGAGTGGAGGGTCTCGAATCGCGGGGGAGGAGTCTAGCAGATACGGAGGAACCTCAATTCGCGAAAGTCGACGCCCAATGCCTCTCACGGTCTAGGTGTAAGGGCATCTACCGGATTGACCGCCGAGAGCGGCTGGCACTAGACTCCTCGAACCCTAGAACGAATCGGCGCGTGTGAGGAACTGAAACCGCAAAAGCCGGACGCGCAGCCGTAGGCAGGGGTCGGCGGCCACCGGGGAGCCACCGCCGCCGCAGCGTGCTAATGTTCCCTACGCTCTGAGAGGCGGATGGAGGGTGGTCGAGTATGGCCGGCGAGAACGTCCCCTTCGATGCGGTCGTCATCGGCACAGGTTTCGGTGGCGCCGTGGCTTCTTGCCGACTCGCCCAGGCGAACAAGCGTGTCTGCATCCTCGAGCGCGGCCGCCGCTACCTGCTCAACGACTTTCCGCGCCCCGCGAAACGTCCGGACAACCTGCCTCAGACGTCCCGCTGGCTCTGGACGCTCGACCAGGGGCTCTGGGACCTAAGGGACCTCCAAGGCATGCTGGCGGCGGTGGCCGCCGGTTACGGCGGGGGCTCTCTGGTCTACGCGAACGTGCATCTCCGCGCGCCAGCGCAGGTTTTCGCGCCGCTGTCGAGCTCGAACGGCGATCCCCTCGGTTGGCCCACAGCTTATACGCGAGTGGCGCTCGATCCATATTACGACGCCGTCGCGGCCGCGCTTCGCGTGCGGCCAATCCCCGTGACACTCTCGCCGCCGTCGCCACGAAGCGAAACGTTGCCCAGAGTGGACGCGATGCGCGAGGTCGCGAGGAGGCTCGCGCGGTCGGACTGGCTGTTCCTGCCGCCGCTCGCGATTGACTTCAGCAAGTGCGTGATGTGCGCCGAATGTATTGCCGGCTGCCAGTTCCACGCGAAGAACACTCTCGACCTCAACTACCTCGCCGAGGCCGAGAAGTCGCCCAACGTCGAAGTGCGAACGCTGGCAGAGGTTGTCTCCCTCACGGAGGACGCCAACCAGAGCTACACCGTGACCTACCGCGATCATGTCACCGGTGGTCGTATGGTCCACGTGCACGCGAAGAGCGTGTTCCTCTGCGCCGGCGCGGTAGGCACGACCGAGCTTCTTCTGCGATGCCGGGATCAGCTACCGATCCACCCAGACAGCAAGAAGCAGATCGGCCGGCGCTTCTTCGGCAACGGCGACGCCATCGCGATGGTGTACGACACGACCATCGGCCCGGCGCCCGTGCCGACGGTCGGCCCGACCATCGCGACGACCTTGCTCTATGCCGAGCGCCCCCAGGGTCGCCGGGCAGCCCCGGGAGAGTGGTTCGTCCTGCAGGACGGCGCCTATCCGAAGTGGCTTGAGCCACTTCTGGGCCTCTTCCGGGGCAAGTTCTGGCTCGGCCGGAACCGGATCGAGCGGCCGCAGGCCCGGATGATGACGTTCGACATGAACGCGGCCATCGCCGCCACGGAGCGCGTGAATATCCTCCGGGAGGTGGTACTCGGTCTGTTCGACGCACGAGGCGCGTTTCTGCGCCCCACGTTCCAGACCAGATCTCTGGTGGCTGGCCTCAGTTTTTCCGACATACTTCCACCGCAGATTGGCAAGCAGCTCGTACCCGATCTACAAACCTTCATCAAAGACCTGGAAGCGAGGAACGCGGATCCGGTCAGCAGCCGGACGCTCGACGAAGTGGGTCGGCGGGTCAAGGACTCCAGCTGGTTCAACGGACTGTTCGTGGAACGCGCCAAGGACATTGCCAAGCCGTTCCTTCTTGGATCGACACTCGAAATCGTCCATCAGTTCTTCCTGAACGCCCCGGCCGGCACGACCGATCCCTACTCGTTCGCGGTCCTGTGGCCGCTCTTCGTCGGCTTCGCGGAGCAGCTCTTCCTGGGCGAGAAGCCGAACGATAACGCGCTGTTGATACTCGCGGTCGGCGTCGACGCGGCGCCGGGCCGCCTGGACCTCGACGGCGCCGATCAGCTTCGCGCGTACTGGAATCTCGCGGCGAACATCCCGTTCTCCAGCATGGAGGAGCGACTGATTCACGACGTCTCCGAAGCGCTCGGCGGTGAGCTGCGGCTCAATCCCGACTCCACCGCACGGCAAAGGCCGGTGACCGTGCATTGCCTCGGCGGCTGCGCGATGTCGGATGTCGAGGCGAACGGTGTCACCAACCCTAACGGCAAGGTATGGGGCACCAAGGCGCTCTATGTTCTCGACGGCGCCGCGATCCCCAGCTCGCTAGGCGTGAATCCGTCGGCGACGATCGCTGCCGTTGCCGAGCGCAACGTGCGCATGGCGCTCGAAGAGTCGGGGTCGCTCGGACCGGTCACGACGATCCCAATCGACCGGATGGTTCCGGGCTGGCCACCGGAAAAGACGGTCGCCCAGATCCAACAAGAGCTCGGGCAGACCGGGCCGGTGCTGGATCCGGTGAGTACCACGCCGCAGGCGGCCTCACCGCGTCCCAAGTCGCCCGCGGTCGGATTCAAGTTCAACGAGGTCATGCAGGGGTTCTACCGACGGGGTGATCTGGTGAATCTGCCGATCCGGGCGGACTTCAACGCCGTGATCGACGATCTGAACGCCTTCCTCGTGAACCCGCTGCGCCCGGTCGAGATCACCGGAAAGGTCTGGCTTACCCGCGATGCCAGTGCGAGCTCGGTCGAGTACCAAGCGACGGGCACGCTGAATCTTCTCAAGCGCATTGACACGCTCGATGCGGTCGAGGGGCTCCTGACCGAGTGGCAGAGCCGGCCGACGCAACGCTCCCGGGAAGAGAGAGAGCGCGACATCGATGTGCTGCTCCAAGAGCTCCAGCAGCACGGCTCCCGGTACGAGATGGACTACAACCTCACCTTAGACGGCCCGGACGGCCCGCTGACGTTCGCGGGTGTGAAGAAGATCTATGGGGGCCTGATCACCGCCGCGTGGGTTCAGACGACAACGCTCGAGGTGACGATATCCGATGATGCCTGGACGGGGACAGGTAAGATGCACGTTCATCTCGCCGATTTCTTGACGCGCCAGCTCCCGTCGTTCACCGTAACGGGTACCAGCGACGACGTCCGGATCGCCTGGGCGTTCGGGCGCTTCTTCCGGTTCTTCTTCGGTGCATTGCGGCAGGTCTACTTACCAAGGGTCGAGACCCTGGACCCCTTCGGCGACCGGACGCGCTGACCCATGTCGGTCAAGACGCCGACACCGCCAGCTATCCCGATCCGGACCGCAGACAAATGCGATCTGGAGCTGCGACATCACCCCGGAACCGGCAAGCCGGTCTTGCTGGTCCACGGAGCGAGCGCCTCCAGCGACACATTCCGGATCAACGAGACGCGAACGCTTGCCGCCCATCTCCTGGCCGAGGGGTTCGACGTCTGGACGCTGGACTGGCGCGCGAGCAACCGGTGCGCGGACAAGGTGTATTGCAAGAACAAGCTCACTGATTTCACGATCGACGCGGCCGCCCGGAATGATGTACCGGCGGCGCTCGAAGCCATGCGCACCGGTCAACACGTAAGTGACAAGATCAGCATCGTCGCTCACTGCATGGGCGGCGCAATTGTCACACAGGGGATCGCGCAGGGCTTTCTGGGCGCCGAACTCGTCGGGAACGTGGTGATCACGGCTCTCGGGCTCTTCTATCGCGCGGCGATCGACGACGTCCTGAAGGCCCAGGACGGTGTGCTCGAGGAACTCCTGAATGTGACGCGTCAGGATCTGCTCCATCCGACGAAGCGATGGGCTGAGTCGGTCTGCGACGTCGACCCCGGGGACGGAGAATGGGACCGTCTTCTGCAAGAGCCATATAAGATCTGGAGCCGAACGCCGCTGCGCCACAAGTGTGCCGTTCCGATCTGCTCCAGGCTCTCTTACATGTTCGGCATGCCCTATATGCCCGACAACATTCCGACGATTCACGCCAACGATCTGCCATCACAGTTCGGCTATATCCCGGTGAAGTTCCTGCTGCACTGCACCCAGAATCTAAGGCGGGGATGGGCCGCGCCGTTCGCAGGGAGTGCCCGAGCGCGCTCTCTATGCTCAGACGACACCTATCTGAATCACGTGCCGTTCCAGGGTCGGAAGCTGACGCTTATCACCGGTGATCTCAACTCGCTCTGGCAGCGCGACTCCATCGACACGATGTACGAGTGGCTCCTGCGCGGGCGGCGCTCGGAGCGGCCGGCAATCGTCCGCAAGTACGTGCTCCGCGGCTACGGGCATCAGGACCTTTATTGGGCCGCCGGCGCGGCGACCGACGTGTTCGGCCATATCGTCGAGGGCCTCAAGGCCTAGGTATTCTGGACGCGCATGGTCTGCGGTAGCTGCGCGCGCGACAACCCCAACGACACCCGCTTTTGCTCAAACTGCGGACACTTCCTGGTGAATCCGCTGCGCCCGGGTGCTGCGCTCGCGCCGCATCGGTCGACGCCGACGCACCTAGCCGACCGAGTGCGCAGCGCGGCCATAGCCGCGGGCGAGCGCAAGCACGTCACCGTGCTATTCGCCGACTTGCGGAACTCGATGGAGCTCCTTGCCGCCCGGGACCCCGAGGAAAGCTGGGCGCTGCTCGATCCAGTCATCGAATGCATGAAGGCGGCCGTGCACCGGTACGACGGCCTGGTGAACCAGGTGATGGGCGACGGGATCATGGCGCTCTTCGGCGCACCTCTGGCGCTCGAGGATCACGCCGTCCGCGCCGCCTACGCGGCGCTGCGGATGCAAGAGGAGGTGCGCGCGCATGCCGCGCGTCTCCCCCGGGCGGTGGGCGCCGCCATCAGCATCCGCGTGGGACTCAACTCCGGGGAGGTCGTGGTGCGATCGATCAGCAGCGGTCTCGACATGGACTACACGGCGATCGGTCAGACCACACACCTGGCCTCACGCATGGAGCAGGCCGCCACGCCCGGCTCCATCCTGGTGACCGCCGAGACCGCCGCGCTCGTGAGCGGCTTCGTGGTGCTGGAGCCGCTCGGCCCCATGCGGATCAAAGGGCTCGAGGAAAGCATCGAGGTTTTCGAGATCGTGCGAGCCGGGCAGGCGCGCTCGCGCCTGCAGGTGGCCGCTGCCCGTGGGCTCACGCCTTTTGTGGGGCGGAGCGCCGAGATCGAGCACCTCGCCGCTGCTCTCGAGCGGGCGCGCGCCGGCCGGGGACGGATGGTCGGCATGGTCGGCGAGGCGGGCGTCGGCAAGTCGCGCCTGCTCTGGGAGTTCATCCACTCGAGCCACACCCAGGGCTGCCTGGTCCTCGAGGGCCAGGCCGTCGCCTACGCCAAGGAGGCGTCCTACACGCCGATCATCGATGCGCTCCGCAAGCATTTCGAGATCCAGGAGCGCCAGGACCAGGAAGAGATCCAGAGCAGCGTGGCCACCCGCCTGCGCGTGCGCGACCCCGAGCTGGCGCCCTTCATCCCCGCATTCCTGGCGTTGCTCGACCTCCCCGTCGATGATCCCGCCTGGCTCGAGTTGGATCCGCTCCTGCGTCGGCTCCGGACCCTCGAGGGGATTCGCCGCCTGCTCCTCTCCGAGAGCCAGGGCCAGCCGGTGGTCCTGGCCCTCGAGGATCTGAACTGGGCGGATTCGGAGACCGATGCCGCCCTCGACGCCATTGCCGAGATGCTTCCGACGTCCCGCATCCTCGTCGTGCTCAGCTATCGGCCCGAGTACCAGCACCCGCGAGCCGCCGGGTTCTCGTCGTACAGCGACCTTCGGCTCGACCCGCTGCCGGCGGCCAGTGTCGAATCGCTGCTCGACACGCTGCTAGGTGGCGACGTGAGACTGGCCGAGCTGAAAGCGACGCTGCGCGAGAAGACGGCCGGGAACCCGCTCTTTCTCGAGGAGAGCATCCAGGCGCTCGTGGAGACGGACGTGCTGAAGGGCTCCCGCGGCAGCTACCGGTTGACCCGCCCGCTGCCGACCGTGCGGATCGCGCCGTCGCTGCTCGCGCTGCTGGCCTCGCGCATCGATCGACTGGCCCCCGGCGACAAGCTGCTGCTGCAGTCGGCAGCGGTCGTCGGCAAGGACGTGCCGGCGGCCCTTCTGGCGTGGATCGCCGACCTGCAGGACGTCGAGCTGCGCGCGAGCCTCGCCCGGCTGCAGAGCGCCGAGCTGCTGCACGAGCGCAGCCTGTTCCCCGATCTCGAATACACGTTCAGGCACGCGCTGACCCACGAGGTCGCCTACGGCAGCCTGCTCAAGGACCGGCGCCGCGCGCTGCACGGGCGGATCGTGGACGGGATCGTCGCGCTCTATCGGGACCGACTGCCGGAGCACGTCGAGCGCCTGGCCCACCACGCCCAGCGGAGCGAGCGCTGGCCCGATGCGGTCGACTACTGCTGGCAGGCCGGTCGCAAGGCCATGGCCCGTTCCGCCAATCGCGAGGCCGTCGCCTATCTCGACCAGGCGCTGGCCGCGCTGCTCTCATGCGAGCAGAGTCGCGATCGGATCGCTCAGGCCTTCGACATTCACCTCGACCTGCGGAGCGCGCTGGTCCCGCTCGGCGAGTTTCACCGAATCCTGATGATCCTTCACGAGCTCGAGGCGCTCGCCGAACGGCTCGAGGATCGACGGCAACAGGGGCTGGTGGCAGCGCTCATGAGCGGCGCCTATCCCAACTTCGGACAAGCCGAACAGGCCTCACGGTACGGAGAGAAGGCGCGGGTGATCGCCGGCGAGCTCGGCGACCGCGTCATCGACGTTCTGGCCAATACCTACCTGGGCGCCGCCTACTTCTTCCTCGGTCAGTATCCGCGCTCGATCGAGTGCACGCGCCGCGTCGTCGCCTTGGTTCCCCGTGAGCGGAGTCACGACAGCTTCGGCGTGGCCATCCGTCCGGCGGTCTTCGGTCGCGGGTTTCTCTGCTGGTCGCTGTCAGAGCTCGGACGCTTCTCCGAGGGGGAGGCCGCGGCCCGCGAGGCGGTCGAGCTGGCCGAGGCCATCGGGCATCCGCAGACCGTGGTCGCCGGCCTTCTGACGATCGGCACCTTTCACGTCCGGCGCGGTGACGTGGCGAACGCCGTGGCGCCATTCGAGCGGGCCCGCGACCTGTGCCAGCGGCACGACATTCCGCTGTGGCGACCCGTGTTCGCCTCGTTCCTCGGCTACTCGCTCGCGCTGTCGGCGCGCTTCACCGAGGCCGAGAGCCTGCTGCGGGAGGCCATCGAGCAGGCCACGCAGATGCGCATGGGGATCTTTCACTCGCAGATGATCATGTGGCTCAGCGAGGCGCGCCTGCTCACGGGCGCCGTCGAGGAGGCCGCCCATCTCGCCGACGAAGCGCTGGTGAACACGCGCGACCGGCAGGAGTTGGGCCTCGAGGCATGGGCGTTTCGTCTGGCGGCGGAAGTCGCGGCGGAGCGTGAGCCGGGCGACGCCGCGCGGGCCGAGGGGCTCTTTCGCGAGGCGATGAAGCGGGCGGAACAGCTGGGCGCACGCCCGCTGTCCGCACGATGTCATCTCGGCCTCGGCACGCTGTTCCGACGGATCGGCAGGGCTCAGGATGCCCGCGCCCACCTGGTCGCGGCGTCCCAGCTGTTCAATGAGATGCAGATGCGACTCTGGTCGGAGCGCGTGCAAACTAGCCTGAGTACACTCCCCGACTGAACGACCCGATCCCCGCCACCAGGCGGGAGTCCGATCCGCTGTGGCATTGGCTGCTCCTAGAGGCTGGCTCCTGGGCCGGTGTCTGAGTCTGGCAGATTACGTCAGGGGACCGGGGGCTTCCCTGCGGGGCGACCGCCGTCCTCCTTGCCGCGCCGATTGCCTTTCCGCGCTCGGGTCTTGAGTGCCCTTCGGGGTTTGGGGCTTCATCCCGCGTGGCGGTGATCCTTGCCGCCACCCGAGCAGGAGACCCTTGCCGGCAACGAATCGGACCTGCAGAGGTCGTTCCCGCACGTCCTGCTCGTGCTTCCGCTCCCTGCGGACGCGCTTCATGTAGGCTTGCGCCCGCTCCCACACCGAATGACTCAGCGGCCGCTCGCCCCCGGGCCACCTTGCACAGGCTCGTCTTCGTGGACCAGCCGAAGTTGATCCCCTCCCGCTTCGCCTCCCGCATGATCCGCCGCACTTCCTCCCGGGCGGCGGAGCCGTACACGGGCTTCCCTCGCTCGGGCGGGAGTTCGGTCCGGGCGTTCATCCGGATCGGCGTCGGCCAGCCCCGGACCAAGACCAGCGGAGAGCCGCGGCCCGTCTCGGGCAGCACCCGCTTGATCTCGAGCGTGCCGAGCTTTGCTGGGTACCGCAGCGCGCGGGATGGGCCTCTTCCTCATCAAATCTCTTGCGAGCGGCCAGAGTGGAGGGTTGGCGAGGACCGCGCCCACGGCGACTCACAAGCCGGACCTTCTCGCCGCTCTGGTACGCGACCACACGCCAGCCGTCGACCTTTTCCTCATATACCCATCCTGGGCGATCGAAGGGGTTGGACGAGCGTCGGGTGGAGAAGTTGAACCTCAAAAGGAACGCGAAAGGGCATGTCGTTCCACAGTGCCACGTGGAGCAAGGGTTTGCCGCCGGCCCATCGGGTGAAACTCCTAGTGGTCTTGCTCAGCGAGGTGTCCGCCGCGCAGTTGACACGGACGTCAGCTGGCAACGATGGGCGTCGGAGCGCATGACTTAGATACAGTTCATTTGCTGGAGATCCCACTCGTTCCGACTTGCAATTATCTGGCACCAAACATGCGTCCGGGCTGCTGGCCACACGACGGCCTGCACGCGTCCCATTGTCGGCGACGAGGAGGAAGAGACATGAGAAAGCTGTGGCAAAGGGAAAAGGGCCTGCTGCGCGGCTTCACGCTCAGCGAGCTCATGGTCATGATGGCTGTCTTCAGCATTCTGGCGACCATCGCGACTCCGCTCTATGCTAATGCCCAGGCTCGTGCCCGTATAGAGCAGGCCCAAGCCAACGTGCGACTGCTCGCCTCAGCAGTCACCAAGTACAAGGACCACATGGGCACTCTTCCGCCGACTCTGGTGGCGCTTATGCGACCTGCCGTCAACGGTCTCAACCAGAGCGTCGGTCCCTTCCTGGACATCAACCTCGGTGCCCTCCAGGTGATCCAGGGTGGGACACCGGCCTGGGGCGCCTACACCTACACGTCGAGCACCGCCGGGACGTTTTCCATCATTGCGACCGGCGACGGGACGACAGTCACCGCCCCCTAGTCTCGGAGCGCTCTGGGAGCGGACCGTCGCCCCGCCACGCGGCCTTTCCGGATGGGGGCGGCGGTCAAGTTCTGCACGCTACCGCTTGAGCCAGACCACCTCGAGCTGCGCGCCGCGATCGAACGAGTTCTTGACGCCGGGGCTTCGGGCTCAATTCGGTGATCCTCGGCGCCAGCCGACCACGGGGCGCTGACCGGGGACGACCCGGAATTGAAGGGGCCGTTCCCGCACATCCTGCTCGTGCTTCCGCTCCCTGCGGACGCGCCCCACGTACTCTTGCGCCTGCTCCCACACGGAGTAGCTCAGAGGCCGCTCCCCGTTAATCACGCGGTAGAGATTCATCTTGGTGGACCAGCCGAAGTTGATCCCCTCTCGCTTCGCATCCCGCAGGATCCGCCGAACCTCTTCGCGGGCCGCAGGGCCATAGACGGGCTTCCGTGGTAGAGGCGGGAGCTCTGTCCGCGCGTTCATCCGGATCGGCGTCGGCCAGCCCCAGACCAGGACCAGCGGAGAGCCGCGGCCCGTCGCTGTGCGAAGGTCGACAACGAGTCGAGCCGTGCCTGAGAATGGGCTTTATGTCATCTACGCTCGGTTCAGCGAGCGAATGTTCGGCGACGGATTGACCCAAGGTAGCCCCGTCTCGTCGAACCACATGCGTCGCTCCCAGCTCTCCATGGAAATGACCGTCA
>Ga0306923_10009034_pt1 | contig 10015 bp, 5 predicted proteins | sample sta12Can44000108_FD_203841 | JGI IMG/M metagenome (GOLD analysis project Ga0306923, IMG submission 203841) | Lab enrichment of tropical soil microbial communities from Luquillo Experimental Forest, Puerto Rico - statanox.12C.anox.44.000.108 (v2)... | ecosystem: Environmental > Terrestrial > Soil...
CAGGGCTGGCGAGCGCGGCGATGCGCATCGAAGCCGATTACGAAGTGCCGTTTCTCGCCCACGCGACCATGGAGCCGCAGACCTGCACCGCACATGTACGCGGCGACAGGGTCGAGATCTGGGTGCCGACCCAGGATCCGGCGACCGCGCTCGCCACCGCCTCGATCACCGCCGACGTGGCGCACGAGAAAGTCACCGTCCACCGCACCATGCTCGGCGGCGGGTTCGGCCGCCGCGCGCCGATCCAGGAATATGTCGGCCAGGCGGTCACCATCGCCATGCAATTCGACGCGCCGGTCAAACTCATTTGGTCGCGCGAACAGGACATAGCCCACGACCGCTTTCGGCCGTTCGGCATGGCGCGGCTCACCGCCGGGCTCGATGCGCAGGGCATGCCGCTCGCTTGCACCATCCGCCTCGCCGGGCCCTCGTTCGTGGCTTCGCTGTTGCCGGGGTTCGGCAACAATATTCTCGACCGCACGTTTATCTCCGGCTTGGGCGACGAAATGCCTTACGCGATACCCAACTACCATCTCGATTATGTGGTGCGGCCGACGCCGGTGCCGCTCGGCGTGTGGCGCGCCATCAACTACACCCAGAACGCGTTCTATAAAGAGTGCTTCATCGACGAAATGGCACATGCTGCCGGCACCGATCCGTATCTCTACCGGCGCAAGCTTCTGACCAATAGCCCGCGCAATCTCGCGGTGCTCGATGCCGCGGCCAGGCACGCCGACTGGCATTCGCCGCCGCCGGATGGCGTGTTCCGCGGCATCGCGCTCAACGCAGCCTGCGGCAGTTACTGTGCCCAGGTGGTCGAAGCGTCGGTGAAAAACGGCGAGGTGCGGGTCCATCGCGTGGTGGCGGCGATCGATCCCGGCCATATCGTCAATCCGCTCTCGGTCGAGATGCAGATGCAAGGCGCGATCGTTTACGCGCTGACGGCGGCGCGGTACGGCGAAATCACCATCAAGGACGGCGCCGCCGAGCAAAACAATTTCGACTGTTACGAAATGATTCGCCTCGCCGACGCGCCGAAGGTCGAGACGGTGATCGTGCCGAGCGGCGGCTTTTGGGGCGGGGTTGGCGAACCACCGGTGCCGCCGCTGGCGCCCGCTTTATGCAATGCCATCTTTGCCGCCACCGGTAAACGCGTGCGCTCGCTGCCGTTGAAAAACCACGATCTACGCCATGCGATATAAAGCGTGGCGTTGCGGGGTCCCGGCTTTGCTGGGGATGACGATGTGTGCTGCCGCCGACGAAAAAGCGGGCGACTGCCTCGGCATCGGCTTCGACGCGACGCATCCGGTCACGATCGCAAAAATCATTGCCGACCGGCCACAGGTGCATTTTGTCAAGAATGCATACGACGATGCCGCCTGCCCGGCGGATCGCGAGAGCTGCGTGGCGCCGAGTTATCTCGTTCCGGGCGATCTCCTCCTGGTCGGCAAGACGCGCGGCCCGTATAGCTGCGTGTCGTATCAGTCCGCCGCGGGCCGCAGCCAAAACTGGACCGTCGGCTGGCAGCCGTCGGCAAGCCTCACCCCGGTGCAGCCGGCGCGCGCGGGCGAGCCGGCCGACTGGATTGGCCGCTGGAGCCATGCCGGCGGCACGATCACCATCAGCAAAGGCCGCCGTGGCAATTTACGAATCCGCGGCGAGCAGGTGTACCCGGCGGCGCAGAACGTGCATTCGGGCGTGATCGCTGCCGAGGCGAAGCCGTTGCATGGGCTGTTGCAATTTGCCGAGGACGGCAAGGTGCCGTTCGACGCCGCGAATTCCGAAGCGGGCAGTTGTCTCGTGCGCATGCAACGGATCGCCGAGCTCTTGGTGGTCGAGGACAACGAACATTGCGGCGGGTCGATGGTGAGCTTCACCGGCTTTTACCAGCGCAAGCGCTGAGCGGCGGGGTTATCCGCTCATCCCCGCAAGCGGGAATCCAGAAAAATCTGCGCGGACCTGGCTGGGTCCCCGCTTCCGCGGGAACGAGCGGCTGCCAGCGACCGATCTTTCGTTCACCGCCGGCCGAACAACTTGTCGAGCAACCAGACATCGAGCCCGCCGGAATCGTTGCGGTTGGTCGGTTGGCTACTCATCTCCGCCGGCGGCGATGGAGCGGCGGCCGGTGCGGCGAATGGCGCACCGAACCAGCCCGGGTCGCCGATGCCCGGCAGCGTCGTCGGCGCCTGGCCGGCGAGCGCGGTGCGCATGAAGCGGCTCCAGATTTCCACCGGCAGACCGCCGCCGACCGCGTGTTTGGTCGGGGTGTTGTCGTCATTGCCAAGCCAGATCCCGGCAATGAGTCGCGAAGTGTAGCCGATGAACCAGGCGTCGCGAAAATCCTGGCTGGTGCCGGTCTTGCCGGCGGCCTGCCAGCCGGGGAGGCTCCCGGCGCGCGCGGTGCCGCTCACCATGGTCTCGTGCAGCATCGAATTCATCATGCCGATATAACGCGCGTCGACGATGCGGCCGAGCACTTGCTGGGTGCGGGCGTAGAGCGTTTTGCCGTCGGCAGAGCGAATACGCTCGACCACATGCGGCGACACCGCAAGTCCGCCATTGGCAAAGGCGGCATAGGCGGAGACCAGTTCGACCGGCGAGACTTCGGAGGTGCCGAGCGCTATCGAGGCGTTCGGTTCCAGTATCGAGGCGATGCCGAGCCGGTAAGCGGTGCGCACCACCGCCTGCGGGGTGACTTCCAGCGTGAGTCGCACCGACACGGTGTTGAGCGATTCAGCCAGCGCCTGGCGCAACGTCACCGGGCCGAGATATTGCCGTTCGAAATTTTCCGGGCGCCAGCCCTTGACCGCGATCGGCGCGTCGTCGCGGACGCTATCGGGCGTGAGCCCGTGTTCGAGCGCGGTGAGATAGACGAAAGGCTTGAACGCGGAGCCGGGCTGCCGCTTGGCGTCGACCGCGCGGTTGAATTGGCTTTGACCGTAATCGCGCCCGCCGACCAGCGCGCGCACCACGCCGTCCGGCGTCATCGCCACCAGCGCGCCTTCGTCGATATTGAGCCGCTCGCCCTTCTGATTGAGGGTGTCGACCAGCGCATGTTCGGCGGCGTTCTGAAGCACCAGATCGATGGTGGTGTCGACGACGATATCTTCATCGAATTTGCCGATCAAATCGTTGACCGCGTCCATCACCCAGTCGGCGACGTAATTGACCGAACCGGCCGCCGGCGGCTTGATCGCGTGCGCCGCATGCGCGAGCGCAAGCTTGGCGGCGCCTGGCGTGATCATTTTTAATTCCGTCATGTCGGCGAGCACGATCGCGGCGCGGCGCTCGGCGCCTTGCGGATTGTGGTTCGGCGCGAGCCGCGACGGCGCTTGCACCAGGCCGGCGAGCATCGCCGCTTCGGCCAAGGTCAAATGCCGCGCCGATTTGCCGAAATACCGCTGCGCCGCGCCCTCGATGCCATATGCGCCGGCGCCGAAATAGACGCGGTTGAGGTAAAGCTCGAGGATCTCCTTCTTTGAGTATTTGTGCTCGAGCCACAGCGCCAGAACCACTTCCTGCAGCTTGCGGGTGAGGGTGCGTTCCTGGGTCAGGAACAGATTCTTGGCGAGCTGCTGGGTCAAAGTCGAGCCGCCCTGCGCGGTGCCGCGGTGAAGCGCATTGGCAACGAACGCACGCGCAATGCCCCACGGATCGACGCCGCGATGCGTGTAGAAACGGCGGTCCTCGATAGCGACGAAGGCGCTCGGCGCGTAGTCCGGCAATTCGCCGATCGGCACCGCGGCGCCGCCCATGTCTCCACGCGTCGCCAAGGTCGCGCCATTGTCGCCGAGGATCAGGACCGAAGGCGGCCGCTTGGGAATTTCGAGCGATTGAATCGGCGGCAGATGAATGCCGATCCAGATCAGCATGCCGATGCCGGCGATGATCGCCCACAGCGCCAGCACCGCGCCCCAATAAAAACTGCGCCGAAGCAACGCGCCGCGCCAGCCGGACCGTTTGCGCTCACGTTTGCTTTTGGCTCTGCGCTTGCGGGTAGTTTTACCTGCACCGCGCGGGCCGGCATCGTCATCGCTGCGCTGGCGGCGCGGCGCCGGCTTTCGCGCCGGACTCTGATTCGGGGCTTCGGCCGACGCGCCGACGCGGTCCTCCGGCGTCAGCTCCAGGTCAAGGCTTGCGCCGCGCGCGCGCTTTCGTCCCTCTCGCCACGCCATGAATCGTCCCCGGCGTCACCCAAGTACCGGGAGTGACCGTAGTTAGCGGGGTTTAAGGCGGGGTTACTTGCCATTTTTCGTCATGCCCGGCTTTGTGCCGGGCATCCCGGCGATCTTGGCAATACCTGCCACTTTAAGAGAGGGATGGCCGCGACAAGCCCGGCCATGACGGCTGGCCTGTTCACCCCGCCGCTTCCTTGGCTGGCTTGGTCTCAGCCGCCGGCGTGGCGAACAACGCGAGCAGCGGCCGCCTGATCGCGGCCTGCCGCGTCGGCGTCGTGATCTGCGCGCCGGTGAGATCGGTGACGTAGAAGACGTCGACCACGCGCTCGCCGAAAGTCGCGACATGGGCCGAAGCAATATTGAGATTGAGCTTCGACAAGGTCGTGGTTAACTCGTAAAGCAGCCCCGGCCGGTCGAGCCCAGTGACTTCGACCACGGTGTAGCGGTTCGACCATTGATTGTTGACGGTGACTTCCGGCTCGATGGCGAAAGCCTTCAGCCGGCCCTTTGGTGGCGTGCGCTTGGCGACGGTCTCCGGCAATTTTAATTCGCCGCGCACCGCTTTCTCGATCGCATCCCCGATCCGCGCCGCGCGCCGCGCCTCGTCCTCGTCGCGGTCGAATTCGCGTGACACCGCGATGGTGTCGAGCGCAAGCCCGTCGGTGGTGGTGTAGATCTGCGCATCGACGATATTGGCGCCGGCCAGCGCACAGGCGCCGGCGATGATCGACAACAGCCACGGATGATCCGGCGCGAACACGGTGAGCTCGGTGACGCCGCGCGCCGCGTCGAAGCCGACTTGCGTTGCCAGTTTTTTGCCGCCGGCTTCGGTCGCGCGCACGAAGCGCGCATGGCCGAGCTTGTGCGGCAGATCGACCTTGAGCCAATAGGCCGGATAGTGCCGCTCGAGATAAGCGTCGAGCTCGGTCGCCGGCCAGTCCGCCAGTTCGGCGCGGAATTCGGCCTGCGCGCGGGCGACGCGCTGCGCGCGATTGACCTCGGAGAAGCCGCCGGTGAGTACCGGCTCGGTCTCGTAATAGAGCGTGCGGATAAGCTGCGCCTTCCAGCCGTTCCACACCCCGGGACCGACCGCGCGGATATCGGCGGTAGTCAGAATCGTCAGAAGCTTGAGCCGCTCCAGCGACTGCGCCACCGCGGCGAAATTCTCGACGGTCTTGCGGTCGGAGAGGTCGCGCGATTGCGCCACGGTCGACATCACTAGGTGCACTTCAATCAGCCAGGCGACGAGTTCGGTATCCGCCGCGCTCAAGCCCAAGCGTGGGCCGTAGCGCCGCGCAAGCCGCGCGCCGGCGATCGAATGGTCCTCGACGCCGCCCTTGGCGATGTCGTGCAGGAATAACGCCACGCACAGCACCGGCCGGTGCTGCGGCTGGATCGTCTTGATCAGTTCGCTGGCCAGCCCGGTTTCCGGATTGTCGCCGCGCGCGATCTCGTTAAGCGTCCCGATGCAGCGGATGAGGTGCTCGTCGACCGTATAGTGATGATACATGTTGAACTGCATCATCGCGACGATGCGGCCGAACGCCTGGACGAAGGCGCCGAGCACGCCGGCTTCGTTCATGCGGCGGAGCACGATCTCAGCGGTGTCCGGCGTGGTCAGGATTTCGAGGAATAGGAGATTGGCGTCGGCGTCGTCGCGGACTTTTTTGTCGATCAGCTTGAGCGAACGCGTCGCCAGCCGCAGCGCTTCGGGATGAAATTCCAGATTATGCTGCTGCGCCAGCCGGAACATCCGGATCAGGTTGACCGAATCGCGCCGGAATACGTCGGCGCGCGCGATGTTGATGCGATTGTTGTCCACAATAAAGTCGTCGCTCAGCTTTTTCGGGCTCGGTGCCGGGCGCAACCGCGCCATCATCCGGCTTAGCACCGGCGCCGGCTTGGCCTGGCGCTCCTCCAACCCTGCGCACAGGATCGCGGTGAGATAACCGACATGCTTGGCGGTGAGAAAATAGTGCTTCATGAAGCGCTCGACATCGCGCAAGCCGGGATGCGCCGTGTAGCCGAGACGCACCGCTATATCGCGCTGGATGTCGAACGACAGCCGCTCTTCGGCGCGGCCGGCGAGGAAATGCATGTTGCAGCGGACCGACCACAGGAAATCTTCACAGCGGCGGAACAGATTGTATTCGTCGCGGTCAAACACGCCGCGTTCGATCAGTTCTTCCGGCTCGCGCACGCGGTAGACGTATTTGGCGATCCAGAACAGGGTGTGCAGGTCGCGCAGGCCGCCCTTGCCGTCCTTGACGTTGGGCTCGACCACGTAGCGATACTGGCCGGCGCGGCGGTGCCGCTGCTCGCGCTCGGCTAGCTTGGCGGTGACGAATTCCGCGGCGCTGCCTTGCGCCACTTCCTTGTCGAAGCGGGCTTTCAGCTCGTTGTACAGCTTGAGGTCGCCGAACAAAAATCGCGACTCAAGGAGCGCGGTGCGGATGGTCATATCCGCCTTGGCCTGGCGAATCGATTCGTCGACCGAGCGCGTAGCGTGGCCGACCTTCAGTCCCATGTCCCACAGGCAGTAGAGTAGGGCTTCGGCGACGGATTCGCCCCAGGCCGTCTGCTTGTACGGCAGCACAAACAAAAGATCGATGTCCGAGCCCGGCGCCAACAGCCGGCGGCCGTAGCCGCCGGTCGCAACGACCGCCATGCGTTCGACTTCCGACGGCACTCGCGACGGGTAGAGTTCGCTGCCGGCAAATTCGAACAGGATGCGGATGAGCTCGTCCTGCATCAAGGCGAGCCGCTCGGCGCAACGCCGGCCGTGGCGATCGCGCAGCAGAAGCTCCTCGGCGCGGACGCGGCCTTGGCTGAGCGCGGTTTTGAGGTGCGCCGCGACGGCGGTGCGCAATTCGGCTTCGCGGCCGGCGTGGCGCTCGGCGAGGGCCTTGAGATCGGCGGCGAGCGCCGCCGGGTCGATCAATTCACTGGCGCTGCGCTGCGATCGTTGAGTGCCCAACATCATGGATAGGCTTAGCGGAGCCGGCGGTGAGTGTCATTGGTGATCCAGAGCGCTCGCGATCGTGCACCGGTCGGCGTACCTCGGATCGAGCGCAGCGCATCCAGGAAATGCCTCGTGCTTCGCCCGGATTTTGTTTCCGCTTGCAATGGATGATTATTCTAAAAACGAGCGATGAAATGGTTATTTTTTCCGATTGACGGCTCTACCGGTGACTTCTATGGAAAAAAACATATTTGGAGGTCGTCATGCTTCATCGCCGCAAAGTCCTCGCCGGCGCCGTGGGCGCAGCGCTTGCATCCGGTGCACCCTTCACCTTGAGCCGCCCGGCGCGCGCCGCCGACAAGCCGTCGGAAATCCGCATCGATTGGGCGACCTATAATCCGGTGTCCATGGTGCTCAAGGACAAGGGCCTCCTCGAAAAAGAATTCGCCAAGGACGGCATCGGCATCCGCTGGGTGCAAACGCTCGGTTCCAACAAGGCGCTCGAGTTCCTCAATGCCGGTTCAATCGATTTCGGCTCGACCGCGGGCTCGGCGGCGCTGCTCAGCAAGATCAACAGCAATCCGATCAAATCGATCTACGTCTATTCGCAGCCGGAATGGACGGCGCTGGTGACGCGAAAAGACACATCGATCAACAAAATCGAGGATCTCAAAGGCAAGCGCGTCGCGGTGACCCGCGGCACCGATCCGCATATCTTCCTGGTGCGCGCCTTGCTCTCGGCCGGCTTGAGCGAGAAAGACATCCACGAGGTGCTGCTGCAGCATCCCGACGGCAAGATTGCGCTCATTCGCGGCGACGTCGATGCCTGGGCCGGACTCGATCCGATGATGGCGCAGGCGCAGGTCGAAGACGGCGCGCGGCTGTTCTATCGCAACAAGGAGGCCAACACTTACGGCATTCTCAATGGCCGCGAGGAGTTCCTCAAAGACTATCCCGAACTGAGCCGGCGCGTGCTCGCGGTCTATGAGACCGCGCGCAAATATTGCCTAGCGAACTACGATGACGAGAAGCGGGTCTTCATCGAGGCGACCAAGCTTCCCGGTGCGGTGGTCGACATCCAGCTCAAGGAGCGCACCGATCTTACTTTCAATCGCATCGGCGCACCGCAGCGCGACACCATCCTCAAGGCCGGATTGGCGCTGCAGCAGGCCGGCGTCATCCCAGACAATGTCGATGTCAAAAAAGCGCTCGACGACCTGGTCGACGATCGGTTCGTCGGCGCGGCGTAATTACTCCTTCTCCCCGCGTGCGGGGAGAAGGGTAGGATGAGGAGGCGTTACCGCCAGGCACAGGACTCGCGAGTTGGCCCCCTCACCCCGAATTGCTGCGCAATCCGACCTCTCCCCGCACGCGGGGAGAGGCGGTTTTCCGCGTCATTGCCAAAACCTGAGCCACCATGTCTCTTGTCAGCATGACACTCGCGGCGGAAGGCACACCGGCGCAGGAACGATCAGCGGCAAACCGGCGCGCGCGATGGTTTCGGCCCGCTTTGGGCCTGATTGTGCCGGTGACCTTGGCAGTCGCCTGGGAAATCGTGGTGCGGCTCGGCTGGGCGAGCGGGCGCCTGGCGCCGCCGCCGTCCGTTGTGTTTCAGACCTTCGCCGATCTGGCGCGCACCGGCGAATTGCAGCGCGACACCCTGGTGACGCTGTGGCGGGTCGCCGCGGGGTTTGCGCTTGGCGCCGTGGTCGGCACAGTGGTCGGCGCGGTGACCGGTTATTCGCTGCTGCTGCGGCGCCTTCTTGATCCGAGCCTGCAGGGCTTGCGCGCGATCCCCTCGATCGCCTGGATCCCGCTGTTCATTCTCTGGCTCGGCATTTTCGAGGCTTCCAAGGTGACGCTGATCGCGGTCGGCGTGTTCTTTCCGGTCTATCTCGGGGTGATGGGCGCGATCCAATCGGTCGACCGCAAACTCGTCGAAGTCGGCCGCGCCTTCCGGCTATCGCCCTTCGCAATGGTACGGCGGATCCTGTTGCCGGCGGTGTTACCCGCCTATGTGTTGTCGCTGCGTTCCGGCCTCGGCCTGGGCTGGATGTTCGTCGTCGCCGCCGAGCTGATGGGTGCGTCCGAAGGCCTCGGTTATTTGCTGATCGACGGCCAGCAACTCGGCAAGCCGGCCGAGATCATCGCCGCCATCGTCGCCTTCGCCATTGTCGGCAAGGCGACCGACTGGTTGATCGCGCTCGCCGCGGCGCCGCTCCTGCGCTGGGAAGATGTGGTGCGGCATGAGTGATTACGCCGTGACAGCGGACTAGGTAACGCGCGATGCTCGTGCTCGATCGGGTCGGCAAGACTTACCCCAACGGCGTGCACGCGCTCGGTGGCGTGTCGCTGGAAGTCGAGCTTGGCGAAATTGTCGCCGTAATTGGCGGCTCCGGCTGCGGAAAGTCGACGCTCCTTCGCACCATCGCCGGGCTCGATCCGGCGAGCGAAGGAACCGTGATCCTGGACGGCGAGCGTATCGGCGCGCCGCACGAGAAGATCGGGATCATCTTTCAGGAGCCGCGTCTCTTACCCTGGCTGAAGGTCTCGAACAATGTCGGCTTCGGGCTGAACGACCGGCCAAAAGCCGAGCGCGCCGAACGCGTGGCCACCGCGCTGCGGCGGGTCGGGCTCCTCGACAAAGCTTCGGTATGGCCGCGCGAATTGTCGGGCGGCCAAGCGCAACGCGTGGCGATTGCGCGGGCGCTGGTGCCGCGGCCGGAAGTGCTGTTGCTCGACGAGCCGTTCTCGGCGCTCGACGCTTTCACCCGCACCGATCTGCAGGATCATCTGCTCGATCTATGGGCCGACGCCAAGCCGACCTTGATTGTGGTGACGCACGACGTCGATGAGGCGATCGTGCTGGCCGATC
>Ga0306923_10009035_pt1 | contig 10014 bp, 5 predicted proteins | sample sta12Can44000108_FD_203841 | JGI IMG/M metagenome (GOLD analysis project Ga0306923, IMG submission 203841) | Lab enrichment of tropical soil microbial communities from Luquillo Experimental Forest, Puerto Rico - statanox.12C.anox.44.000.108 (v2)... | ecosystem: Environmental > Terrestrial > Soil...
CAGGCCCGGTGCGCAATGGCCGTTGCAAGATCTCGAACCTTTCCTGGACCATCGATGCCAAAGAGCTCGCTGCGCAACTACGGCTTAAATCCGTTGGATTGATAAACGACCTGGAAGCGCTTGCATTCGGGCTGGATGCTCTCGAGTCCAAAGACTTCGTGACGATCAGAGAGGGAGCGAGCGACGCCGAAGGAAACATGGCGGTGGTATCCGCCGGCTCTGGGCTCGGAGAAGCAGGACTTTACTGGGACGGATTCCGTCACCATCCGTTCGCGTGTGAGGGCGGACATACTGAGTTCGCCCCGAAGAATGACGTCGAGGTCGCGCTGCTGCAATACCTGATGAAGAAGTATGGGCATCAGCACGTGAGCTACGAGCGCATTCTGTCGGGACCGGGAGTGCGGAATATCTATGAGTTCCTCAGAGATACCGGAGTGGACGAAGAGCCCGGCTGGCTCAAGGACGAGCTTGCGGCGGCCAGCGATGTACCGGCAGTGATCTCGCAACTCGCCTTGGACAACAAAGCCTCGATTTGCGACCGCACGCTGTCGATCTTCGTGAGCGTCTTCGGCTCCGAAGCAGGCAACTGCGCCCTGAAGTTCATGGCCACGGGAGGAGTCTACGTGGCCGGCATCGCCGGAAAGATCATCCCCGTGATGACGAGTTCGACGTTCATGGACTCGTTCCTCGATAAAGGCCGCATGAAGTCGCTGGTGGAAGCTGCACCCGTCAAAATCGTACTGAACGAAGACGCGGGTCTCCTTGGCGCCGCTCGCTACACGCTGGTCCAGCGGGCGTTCCGGCCTTAAGATTCTTCGCCAGTGCGAGTTGCACCTATAACCTCCCACTTAGCGCGTTTAGTATCGTGAGACGTGATTTCTCGTCTGCTGACATACGTTAAGACCGAGATTCGGCGGCATCCCCTTCGATTCGTTCTGCTGTCGCTGGTTGCCGTTGCGGTCGTTCTTTGGCTGGCTGCCGCATTGCTCTTGGTCGTCGCCAGGTGGGTCGATCCGCCGACAACTGCGGTACAGACGCAGCGCCGCTTGCAGGCCTGGATTGAAAACAGGCCCTATCAGAAACGCTACGAATTTGTTCCCCTGGCTCAAATCTCGTCCGATCTCCAGCATGCAGTCGTTGCGGCGGAAGATGCGCGCTTTTACCAGCACAACGGATTCGACTGGCACGAGATCCAAATCGCTGCCGAAGAAGACTTGGAGGGCGAGCGCACGCGCGGAGCCTCGACGATCACTCAACAGCTCGTGAAAAACCTGTTCTTCGGAACCGGCCGCTCCTTCTTGCGCAAGGGAGTAGAGGCTTCTCTGGTTCCCGTGGCCGAGTTTGTTCTCGGCAAACAGCGCATCCTGGAGATATATCTCAATATCGTTGAGATGGGGGCAGGCATTTATGGCGTAGAAGCGGCAAGCCGCTTGTACTTCAGGACGCCAGCCAGAAATGTGAACCGGGAAGAAGCAGCGCACTTGGCCGCGATACTGCCCGCACCACTCAAGCGCCGACCTGAACGGATGAACCGATACAGCGAGATCATTCTGAACCGCATGCGCCAGATGGGTTGGTGACTCCGGGCGAGCCCACTGGATGTTCGTGGGCGTGGTAACGCACAGAAAAGAACGGCTCCTAGAGACTCTAATCCGTGCCAAACACCACGCCTTTTGACAAGCGATTCCATCGGAAGCGATGGTCGACAGGGGGCGACCATGTGTCGTCCCTCACACCACATCGCGCACAGCGAACATGCAGTTTGTGATTTCAGGCACCTAAGGGCGTGAGGCGGCTGCGCCATTCGCGTGATGCAGTTCACTGACCTACCCAGAACGGGAACGGATAATTCCGCACATAGGCGGAGACTGGACTACACAGCCTCCTAAGGTTCGCCACTTCCTAAAGGAATCGCATGGATTCCAGAGGGGGCAACTCCTCAAGAATCGCCGTCCGCTCAACCGGGCAGGCCGACTGAGCGCGGTGCACTGGCCAATCAGTCCACAAGACTGGAGCATGAAGCAACATGGCCTTGGGAACTCAGTTCGTAGGGCAGCAGACGCTGTTGGGCGTTCAGCTTGCGACTATCTCGTGGATGCTCCAACTCGCCGGGCTCGCATGCTTCGCCTTCATCGTGTTCAAGCGCATGGAACCGTTGCTACACGGTGCGCGAGACTATCGACTCGACCGCCCGCTGCTGCGGCTGCGTAATCTTCTGAAGTTCTGGTTTGGGCAGTGGAAACATCCGCGTTACCGGGTGGCAGGCACGCTTCACCTTCTCATTTTCGCCGGCTTTCTAGTTCTGGCGACGAGGGCCTTTTATCTTCTGCTTTTCGGTCTCGTTGACGATTTCGCGACGCCCAGTGCACTGGCGCAAACGTATGACGTGGTCGCCGATTACGCGGCAACGATTGTGTTTCTGGCGGTATCTGCAGCGGCCGTTAGGCGGGTGCTATTCAAGCCAGCGCGTTACGTGCAGCCGGAGCGATACAGCAAAGGACGAGCGATTGATGCCATCTTTCTGCTCGGCCTGATCGCACTGCTGATGTTCTCGGAGAGCCTGTTCGAGGCGAGCCGGGCAGCCGTTCAAACGCAGTATGGAATGTCACCTGAGTTTCCCACGCTGTCGCTGCCGTGGGCGCTTGTAACTGTACTTGGCGGTGCGTCGCTTGCAACGCTCTGGAACCTGCACCTAGGCGCCTACCTGGTCGACGTCGTCACGTTCTACTTCCTGCTCTGCTACCGGCCGTTCGGAATTCAGTTTCACGTGGAGACGTCGTTGTTCAACGTGTACTTCGCGAAGCTGGACCGAGGAACAGTAAAGCCGGTGCGCTGGGGCGTGAGCGATCAGGAACTGGATCAGGTGAAATCTTTCGGTGTGAAGAAGTTCGAAGACTTCACCTGGAAACACATTCTGGACTTCTACTCGTGCGCCGATTGCGGGCGCTGCTCGGACAACTGCCCAGCGAACGCAGCGGGAAGGCCCTTGTCGCCAAGATTCCTGACCATTAAGGCGCGCGATTATTGCTTCGAACACTTTCCTGTGTTCGGCAGCGCGAACAACAGTCACGCAGTCGTCGGCGAAATTTACTCGGAAGATGAAATCTGGTCGTGCACGACCTGCGGGGCGTGCGAAGAAGAATGCCCGCTGCTGATTGAGTACATCGACAAGATCGTCGATCTACGCCGGGGATTGGTCGACGACGGAAACGTGCCAAAGTCGATCCAGAAGGCACTCAAAGCGCTCGAGAGTCGCGGCAACCCGTACGGCAAACTGGAAAAGAAAAGGGCGGACTGGGCCAAGGACAAGAATTTCCAGCCGACTTGCGAAGTCCCGATTCTCGCCGGGAGTAATAACGCGGAGATGCTGTATTTCGTGGACAGCATCACTTCTTATGACGACCGCATTCAGGCTATTGGTCGGGCGACAGCACGCATTCTCGATGCCGCTGGTAAGAGCTTTGGAATCCTCGGCGCGGCAGAAAAAGACAGTGGGCACGAAGTGCGACGGTTCGGCGAAGAGATGCTCTTTCAGTCGCTGCGCGATGGCAACACAGAAGCGATCAAAGCAGCCCGCGTGTCGCGCATCGTGACCTCCGATCCGCACGCGTACAACGCTCTGAGGCACGACTACAAAGATCTACCACCAGTGAAGCACATCAGCCAGGTGATCGCACGGGAGGTCAGGCAGGGCCGACTCAAGCTGAATCGCGTTGCCGACGCTGACAAGATCTACGCCTACCACGACCCTTGCTATCTGGGGCGGCATAACCAGGTCTACGAGGACCCGCGCGAGGTCCTTGATTCCATTTTGGGACTGAAGCGCGTCGAAATGCGCCAGTGCAAAGATCGGTCGTTCTGCTGCGGTGGTGGCGGGTTGATGCTTTTCTACGAACCTCAAGAGAACGAGCGAATGGGCGTGAAGCGCGTGAAGATGGCAGCCGAAGCCGGGGCCAACGTGATCGTCACGGCGTGCCCGTTCTGCATGGTGAACATCGAAGACGCGATCAAGGTATCGGGCATGGAAGGAAAGATGTCGGCAATCGATTTGGCGGAGTTGGTGGACCAGCACCTAGTGCGTCCTTCGCAGCCGACAGCCAAGGAGTCTGAGGTGCCGTCGCATGCATACGCATGACGCCGGAGCAAAACGATATTCGGGAGATTCAACGTGGAAATATTAGTTTGCGCAAGAAGAGTACCGGACACGTCGGAGAACGAGATCCAGCTCAACGACGCCGGGAATGACATTGAGCGCGACGACCTTGTCTATTCGATCAACGAAGCCGACAACTACGCGGTCGAAGAGGCGTTGCAGATCGTGGCCAAAGCAGGCGGCACAGTCACCGTTGCCACAGTCGGGACGGACGAAGACGAAGAGATCCTGCGACGCGAGATGGCCATGGGCGCCAATCAGGGTGTGTTGCTCAAGGACGACTCGTTCGCGGGATCGGATGGGCGAGGGATCGCAACGGTTCTGAAAGGTTTCGTGCTGAAGGGCAAGTACGACCTGATCCTCACCGGCGTTCAGGCCGAAGACGGAGCGGGTCAGGTCGGCGGGATGCTGGCCGCGATGCTCGATTATCCGTTCGCGTCATTGGTGAATTCGGTCGAAGTGCTCGATGGGAAGAAGCTGAAAGTGGGGCGCGAGATCGAGGGGGGCAACAAGGAGATGAACGAAATCGATCTGCCCTGCGTGCTTTCCATCCAGACCGGCATCAACGAGCCACGTTATGTCGGGATGCGCGGGATTCGGCAGGTGCAATCGGTGGAGATTCCGACATACGGTGCAGCAGAACTGCAACTTGACCCTGGATCAGTGGGCGCAGCCGGCGCGAAGGTCAAACGCGAGGATTATTTTGTGCCCGCACTGGGCAAGGGCGCGGAGATCCTGCAAGGCAGTAACGAAGAAATCGCAGAAAGGCTGATTGAGCTGATGAAGGCAAAGGGAGGCCCGCAATGACGGCGCGGATATTTGCATACATCGCCCACAAGGGCGGAGTCGCGGACGACTCGGCGTTGGAACTGATCGCCGCGGCGAAACAGATCAACCCGTCGGTTGCTCCCACGGCGATTGTGACGGGCTCCGGCCCTGAACTGGATGCAGTGTGCGAGAGTCTCAGCGCGTTGTACGGCGAAGTGTGGAAAGTCGCCAACCAAAGCCTGGCTTACCCGAATGCGGAGTTGATCCGCGCGGCGTTAGTAAAGGTGTTGCCGCCGGGATGCATCGTCCTCGTTCCGCACAACCACTTTGGGCTCGATTTGGGGCCGGGGTTGTCAATCAAGCTGAACGCTGCATTCGTCTCCGACGTCATCGGCATCAACGGCGTGGACGGCTCGTCCCTGAAAGTCGTTCGCCAGGAATTCGGCGGTGTGGTCAGCACGAACGCTCGCTGCGATATTTCGTCGGGAGCCGTTATCAACGTGCGCCCGGGTGCGTTCAAGCCGGTCGATGGCGCTTCTGCTGGCGGGACGATTGTTGACAAGTCCGCGGAGGTCGGCGCACTTGCAGCCGGACGGCGCTATTTGGAGACGGTCGTCGCCGAGACCGGCGACGTGGACATCACTAAGGAACCGGTACTGGTATCCATCGGCCGAGGTATCGGGGATCCGGAAAACATATCCATCGCGCAAGAGCTTGCCGAGGCCTTGGGAGCTGCAGTGAGTTGCTCGCGCCCGGTGGTCGACGCGAAGTGGCTGCCGAAGTCGCGACAGGTCGGCTCGTCTGGCCAGACGGTGAAGCCGAAAGTCTACCTGGCTTGCGGTATCAGCGGATCGTTCCAGCACCTAGCTGGGCTGAAAGGCAATCCGTTCATCGTTGCCGTTAACAAGAATCCAAAAGCCCCAATCTTCCAAGTAGCCGATGTCGGCATCGTGGCCGACATGCTCGAGTTCCTGCCCGAGTTGACTGAAAAGGTGAAAGAGGCAAAGGGCGCGCACGCGTAATGCTGAAAGCGAGGCACAGTTAATGATTACGAAGAAAGCTCTGAAACTCAGCCTGAAATCGCTCAGGGACTTCGGGAAGAAGCGGCTCACCGATGAAGTGTTGATTGAACTGGACGAGCGGGATGAGTGCCCGGAAGACATCGTCCATACGATGTGCAACCCCGATCAGTTGGGCATTCAACTGCTTTTCATCCCCGAAGAATACGGCGGCCTGGGAGGCAGCACCTTCGACGTTTATCTGATCTGTGAAGAGATGGCGCGGATCGATCTTGGCGTAGCGACGTCGCTCTTTGCCACGTTCCTGGGAAGCGATCCGATCACAGTCGGTGCGACTCCCGAGCAGAAGAAACTTTGGCTGAGCCGCATCGCGAATGAAGGAATCCTGTTTGCATACGGTGCGACGGAGCCGGAAGCGGGCAGTGACCTGGGCGCGCTGAAAACCACGGCAGACCGCGTGATGCAGGACGGCAAGATCGTCGGCTACAAGATTAACGGCAGCAAACAGTGGATCAGCAATGGCGGGATTGCCGACCTGTACACAGTGCTGGCTAACACGGCCAGCGGCCCGAGTTGGTTTGTTGTGGAGAAAGGGACGAAGGGCTTCACCCACGACAAGCCGGAGAACAAGCACGGAATTCGCCTGAGCAACACGGCAGCACTGTCGTTTGTTGATACGTATGTCGATGCTGACCGGTTGATCGGCGGGGTGGAAGGACAAGGACTGATCCAGGCACAAGCGGTGTTTGGTTACACGCGGCTGATGGTTGCGGCCTTTGGATTAGGTGCTGGCTGGTCGGCGCTCGACCGCGCGATTCCATATTCGACGAAGCGCATACAGGGCGGAGCTCCCCTCTCAGAGAAGCAAGGCTACACCCACAAGCTGATTGTCCCGAACGTCGTGCGCCTCGAAGCGGGTCGTGCCTTCATCGAGGAGACCGCGGAGCGCATCGATGCGGGTGAAGGCAATTTGAACACGGAAGGCGCGATCGCGAAGTACATCTCCACGGAGGCTGGGAATGCAGCCGCGGAGGCAAGTATCCAGGCTCTGGGCGGCTACGGTTACACCCACGAATACATGGTGGAGAAGATCAAGCGCGATGTGCGCATCACCACGATCTACGAAGGCACATCCGAGATCATGGAGATGACCATCAGCCGCGACCGCTGGCAGCAGCACCTGAAGACGCGGGGACAGCATTATCACGACCGCGCGAAGCAGGTGGAACTGCTCCATGCTGCCCACCCAAACGTTGGCGCGGACGTTGCCGCTCTAGCGTTGCATGCGCTCGCCGAGATCATGGAAAAGGCGCGCGTCAATCGTCTGACTCGCTTCCAGCACATCCTGCTGCGGTTAGGTGAGTGGGTTGCCTACGCCGAAGCTGCGGCGACGCTCGCCCGTTGGGCGGCGCTCATGGCTGAGGGCCGGCTGAATGAGAAGGCCAACGATCGGTTCGATGCTCCGGCACTGGCGGCCATTAGCCGGATTTTTGCACGCGAAGCCGCGCTGAAGGTAACACAGGACGGTCTGCGCGGGATTTTCGGCGCCGGTGGTATGAGCGAAGGAGATTTGCCGGCGTTCGAAGCCTCGCTGAATGTTTCGGCTGTTCATCGCGCACAGGCTGGACTCATCGCCGATATGGATTACGTTGCCGACGTTTTGTATGGCCGGGCCAAGAAGCGTCAGGCGGAACAGGTCACGGAAGTAGCCCTCCACAGCTAGAGCCGCGGGCTTGCGTCTGCCTCCCCCCACTTCGCAGGTGCAGGCTCCGCGTGAAAAGGAACGTCGTCATGGAAAACACCGCACATCGAGCTATCGCCATTGTGGGGGTAGGAGCAATCCTGCCCGACGCGCCGAATGCGCCTGCGTTCTGGGAGAACGTAAAGAGCGGACGCTACAGCATCACCGACGTGACTCCCGACCGATGGGATCCGGAGTTCTATTACGACGCCGATCCCGCTGCGCCCGACAAGACGTATTCGAAGATCGGAGGTTGGGTGCGTGAGTACACGTGGGATCCGATGAAGTGGAAGCTGCCGATTCCACCGCGCGTGGCTGACGCCATGGACCAAGCCCAGAAATGGGCAATTGCCTGCACGCGCGAGGCGCTGGAGGACTACGGCTATCCCAAACGGCCGCTGGACCTCGATCGCACGGCTGTGATTCTCGGCAACGCCATGGGTGGGGAAAGGCACTACCTGACCTCATTCCGCGTGTTCTTTCCTGAGTACACCCATGAGTTGGCCGGGACGGATAGCTTCACGAAGTTGCCGGAGGCGGTGCAGCGCGATATCACAAACCAGTTACACAACCGCATGTCGCAGCACCTTCCCCCCGTCACGGAAGACTCGATGCCGGGCGAACTTGCAAACTGCATGGCGGGCCGCATTGCTAACCTCTATAACTTCCACGGGCCCAATTACACCTGCGATGCCGCCTGCGCATCGGCGATGGCGGCCGTCAGTTCCGCGACCGAAGGCTTAATCCAGAAGCATTACGACGTTGTCATCACCGGCGGCGTTGACCGGAACATGGGCGCATCGACGTTTGTGAAGTTCTGCAAGATCGGGGCGCTATCGGCCACCGGTACACGCCCGTACGCGCAGGGAGCCGACGGCTTCGTGATGGGTGAAGGGGCAGCGATCTTCATTCTCAAACGGCTGGCCGACGCGGAGCGCAATGGAGACAGGATTTACGCAGTGCTTCGCGGCACTGGCGGCTCGAGCGACGGCAAAGGCAAGGGCATTACTGCGCCTAACCCGGTTGGACAAAAGATCTGCGTCGAGCGGGCGTGGCAGAATGCCGGTCTTCCCCTTGCGTCGGCAACGTTGATTGAAGGGCACGGAACATCGACTCGCGTTGGCGATGTCGTAGAGGCGCAAAGCATTGCGGAAGTCATGGGCAGCGCAAGCCTGCCAGTGCACTCGGTAGCGCTGGGGTCGGTGAAGTCGAACATCGGCCACCTGAAAGGCGCAGCAGGCGCTGCTGGAATGTTGAAGACGGCATTTGCCTTGCGCGACAAGGTCCTGCCTCCCAGCCTCCACTGCGAGCATCCCAGCCCCGACATCGACTTCGCGCATTCGCCACTTTACGTGAACACGGAGTTCAGGCCGTGGGATGTGCCGAACGACGGCGTACGCCGCGCCGGCGTGAGCGCTTTCGGATTCGGCGGAACGAACTTTCACATGGTCATGGAGGAGCACGTGCCAGGCAAGCTGAATGGGAACGGCAAACAAAGCGTCGCAGTCCCGGACATGCCCCCTGCTCCGACGGAGGTCGTCATGCAAGCGAGCAACATACCCGCCGCGATTTCAGCAGAGTCAGTTCGCAAGGCGCCACTGCGCGGCGCGCTCGTGATTGGTGCAACTTCCGAGGATGCATTGGTCGAGCGCCTGCGCGAGGTTCAGAAGAGCGCAGAAAGCGGGCACGCCCCGGTGCTGACAGCGCCAGCGGAAGCGGACCTGCGCGCGCCCGAGCGGATTGCCATCGACTTCGGCGATGCCGCTGAGTTAGCGACCAAAGCAGGTGCGGCGCTCAAGGCGTTCGCAAGCAACCAACCGGCATTTTGGAAGGCTCTGCGGGCGCAGGGGATCTTCCGTGGCAAGGGCCCCTCACCCAAGGTCGCATTCCTTTACACGGGGCAGGGCTCGCAGTACGTGAACATGATGCGGACGATGACCGAAATTGAGCCGATTGTGGCTGAGACTTTCTCTGAAGCCGACCTCATCATGACTCCTCTGATTGGGAAACCTCTCACGCAGTTCATCTTCGTTGACCAATCCGACGCCGCTGCGGTGGAGAGGGCCGAAGAAGACCTCCGTCAGACCGCGATTACCCAGCCGGCAGTGATTACGAGCGATCTCGCGATGACAAGGCTGCTTGCCGCTTACGGCATTCAACCCGACATGACGATGGGCCACAGCGTCGGCGAGTACGGAGCGCTGGCCGCCGCAGGCGCGCTGCCTTTCGAGGACGCATTGGAAGCGGTGAGCGCGCGGGGACGCGAGATGACCCGCGTGTCTATGAAAGACAACGGGAAGATGGTGGCCGTATTTGCACCCATCGGTAAGGTC
>Ga0306923_10009040_pt1 | contig 10011 bp, 9 predicted proteins | sample sta12Can44000108_FD_203841 | JGI IMG/M metagenome (GOLD analysis project Ga0306923, IMG submission 203841) | Lab enrichment of tropical soil microbial communities from Luquillo Experimental Forest, Puerto Rico - statanox.12C.anox.44.000.108 (v2)... | ecosystem: Environmental > Terrestrial > Soil...
GACGATGGGAAAGATGCGCGACGGCGCTCAGTGGCTCAGCAATCATTACGCCGCCAACGACTATTACTGCGAGGGCGAAAAAGTAGTCGGAACATGGGTCGGCAAAGGCGCGCAGATCTTCGGAATCGAAGGTCGCTCAATCGAGCCGCAAGACGAAGCGTTCCTAGCGATCTTCTCCGGCAAAGCGCCGGCTGGCGAAAAGCTGAAGCAGCGCGCCTCCGACATCATCGGTTACGACTTCCAATGTTCGGCGCAAAAATCGGTCTCGATCATGGCCATCCTCGGCGGTGATGACCGCCTCTTTGAGGCGCATCGCGCCGCAGTGACGCAAAGCTACCAGGCACTGGAAACGCTCGCGTGTGTCCAGGGTCGGGACGAGCAGGGTAACAAACGTCGGACCACGACAGGAGTGCTCTGCTCAGCGCGCTTTGAGCACGACACATCACGCGCGCTTGATCCCCATATTCACACCCATTTTGCGACCGCGAGTTTTTCGATTAGCCAGGCAGGAAAACGGTACGCCCTTGAAACACACGACATGGTCAAGGCGATTCGCTACGCCGGTAAAGTGTACCAGTCCGCACTGCGGCGAAACGTTGAAAACCTTGGCTACCGCACGCGTGATAAATTCAGCGACAAAGGTCAACTTGAAGGCTTCGAAATCGATGGGATCAGCGATGAGCTCTGCGAGAAGTACTCGCAACGCCGAGGCGAGATCGAAGAGGAAATTGCGGCTTTCAAATCCGTCTACGGCCGGGAGCCCACGCCCGCCGAAATTCATGTTATCGCCAAGGAGACTCGTGGAGCAAAGCTCACCGAAATTTCGACACAAGAAGTGCGAGCCCGGCAACGGGAACGGGCGAGCGCGGACGAGCTTGCACAAATAGAACGAGTCAAAGCGCAAGCGTTAAACGCCAGAATTGAAAATCATGCGAATGAGCTAGATGCAGCAGAGCTCGTTGCGATGGTACGCGATCATTTGGCCGAGCGGAACGCCACGTTCGCTGAGCATGACGTGATCGCCGAAGCGCTCAACCGAAGGATGGGGAAGGTGAGCTTATCTGAGCTGGAAGTGGCGATCCAAGCGGACACAGAGCTGGTCCGACTCGACCAGCAGAAAGGAAGGAGATCAGTGGTCGACAAAACGCGCGTGGGCCGGAAACGGTCACTGGCCGCCTTCGCGCCGGCCCGCTTTCGAACTTGTTCTTTGGCGTCAATCGCATCTAGACGTCGCTTTATCGTTCGAAAATTGGGCACTCTCAACCCTTTCCGTTGGCACTGTCGTCGAATCTCCTTTAACAGATCTGACAAACGCGGCTTCTCCCGCTGCAGGTACACATTGGCAATCGAGTCTCGCACTACTGCCTCCACAGCTACCGACAACGCGCGGGCGGTGACCTTACGTCCTCGTTTGCCTGGCAGCAGACTTGAGACCTGGGGACGTTTTCGGAATTTTGCGACAAGCCGGAAGACAAGACTTCGAGAGATCCCCAGCTCGGCGCTCGCCGCAGCCACAAGTCGCTCAGTGAGTTCAGGCTGGGTCGTCAAGGGACGAATCACCGCCTCGCGTGCTAGCGCGAGTGCCCAATCCTCGTCGGAGGCCGATTGCCATTGTTGGGTAGTAACAGCCACAAAATCAAAGCAAAGCTGCGTCCCCGGAAGTAGTAAAGCAGTCTACGATTTAAGTACAGTAAAACACCTAAAATTCACGTTGAAATCAGTCCACGAATTAAGTGCAGTAGTCTACGATTTAAGTGCAATAGTTTACTGCATTTAAATCGTGGACTCCCTGAGAACGCAGTCTACGATTTAAGTACAGCGCGACAGTCGCGCCGCTCGATCCTTATCTTTGCGCAGCTTCTGGGCCTCATCGGCTTTTCGCCGGCGTTCAAAGTCCGCAATCATGTTTGGCCGGTAACGGTCTCGTTTCATCGAATGGATTCCTTCCACTGCGAAAATTCCTTTTTCCACTCATCCGATTCCAGAGCCAATTCCTCATCGGTTCCCCGTCGCTCCACCGGTTCTTCTTTCTTTGGTTTGCGAGGCTGCTTCAGATTTTTGACCGACTCTTTGTAATCGTCCTTCAATGCTTTCATGAAAAACCCTCCGGCGTTGCGCAAGTCCTTGCCCCTGGCAATATCCACCTTTTCCATGACATACCCTTTCCCTTGCTGGTCGACGTACATCTGGACTGTCCTGCTCTGGTCATAACTGAGCCCGAGTTTCTCTGTCAGCTTATCGACAATCTGCGAGGCGTCATCCTCTTCATTAGGCCAGGAAGAAGCGACGACGACCGGCTGTGTCTGAACAGTCCTGTTTGCGCGAGAACCGTTCTTCGTCGTCGTATTATCTGGGGTGTTCTCTGAATGTGTTCTCTGAACTATATGACGAAGTGCCCTTTGGGCAGATCCCGAAATGCCCTTTGGGCATGTGCCATTTGCCTTTTGGGCATGTGGTTGAGGCATGTGCCCTTTGGGCACTTCGCCAGGAGAACTGTCATCTTCGTCCGGTAGGCCCAAAGCCCTCCTGGCTGCGAAAACATACGCTAACGACCCCGTTAAAATCCGCTCTTAGCGTCGGATTTTGCTTTTGGTACGACTTACCCTTGGACGTTTTTGCTGCGGCGCGGGCGAGGAGTTTTTTATTCATGAACGGGTGAGCATCGCTGGAATCGATTAATGCTTGGGCAGGTAAGCCGGAGGCAGCCCGGTTGTAGCGTATTGTTGAATCAACTTTTGCAGCAGCGGCGCCATAGCAGACGGCGCTGAGGACGCGGTCCCCGCCGGCCTATCTATTGGAGAGCCTTTAGCGGCACGCTGGCCTTGAGCGTTTTTCTGTTTGTCCAGGGGAAAGAGCCGGCAGAGGATGGCTCCGGTTTTGGGATCGGCCAGGCTGGGGATCATCGATGATCATTCCCGCTTGTGCTGCCACGCCCAATGGTATCTGGCCGAAGGAGCCGAAGAGCTTTGTCACGGTTTGTGCCAGGCCTTGCAGAAGCGAGCCTTACCCCGGGCTCTGATGAGCGACAATGGCTCGGCGATGCTCGCAGCCGAAACAACAGAGGGCTTGGCCCGCTTAGGCATCCTGCACGAAACCACTCTGCCCTATGCGCCTTTTCAGAATGGCAAACAAGAGGCCTTTTGGAACGGAATCGAAGGACGCCTGTTGCCATCAGTGGGTAAACCCAATGGCCTTTATCGACCAAAACTCGCAGCGAGCCGTGGTGAAAATCAAGATGCCACAGAGCGTTAACATACTGAGTCTCATAAGTGCGGATCTCTCGAGTTTCGATACGATGCTCGCTAGCCTGGGCGCCGGGACTATTGAGCGGACCACGGCGTTGTCGCTTGATTAAGCCCTTAACTTTCATGAAACGCACTACCGAGCTATAGGAAGGAGCGGCGCCAAGAAGCGGTTCCTTTTCGATTAGCACTGCCAGGTTGTCAGCGTGCAACTGATAGCTCCAGTTTGGATGCTGGCGATATTGAGCAGCTAGCAGTTCGCGCACCTTCGGACTCAAAGCGGGATGCCCGCTCTGGTCAGAACGGATTTTGCGCCGCAATGCCTGCACAGGATCCTTCTTCTCGTTACGGGCTGTATAGAACCAGCGCTCGATAATTGACAGGCCAAATTGAACCCGTTGTCCGCTGATGGGATGATGCCATTTTTTAGCTGCCAGGCTTTTGAGTTGCTCCTGCAGATCGCCCCGTTCGGGAGGAGCCGCTAACAAGGGTACGATTACGCTGAAGCGGAAGCGTGCCCATTGCTCGTGTGAACGACCAGACCCGAAAAACTTAGACATCGCGCTTTTTATTTTTTCATCGCCCTCGGAGCGATGTCCGACTTCTAGCACTGCTGCTGGCGTTGAGGCCACCGGCATCTTCTGCGGGCCTATCAATGAACCTCACATAGCCAGCTCCCTCCAAGCTGCGGGGGTGGTTATCGGTCTCAAGAACTCTAAGACAGCCAGCAGCCGATCGCGCCCACCGAGCTCAAATCTCGACCACAACGATAAAGGCAATCTCCGTTCGCACACCGCAGGCATGAACCTCCCTCGGGCAGTTCTCCAAAATGAGCTGCGTACAAAGCTATCCAGCCACCATTGCCGCCAACGCTTCAACGTGCGCGAGTCAATCTGCAATGCTTGCCGGATCCGACACACACGTGCCGGCTTCAGGCCATGAATCATCGTGGTGACCAACACAACTACCAGGCCCGCATAAACTCTGCGTCCCAGGAAACGCACCGACTCCGGCGTTCGCCGCCGCCGGCAATCTTCTTGAGCACAACAAAAGCTATAGCGTCGGTCCCATTCCGGACCACCACGAGGTTTACGTTCATAATCGGCCCGATGCAGCTTCCCGCCGCAATAAAAGCAGCCCTGTTGGCACGCCTGCTGAGCCAAATCCACATCGACTTTCTCCAGCAGTTGGTGTAGATGTTGATCCACCAGATGGCTCTGGCACAAAGTCTCTCCGGTCTTAACTTTCACACCTTTAAGATGGAGAGCAAAAGCCCCCGGGGAGCAAGCTCCCAGGGGGCTCAGTATTTACCGCACTGATCACCGTAGCTGAGGGACAGCGCACTCTTCCATCACTGAGCGGGAAAAAACCTGCTTCACTCTCCCTCAATTTTCGTCCGCAATCTCAATGTCGCTTTTGGTACCTTTGTTGGAATTTAACCTAAATGATTTGGTCTCCGATTTAGCTGAAATCGACAGCCGTTTAACTCTTCACTAACCCTGTGAGAGCCGCTACCCAGAGCGTGCTAATAATCCATCCGGCAATGATGTGGATCCAGAGATAGCAACGCAACACAGTGCCCTCTGCCGGTGGTTCGAACTTATCCGTACAATCCCGCGCACCACCGGCCGTAGCATTCCATTTCCAAAACCGCCGCGAAACAGCTTTCAACAGATAAAAAATTATCCGTAGTGGAAGCCCATACAGACTAAAGATTAACCATAGGGGAAAATCAAGCCGGGCAGAAAGCTTTGGGTCTGCTTTGCCCTCACCGTCTGGCATCCAATACTCCGCCATTCCAAGTTTCACGAGCGGCACGAAGGTTTCCAAAGAGTAGATGAATGAGATGAACTTCGGATGCGACTCGGGTTGACCTCCGGATTCGTCAGCCCTCTTTTTCGCCTCAATCACGATTCTATGCTTGCGACCGCTCCAAAAAACCCACCAGCCAAGTACGACAGCGAAGAGGCCCCATATAAGGGCATACCAGGAACGATAGCCATAGGCGATCACTCGTCCGAAACCCTTGTACCACGGCCACTCCTCCGACGGAAAGTGCACAAGGCGCGCATGGGCGTAATTTTTCTTAATCATCACCTCCACCGCCTGCTCGTCGTGCCCCATCTTACGTAGCACCGCCGCAAGCTGCTCATAGGGCTGCGGCAAAAATCGACCCTGGAGTTTCAACCATTTCACACGAGAATCGGCACTAGTCGGCGACCCGTCCCCGATTCGGTCGTAAGTGAGCCCGTCAAGAGACAGTCTCTTTTTTGCCGGCCAACTTTTCTCATCGTCCGCAAGCACGCCTACTTTAGCCGATTCAAGGTCGAGAACAGCAAGCTCTGGCGAGGTGACATCTTGCCAGTAAAAATAACGGCCCACGCTAGCGGCCGTAAAATCTACCTTCCCCTCGGCTTTAAAGCCCTTGTTCAGAAAGACGTTGCCCGTGATTTTCGCGCGGGCGCAGGACAGGGCGCTACCTGTTTGACTGCTAAAAATAGCGCTGTCGCAATTAACGTCTTCGCCGATTGTGGCCCCAACCAGCCTCACCTCTCCCTCGGCTTTAAAGCCCTTGTTCAGAAAGACGTTGCCCATGATTTTCGCCCCGTCGCAGGACAGCGCGTTCCCGGTTGGATTGCTAAGAATACCGCCATCGCAATCAAGGTTTGCGCCGATCGTTGCGCCAACCAGTATTACCTCTCCCTCAGTTTTGAAGCCATAGCGCAGAAAAAAGTTACCTGCGACTGTCGCCCTGTCGCAGGAGAGGGCGGGGCCTCCTCCCCCCATAAGTATACCGCTGTCGCAATTAACGTCTTCGCCGATTGTGGCCCCAACCAGCCTCACCTCTCCCTCGGCCTTAAAGCCGTTGTTAAGAATAACGTTGCCCGTGATTTTCGCCCCGTCGCAGGACATAGAACTGCCTGCTCGGCCGATAAGAATACCGCTGCTGTAAATAGCTGAACTGATAAGTATACCGGCGCTGCAATCGAGGTCTCCGCCAATTGTCGCTCGTAGGAGACTTACTTTTCCATCGGCTCTAAAGGTATTGTTCAGAAAAATGTTGCCCGTGATTTTCGCCCCGTCGCAGGACAGCGCGTTCCCGGTTGGATTGCTAAGAATACCGCCATCGCAATCAAGGTTTGCGCCGATTGTGGCCCCAAGCAGCCTTACCCCTCCGTCAGCTTTAAAGCCGTCGCTCAGCGAAACGTTACCGGTGATGCTCGCCCCGTCGCAGGACAGCGCGCTCCCTTTTGGACTGCTAAGAATACCTCCACTGCAGTTCAGGTCGCCGCCGATTGTCGCCCCTACGAGGCTTACGTTCCCGTCGGCTTTAAAGCAGTCGCTCAGCGAGACTTTACCGGTGATTCTCGCCCCGTCGCAGGACAGCGCGCTCCCGGTTGGATTGCTAAGAATACCGCCACTGCAGTTCAGGTCACCGCCGATTGTCGCCCCTACGAGGCTTACGTTCCCGTCGGCTTTAAAGCAGTCGCTCAGCGAGATTTTACCGGTGATGCTCGCCCCGTCGCAGGACAGCGCGCTCCCGGTTGGATTGCTAAGAATACCGCCACTGCAGTTCAGGTCGCCGCCGATTGTCGCCCCTACGAGGCTTACGTTTCCCTCGGCTTGAAAGGGCTCGGCGTGAAAGCGGTTTTTGCGAAAGAGGCCGAAAGAGACGCTGCCATTGATATTCACCTTATCGGCAGAAAGCGCATACCTTCCCGGGTTGAGAAGTTGGCCCCCATCGCAGCTGAAGTCTCCGCCGATTGTTGCCCCAATCAATCTCACCTCTCCCTCGGCTTTGAAGCCGTCGTTCAGAGAAACGTTGCCGGTGATTTTCGCCCCGTCGCAGGAAAGGGCGTTCCCTACCCCATTGATGATTTCGGCGCTTTCGCAATTAAGGTTTCCGCCGACTGTTGTTCCCCAAAGCCTCACCTCGCCTCGGTTTTTGAAACCGTTGTTCAAAAAGACACTGCTTTCAATGTTGGCCCAATTTGCGTGCAAACCCCGGAGATGACTGGCGCCTAAATCCAAATTAAGAAGATGCGCTCCTGTTAACGACAACGTATCCGTAAAGGCACAGCTAAAGAAGCGCAAAGGGAATGAAAGATCCGCATAATTGAGGTCCATTTCCTCATCAATCCGCGCCCCTTTCACCGTGATGCCATGATATGTCACGAGAGCAGCGGCCTGCTGATCGGTGCAAAGCCAGACAATCCGGCTTGCCCTCAGGACACGATCGCCCGCCCATTTGTCAGCCACGGCAGGATCATTGTCTTTACCTAGAGGGTTGCTATAATCCTTAGGCTCTCCGTTCGCAACGGCCCTGAATAAATCTTCTTCCGCCGATGAAAGTTCAGCGAATCGAGCTCTGGCCAGCTCGAGCAGCTTAGTTGCTGAATTCGTCTCAGCGGCGGGGCTGGCAATCAAGAGAAGGAGGACAATTTTCGAGATCGCGACGGTTCTCGCCCAAGTGGGTGTCATCTTTCTTGCCTTTGCCGATAAGGCTACCGCCGGTTTCGCTGTCTGCAAGCATTCCTGTGCGTAAGAAAGGCGCGGCCGTTTAATGTCAATAGCTACGCTGCGCAGACTAAGCCCGAAGTGCTTGAATGCGCACGGCGTCCGCTGCCAGATCACATAACTATCAGGTCAACATAACACAACCACCCCTCAGGCTACGCGAGTCCTTCCACGGCGGACCTGCAAGTCACCAAGCGAATCGTAGCCGGAGCACGAATTCAGCCGATGGAGGGTCGCAGAACCAGGAGTTTTGTAACGCCAGAAACAAAACCAGCTGGAACCCCGGGTATTTAGACGATTTGAACCTTCTGCAAAGGAACCGCCTGTAACGAGTCGCTATGTTTTCGTGGTGGAACGGCGGCTCGCGCAGCGAAGGTTGGATCCTGAAAATAAAGAGGCAATGACGCACCTGTTTACACCGGAGGCTGCGGCTATCGCACGCTGCGCGGCAGTGAGGAAACTGACAGGCATGGGCTTGGTTTCTGAAAGCGGTTTGCGGTATCGCTGACGCTGGGCATATGTAGCCACGTATTTTAATTGAACATCGAGCCGTTTATAGGACATAGTCTATGTTACGGATTAAGTGACACGAGGAAAGGCGCTCAGAAGCTTGGGCGTAGTTGTCACATAATCGAACGTTTAAGTAACATCATGTTGATCGGATACGCGCGGGTTTCAAAATCAGATGGCTCGCAAACCATTCACCTTCAGCGCGACGCTCTGATCGCTGCCGGTGTTGATCCTGCTCAAATCTATGAAGACCGCGCCTCAGGGCGGTTGGATGCTCGTCCCGGCCTTGATGCCACGCTAAAAGCGCTTCGCACGGGTGATACTCTGGTGGTCTGGAAACTCGATCGACTCGGCCGCAACCTGCGTCATTTGGTTAATACGGTGCACGATCTGACTAAGCGGGGTGTTGGCTTCAAAGTCCTCACCGGTCACGGTGCCTCCATTGATACGACCACCCCAGCCGGCAAGTTGATCTTCGGAATCTTCGCCGCCCTTTCTGAATTCGAACGCGAGCTGATCTCCGAGCGGACCAGGGCAGGTCTGGCCTCAGCTCGCGCCAGGGGCCGTAAGGGAGGAGCTCCCTTTAAAATGACTGTGGCCAAGGTACGGCTTGCCATGGCGGCGATGGGCAAGCCTAAAACCAATGTCGCAGATCTATGCCGGGAGTTGGGGGTGACCCGCCAGACCCTCTACAGACATGTAAGTCCGGCCGGTAACCTCCGTGAGGACGGGCGAAAACTTCTAAAAACCAAGCGGAGGGAACTTACTCCTGATTGAATCCCGAATTGAATGATCGCAGCCGCATTACTATGTTTCCTAAACGAGATCCACCACTGAATGATGCCGAAGGTGCTCGCATGGACGCTATGCTCTCCCGTTTTCGTAGCGAGTACGCGATTACTAATCGGGAGGAAATCGATGGATTCTTTGCAGCATTGATTTGCAGTCCGGACATCGCCAAGCCAAGCGAGTATTTGTCGGAAATCTGGGGTGAAGAGATGTCCTATGATTAAGCGTTCGTTGACCGAGAACAATTGATGGATTTCCTGGGTCTACTAATGCGGCATTGGGACAGCATTGTTCGCATACTTCGTGAGCAGGATGTATTTGCTCCTTTGTTATTCCAAGGTGAAGGAGGTATCGCTCACGCCAACGATTGGGCACGCGGGTTCATGCGTGGCGTTCGCTTGCATTATAAAAGCTGGAAAGAATTGTTCGACGATAAAGAACATGGCTATCTATTGGTCCCCATTTCTGGTTTTAGCGCACGAACACGATCCAGATCCTGAAATGCGCCCTCTCAAGGGCAATATCGATGTTGAACGCCGCGAAAAATTGATCCTTGGCATTGCTACAGGAGTGACAGCGATTTACCGCTACTTTGCGCCGCAGCGTCGAGGAAACCTACCTCGGCAATAATCGCGAATTGATTCCGAACTTCGGCGAGCGTCGAACGTCAAGGAGAAACGATCAGCACGCATTCGTGGAGTCGACGATCAACCAAGTGGTGAGCAAGACGATTCGTCAAGAAGCAGCAGATGCAGTGGACGCTACGTGCAGCCCATTTTTTGCTGCAGACGAGGGCCGAGCCAAAAGGTCCTTGTTGGTGGGAGGGTGCTCGGGATTATCGAAAAAGCTACAGTGATTGGAAAATTCGGATGCTGGCCTTCAACTCCACCCCAGCAGGAGATATTGTCAAAAGTTGTGTATCGGAAACAGGCGCATCCTCGCTAAATTCACC
>Ga0306923_10009042_pt1 | contig 10010 bp, 16 predicted proteins | sample sta12Can44000108_FD_203841 | JGI IMG/M metagenome (GOLD analysis project Ga0306923, IMG submission 203841) | Lab enrichment of tropical soil microbial communities from Luquillo Experimental Forest, Puerto Rico - statanox.12C.anox.44.000.108 (v2)... | ecosystem: Environmental > Terrestrial >...
GACGCGGGCGAAAGCAAGCATGCTGATTGCGGCAAAAATCGTTCGGATCGATCCGGTCGGCGGGTCCCGTGGTTGCTCACCCCTCCGCGTGTTATGAGCGGTTTTTCACATCACACGCCGGCGGCTGGCGCGGCGGGTACTATTTGATGCAGCCTGCACTTAGATCGCCATCACGATTGGTCGATTTGAAGCTCAAGAAAGCCCCGCTCCTGGACAGTAGGGCGCCGAGCCGCTTCAATCAGTTAACCGCTCGTCAACCATCCGCTGCCATCGTTAGCGCCGCATGGTGACCACCCGAGCGGTCCTGGTCGCCAACCCACGAGGGAGCCCGCCCGAGCAACCGGGTGGTGACCATTCCGGATGCCCCCCTCTGTCCATTCTCTCGCCGGCGCCACTCGCAAGCCAAACGAGAGCGCCGACGCTGTTATCCTCCACTACAAGGCGATTAACGCCGAGCTTGAGGCCCAACTCGCCGTCGCGTGCGCCCAGCGGGATGCTTGGCGCGAACTCGTCGAGCACTGCTGGCGGCTTGTCGCCGCCGAGCGGAGGCGCTGGTTCACATAACCCCGTCCAGACGGTCACCTCCCGGCCAATCATGCCTACCGAACAACTCACCTACGTCCAGATCGCCGAACGCCTCAGCGTCTCCACCGAAGCCGCGCGCGCCATCGTCAAGCGCCATCGCGTGCCGCGCTCGCGCAGCAATGATGGCAAGACCTTGGCCGCGATCGACCTCCAAGAGATCAGGCACAAGCCCCTGCCCGCGTCATCACCGCGAGGTCACCGGTCGGTCACGGACGTGGTCGTCACACTCAAAGCGAGGGTCGCCGAGCTTGAAGCCGAGCTTGGTCGGGCCGAAGAGCGCTCGCGTGGTCACCGGGCGGACTTCGAGCGCGAGCGTGAGCGTGCCGACCATATGGTCACCATCCAGGACCGACTGATCGCCGAACTTGAAAATCTCCGCTCTCTCCTGGAAGCGGCACAACAATCTGTCCGGCCGGTCACCCCCCGGACATGGCGCCAGATGACATGGCGCGAGCGGATACGCTGGCTGCGGACGACCGGACCATGACCGCCCTTCGCCTGTCGCTAACGCTGGTTGCCATGTTCGTTGGCTCGCTCGGTGCTGCGCTCGGGCTGTATGCCGCCGCCTTTATGGGCGTTCACGACGATATAGACCCCTTTCTGCGCGACATTCATCAGCAGAGTGAGTGGGCGGCGTGGGCCGCCGGCGCAGCCTGTATTGCTGCCGTTTTCTCGGCCATCGAGCGCCTAATCAAACTTTGAGAGCGCAGGACCGGGTGACTGTCGATGTGGCAACGCGCACCGACATAGTCACGCTGCCGCTGAACTGTGACCCGCCACCCGGCCGGGGCGTATTCGAGCCTCGGCTTCGCCTCAATCGTTGCCGGAACGCAAGATCGCCCGAACGCTCGAAATGCTCGTTCAAGCGCAGGCCGGCTCGGTTAACTCGCAGTAAGCTGGCAAGCGCCGCCTTTGCGCCGCATGGCCTAACAACGAAACGTTAACCGTTCGGTTCGACCATGCCGCGCACCCCTCAACCGAACGGGACGCACTATGGCAGCCTACACTCTCGGCACCGCCTCGCAGGCAACCGGCTGCGCCAAGAGCACGATCCTGCGCGCCATCAAGGCTGGCCGCATCTCCGCAGTCCGTGACGACTTCGGGCGATGGCAGATCGAGCCGGCCCAGCTATTCCATGTCTTCCCCACGCTCGCGAACCCCGACGCAACGCCTCACACAGGGCCAATGGAATGGGACACGACGACCGACACCCTGGTCGCCGAACTCCGTGCCGTCATCGCCGACCTGCGGCGAGAGCAGGACGATCTGCGGCAGGAGCGTGACCACTGGCGGGCCGCTTATGAGCGCGAGCAGGCCGCGCACGCCGCCACGCAACGGCTGCTGTTGCCCGAACCCGCAACAGCTGCGGAACGGGACGCACCGGCGACGCGCGAGGGCGCACCGGCTCCCGAAACGCCGCTGAAATTTTGGTGTTGGTGACGCTGAGAGACGAGCGGTGCAGCGAAGGGCCCCGGCTCTGCGCCGGGGATTGCATTTGGAGCGCTCGTCCGCCGCGGGATGGCGTCAGCTTTGATCCTTCATTTGCAATGGGACCGCTGAAGTTCTCAGTTGACGGCGCACAAAAGGCACGGCCTTGACTGCACCGATTACCGCGCCAAATCCCGCAGCTATCGTTACGAACCAAATATAGAGAACGCGCGGATACTCCTCGCTTCCACGCTCAATCAGTTCGTGGCTGTCTGCTTGATCGCGCCCAATTTTGAAAATGTCTTGCAGTTGCTGGTCCGTGAGCGCATGCAAGTCTGGCCTTACTTGGTCGTTTTGGCCGTCGCTTTCATCCTGTTTCAGCCACTCTGCAATTGGATCGTCGGCATGCACTGGTGCGCCTAGTGCCAGCAATATCAAGAGCGCCGCAGCCAACACGCACTTTGTAGTCGGCGCTGATCGCAAACGCTCTTGCCACAAATGCGGCTTGCTTAACCGATTGACGTTCACAGCACTTCCGTTGAGGGTGCTAGTTTGCTCTGCCTGATGGTTATGCTTGCAGATGTCGCGGTAGTCGTCCGGCGCCGTAAGGCTTTGGTTTGAGGATCACCTTTTGCACGTTCCCCGGCAGAACGTATCGGCCCAGGTACCAATGCGCCTCGACGTTAGCTCCGTAGGACTGATCGATCCCGCACGACATCGTATTTGCCACGAACTCGCCAAGCCCCCACAGTCGTAACTGTCGCGCACGTAACAGACGGACGAACGGGCCAGCTAGCTCTTGGTCCTCGATGACGATAGGTCTCGCATGTTGGCGGAGAGCAGCAGTCAGTTGTGACCTACGGGAGACGCGCACCGGGATCGGCGGCAAGGACTTCGGAGGATCAGCGTGGATGTAGAACATCCCGACATCCTTGGGGGCAGGATGTGGGCGTGCAGAAGGCAGGCCAAAAAAATGCCAGCCGCTGTCGATGGTAACCCTGATAATGAGTAAATTTTCTTTGGTTGGGGCGGAGAGGGGCTTCCGAAGCAAATGGCGCGCGGTTTATTTGCGACCACATGGACGATGCGGCTCGCCGAGTGTCCACCCGATGCAGGGGCGACGAGATACGCGCGCTGCGGCGTCTGCAGCGCGAACAGGGGCTGTCCTCGCACGTGTTCATGACCGAGCGGGACTCGCATTGCTCAAAATGCTCCGGCCCCGTGGGCGAGCAGCAGCCCTAACGGCCACATACGCTGCGCGGCGCACGGCTACGAGGCGACGCGCGGGGCGGCGATGGCCGCGTTCGTCAAGTGAGAGCCGCCAGCGGCGAGTTAACCGCGCGGAAACCATAACCATGGCACCCTCGGGCACCTCCTACGGATGACGGTCATATCACGAGGGTTTCAATGCGCGCCTGTGCTCGGGTTGCGCTCGCTTCAATTGCCGTGTCCGCGAGCTTTAGCCTTTCGGGGTGCGCCGCGATTGAGGAGCTAAAAGAGACCTTCTTGCGATGGGTCGAGTCCCAGAAGCTCCCGAGCGAACGCGGCGTCTCTGCCGGCGAGTTGCCAGAAGCGACCCCTGTGGTTCCACCGGAGAAAACGCCGAAGGAGCCAAGCAAGCGACACCCACAGCCGAAGGATGCAGCGCGCAAACTGCAACGGCAGACCGTTGTGCTTCCTCCAAAGAAACCGCCGATCCCCGATTCCACCGAAACGGTGAGGCCGGAAGGCACCGAGGGGCAATCCGCGCCGTCTCAGCCTACGCCGAGGTGGCTGCCTAGTCGCTGGCCCGAAGCACCGCCACCCGGACGTTTTTCACGCTAAGATTGGGCACCGGATCACGGGCCTGCCGCGCGAGCGATGACACACCTCGGTGATGTCGTATTCCGTCACGCTTGCAAAATGGGCCTCGCACATCGGACACAACGCCGCGCGACGCACGGCCACGAGCCAACGCGCGAGGCGGCGATGGCGGCGTTCGCGAAGAGCTGGCGGCAGTAAAGAAAAGCCCCGGCAGGCCGGGGCTTCCTTTCATCCCTGTGCATTGGCGGGCACCACGGCGGCGAGCCGACCTGTTTTTGGTAGAAGTCGTGTCGGTCATGACGCGCCGTCCGCCGGTGCGTTGTGGCAAGTCCCGGCCGCCGGTTCGAGTCCCCGACGGCCGGGGCGCTTACAATCGGATTAATTGGGCATGCCAACTGGCCGGGTGAAGTTCTTCAATACAGATCGCGGGTTTGGCTTCATCCTGCCTGATGATGGCGGGCCCGATGTTTTTGTGCATGTCCACGACGTCGAAGCCGCCGGGATGAAGATGCTGGTAGCAGACCAATTGGTGGTATACGAACTCGGCCCCGCGCGCGATGGCCGCTTAAAGGCTGTCAATCTTCGTTTGCTTTAACTTCCCGCCGCCAGCTCTTCGCGAATGCCCTCATGGCGGGCCTCGCGCGTCGTTCGTGGCGTGCGAAGGGACAATCTCGCAAGAGGCATTCCGGCGCGGCTTGAGCCAGTAATCAGTACGCCGGAACGCAATAGCTGATGATGCAGATTCCGCTGTACCGCTCGCACTGAATAAGGGCTTGCCATTTGGCATCGGCGACAAAGTAGGCGCGACCGTAACCAACCGAGCGCGCTCCGACAGCTTGGCACACGAAGTAGGATGATCCTGGGCCGTAGCCATAGCCCGGCCCGCCATAAGGGGTTGGAGGATATCGACGAGCTGAATAGCTTGGAGAAGGGCCGTAAGCTGGAGGAGCGGTATAGGCTGGAGGAGCCGGAGCGTATTGTGCATTCGCCGCCTCCATCCCAACGGCCGTAGCCACAATGCCCACGCTAGCGATAGCGAACAGAGCGCGCTTCATGATTTACCTCCCTTTGAAGAACAACATGCAGAGAAGATAACGCCCGCGTCAGGCAAGGCGCGGATCGCGTAAGCGCCCCGACCCGCCGAGGGCTTGCTTTTGCCGGCGGGCCGGGGGTTGCCACGACGCAAACGGAGTGCGTCATGGCCGAGGTCGAGGGTAGCAAAACGCGGGCTTTGAGCCGGCAAAAGTTGCAATTGTGGTTAGCCAATCGTATTTCGTTCCCATGTTGCAGCGTACCCTCCCGGCCGGGTTCATTGCGCCGTGCCTCCCAACCAAAACCGATAAACTGCCGTCCGGCAGCCTATGGCTGCATGAGATCAAGCATGACGGCTTCCGCATCATTGCCCGCAAGACCGGCGCGCAGGTGAGGCTCTACAGCCGTCCTGGTAACGATCTCACCTATCGCTTCCCGCTGATCGTGGAGACGTTGGCACGCCTGCGCTCACGCTCCTGCATCATCGACGGCGAAGCTGTCGCCTGTGATGACAACGGCGTTGCCTCGTTCGATCTCGTCCGTCATCAGCGCGCTAACGAGCGCATCTTCCTCTACGCCTTCGACCTGATCGAGCTGAACGGCGACGATCTGCGGCGCGATCCGCTTGAGGTCCGCAAGGTCACGCTCGCGTCTATCGTGGCCAAGGCCAGCCCCGGCATCCGGTTCAATGAACACATGGAAGGCGATGGCCCGACCGTCTTCGCTCATGCCTGCAAGCTTGGGCTCGAAGGTGTCGTGTCGAAGCGCAAGGACTCTGCCTACCGTTCCGGCCGCTCCCCCGATTGGCTCAAAATGAAGAACTCGGATGCACCGGCCGTGAAGCGTGAGGCCGAGGAGGATTGGGGCAAAGACCGGTGGCGATGAAGAAGCACCGTATCAACGCACACCCCGCTCGGCGGATTTACAGAAAAATTGGTCGAATTGAGTCGGGCGTAAGACAAAAGACCTTCGGTTCTTGTGATTTGATTATGGAAGGTGAGACAGGAGACGCCAAGTGTCTCACTCCGTCAACCTTAGCCCCGCCCGTAGCGGGGCTCTTGTTTGTAGGGCCGCTCGGCACACCATGGCGCGGCCTGCGAACGCTGGCCACCTTTCGGCAGGGCGCGCGAGTGATCGAGGACAGCCGGCGCCGGCGCGTGGTGTCCAGTCAGTAAGAGTACCCCTGGCCACGAAGATCGCACGCCGACACACGGCTACGCGGCGACGCGCGAGGCACCTAAATCATCACCAACTGACCAACGGTGGGGGCCTGCCGCTAATAATGATAATAATATCCGCGACGATATGCCCTTCGGTGAACCCTTCGATTAACGCCAGCAACGCTTGTCGCAGTTAGCGGTCGCCCTACTCGGGCGTCAGCACTGTCAAGGGAGAGCGCCACATTCTTTTGCGACCATTGAAGCGAGAAGGGCGCCGCACTCAATAACGCGGCTCCAACGATAATCCCAAGCATACTTAGTTTTTTCATGAATCGCCTCCATGATGATTATCGCGCCCACATCGAGGCAACGCGGCGCTTGCGCATAGCGTTCCCCTCAAACTCCACGGCCACTCGATACCGCCGACATAAAAGAAAGCCCCGGGGGTGCCGGGGCTTCAGGTAGTCTCTAACCAAAGGAGAATGGCCTAGAGAGACCTGAGTCTCTAGACGCCCGGATGTTATCCCAAAGCACAAATAAGGCTGGCTCGGATCGGGACTCAGCGCCCGATGATCTCACTGCAAACGTCGTATCGCTTCGATAATTGTCACTGCGCAGGTCACGCCAAAGATAGCGACGAACAACAGGTCGCCCTGCATCGCCGCAAGACCACAACCAAGCGCAGCCAGTGCCGAGAGCATGACCAGCTCCCGCATCCGCGGGTCCATCTGCAGGATACTTTTCATGTCGCACTTATTTTTGGAGGCGCCCCGACCCGCCAAGGCGACGGACTCAATCCCTAGAACCGAGGCAGCAGTGATCCGGCACTTCCAGGAGCGCATGCCTTATGGGTTATTTGTGCCGGAAGTTCCGTGAGGAACCTTTGGCACGCCCGGCGAGTTTTGCGAAACGGAGCCCTCGTAACTTACCTTCCTGTCGCCCAGACATGAGGGTTCCCGAGACCCCGCCCGCGCTAGCGCTCGGGCGGGGTTCTCGTTTTGGCGATTGATCCGCGCGCGGGAATGAAGAACGGTTTAACGAGAAGGATATGGTTTGGAACGTTGTTTTTACGTGGGCGTTACGTTGCCGGGAGGACTCGTCCAAAAGGAGGTAAACGATGAAACGCGCCCTGATCGTCGCGAGCGTGGGCATTTTGGCTTCAACTGTCTGGGCGGCGGCGGCGAATGCACAAGCCAACGTCAATGAAAGATACGCGGCTCCCGGCCCCATAAAGCGCGGCAACATGTGCGTCAAGGATGTCGATTCCACGCGCGGTTATGGAGTCCAACAGCCGTGCCCGGCCCCAAAGGCTGCTGCATCCGCCAGTGGGTCAGCTCGTGCAGCCGCCCCGGCCGCCAGTACGCGGGCGCTGTCAGCTCGTGCATCCGCGGCCCCTCGTGCAGCCGCCCCGGCGCGAAAGCACAAGGCGGTACCGTCGCGGTGATCCAAGCACAGGCAGTCTGAATTAAGCTTGTCATTAGCATCCGACGCCACAATGGCCCCGGCAGTCCCTACCTAGCCGGGGCATCTTTTTGGTGCCGCGGCGGCCACAAACTTGCGGCAAGGCGCGCGAGTGATCGAGGGACAGCCGGGGCCTCCGCGTGGTGTCCAGTCAGCAGAAGCGCCGCTGGCTTCTCTTTTGTTTGAAAATTGCTCTTGAATCGGGATGTCGAATGTCCCAGGCGTCCGGGCGGCCCCTTGATGGTCCTGCGCCTGCTTTCCGTCGCGATTTCCTGGCGCTTTCTTATTTACGTCAGCGAGATTGATGCATGATGGGAGGAATTAACGATGGCCGACCAGACTTAATATCCTCTTGTAATAGACCCAGATAACGTCCCTGAAATTCTTTGCGATGGGCAATTCAATATCTCTGTTGCCGGCAACTTGGCGACGCCTTCGCGGTGTTGAGGTTGATCACCAACTGATACTTGGTCGGCGCTTGCACCGGCAGATCAGCGGGCTTCGCTCCCCTCAGGATGCGATCAACATAGCCTGCCGCTTGCTGGAACTGGTCGAGTAGACTGATGGCCGCGCCGTAGGACATAAGCCCACCGTGCTTGGGAAAAACAGGGACAAAGGATATCGCGGGCAGGCGGTGGCGGGTCACCAAATCGGCGATCAGTTGTTGGCGCAAGTAGGTGAAGGGATCAGTCGTCAGGATCAGCCCGCCGTTCGGAGCACGCGCGAAGCTCTCGACGGCGGGTTCGATGTCGGCGGTGGCGCGCACGGGGACGACACCTGGCTGCACGCGCAGCGACGATGCAGCGGCTTCGATCGAGCGCATAAAATTTGGCCTGCGGCGCGGTGTCGGGATTGAACATAATCGCTACACGCGCGAGGCCGGGCGCAATCTCCTTGAGCAGATCGAGCCATTTGCCGCCAACAGAGAACTCGGTCCCGCTGAAACCGGTGAGGTTGCCGCCGGGCTTGGGCAGGCTTGCAACGAAGCCTTGCGCGACTGGATCAGAGACCCGCACGAAAACGACCGGGACCGTGCTGGTGGCTTGCCGGACGACCTCCAGATTGACAGTAGTCACGGCCAAGATCACGTCCGGCATCAGCCCGATCAGCTGCGCCGCGTAGGTCTGTGCAAGCGCGGCATCGCCGGGGGGCCAGCGAATATCGACACGCAGGTTTTGGCCTTCGACCCACCCTAACTGTCGCAGTCCATGCATGAACGCCGCTAGATGCGATTGAAGTTCGGCATCGGTCGCGGGGCCGTTCATCAGCACGCCGACGCGGCGCTGAGGGCCGGACTGCGCCCGCGCCGCGAGCGGCCACGCCGCCGCCGCACCGCCGAGCAGCGTGATGAACGTGCGCCTCTTCACTCGATCACCTCGTCGGCGGTCATTTGCATGATCAGTGGCACCGTGAGGCCGAGCGCCTTGGCGGTCTTCAAGTTGATGACAAGCTGGTACTTGGTCGGTGCCTGCACCGGAAGGTCTGCTGGCGTCTCGCCTTTGAGGATGCGATCGACATACGAAGCCGAACGCCGGACAATGTCGGCGGTATCGGGTCCATAGGACATCAGCCCGCCTTCCGTGACGTACTGGCGAAAGCTATAGATTGCAGGGAGGCGATGCCGCCCCGCCAACGCCATGATCAACCCGCGGTGGGTGTTGATGAATGGATCCGGTACGACGATCAGGCCACCGCCCGGCTCGTGCGCAAGCGTGATAACGGCGGTTTCGACCTCGGCCTCGTTGTGGACCGGCTTTGCTGCCAGCTCGACCGCGAGCGCAGCCGGGGCCTGTCCAAACTCATGCAGGAAAACGGGGTAATAGGGCGCGGTCTGTGGATTGAACATGAGCATCATCCGCCTGACGCCAGGGGCGATCTCCTTAAGCATCTCCAGCCATTTCCCGATCAGGGCAAATTCGACAAACGTGAAGCCGGTGATGTTTCCGCCCGGACGCCCCAGGCTGGCGATGAAGCCCTGTCCGAGCGGATCATTGACCACAGAAAAGACGATCGGGATAGTGCGGGTCGCTTGTTTCAGTGCCGCAAGGACTGGCGTACTGCTGGCGACAATGAGGTCCGGGGCCGAATTCACGAGTTCCGCCGTGTAAGCTTGCATTTGGGCGAAATCACCGGCGGCAAACCGATGCTCGACTTGAATATTGCGGTTCTCCATCCATCCGAGCGTCTCAAGTCCTTGCCGAAACGCCGCGATGCGGGCCTGTACTTCTGGATCGGCCTCGGCGAGTGAATGCAAGAACACGATGCGTCGCATGCGCTCGGGCGCTTGCGCGCGCGCCGCCAGCGGCCATGCGACAGTCGCGCCGCCGAGCAGCGAGATGAACTCGCGCCGCCTCACTGCCTGATGCTTCCCGTGCTTTCAACGGAAAGGATAGCACATCTCGCTACGGCACAAGGCCGGTGCGCTGCGGCATTTCAATCCAGCCTATGTCGCAGATGGGGTCATTCGCGCCCGATCGACACGGCGATCGCGGTCGCGGCATGTCGCTTCACCCCCAGAAGCGACTAAGCTCCTTCAGCTGC
>Ga0306923_10009043_pt1 | contig 10010 bp, 9 predicted proteins | sample sta12Can44000108_FD_203841 | JGI IMG/M metagenome (GOLD analysis project Ga0306923, IMG submission 203841) | Lab enrichment of tropical soil microbial communities from Luquillo Experimental Forest, Puerto Rico - statanox.12C.anox.44.000.108 (v2)... | ecosystem: Environmental > Terrestrial > Soil...
CTCGCTTTCATAATGCCAAGTCAACCGCTACTCAAACCCACTCCACGTGCACGTTCGCCGACTCTACTCGGCATTACGATAAACTCGACATTAGGAACCAAATCCCGAGCTCGGGATTACGTTCCAATGATAGTGGAAGCCCTAATTCAACGATGGCCGAGAGTTATGTTAGACAATCGGATCTCCTTCTCGATAATTCATGGTGTCAGACGCCCCGCACCGCAACGTCCCAGGAGGGTACATCAGCAGGGCGCCTACTACACCTCACATTCTAAAGAGTTTTCTTAAACTTGATACTTTCGCTGCGCTAGCCAAGGAACGTAAGCCTTTAGTTCCATCATAAAAGGAGAATATCGTCTCATTGACACTACCTTCTTGCCGCAGTCCAAGAACGAACTCAAGATTTACGTCCATATCGCCAACGATAGTGAATGCGAGCAAATACGGCCAATTGAATATGGCGTCCCACCAAGTTATACCCTGTACGCCTGCGCCGCTTACTCCGGCCCCAAAAAGCTCGTGACGGCAGCTCTGCTGAGAGGACCTGCCCCCGTGGAAAGCCCCCCAGACTCCTTTATCGGAATTACAAGGGGGTGTAACGTCAGAAGTGCTGACTGTGAAATCTATTGGTTTTGTACCTGAATCCCAGATAAATGGATTGTCCCAATGAATGTACACTAGCTGCTGCACACATAGAGTCTTACCCGTGGGATCAGCTTTCAGATCAGAATCGGTATTCTCGATCTGGTATTTAACCCAACCCTCTGTTCCTGTTCCAATGCCAGCAGACTCAGACTGCCATGCGCCGTGTGATTTTGGAGCGATCTCGGGCGGTGGTCTCCACCCCCCGTCTGTCCAATTGCCGTGGCACGGGTCCTCTGTAGCGATTCTGGGGTCAATTAACGTTAGCTTGAAAGGTGTGTTATTCGACAATGTTACTCGTACACTTCGTCTAGGCATACTGTGGCCTCCTGAAGAATTTTGGGCACTGAATCGGTACTCACAATTTCGTTGTAACAACTCTTAGGTACAGCTCGACCTTCTCATTGGAGCGCAACCAGAATGGGAATGAGACCTTGGCCTGCCTCCAGACGACGTAACGCCTTTCCGATCACTGCTCCAAAGGCTTTGTCGTGATCGTCGGCCTTCATGGCATGACCGGGCGTAGGGGAGGTTGTCAATAAATCGCCGACATCAATGGGTGAATATCCAGCGTCGACCTTGCAATACACCTTACCCATTAACGCCACTGGCATCATAGCGTTCCTCGATTGCTGTCTGCCCAGAATGATCCCGGGTCTATACTGGCCGGCGCCGGAAACGACACCTGCAACCCTCTTGTCGTACGGGCGGGTGCTTGACCGCAAAGTGCCATCTTGATCGATGGCCATGACAGTCCCTGGTTCCACCTCCGCCTCAGTAATGTCGAAATCCTCGGCGCAATCGCTGCCGGTAAGAATGACGTCGCCAGTAACCTCCACGTTACCCTCGAAGTGTCCCGCAGGGGTGCCTCTGGCCCAAACACCGAAACCGCCACTGTCATTGGTGGCAGACACGCCAGCACCCTTAGATTTGCACAATCCAACGACACCATCACCTCCAGAGCTCTCCCCTAGAACTCCATGCAATCCACCGATGCCGTGAACTCCAGTTCCCCCTGCTGACTCGAAGTGTCCGCCAGGCGTACCTCTAGCCCAAACACCGAAACCGCCACTGTCATTGGTGGCAGACACTGCAGCATGCCGACCCGTAGAAGTGCACAATCCAACGACAGCATCCCCACCGCTGTTTTCTCCAAAAACCCCGTGGCCACCAGCGAATCCCACTCCATGGACCCCATTCATGCCTAGTCCAAACACCCCGTCCGTAGGGGGTGGCGACCCCTGAACCCAAGGTTCCCCTCTGCTTTCGCCATAAACACCAACTCCATAGTTGGAGGTTCCCACGACGCCGGTGGCACTAGGGCTCGTGCCGACGAGAGGCTTGTCAGGATACGGTTGCGGGACGCTCAGTCCAGGCGGGATATGCGGGATAGGATTCGGCATAATAACTTCTCCTTTCGTAGTAGGGTTAAACTGTTTGACATACTATATCTTCCTCCGAGCGTGGTTCTGTACCATATTTTCGGGAAAGGGGGGCGTTGGCGGTCCTGGTGTAATTGCTTGAATCGGTTCTTGACTCAATTTTGACCTACTTCGAGATCCACCCCTTGTCCGAGCGCCGCCTACAACAAACGGCTTCAGAGGGAGAAGGAAATCGAACAAACAACGTTCGTACAAATACTAAGGGTGATAAAAGGGCACCAGAGACTTTCTGATTGCAATAACCCGAACGGGTAATATTTGCGCTAAGTCGGATTTTTCCCGCTCCCTTTCAGGGCATTTAGGGGTGAAGACACGAAAGTGCTAAAATTGTCCGGTCCGTGAAGCTCCGGCGGCGCTGTGTCGCTCAGCATCGAGCTGGACAAGATTTTTAGGCTACTCGAAGGCCGCGGTACGAAAGCGAGAGGGGCCTGGCGGACCTTCGGCCACAGGTTATTGATTCATGCTGATCCAGAATTCGACCGGATAGGTGCTCCGGAAGGGGCAAATCACCGGTCACAGCTGTTCTTCTGAACGTCAAAGCTACTGCAGGCTTGGCCGAGATCGCCCGCTGTCGCACTGTAATCGTAGACTGCGCTCCCAGGACGAAGCGGCCGTTACCTCCCAATGGCGATCCGCCTCCGCCGAGTAGTGGGCACTCACGCTATCGCGCGAGGCGGTCATTCGTCCCTTAACCGACCAATCCGAACTCGGGGCTGTCTACGAAATATGCAGGCTAGGCTAAAGTAATTCGGCCCCGGCCTGACCTCGCCGTTCTCACTTGTTTTGATCATCCGATCGCGGCTCGCGAAGTGAATGATGTTTGCGCCACCGGCTTCAGTTCCTACTTTTTTCCGTCGACATTGAAGATAGCCACGATGTTCCCGCCCTTTTGGGGAATAGCAGTCAATTGAGCGTCTGGTTTGAATACATCCTCCGCCACCAGGACATAGTATGTTTGCCCAGGTGAATATCGGCCTCGAACGTCGCATCAGAACGCAGAGTCGTAAGCGGCGTCGCTACTTTTGGTTGCACATAGAGGACGCCGTTGGAAGCCAGCGAATAGATAACAAGGTGCTTCTGAGTTACCCCAGTGATTCTGCCGGAAATTCGTTCCAACTTATCGGTTCCTTTGTGGTCGCCTGATGGTATGTGTGTCCATTCGATCTTCGGGATGACTGGGGTGGGGCTAGGGCTAGGCGTGGAAGTTACAACAACCGACTGATTTGGTTGCGGGGATGGATGGCACAATCCATGTGTAAACGAGCGCAACTAACGCGACGATTACGAAAAATACGGTAGTCTGCAATGACAGGCGCTGACGCTGTTTAGCGTCTCTGTCATCTATTATAGTTAGAGGTCGAACGGTCTCACCTTTTCTTGTGTGAACGGGACTGTGTCAGTGGCGAAGATTTTGTGGCGGTTTACGTACCTTTGTTGGAACATCCCCATGGTATGCCAAAGCCATCATTATTTATCGGCTCGTCAACCGAGGGTTTGGAGTTCGCTCGGGCGCTTCGGACCTTGTTGGTACATGATGTCGAGGCCACCCTCTGGAACGAAGGCTTTTTTCAGCTTGGGAACACATTCATCGAAACACTCGTCAATTCCCTTCCACGCTTCGACTTCGCCGTACTTGTCCTCACCCCGGACGATTTGGTTAAAAGTCACGACGTCGATTTACTCGGTCCTCGCGACAATGTCCTGTTCGAGCTCGGCTTATTCATGGGACGCTTGGGTCGGAGTCGCACTTTCCTTCTACATCAAGCCAACGCGCAACTGAAGATTCCCAGTGATCTATCAGGTGTGACTACAGCAACATACGAGTGGCCTCGCGCAGACAAAAGTTACAAGTCCGCGGTTGGACCCGCGTGCGACAGCATTCGGGAAGTTATTCGCGACCTCGGCGTCTCGGATGCGAAAACTATCAATCAAATTAGCGAAATTCGCTCCCGTCAGGAGACGACTGAAACGCATGTCCGCACCTTACAGTTGCTGATTAAAGGACTGGTTACCGAATTTGAATGCGACAAACTCCGTGGGCTCGCTGCAGATGGCCAGTTTAAGGTTGAATATCAGGAGCAAATGCTTCAGGAGCTGAGGCGGCTGATCGCATTGGGATACATCCAGCTAGAGCCTGGATACCGATCGCGCTCGATCCAAGTACATGATCACCTAGGTGAGTTTGATCTCAAGCAGTACTTTCGCATTACGAATGAGGGCCTAGAGTACCTCAAATTGAGAAATGAACAGCTGTCGAGCGCCAGTTAAATTAATAAACTGTTCGGCGCGTGCAAACGCCAAACTTTCTTCCGACGAGCCGATAAAAACTACGTTTGGCTTTTGTGAGACGGTGACCCGGGTGGCAGTTTGCGCGCAACGGCGAAAAAATCCGGTGAATTCGATCAAGCGCATCGGTTGTCGTCTTGGCCCGCTCCGCGTCGACTTTGAGTTTCAGTACCGCGCTGACACGGGCGAAGCTGTAGAGCAATGCGGCAATGAGCGCCCGGTCCCGCAGCCCAGGGTACTAGAGAGATCCGTGTAATTTTATACGCTAAGGAACCCGTCTTATGGTAGCTCGGCTGAGACACGTGGCGAAGGAATCTGCGTGTGGATAGTTTGACAAACAGCTCGGCTCTCACAAAAACCGTGCCTCAGATTTTGCTGGGTTTGGACGGCTGCTTGACTCTCGGCTATAAAGTACATTTTCTGGCCGCGGTATCATACTGGCAATGTTTTCCCGCGACCAACTCAAGCGTGCCGCCACCCTGACCGAGGAAGATTTCGTGCAGCTCGGCAAGTGCCGGCGCCCGCATAACCGGCTTGGTTTTGCCTACCAGCTCGCCTTTGTCCGGCTCTTTGACCGTTTCCCGCAGCAGCAGCCATTCGAGCTCTTGGAGGAACTGGTTTGCTTCAGCGCGGCGCAGCTGAGGCTTGATGCACGGCTGATCGAACTCTACTGTCGCACTGTACTTAAATCGTAGACTGCGCTCCAAGGGAATCCACGATTTAAATGCCGTAAACTATTGCACTTAAATCGTAGACTACTGCACTTAATTCGTGGATTGATTTCAACCTGAATTTCAGGTGTCTTACTGTACTTAAATCGTAGACACGGTCCCTAGGGCAATCCACGATTTAAATGCAGTAAACGTTGCGCTTAAATCGCAGACTGCTGTACTATTTCCGAGGATAAAAGTAAGAATCGGGGCTGTCTACGATTTAAGTACAGTTCCAGCCACGATTTGAAACCAGTGGATAGGCTTCCAGTCCACGAATTAAGTGCAGTAAACGGCCATAGTCCACGATTTAAGTGCAGGGCAACACTTCTGTCCGCGCATCCGCGGAGTCCAGCACCAGCGCATCTACCGGATCGATCCCAACTGCGACTACGGTTCGCTTACATGTTTGGTCAGCCGCGCCGACCAGACCATCGACACTGAGCAGATCGCCGAGCAGTGGGACCGCATGGGTCAGCTCTACGCCTCGCTCAAGACAGGCCACGTCACAGCCTCAGTGGCCCTGAAACGGCTGGTAGGCTTCAGCGCCAAGAACCGTTTCTACCGCGCCAATCGGGATCTCGGGCGTATCTTCAAGACCGAGTTCATCCTTCAGTACCTCTCAGAGCCGGAATTGCGCAGCCGAATTCGGCGCGGCTTGCTCAAAGTCGAGCAACTCCACGCCTTGGCCAGGGACGTCTTCTACGGGCGGCGGGGCCGGATTAACGCACGCGAGCTGTAGGAGCAGATGAACACTTGCAGGGGCAACGGGAGGGAAGCTGCGATAAGACGCAATAGAATCGCGCGTCGCCGAACCGAGGTGAGTCTCGCGGCCGTTTGCTTGAACTCTTGCAAACCTGTCAGGCAGCCTCAAGGAATGACGGACGGTTCAGATCGAGGGCAAACTGTCCATATGGATTGATGTGTCCGTGGAATAGCGGTGTCAGTGCCCGAAGATCTTCTGCGCTAAGACGCTCCCACAGGCCCTCTCGCTCAATCGTCCGCTCGACCAGAATTGTGTTGATGAGCATCAAGCAGTTCTGCAGCAGCTGCAGCGACAACGTCACGATCTCCTGTTGTTCCCGGCTGTTGGTGGCCAGTTCGCCTTGACGGCCAAAACAAATAAAATCATTGGTCGCATTCCAGTTCTCGACCACGTTGAGCCCTTCGTGGACCTCATGTTGGGTCTCCCGCGAGGACAGATAGTCGCAGAGAAAGATGCTCTTCTCCGCCTTGCCCACCTCGGCTAGGGCCTTATAGGTTGGGTGCGTCAAGTTGTAGGAGTTGTACCGCTTTAAAATCGCCTCCGCTGTCGCCGTGCCGCGCTTGATAGCTACGGCCGCCTTGACCATCTCATCGTACTGCTGCTCGATAAGATCCCAGCGGATGGCACGTGCAAATATGCCGGCCAAATTCGGATAGTCCGCGGCGATCCCTTTCTCCGGGAGATAGAGCCGCTCATACTTAATGCGCTTCAGGCGCGGCATCAGCCGCACGTTGCCGAGCAGATGGCAGAAAGCGAAGGCCACCTCCGATTGGCCGTGTGAGTCCACGAAATTCTTCTCCACTCGCATCTCGGTATCGTGGCGAATGAGACCCTCGATCATAGCAGCAATCTCGGAGCTGGAGAAGCTCTTCAGTTGGGAGTAGATGCAGACAGCATTGGTTTCGACGTGCCAGTAAACCATCACGCCATAGCCCTTGTAGCGCGAGCGCCACTCCACCATTGGGTTTTGTTTCCAGCTTTCGAACTTTGTCGCGTCGGAGGCGCAACTGCTGGCACCTTCGCCCCATAACCGTGGATTGCGCAGGGCCAGCAATTTGTTGACCACCGCTCCGTTGGCGTTCCTGAGCGCCTCCGGAGAAAAGTACGTTTTGCGCACATAGAGTAGTACATCGTAGCTGCACTGGTTGTTGGCGTTTGCCACGCGTCGGATGCCTGCGTTGGTGCCCTCGGCAAATAAGTCCAGCATTAGTAATGGCCGCAGTTCGTCCCGCGAGCGGACCTCCTTGGTGCCTGAATGCGTGAAAAAGCGTGTGATATCGACGATGCGATCGACTTCGACGAACACGTCCAGCAGGTCAAGTATCCCATATCGTTTGCCGATTGCTTCCTTGATCAGGCCAAGGCTGCGCGGCTCGGCCTGTGCCTCCAACTTGGCAAGCGCCCACAGGCCGCGCTCTTCGTTCTTATTAGGGTGAAAGATCCGGAGATGGCCCAGTCGAGGCAGCACGCGGTTGAATTGCGCCAGGGCGATACTAAGGCGTTCTTTGAGAGAACGCACAAATGCCTGAGCATCCAGCGGCTTGCCCAACTCCTGGTAGTGCAGAATGCGGCGCTGCTCGTCGCTCCAGTCCCCAGGCATGTCCTCGCTTGGGTTGCGGAAAGCATAGGAACCCTCCACCCATACCTCCTTGCATTTCAGCGCGCGCTGGAGCTTCTCGAGCACGCAGAGTTCGTAGTATCGGCGGTTGACCCTGTATTCACCCTCGACCTCCTCGAAGACCTTCTGCCTCCAAGCGGGAGTGATTACGCCTTCGACAGGAACCGTCTCCGGAAAATAGCGTTGGTGGCTGCCTAAATGGCGTTGGATAACGGCGAGTGCTTCGATAAGGGGCTGAAATCGGTTGTCGCTGCGGAACTGCAAGGTCTCGAGAAGCGCTGGCAGCATGCGCCGGTAGTGGCGAACAAACTTCTGCTCCATGATGGTCTGCCGGAGCAGACGCAGTTGTGGGCCGCTGACGTGAAGCTCGGCCACCTGGGACAAAATTTGCATCTTGCCCTCGACACGTTCAAGGTCAGCGAGCAACTGTCGGTGGATGTGCTTCTCTGAGCGTGCATCTAAGCGGTGGATCAGTTCAATGGCCATCCTCGTCACGTCGTCCGTTACCTCCAGAGCGCGCACATGCAAAAAGCACCCCATGAGCGCATACCGAACACTTGCCGGGTGCTCGCGCATCTCGCTGGCCTTTTCGTTGGTAGCGCGCCTCTTGAACATTTGCAGCACCTTCCAGGGAACTTCGGCAAATGGTTCTGCCCGGAGGCCAATGGCGCGAATAGCTCGGAGCTTGGCGATTTCGCTCTGAAGATTATCGACGCCTGGTCTGCCGGGATCCGCCTTTAAATTCTCAAAGCCGGAGACGCTGCCGGACTCAGAGACAATCAGCAGCTTGTCTATATGGCCGCGGACGTCGAGTGGAATTGCCGCGGCAATGCGCCGGTTAATGTCCTGGAAAAACCCGCTCAGTGCAGTGTTGACTACGCGCTGCAGTTCGCCTTCGGCCGGTAACTCTACCTGCCGGTCCCGTAGCCGCTGGCAAGCGTAGTCGAAGAGGCGGTCTGCACTCAGTGCCTGAAATGCTGCTTCCCGGCGCAGCCAATGCTCGAGTTCTTCTTTGTCCTGAGCCGTAGGAAAGCGCCAGCCGGTATGTTGCCGGATCAGGAATAGATGCTGATCCCGCGTTCGGCTATCCCACGGATATCGCTCGCAGAAGTCCCAAAGTAGACCCAATTGTCCGGCAATGAATGAGCGAACTTCGCTGGGCATGCAATCCAGCTTCTCTGGGATATAACCGAGGTAGGCGAGAGCCTTCAGCAACAGCGCCATACCGCAGCGATTGGCGTCTCCGCGGCAGGTCAATACCAACTGCAGGTCGGCGGGGGTCAGTAGAAAATGCTCAACCAACTCCTCGTGCGTATAGCAGGGTTTGAAGTGGGGATAGGCTCCGCTCATAGTGTGATCTCCGCCTCTCGTCTTGATTCCGTCACGACGCAGGAATTTCATGCCGCGACGAGCCGGGTGAAGACGGCAGCAGGGGAGCCACTTCTATCAGAAAACGGACAAGGCCAGAATCAAAAACGGAAATCGCTGGGTGTCAGCAGATGTTGAAGGCTAACGTCGAGGGAGGTTCGCGGTTTAGATAAGAGTCGCCTGTTGCGTCTTATCGCAGCTTCCCTCCCGTAGCCCCTTCTCGCAATGCGTAACCTCAACGTGTAAGCGTCCGTACGAACATTGTTTCCTGCGATTTCCTTCCGCCTTCTGATGCCGCTATTTCTTGGGCATCACTTGGGCCAGGCTTATCGCTCAATTTTTTGGCTAGCAAGGCAGCTTTGCGAGTCGATGCTAGCTCGCACCGGGGCTTTGAATATGGATAGGAGTCGTGAGATTACACGTCAACAGATCGAAGCGCGACTCGCTTCGCTCAAGAGCGAGTATGACAAAGGCCAGGCGGCGCACCGGGAACTAGAGCAGCAGTTGGCCTCCCTCCGAGAAACGATGCTGCGTATCAGTGGGGCGATTCACGTGCTCGAGGAACTCCTGTCTTCTTCGGCGTCGGTCACGGCTCGCCAACAGGAGTCCGAGGCAAATCGTGCTACCCAGCTTGACACCCGAGGCTAACATTTGGACGGAGAGTTTAATTTCAAAACAAAAAGAAGAATTGCCATATGCCATGGGAATTAACGGGAAACAAGGCTACTGATCCAAACAAAAACGGAGGCGATGCGCGTAACATCAATCACGGTTAAATTCCAACAAAGGTACCAAATGCGACATGGGATTTGGCGTAATCCCTTTCATAGATTGGGTTTTCGGTCTTCGGAGGACCCCCAAAATAGCGGCCCGTTTAGTTCATCAATTTTGGGAGCCGAATTCCCATGCTGTCCCGTAGCTTTTCTTCCAAAAAATCGTACTCACCGAGCAGGTTGAAGGTTGAAGTGCCGCCAGGCAGCCGGCGAGCCGTGGGCCACCGCATCGAGAGGAAGGCCTCTCGTTCAATGGTATCTTTGATCTCCTTCAGCTTCTGCGACAGGTAGAGATAATTCCAGCGGATGATGCAGTTCTTGATGAGCCGCTTGCAGGCTTAGGGCGATTGTCCTGCAGGCAAGCCAAGGGGTAGGGGATGCTGGCGGGGTCCAGTACTCAGAAGC
>Ga0306923_10009046_pt1 | contig 10008 bp, 8 predicted proteins | sample sta12Can44000108_FD_203841 | JGI IMG/M metagenome (GOLD analysis project Ga0306923, IMG submission 203841) | Lab enrichment of tropical soil microbial communities from Luquillo Experimental Forest, Puerto Rico - statanox.12C.anox.44.000.108 (v2)... | ecosystem: Environmental > Terrestrial > Soil...
GACGATGATGGCGGCGAGCGCGATGTAACCGCGGCCATAGGTCATGCCGTCTGAAAAAGTCCCGATCTGCTGGAGCGCAAGCACCGCGCCGCCGAGACCCGTGATCGCACCGCAGGCAATCACCGCCAGCGCACGAACGCGCAGCGGTTGCGCGCCGATAGCGAAGGCGGCAATCGGATTTTCCCCGACCGCACGCAACAAGAGTCCGGGCTGAGTCCGCATCAGCATCAGGTAGATCGGGACGGTTAGCAGCAGAGCCAGATAGGTGAGCGGCGGCTGTTGGAACAGGAGTGGGCCGATCCAGGGCAGATCGGCCAGGCCTGGGACGGGCCAGGCGGGCAGCAGCGCAACCTGGATCACCGGGGCTTGCCCGCGGCCGACGAAGCTTCGCAGCAGGAAGCTGGTGAGACCGATCGCCAGGATGTTGGCAGCCAGTCCTGTCACCATCTGCTCCGCCTGAAAGCGCACTGTGACGATCGCGATCATTGCCGCCAGGCATGCCCCGGCGACGATGCTTGCCAGGAAGCCGAAGGCGGCATGGCCGGTGAGAAACGTCGCTACCGTGGCACCGAACGCTCCGGCCAACATCATGCCCTCGAGGCCGACAGCAAAGACGCCGGCCCGCTCCGACAGGATTCCGCCAAGGGCGGCGAACAGAAGCGGCGTGGCGATGCGCAGCGCGGCGACCAGAAAATCGATGCTCGACGCGTCCATGCTTATTGAGGCTTGCGCTCGGCCGACGCCATGGCCGCGAGAATGAACAACATGGTCAGTCCCTCGATCACGGCTACCAGCGACGAGGGCACGCCAACTTGTCGCTGCATCGCCAACGCGCCCGCCTCCAGGAATCCGAGGAATAATGCTGCCGGGATGAGCGCCAGGGGCTGCAATGCGCCGAGGAGCGCAATGGCGACTGCATTGAAGCCAAAGCCGTAGGAAAAGCCTTCGATGAGCCGGTAGTGAACGCCGAGCACTTCGACGCCGCCAGCAAGACCAGCCAAGGCTCCCGCCAGCAGCATGACCGTGATTGTGATGCTTGGCACCGAGAGGCCCGCATACAGCGCGGCCGGTCTGCTGGCGCCGGCGACGCGGATGGCGAACCCGAACGTCGTCCGCCACAGCAGCACGTAAGCGCCGACCGCAGCGACGACGGCGATCGCGAAGCCAATATGAAGCGGCGTCCGCGGCCACAGCTTCGGCAGCCACGCGGTCGCGGGCAACAGCGGCGACTGCGGAAAGCCGGCCCCTACTTCGCCGAGCGACCCGTGCAGCGCTTCACCGATGATGAGCAGTGCAATGAAATTCAGGAGCAGGGTCACCAAGACCTCGTGCACGCGGCGTGAAAGATGGATGATGGTAGCCACCCCCGCCCACAACGCACCGCCTGCCATGGCGGCCGCAAGCGCGAGCGCAATCGCAGCCGTGGGATGGGCAACCGGCAGCGCGAGAGCCGCCCAGGTCGCGCCAAGGCCGCCGATCGCGATCTGTCCCTCGCCGCCGATATTGATGATTTTCGCTCGAAAGCACAGCGCGATGCCGATGCCTGCCAAGAGATAAGGCGTCGCCTTGTTCAGCGCGAAGGCGACGCGATCGATGGAGCCGAAGGCGCCGGAGAAAAGCGCGAGATATGCGATGACCGGATCCTTGCCCGAGAGCGCGATCAGCACGGCCGTGCACACCAAGGCCGCTGCGACCGCGAGTGCGGCACGGATCAGCGACTCCTGGGTTAGCGCGACGCGCTGCATCAACGCCGGCAGCTGCAAACGGGCTCCCTCGGCGGCAGTCGTCATGCCGCCATGCCCGGCGACGGCTCGGCGCCTCCCGCCATCAGTAAGCCGATGCGTGCGGCGGTTGCTTCTGCGCGCGGAAGCACCCCCGCGAGACGGCCCGCGAACAGGACACCGATCCGGTCGCCGATGGCGAGCACTTCCTCGAGCTCGGAAGAAATATACAGCACGGCCGCGCCATAGGCCCGAAGCTCGAGCACGCGGTCGAGGACGAAGCGGGTCGCCACCGGATCGAGTCCCCAGGTCGCCTGCAGGGCCACGAGCACTCGGGGTGCGCGCCCGACCTCGCGCGCAACCACGATCTTCTGCTGATTGCCGCCGGAGAGTTTTTGTGCGGCGGCGCCCGTCCCTGGCGCCCGGATATCGAACTCGCGGATCAGGCCGCCGGCGCGAGAAATTTGCGCTGCCCGGTTGAGCCAGCCACGGTGTGCATAAGGCGGAGAGCGCACGTCGCGCAGCACCAGGTTCTCGGCGACCGTCATGGCTTGCACGAGGCTCATCTGGCTGCGATCGGCAGGGATGTAGGCGAGACCGGCGGCAACGCGCTCGGCGACACCGCAGCGCGTGGCATCGACGCCGTCGATCAGGATCCGCCCGCCGGAGGGGCGACGCATGCCGGCAATGGTCTCGGCCAGCTCGGCCTGCCCGTTCCCATCGACACCGGCGAGCGCCAGAACCTCGCCCGACGCCACCGACAAGTTGATGTCGTGGAGCCCGACGCTTCCCTCGCCGGCCGGCAGGCGGATGTTGGCGAGGGCGAGCATCGCCGGTCCGGGCGGACGCTCGGCGCGCTGAAACGGTTCGGAGACATCGCGGCCGACCATCAGGCGCGCGAGCTCCGCTTTGGTCGCGGCTGCCGCCGGCATGCGCCCGACTGCCTTGCCGTCGCGCAGCACGACAATGTCGTCACAGATTTCGAGCACTTCGTGCAGCTTGTGGGAGATGAAGATGATCGACTTCCCTTCCGTCCGTAGCCGTCGCATGACCTCGAGCAGCGCGGACACCTCGGGCGGGCTCAGATTCGAGGTCGGCTCGTCCAGGACGAAGAGGTCGGCGCCCCGCAGAATGGCTTTGAGGATCTCGACTCTCTGCCGGCGGCCGAGCGGCAGCCGACCCACCTCCGCGTCGGGATCGAGATCAAGACCGTAGCGCGCGCTGGTCTCGCGCAGCGCATGGCCGACAGCGCCCCGGCGCAGCCAGCGGCCTGCGGCGCGCCAGCCCAGCATCACGTTTTCCGCCACCGTCATGGCATCCACCAGCATAAAGTGCTGATGGATCATTCCAATGCCCGCAGCGATCGCGTCGCCCGGCGTATGCTCGCAGAGCTCGCGGCCCTTGAAGATGATGCCGCCGCCGTCCGGCGGGATCATCCCGAACAGGATCTTCATCAAGGTGCTTTTGCCAGAGCCGTTCTCGCCGAGAAGTCCGACGATCTGCCCGCGCCCCACATCGAGGCTGATGCCGGCATTCGCGCGCACATCGTCAAACCACTTGACGATGTCGCGCATTTCCAGGAACGGCTCGGATTGAGACACGGTTTACGCCCCGCTCCGCGCCCTACAGGGGCCAAGATAACAGGCCCGTGTGTCCCGGATGCGGCACAGCACGAGCGCATCCACGGCAGATGCATCGTCCTCGAACGGTATGCGCGAAGCGGTGCGATGCTGATCCGGGACCGCCGCGGAGTGCACTGTGCGCGTGTAGGGGGCGGGTTTGAAACCCGCCTCTACAAGGTGCCGGAGCTTCGTAAGGTCCCGGATCTGCAACGCACCAAGTCCGCAGCGCACGCACTGCTGCGCGAGTTGCGATGTTATCAGGTGCGCTGCCTCCATGCTGTATTGCGCCCGTTTCAGTTGGCACGTATGGGTCGGCGACCGCCGACCCCCCAGAATACGCCGTCGTCCTTATTTGCCCGGGCGCGCATCCTCCCGCGTCGGAGAAAGCTTGAGCTCGCGCGCGGCGAGCCTCTTCTGATAGTCCGCGAGCTCAGCCACCACGGTCGGCGGCACGACCGGGTTGAAGGCGCGGTCGGGCAGCTGCGCAAGCCCGGCGCCCGTGGTCTCGGGCGTATCGTAGCCGTACATCTTGAACTCGCCGATCAGCTTGCCGCTTTTCACGGTATTGGCGACGACCGAATACATCTCCGGCCATTTCTCGATGACGTTGGTCAGGATCTGATCCGGCGCGATGGCGGTGTGGGCATAGGAGCGCGCTGTGGTGAAGACGCCCTTTTCCTTGGCGGCCTGGATGAGACCGGCATGCGCCGCGTTCAACTTGCCGGAGAGGACATCGGCGGCGCCGGCAATGAGTGAGAACGCGGCCTCCTTGGCCTGCGCCGCGTCCTCGATGTCCTTGATGTAAATGATGGACACCTCGACATCCGGTCGCGCCTGCTTGGCGCAGATCCGGAACGAGCCGACTTGCGCCACCATGTTGGGCAGACCTTCGAGGGCATAGACGCCGCCGATCTTGCCGCTCTTGCTCATGCGTGCGGCCAGCACGCCGAGCTGGCAACCGAAATGGGTGTCGTCGTAATTCACCGACATGACATTGTTACCAGCAGAGCCGGCACCGGCGCCGGCGACAAACTGCACCTCGGGGAATTCCGGCCCGACGCGTTGCGCGGCAGAGAGGAAGCGGCCGGAATGGCCGATTACGATCTTGTACCCGCGGCCGGCATAATCGCGCATCGCCTCGACGTGATCGGCCGCCGGCACGTTCTCGGAATAGGCGACCTCGAACCCGAGGTCCTTCATTTTCATCAGGCCGGCGTAGCCGGTCGCGTTCCAGCTCTGATCGTTGATGCTGCCCGGCAGCAGCATGGCCACCCTGGTTTGAGCGCCGGCAGGCGATGCCGACAGCACGGTGGCGAACATTCCGCAGGCCGCAATGACCGCGCGCAATGGTAAGGCTGTCGAACGCAGTGATGAGTGTTGCATTAGGTCTCTCCTTTGTCCGATCAGATGTGATGCGGATGGCGCACGCGATTGCACCAGGCATGAGATGCGCGTCGTCCGGTCTAAACCTGCAATCGGTGGGCCATTGCTGCCTGGCCACTGGCGCTCAGGGCATGTACAAATTTCCGGCTCAGCCCCCCTCGCACTAGATGGCCGACATCCCGTTGCCCACAAAACAGTCTGCAACTGCCTGCCGCTTAGGCATCCCGATCATTTGGCCCCTTTAGTTCGGTGCCTCGCCATGCTCGGGCCGACCCTCTCTCTTGCGGGGAGAGGGTGCCGAGCCGCTTTAGCGGCAGGGCGGGTGAGTGGCTTGGCACTCGCTTTGCAGCCGACCCGGTACTTTTCGGATCAGCATCGGAGGTGCTCGCCATGTCTGTTCCAATCATTGACATTTCGAGCTCGGTCAGCGGCGATGCCGCGACGCGACGCGCGCTCGCTTCAGAAATCGACAGCGCCTGCCGTGACATCGGCTTCTTCACCATTGTGCGGCACGGGATCGCCGAAACGCTGGTCGAGCGCGTGAAAGAACTCAGCGCGAGCTTTTTTGCCCTGCCGGCGGCGGAGAAGGCCCTGTACAAGGCGACGCCTGGGGTGAAAGGCATTCGCGGCTATCGCGGGGTCGGCGACGAGAGCCTATCCTATTCTTTGGGGCGGGGTTCACCGCCGGATTATAAGGAGACCTTTCGAGTGGGGCGTGTCGACGTGCCGGACGACGCATATCATCGCGCCCATCTCGACCGCTATTTCGCGCCCAATCCTTGGCCGCAGCGGCCGGCGGGGTTTCGGGCAGCGTGGGAAGCGTATTATCGCGCAATGGAAGAGCTGTCCGCGCGCCTGATGCGGCTTTTCGCGCTCGCGCTCGATCTCCCAGAGTGGTTCTTCGATGACAAGATCGATCGCCACATCAGTCACCTGCAGGCCAATCTCTATCCCGACCAGGACGTGCCGCCGCAGCCGGATCAGCTGCGCGCTGGCGCCCATTCCGATTATGGATCGCTCACCGTCCTGCGTCAGGAGAACAAGCCGGGCGGGCTTCAGGTCCAGACCGCGGACGGCACCTGGTTGGATGTCGAGACCGTGCCGCAGTCGTTCGTCATCAATATCGGTGACTTGATGGCGTACTGGACGAACGATCGCTGGCGTTCAACGCTTCATCGCGTCGTCAATCCGCCGCGCGAGGCGTTCGGATCGAGCGCCCGCCTGTCGCTCGTTTTCTTTCATCAGCCCAACCACGACGCGCAGGTCGAATGCCTGCGAAGCTGCATCGATGCAGGACAACCGGCCAAATATGCGCCCACCACGTCCGGCGCGCATCTTCTGTCCAAGATCAACAAGTCCAATACCATGGACAAAGCCGATCCCGTGGTGGTCACAGCCTGAAACACAGCGATCGGCGAGAGCGGGGCCGAGATCGATGACCTTATCGGCCAGCGGATCGCCGCCCAGCATGAGTTCATGATGGCCATCATGGCCGAGGTTATCGCGCACGTCCGAAACGAGGTGGCAGCGGGACCCCCGGGGCCATCGGGGTCCCCCAGGGCCGCCGGTCCTCCGGGCGCGCCGGGCAAGCTGCCAATCGTCAAGCTCTGGCAGCCCGACAGCGTCACCTATGAAGCGCAGGTCGTTTCGTACGACGGCGCGACTTATCAGGCTTCTGAGGTAGATGGGGAGGTAGGACCCGAACCTACAAAGGCGTCAATAAGCGGATTTACACCCCGTTCTGATCGGTCAGCTTCGCCAGTCGTGGCACCTATGCAGCCCGATCGACGATAATGGCGACCGGTCCACCGCCATCCGGCCCCTGGTGCTCGGCGCCTCCGGAAACGTAGATTTCAGCGTGCCCGATGAGACCCGCAAGCGCGCCGCAGACGAAGGCGCGCGCATGGCGCGTGGCAGCGACGTCGGAATCATCCAGCATCGTATGACGATAACCGCGCAAGCGGCCATCGTGACTAGCCTCGGCCTTGCCGAGCAGCGCGACGATCCGACCTCGTTGCTCGGGCGCAAGCTGTCCAGGAGCATCGAGACCGAGACGTCCGAGCGCGGAGCGCACTGGTTCAACGTCGATTGCATCTGCCATGACCGCATGGTCGATCGCCAACGGCCCGGACCATGCCGACGACATGCCCAGGACCACGATTTCATGGTTGAGCAGCTCGATGCCGGCCGAAGCGCTGGCTTGGCCCGACCATAGTGACCAGTTGGCGCCGATATCGCTGTCGGAAAGCGTCTCTCGCTTGATCTCGCCAAGCGCGACAGCTGCCCCAAGCGAACTTGCTGCGCGGGACAGGCCCATCGACTTCAACGTGTCACGGGTGGCAATGACCGCACCGCGGCGATCCGCATCCGCCACGCGTTGTGCGGTGAGCAGCGGACATTTCACTTGAACGAAATGCACATCCGCCGGATTCTCGATCTCCGCATCAAGCATGGCTGCACGAACCCCTGACGCCACTTGATCGATCTGCGCGAGGTGGCCGAGCTGCTCGAACGGCAGCGCTGCGGTGTGCGCCCGCCCGATGGCGAGCGATGGGCTGCTCGCGCCATCGCCTGCAGCGCGCTCGAACACCACCCAGTGGGGAGCCATGCCGCCCTCGGTGCCGCCGGACATCACCAGGCAGATTTGCGCCGCCTCCTCCTGCGGAAGATGACGCTGGAACAGCAAACTCAGCGCCATCGTCGCATGGCCGCGGGAAAAATCATTGACGAGACCGTTGCCCTCGGTCTTGGCGAGAACGGCCATCACCCCTTTGGGATCGATGCGTTCCCCTGCGATCGCCGCCTCGATGCCGCTAACGTCGTCGGGCCCGGCGGCGGAGATGCGATGAACGAAAGCGCGGCGGGTCATGGGGGTGACGTCGGTTCTGGTGGACCCATCGCAAATTCATCCTTGCGATGAGCCCATCCCGTCACCCGGACTTCGATGAAAGAGAAAATCACGTAAAGCGCGACGCCGAGCACGGCAAGGATCAAGAGCCCCGCGAACACGAGCGGCACGTCGAAGCTCGAGCTCGCGATCATCATCAGGTTGCCGATGCCACGGTGGCACGCGACTGTTTCGGCAATGACGGTGCCGACGAAGGCTTGCGTCACCGCCACCTTCAGGGACGCGAAGAAATAGGGCATGGTGCGCGGCAATCCCACGTTTGCGAGGATGTCGAGCTTGCTCGCCTTCAAGGCACGCATGACGTCTTCGAGCTCTGGCTCGGTGGTCGCGAGCCCGGTCGCGACGTTCACCACAATCGGAAAGACGCACAGGATCATGGCGGTCAGCACGGCCGGTATTGTGCCAGCGCCGAACCAGAGAACGCAAAAAAGGTTACCCCGGTGAGGTTGCCCGTTGGGCGGCTGAGGCTGGTGACTAGACCATCCCTGATTGGGTCGCCACCAATAGCAAAGACTATGGGAATTGTTGCGGTTGCAGCCCTGGCCGCAACCGCTGCAGCAAGATTGTCGGCGAAGATCACACCCACCTGATGGCGAATGAACTCAGATGCGAGGGTCGGTAGACGATCATTTTGCTCGGAATTCCTCAGTTCGATGGCGACATTGCGACCTTCGACAAAGCCCAACTCGTTCAAGCCCCGACGGAACCATGCCAAGTAATCCTTATTTGGTGGTGCTCCGGCGCGCAGCCATCCGATCACCGGCAGGGCCGGCTGCTGCCCGCGCGCCGCCAGCGGCCACGCGGCTGCGGCGCCGCCGAGCAGCGTAATGAACTCGCGCCGCTTCATTCGATCACCTCATCGGCGATGGCGAGGACATCCGGCGGAATTGTGATGCCCAGCGTTCGCTGCTTTCTCGCGTAGTGGAGACTATACGTCAAGGCGAAGGCCGAGACGGCCTGGCGTTTCTGGGGTTTGTACGTCCACGTCTGCAAGATGGAAACGCTGCGTGCCGCGTATGCGCTGGCGAAGGACAATGAGGGGGCTCCGGGCGTAGACGGGGTGACCTTCGTGGTCATCGAGGCGCAAGGCGTTGAGGCGTTCCTTGAGCAGATTAGGGACGAGCTCGTTCGGCGCATCTATGTGCCGCTGCCGGCCCGGAGGCGGGAGATTCCGAAGGATAGCGGCAAGGTCCGCGTCCTCTCGATCCCCGCGATCCGGGACCGGGTGGTGCAAGGGGCGCTCAAGCTGGTACTGGAGCCGATCTTCGAGGCTGACTTCCAACCGGGATCGTTCGGGTATCGTCCGAAGCGGACAGCTCATGAGGCGGTCGACCGGGTGGCGAAAGCGATCGTTCAGCACAAGACACGCGTCATAGACGTCGACTTGCGCAGCTACTTCGACAATGTCCGGCATGACCGGCTGTTAGCCAAGGTGGCTAGGCGGATCGATGATCCCGACGTGATGCATCTGCTGAAGATCACGCTGAAAGCCAACGGTCGACGCGGCATCCCGCAAGGCGGCGTGCTCTCCCCGTTGCTCAGCAACCTCTATCTCAATGAGGCAGACAAAATGCTGGAGCGGGCGAAGGAGGCAACGCGCTGCGGCAGGTTCACCTACATCGAGTACGCGCGTTTCGCCGATGATCTGGTGATCCTGATTGATGCCTACCCGCACCACGACTGGCTGCTGACGGCGGTCGAGAAACGCCTCCGCGAGGAGCTGGCCGATCTACAAGTCGAGATCAATGAAGAGAAGAGTCGAATCGTGGACCTCGGCCGCAGCGAGAGCTTCGGCTTTCCTCGGCTTCGACTTCCGCCGCATCCGCAGCCGACGGGGCGTCTGGCGTGCCAACTACACGCCGAAGCTCAAGAAGCGAACGGCACTGCTGCGGAAGCTCAAGGATGTGTTCCGCCGCTACCAGTCGCAACCGGTTGACCGGGTAATCACGCTGATCAATCCGGTGCTGCGCGGCTGGGTCAACTACTTCGCGGTTGGTCACTCCAGTGCGTGCTTCTGCTTCATCAAGGAAGAAGGTCCGGCGCCATATGCTGCGAGCCCGGAAACGCAAGGGCTTCGGCTGGACGCGATGGAGTAGGCCGTGGCTGTACGACACCTTGAAGCTGTTCAACGGCTATCGGGTTCGCAGGCCAGAGCCGAAAGTCGCCCTGGCACGATAGGTCGCATAAGCCTTGGATCGCGAAGCAAACAGGAGAGCGCATGGCGGGAAATCCGCATGCTGCGTTCGACGAGGCGGGGGCTGGAAACGTGGCATGGTCGAGATGCTGTGACACTCGCAACCGAAAGGGCGAGGCAACAGGGAACACAAACTTCGACCTAAACCGGCGCGCCAGTCCCCGACCCTACCGATGAGCG
>Ga0306923_10009047_pt1 | contig 10008 bp, 9 predicted proteins | sample sta12Can44000108_FD_203841 | JGI IMG/M metagenome (GOLD analysis project Ga0306923, IMG submission 203841) | Lab enrichment of tropical soil microbial communities from Luquillo Experimental Forest, Puerto Rico - statanox.12C.anox.44.000.108 (v2)... | ecosystem: Environmental > Terrestrial > Soil...
CCTTGGCACCCGACTGCACGGCGAAGTTCACCGCCTCCTCGGAGAGGTCGTAGACCTTCACGGCGTGGCCCGCCTTGATCAGGTTGCGCGCCATCGGCCCGCCCATGTTTCCGACCCCGATAAAGCCAATGCGCGCCATGCCTTCCTCCGTTCGTCTTGTGGTGTGTTCTCGCTCATGCAAGCTAGGCGCTCCACAGGTCGGGAGCAATTGGCCGGCGGTAAGCTCGCTGTTTGGGCCGAGGGGGGAGAGCCGGCATGATTGCGACGCCGTCACCGGCGGTTGCGGCGGCGCCGTTGCGGCGCTTGTTCGTCGGCACGACGGGCCGCGTCTACATCCTGCTGTGCGCGATGTTGTTCATTGAATACATCGACCGCGTGAACCTCTCCGTTGCTGCGCCGGTGTTCAAAACGGAACTGGCCCTCTCCAATACCCAGCTTGGAATTGCGCTTTCGGCGTTCGGCTATTGCTATGCGACCTTTCAGATCATCAACGGGTTCCTCGGCGACCGGTACGGACCGCGCCTCACGCTGACCCTGTGCGGGCTGCTGTGGGCCGCCGGGACGGTTGCGACCGGATTCGTCGGCGGCCTCGCTTCGCTGGTGTTTGCCCGCATGCTGGTCGGCCTGGGCGAGGCCGGCACGATTCCAACCGGCGCGCGAGTGATGAGCAACTGGGTGCCGAGCAACCGCCGCGGCTTCGCCCAGGGCTTCACGCATTCGTCCGCGCGGCTCGCGGCCGGCGTCACGCCCCCGGTCGTAGTTCTGCTGATGGGCTTCGTCGGCTGGCGCGGTTCCTTCGTCGTTCTCGGCGTCGTCAGTTTTATTTGGGTCGTCGTCTGGGTGACTTACTTTCGCAACGACCCGCGCGATCACAAGGGCATCACGCCCGCCGAACTCGCCGATCTTCCGCCCTTCCATCCGCCTCAGCGCGAGGTGCGCGCGATCCCATTCCGGCGGCTGTTTGTCCGCGTCCTGCCGGTCGCCCTGGTGTTCTTCTGTCACGCCTGGACGCTGTGGCTGTTTTTGACCTGGCTGCCGACCTTCTTTGCCGAAAACTATCACCTCGCGCTCAAGGCATCGGCGCTGTTCACCTCGGGCGTGTTTCTCGCCGGCATGGTCGGGGATACGGCAGGCGGCCTGTTGTCGGATGCGATTCTCAAAAGGACGGGCGACGTCAACAAGGCGCGGCGCGACGCCATCATCGTCGGCTTCTCCGGCTCGCTGATATTCCTGCTTCCGGTGCTGTTCGTGCACGACGCGCTCACGGTCACCTTGGCGCTCGGCGCTTCGCTATTCTTCCTCGAGATGACCGAGGGCCCGATCTGGGCGGTGCCGATCGACGTCGCGCCGAGCTTTGCCGGCATCGCCGGAGGAATCATGAGCACGGCGGCCGGGCTTGCCGCGGTGGCCTCGCCCGCGGCCTTCGGCATCATGGTGGACTGGAGCGGCAGCTACAGCATTCCCTTCGTCGTCTCGATGGGGCTTGCCGTAGTTGGAATCGTGCTGGCGTTCTTCGTGCGCCCCGACCGGCCGATCGCGGCGGGAGACTAGTGCCGCGAACCCGAAGTTCGCATCAGAATTGCCGCAAGTCCGGTTGCGAACTTCGGGTTCAAAGTGGCACTAGAATCATAGAGTTGCTAGTGTCCTTCGATTCCGAAGTTCGCATGAGGACGTGCCGCAAGGGTGTGCGAACTTCGGAATCGGGACACTAGAGCTCACCGCGCGCGGGATAGCGCGGCAAGATCGAGCTTCTCCGACGCCCCGAGCCAGATCACGTGATCGGTGTGGTCCTTGAGCGCATCGCCGGTCTGTGCGTGCGCAAAGACGGTGAGGCCGTCACGGTTGAGGACGAGCCACGGCAGCACGCTCGCGAACTGATCGGTCGCGATGGAGAGTTGGCAACTGCCGCGCGGATGCGGACCGACAGGGCGGTCGTGCATGCGGCCTACCGTAACCCCGAACGCGGCGTGGGCGGCTTCGCACAGGCGCTGCGCCCGCTCGCGCTCGGCGGCGTCGAAATAGACGTGGGCGTGATAGCTGTCGATGGTGCTCATGGCGGCGTCCTCTCGTTCGAAGTGTCCCACCGCGGCGGCGGCAAACACAAGAGGGCGCTGCCGCTGGCCGCGAGGCGTGCCCGTTGGGACGCGGACGTCAGCGGACGACCAGCCACGCGCCGCTCACGAGCAGGGCGGCGCCCAGCAATGTTTGAATTCCGATCTGCCGCACGCCTCCACTCATGCCGAGCGCGTCGAGGGCGATGCCCATCGCGAGCTGCGCCGCGACGATGAGGACGATCGTCGTCGCCGCCCCGAGCTGGCGATAACCAAATACGCCGGCGAACACGAAGAACGTGCCCAGCAGACCCGGCAGGACGAACCACGGCTTTACCTGCGCAAAGATCTCGGCGGCAAAGCCGGGACCCGATCGGATTGTCTCGATCGCGGCAAGCACGACCAGTCCAATCGTGGAATTGATGATCAGCGTTGCGATGAAGCCGACGCCGCGGTCTACCACCGCCGCCATGATGGTGTTCTGGATCGCGAGGGCGGCGCCGGCAGCGAGGGCAAGGAGAATGGCGGCTGAGGCGGACATGGGGTCAGCCGCGCAGCGAGCCGGGCGGATCGAGAAACCGCTGCATGAAAATCAGGTCGAGCCAGCGGCCGAACTTGTGTCCGACCTCGCGGAAAGCGGCCACTTGCTCGAACCCGAGCCGCGCGTGAAACCTGATCGAGGCGTCGTTGGCCGCGTCGATACCGCCGATCATGACGTGTTTGCCGAGCGCGAGCGCAAGCGGGATGAGCGCCTCGACGAGGCCGCGGCCGACGCCCTGGCCGCGCACGTCGTGCCGCACGTGCACGGAGTGTTCGACGGTGTAGCGATAGCCGGGCCATGCGCCGCGCCATTCGCCGAACGAGGCAAAGCCGAGAACTTCGCGTGCGTCGACCGCGACGAGCACCGGAAAGCCTTGGGCGGACCGCGCGGCGAACCAGGTGCGTCGCTCGTCGAGCGTTGAAGGTTCGGAGGTGTAGACTGCCGTCGAAGTGGCGATGACATCGTTGTAGATCGCCAGGATCCCCGGGAGGTCGGCTTCGCTTGCCGCGCGGACGTTCGGCATGGCTTTGCTCCTGCACTGCGTGTATGCTATAGAGTCAATATGTCTACTATAGTGGATGACCTCGACACCCGTCTAGGGGCCCGCCTCAAAATCGAGCGGGAGACGCGCGGCTGGTCGCTCACCAACCTGGCGCAGCGGTCCGGCGTGTCGCGGGCGATGATCAACAAGGTCGAGCGCGGGGAGGCCAGTCCGACCGCCTCCCTGCTCGGGCGGCTATCCGGCGCTTTCGGGCTCACCCTGTCGACGCTGCTCGCCCGCACCGAGACCACCCGCGCGGGACGGCTCGTGCGGGCCGGCGATCAGTTGCGCTGGACCGATCCCGCCACCGGCTACACGCGGCGCCAGATTGCACCGGCGCCGGGCTCGGACCTTCCGCTCGATCTCGTCGAGGTGGCGTTGCCCGCTGGCGCCGCGGTGAGTTTTCCTGCCACCGCCTACGCCTTCGTGCGCCAGCTGATCTGGGTGTTGGACGGCACGCTGACCTTCATCGAGGGTGATACGGTGCACACGCTCGCGGCGGGCGATTGCCTCGAGCTCGGTCCGCCCAGGGACTGCACCTTCCGCAACGACAAAAAGCGCCCATGCCGCTATGCGGTCGTGATCCTGCGGCAAGCGCAATAAACTCGGGCTCTCCCGGCCGGTGCGGAGCGGATGGAATGAAAATCACTGATGTTTGCGCGCACGTGCTCGAGGCGCGCCTTTCCCAGCCGTTCTCATATTCGCGCGCGTGGTATGCGAGCCGCACGGCGTTGATCGTCGAGATCGTGACGGACGAAGGCCTGGTGGGGTGGGGCGAGTGCTACGGCCCGGCGCGGATCAATGCCGGCGTGATCGCGGCCATGCGTCCCTTTCTGATCGGCCAGGATGCGATGCGCAGCGAATGGCTGTGGCAGGAGATCTATGCCCGGTTCCGCGACCACGGGCAGAAGGGATCGATCATCCAGGGCCTCAGCGGCATCGACATCGCGCTGTGGGACCTCAAGGGCAAATATTTGGACGAGCCGGTGCATCGTCTGATGGGCGGACCGGTGCGCACGTCGGTTGCAGCCTATGCGACCGGGCTCTATCGCCGCGAGACCGGACCGCCGGAGGCCTATCTCACCGAAGAGGCGAGGGGCTACCGCGACGAAGGCTTCACGGCCGTGAAGCTCAAGGTCGGATACGGCGTCGAGGAGGACACACGCGTTGCCCGTGCCGTGCGCGACGTGATCGGCCCCGCTGTCGCGCTGATGATCGATGCCAATCACGCGTATGACGCGGTCGAGGCGATCCGGCTGGGGCGGCAGGTGGAAGCCCTCGACATCGGCTGGTTCGAGGAGCCGATTCCGCCCGAGGACATCGAAGGACACCGCGCGGTCAAGGCCGCCCTGCGCATTCCGATTGCGAGCGGCGAGTGCGAGTTCACGCGCTTCGGTTTCCGTGAGCTTCTCACCCAACGCGCGGTCGACATTGTGCAGCCCGACACCTGCTCGGCGGGCGGGCTCTCCGAATGCAAGAAGATCGCCGACATGGCGGCTGCCCATGGCGTGCGTTACGTGCCGCACGTGTGGGGCACCGGCGTCGCGCTCGCGGCGGCGCTGCAGCTCCTCGCGGTGCTGCCTTCGTTGACGCCGCCCTCGCTCAATCCGCTCGAGCCGATGCTGGAGTTCGACCGCACCGAGCACCCGATCCGCGCCGCGCTGCTCGCGACGCCGATCGAGCACGAGAACGGCCGCCTCGCGATCCCTGACGGCCCCGGCCTCGGAATCGAAATCGACCGCGCCGCGCTCGAACGGTTCCGGGTAATGAGCTAGAAAAGACTGAGCTATCTTGATCCTGGGGAGGAGATAACCATGCGTGGCTCGATCAAGGCCGCCGTTGTGTCAGGCGTCGCGACCATTGCCCTCGTGGCGAGCGCCGAAGCGCGCATCACGCGCATCGAGATCGCCAAGACCGAGCCGGCCTTCGGCGGCGAGAGCTTCGGCACGGTCGGCAGCTACGAACGCCTGACCGGCAAGGCTTATGGCGAGCTTGATCCCGCAGCTGCCGCGAACGCCGGCATTCAGGACATTGCGCTTGCGCCGCGCAATTCCCGCGGCCTCGTCGAGTATGTCACCGACATCGACATCCTGCGCCCGGCCGATAGGGCGAAGGGCAACAGCGTCCTCTTCTTCAACATCGTCAATCGCGGCAACAAGGGCGGGCTTTCGCTGTTTAATGCCGACGTTCCCGTCAACCTCGCCGCTAACAACAACGTGGCCGCGGCGGGCGATGGTTTCATGCAGCGCCAGGGCTACACCATGGTCTGGTTCGGCTGGCAGGCGGACGTCCTGCCGGGCGTCGGGCGCATGAGGATCAAGGTGCCGGTCGCGCATAATGTCGACGGTTCACCGATCACAGGCGTCGTGCGCAGTGAGCTGACCACGCAGCGCGATGGACTCTCGGCGACGCCGGTGACGACGCTCAACCTGTCGAGCGGCTGGTTCACGGCGATGAGCACTGCCTCCTATCCGACCGTGAACACGGACAACCGCACGCCGCTCGTCGACGGCTTCTTGCCGCAACTCACCGTACGCGCCCGCGAGTACGAACCGCGCGTCGTGATTCCGAACTCCGAATGGTCTTTCGGCGCGTGTAGCGACGGCCAGGCTGCAACCATCAACGATACCCAGATTTGCTATCCGGCCGGCTTCAAGTCGGGCCATCTTTATGAGCTGACCTACCAGGCGAAGGATCCGCTCGTGCTCGGCATCGGCTTTGCCGCGGCGCGCGATCTGGGCGCGTTTCTCAAATCCGCCGACAAGGACGACGCCGGCAACGCCAATCCGGTGTTGGTGCCCAATGCCAAAGCGATCGTGATGGGCTCCTCGCAGAGCGGACGCTATGTCCGCTCGCTGATCCATCTCGGTTTCAATCGCGACGAGAGCGGCGCGATCGTGTTCGATGGCGCCTTTCCGCATATCGGCGGGGGCGTCATCCCGCTCAACGTGCGCTTCGGCCAGCCCGGCCGCGCGGCCGGCACCGCCGAGGTCGATCGCACCTTTCCGGGCACCGATTTTCCGTTCGCCTACGGCCGCGAGCGCGATCCTTTGACCGAGCGCGCGCAAGGGCTGCTCGATCGATGCTCGCAGAGCAACACCTGTCCCAAGATCGTGCACGCGGCAACCGCGCTCGAAATGTGGGAGCTGCGTCAGTCGCTCGGTTTTACCGACCCGCTCGGCCTGCGCGATCTTCCCGAGCCCGCCAACGTGCGCAGCTATCTGATGGCATCGACGCAACATGCGCCTGCACCGCTTCCCTTGCGGCCGGCGGAAGTCGGGGCCTGCCAGCAGCAGTCGAACCCCAATCCACACACGTGGACCGTGCGGGCGTTGCTGGAGGATCTGACGGCCTGGATCAAGAACGGCACCGAGCCGCCGCCGAGCGCGCGTCCGACCATTGCAGCCGGCACATTGGTGGCGCCGGACCAGGTGCGCTTTCCACCTATTCCGGCCACGAATTATGACGGTATCGCGCGCCCCGCGGTGCGCTTCCTCGCGCTGCATAACCCGCTGCACGTGCAGGACTACGGCGAAGATTATCGCCCGGAAGATGCCTCCGGCATCGTCTCGGTCAATCCACCGCAAGAGTCGTCGGCGCGCTATGGGAATTTGGTCGCGCAGGTGGATGCCGACGGCAACGACCTCGACGGCATCCGCAATGTGTTCGTGCAGGTTCCGATCGCCACCTACACCGGGTGGAACCTGTTCAATCGCAGTTTCTTCGAAGACGGTTTCTGCACGCTCCAGGGCAGCTTCATCCCGTTTGCGCGCACCAAGGCCGAACGGCTCGCGGCCGGAGACAGGCGCCCGTCGATCGAGGAACGCTATCCCAGCAAGGAAGCTTACGTTGCCGCGGTGAAAGCGGCCGCCGACGGCCTCGTGACCATGCGTTATCTGCTTGCCGAGGACGCGATGCGGCTGATTTCCCAGGCGGAGCGCGAGGGAATTAGAAGCGCGCCGTAGCGCAACTCTCAGCTCAGGCGCCGAGGAAATGGGCGGCCAAATCATCATCGCGGGAGCGGGGCTGGGCGGACTGGCGGCGGCCTCATGCCTGCTCAAGGCCGGTTATGACGTCGAGGTCTATGAACAAGCGCCGGCTCTCGGCGAAGTCGGGGCCGGCATCCAGATCAGCGCCAATGCGTTCCACGTCATGCGCCACCTGGGACTCGAGGATGAGCTGCTCAAAGTCGGAGTTCGGCCGGGGGCCTATGTTTTTCGGCTGCATGACACCGGCGAGGAGCTGCAACGGTTTGCTTTGTCCGAGGATCATGAAAAGAAGCACGGCGCTCCCTATGTCCAGATGCATCGTGCGGATTACCACGCCATCCTTGCGGCGTGCGCACAGTCTTTCAAGCCGGACCTAATACGCCTCGATCATCGCCTGGTCGATTTCGTCGAGACACCCGATTTTGTCGAGGCGAGATTCGAAAATGGCGCCACCGCGCGCGGCGATCTGCTCATCGGCGCGGACGGGCTCAAGAGCGCCGTGCGCAAACAAATTTTCGGCGATACCTCCGCGACCTATACCGGCGACGCGGTCTGGCGCCTCATTGTCCCGGTCGAACGGCTGCCGCAGCCTTTTCTCGAGACCGTGATGTCGGTTTTCATGGGCCCCGGCGGTCATGCCATTTGTTACTATCTGCGCGCCGGAGCGTTGCTCAATTTCGTCGGCATTGTCGAGACCGACGACGTGCGGGAGGAATCCTGGACGCTCAAGCTTGCGTGGGAAGGGCTCAAGGCCGATTTCGTTGGATGGCACCCGGCGATCCAGACCATCATCGATCGCGCCGACCGCGATGCTTGCTTCCGCTGGTCGCTCTTCATCCGTGCGCCGATGCGAAATTGGAGCACGCAGCGCGCGACTCTGCTCGGCGATGCCGCGCACCCGACCTTGCCTTATCTCGCGCAGGGCGCGGCGATGGCGGTCGAGGACGGCGCCGTGCTCACCCGTGCGCTCGAGGCGGCGGGCTCGATCCCGGACGCATTGAAACTCTACGAGCGCAACCGGGTCGACCGCACCGCGCGGATCGTCGAACAATCGACTTTCAATCGTCAGCTATTCCATCTGCCGTCGGTCCAGGCGATGCGCGAGGCTTTTGCCAAACGGAACGAGGGGGACGATCGCAACAAGTGGCTCTATTCATACAACCCGCTGACCGTGGAAATGGTTTAGCGGGAATGGAGTTGCGACCGCTGGAGGATCAAACCATGCTCAACCGGCGTGAGTTTACCCGATACGGCGCGGCGCTCGGCTTGTCGCTGCCCGTCGCCGAGATGATTGCGCCGCGCGCGCGGGCTCAAGTCAGCGGCCCGACGTCGAGCGGCGCTGCAAGAACGGTGAAATTTCCCGACGGCAAAGTCGTTCCGGCGCTCGGCCAGGGATCGGCGCGGTTGGGGCAGGGGCGACATCCGCCAGCCGAGGAGGAAGAGGCGCTGCGCACCGGCATCTCGCTCGGGATGACGCTGATCGACACCGCCGAGCTCTACGGCAGCGGCAGCGCCGAGAAACTGATCAGCGGCGTGATCGCCGGTCAGCGCGATCGCGTTTTCGTGGTGTCGAAGGTCTGGCCCAATCACGTCGCGGGCGATGGGATCGCGCGAGCCTGTGCGGCGAGCCTTACCCGGCTGGGGACGGATTATATCGATCTCTATCTGTTGCATTGGCCCAACGGCGTGAGCGACTACGGACACGTTGTGAAGGAGTTCGAAAAACTGCGCGCGGCGGGAAAGATTCGTGCGTGGGGCGTGTCCAATTTCAGCGTCGCTCAGATGGAGCGGCTCTTTCGTGTTGCGAACGGCGACCGCTGCGCCACCAATCAGGTTCCTTACAGTCTCGTCGACCGCGGCATCGAACGCGACCTCTTGCCGTGGTGCGAACGCCACAACGTGCCGGTGATGGCCTATTCGCCGCTGGGCGGGGGCGACAGCAACCTGTTCCGGGATCCGGCGTTGGCAGCAATCGGCGCGGCGCACGGCTGCACCGCGGCCGCGGTGGCGCTGGCGTGGGCGATCCGCAGCGGCAGGGTTATTGCCATCCCTGAATCCGGCTCCGCCGCGCACGTGCGCGAGAATGCCGTGGCGCTCTCGCTCACGCTGGCGCCCGAGAAATTAGCGAAACTCGATGCCGCGCATCCGCCACCTCGTTAGGATGGACCGTTCGTTCAACCAAAACAGCGCACGATCTGGGAGGCTTTGGTGAGCAAATTGAGCGCGGGCACGCGGGACAAGCTCAAGACCGTGAGCACCGCGACGATTTCGACCGCGCTGTTCAAGCGTGGCTTCCGCCGCCAGTTCATCCAGGATGTGCACCCGCTCAATCCGGCGGCGGGCACGATGGTCGGCGAGGCGTTCACCTTGCGCTACATGCCGGCGCGCGAGGACCTCAACCCCATCACCGCATTTGCGGACCGTGCCCACCCGCAGCGGAAGGCGGTGGAGGAATGTCCGCCGGGCGCCGTGTTCGTGATCGACAGCCGCAAGGACGCGCGCGCAGCGTCGGCCGGCTCGATTTTGGTGTCGCGCCTAATGGTGCGCGGCGTCGCCGGCGTCGTGACCGATGGCGGCTTCCGCGACGCCCAGGAGATCGCCAAGCTCGCCATCCCGACCTATCACCAGCGGCCCTCGGCGCCGACCAACCTCACGCTGCATCAGGCGATCGAGATCAACGGGCCGATCGGCTGCGGCGATGCCCCCGTGTTCCCCGGCGACGTGATTGTCGGCGACGGTGACGGCGTGATAATCATTCCCGCCCGCCTCGCCGATGAAATTGCCGCGGAGGCGGTGGAGATGACCGCGTTCGAGGACTTCGTTGCCGAACAGGTGCTCGGCGGCCGCTCCATCCTAGGGCTTTATCCGGCGACCGAAGAGAAGACG
>Ga0306923_10009051_pt1 | contig 10005 bp, 8 predicted proteins | sample sta12Can44000108_FD_203841 | JGI IMG/M metagenome (GOLD analysis project Ga0306923, IMG submission 203841) | Lab enrichment of tropical soil microbial communities from Luquillo Experimental Forest, Puerto Rico - statanox.12C.anox.44.000.108 (v2)... | ecosystem: Environmental > Terrestrial > Soil...
CAGGGCGTCCAGCCCAAGGCGAAGGCGAGTCCCATCAGATAGGCGCCCCATAAGCCGACCGGCTTGGCGACCGCAAGGCGCTTCTCGCGCATCAGCCAGGCGATCGGCGTCAGCCCGAGAAAATGCAGGCCCATCGCGATGATCGCAATTCCGGCGATAACGCCGAGCTCGCTTGAATAGGCGCGCAGCACGGCGCCAATCGCGCTCGCACTGGCGCCGAGCGCGACGAATACGGTGGAGAAACCCAGCACGAACAGGAAGGCGGCGGCGAGCGTTTCCTGCCGCACGCGCGGCTCGGGTTCGGCATCGGCGAACCGCTCCAGCGATGTACCGGTGAGGTAAATGAGGTAGGGAGGCACCAGCGGCAGCACGCAGGGCGAAAGAAAGCTCAGCATGCCGGCCGCTAGCGCAGCAAGGATCGGGACGTTCGGCAATGGCGCACTCCTTAATGCACTTAATTGCACGCGGCGGGCGCCGCACCTGCGCGAACTCATGCCCGCCCGCCCGCCACCGCGCAAGCGCGGCATGGTTTCCCCCCGACAGGTTATTAGCGGGAGGCGCAAAGTGTTCGATTTCGGTTTACACTTTCCGTCCCAAGCAATTGACCAGTCCGGAGAAACCCCTCCCCGCTTAATCCGCCCATGTGAGGATCGGTTGCGCAACCTGATTACCGATGTCCCCGGCCTGAAAGTCGGCAATGCTGAAGACTTCCGCCTGGGTTCCGGGAGCACCGCGCTCGTCTTCGACGAACCGGCCATTGCGTCGGTGGATGTTCGTGGCGGCGGTCCCGGTACCCGCGAAACGGACTTGCTCGATCCCGCGCGAACGGTGTCGGGGATCGACGCCATTGTGCTATCGGGCGGCTCGGCGTTTGGGCTTGATGCCGCATCCGGCGTGCAGGCTTGGCTTCGGGAACGCGGGCGTGGCTTCGCGATCGGCGCGGCGCGCGTTCCGATCGTGTCCGCGGCGGTCCTGTTCGACCTATTGAGCTCAGGCGACAAGAACTGGGGCCGCTTCCCGCCCTATCGCGAGCTTGGCTACGCCGCTGCCGCCAACGCGGCGCATGATTTTGCGCTTGGCAGCGTCGGGGCTGGCACCGGCGCGACCACGGTCAATTACAAGGGTGGCCTTGGCTCGGCTTCGGCACAGAGCGCGGGCGGATTGACTATCGGCGCACTCGCGGCAGTGAACTCCGTCGGCAGCGTCGTTATCGGAGACGGACCGTGGTTTTGGGCTGCGCCATTCGAAATAAACGGCGAGTTCGGCGGTCGCGGCCTCCCCGACCGGCTTTCACCGAAAATACTTGAACCGCTGATGAAGGGCGCCGCGCATGAAAGCACCACGCTCGTTGCGGTCGCGACGGACGCCATCCTGACCAAGGCGGAAGCGAAGCGATTGGCCATCATGGCCCATTCGGGCCTGGCGCGCGCGATCTACCCGGCCCATAGCCCGCTCGACGGCGACATCGTTTTTGCGGGATCGACCGGACGCCGGCCGCTCGCGGATCCCGTGCGCGGCCTCGCGCATCTCGGCGCGCTGGGCGCCAATGTGGTGGCGCGCGCCATCGCGCGGGGTGTGTTCGCGGCGCGTGCCTTGCCTGGGGATGTTTTGCCGAGCTGGAACGACCGGTTCGGGCGTTAACCCGAAGAGGAATAGAGCGAATTACCGCTCACAGCGCGCGGAAACCACAACACCTATCTTTGACTTCCCGGCCCCTGGTTTCCGTTGACTCCTAACCTGATTGCGCTTTCACTCCTCGGAAGGAACAAGAGCGGCAAGCTGAACAAGAACGATCGTGGAGGTTGCGATGCGAGTCGTAGGGGTCGTCATTGCGGCGTTAATGACGCTAGGTCTGGCGGCGTTCGGGGTCGTGGCGGCACAGAAAGCGGCCGGCCCGTCCTCGCTGATCGCACTCGCCGCGCGTGTCGTTTCGGCTTCGCAAAACACTGCCACGGCGGCGCACCCCGCGCCCGCTGCTCAAGCCGCTCAGGTGCGTGTGGCTCAAACGCCGGTCATGCAGCAAATCCCGCAGCCTACGGCGTCTTCCCAAACCAACGCGGCCGCAGCGCCAACCGTTCTCGCTCAAAATACCGCCGCGCCGGCAGGGCCGGCAGCAGCTCCGCCAGCGCCCGCCGCACAGACCAATGCGGCGAATCCGCCGACCGCTCCTAAGGGGACCGCCACGTGCAGTAATCCCGACGGGCTCGGTATCTCGCGGGTCGTCGAAATCGACACGACGGGCGGTCCCGCATTCGGCACCGAGCATTTCAAGCAATACGATTTCCTGCGCGACAAGGAAGTCGTGCTGACCTTCGACGATGGTCCTTGGCCCGAAAATACGCCGATGGTGCTCAAGGCGCTGCAGGACAATTGCATGAAGGCGACCTTCTTCGAAATCGGCGAACATGCGACCTGGCGCCCGGACTTGACCAAGGAACTCGTGGCCGCCGGCATGACGGTGGGCAGCCATACTTGGTCGCACAAGGACTTGGCGAAAAATCCCTATGCCAAGGATATCGAGCAGGCCAAGCAGGAAATCGAGATGGGCGTGAGCGCCGTGCACATGGCGGCCGCCGGCGGACCGATCGCGCCGTTCTTCCGCTTTCCCGATTTGCAGCAACCGCCCGAATTGATGACCTATCTCGGCACGCGCAATATCGCGACCTTTTCGACCGATATCGACACCTTCGATTTCAAGCTGCACAAGCCCGAAGACGTGATCAAATCGGCGATGACGAAGCTCGCCAAAAACGGCAAGGGCATCATTCTGATGCACGACTTCCAGCATGGAACGGCGGAAGCCATGCCCGAATTGCTGCGCCAGCTCAAAGCCGGCGGCTACAAGATCGTGCACATGGTGCCGAAGGAGCCGGTCACGACGCTGGCGAAGTACGATGACATGGTCCGCGCCCAGGACAAATTCTCGGCGACCAACAATACCCGCCCGGAATCGAGCGTCGTCAAGACGATCAGCGAGTAGCGTCGCACACGGCACTCACGTGAAGCGATCCGCGCTATAGGGCGCTGGATCGCAGAACGGTGTCGCGCCGGTCATCATCTCACCCATCAGCCGCCCGGTCACCGGACCGAGCGTCAAGCCCCAGTGCCCGTGGCCATAGGCAAGCCACAGCCCCCGATTATTCGGCGCGCACCCGATGACCGGCCGCGAATCCGCAAAGCAGGGACGTGCTCCGAGCCACGGCGCAGGTTCAACGGGCTCGCCGAGCGCGAAAAGTTCGTGCGCTGCCGGCAGCAGAAGATCGAGTTGCATCGGCGTCGGCGGCGCGTCTCGCGCCGCGAATTCGACGCCCGTGGTAATGCGGATGCCCTGCTCCATCGGCGCGAGGCAGCAGCCGTTTGCGGCATCGAGCACCGGACGGGTCAGCGCGGCGTTTCCTTCGGCGCGAAAATGCCGGTGGTAGCCGCGCTTGACCGCTAATGGTAGCTTGATGCCGAGCGGGCCGAGCAAATCGGGCGCCCACGGACCGAGCGCGACGACGACGTCGCCGGCATCGACCGGTCCTGTAGCCGTGTCGACGCGCCAATGTGGATGGACGCGGTGGAGCGAACGGGCGTCGCCGGAAAAGACCGCGCCGCCGAGCGCGGCAAAGCGCGCGGCATAGGCCCGCGTCAGCGCGAGTGGATTGCTGACGCTGACCGCCCCGGTCCAATGCACGGCGTGGCGGAAGACCGGCATAAGCGAGGGCTCGAGCGCCCGCGCTCCATCGCAATCGAGCGCGACATTGGCAATGCCGAACTCTTTGGCGAGATCGAGTTCGCGCGCCTGCGCGGCGAATGCCCGGTCGCTGCGGTAAAGCTTCAGCCAGCCGGTGCGGCGGAAATAACGTTCGGCGCCGGCTTCTTGGCTCAGCGCCTCGTGCTCGGCCACGGCGCGAGCCATGAACGGGCGCATGATCCGGGCGGTTTCGGCGAGCCGGGCCGGCCGCGATGCCGCATAGAAAGCCGCCAGCCACGGAGCGATCTTCGGTAGGAACGAGAGGTGATAATTGGCGAGTGGCGAGCGCTTGAGCGCAATCCGCAACAGCTGTGTCCGTTGCCGCGGGAAAGCCGGCGGAAAGATCGTGTTGCCCTCGATGATGCCGGCATTGCCGTAAGAGGTGCCCTCCCCCGGCGATCCGCGGTCGACGAGCGCCACGGCGATGCCGCGTTTGGTCAAGTGAACGGCGATCGATGTGCCCACGATCCCCGCTCCCAATATGATGACATCGGTCCGCGCCACGGAACCTCCGCGAATAACAATCGCGGTGAACCTTGCCGCAGGCCGAGCCGAGCCCGCAAGGACGCGAATAAAGGACTGGATAAGCGGTCCTTCGCGCGCGTTGCCCAGCCCGAAACGACGTGTTACGCGAACCCATAAGCCTGGGGATTCCCATGCCGCGTCCGCTCATAATCGCTCCGTCGATTCTCGCCGCCGACTTCGCCAAGCTCGGCGAGGAAGTGCGCGCCGCCGACGCGGCCGGCGCCGACTGGATCCACGTCGACGTCATGGACGGCCATTTCGTTCCCAATATTTCCATCGGGCCCGATATCGTTCGAGCGATCCGCCACTGCACCAAAAAGACGCTTGACGTGCATCTGATGATCGCGCCGTGCGACCCGTATCTGGAAGCCTTCGCCAAAGCGGGCTCCGATATCATCACCGTGCACGTCGAGGCCGGCCCGCATATTCACCGCTCGCTGCAGGCGATCCGCGCGCTCGGCAAGAGGGCCGGCGTGACGATGAATCCTGGCACGCCGGAAACCGCCATCGAACATGTCATCGATTTGGTCGATCTCATCCTCGTGATGTCGGTCAATCCTGGCTTCGGCGGACAGAAGTTCATTCCTGATGCGCTTACGAAGGTGCGCAACGCGCGCGCGCTCGTGGGTGCACGGCGGATCGACATCGAAATAGACGGCGGCATCACGCCGGAAACCGCGGCGGAAGCCGCGCGCGCCGGCGCCAATGCCTTCGTGGCCGGTTCGGCGGTGTTCAAGGACCACACGCCGGAATCCTATCGGGTCAACATCGCCGCCATTCGTAACGCGGCGGCGCTCGTGCGGGGTGAAGCAGCGTGACGATTCCACGCTATACCCGTCCGCATATGGCGGCGATCTGGTCGCCGGAAACGCGGTTTCGCATCTGGTTCGAAATCGAGGCGCACGCCGCCGAGGCCATGGCCGAACTCGGCCTTATCCCGAAGGACGCCGCGAAGACGATCTGGAAAAAAGGCAAAGCGGCTAAATTCGATGCCGCGCGCATCGACGAAATCGAGCGCGAGGTCAAACATGACGTCGTCGCATTCCTCACGCACCTCGCCGAGATCGTCGGACCACAAGCGCGTTTCGTGCATCAGGGAATGACGTCGTCCGACGTCTTGGATACCTGCTTCAACGTGCAACTCGTGCGCGCCGCCGATCTGCTCATCGCCGACGTGGATGCGCTCAATGCCGCTCTCGAACGGCGCGCGAGAGAGTACAAATTCACGCCGACGATCGGCCGCTCGCACGGCATTCACGCCGAGCCGACGACGTTCGGATTGAAACTCGCCGTCGCCTTCGCGGAATTCACGCGTGCGAAAAAGCGCCTGGAACTGGCGCGCAGGGAGGTTGCCACCTGCGCGATCTCGGGCGCAGTCGGCACCTTCGCGCACGTCGATCCGCACGTCGAGGCCTATGTGGCTGAAAAAATGGGGCTCGCGGTCGAACCGATTTCCACTCAGATCATCCCGCGCGATCGGCATGCGATGTATTTCGCGACGCTTGGGGTCGTCGCCGCCTCGGCCGAGCGCCTGGCGACGGAGATTCGGCACCTGCAGCGCACCGAGGTCCTGGAAGCCGAAGAGTTTTTTTCCGAAGGCCAAAAGGGCTCCTCGGCCATGCCGCACAAGCGCAATCCAGTGCTGTCGGAAAATGTCGTCGGCCTGGCGCGGATGGTGCGCGCTTACGTCGTCCCGGCGCTCGAAGACGTTACGCTCTGGCACGAGCGCGACATTTCCCACTCGTCGGTGGAGCGCATGATCGGGCCGGACGCCACGGTGACGCTCGACTTCGCGCTCGCGCGGCTAACAGGAATCGTCGATAAGCTCATCGTCTATCCCGAAAGCATGCAAAAGAACCTCGACCGCCTGGGCAGGCTGGTGCACTCGCAGCGCGTGCTCTTGGCGCTGACGCAAAAGGGCGTTGCGCGCGAGGATGCCTATCGTCTGGTTCAGCGCAATGCCATGAAGGCGTGGGCCGGCCAAGGCGACCTTCTCACGCTGCTCAAGGCCGACAAGGATGTGCGCAAGCATTTGAGCGAAGCCGAGCTCGAGGACAAATTCAATCTCGACTTTCACTTCGCCCACGTCGACACGATTTTCCGCCGCGTTTTCGGCCGCGCCTGAACGTCGGAAACGGCTGCGGTCCGGGCGCAACCGCCCATCGCACGATTGCAGAGCTTCGGCTATCGTGTCATCTGTGGCGCGATGGGGATAGGTCCCACCATTCTCGTGTTTGATTCCGGCCTCGGCGGCCTGACGGTCTATCGCGAGGTGGCCGCGGTGCGCCCGGACGCGAATTTCATCTATGCGGCCGACGACGCGGCCTTTCCTTACGGCGCCCTTGCCGAGACGGTCCTCGTCGAGCGCCTTGTTCGCCTCATGGGCGAAATGATCGGCGCCTACCGGCCGGACCTCGTCGTCATTGCCTGCAACACCGCCTCGACGATTGCATTGGTGGAACTGCGCAAGCAATTTTCGCTGCCGTTCGTCGGGACAGTGCCGGCGATAAAACCCGCTTGCGCCGCGTCGGCGACCAAACGCGTGTCCGTGCTCGGTACCGAGGCGACGGTCAAACGCGAATATACGCGCGCGCTCATTCGCGATCACGCGCAAGATTGCGCGGTCGATCTCGTCGGCTCGAAACAACTCGCCGCTTACGCGGAGGCGGAGCTGCACGGGCGGCCGGCAAGCGAGATGGAATTGCGTCGCGAAATCGAGCCGTGCTTTCGGGATGAGGGCAAGCGAACCGACACGGTCGTGCTTGCCTGCACGCACTATCCGTTGCTGACCGCGCGCTTGCGGCACATCGCCCCCTGGCCGGTGAATTTCATCGACCCTGCGCCGGCGATTGCCCGCCGGATCATCCAGCTTCTCGGTGAGGCACCGGCCGTAGGCGAAGCAGGGGTTGCGCGGGCCATTTTCACGTCGGGCAAAGCACCGGCGGCGATCCTGGCGCGCTTTGGTCTGACGCCAGGGGAACCGGTGCGTTTGATTAACCCGGCGGCATCTGCCTAGTCCTTTTTCACCGGCAGCGACCAAATTGAGCGGACATTGCCTTGTTCAGGGTCTGCGGCAACGATAGCCTTTATCCGCCGGCATCGGATCCGATTGGGGGACAAGACTATGAGCAACACCGCCGTCGTCGCAGAGGAAAAGGCCTGGTATCACAGTCGCTGGTACCAGCTTGCGCTTGGCGTAATCGCCATGATGGCGATCTCGAGCCCGCAATATACCTGGACGCTGTTCACCGGACCGCTCAATCAGAAACTCGGCACGACGCTTGCGGAATTGCAGTGGGCGTTTTCGCTGTTGATCATCCTGCAAACCTGGTTTTCGCCGTTTCAGGCCTATCTGGTCGACCGTTTCGGACCGCGCCTTCTCATTTCGGTCGGCGCCTTGTTGGCGGGCGGGAGCTGGGTGCTCGCCGCTTCGGCCGGTAATCTCTGGGCACTTTATCTGACCTACGGAGTCATCGGCGGCTTTGGCACCGGCATCATTTATGTCGGCATCATAGGCCTCATGGTGCGCTGGTTTCCCGACCGCCGCGGACTCGCGGCAGGCCTCGCCGCCGCGGGATATGGATTCGGCGCGATCTTCACCAGTTTCCCGATCGACAGCATGATCAAGAGTTCCGGGTACGCCCACACGCTCCTGGTTTGGGGCATCATTCAGGGCGCGATCGGCATTCTCGCGGCGCAAGGCCTGCGGCTGCCGCCCGAGAATTATCAAGTGCAGAGCGCCGCGGCGGCCGCCGGCGGCCCGCAGCAAAGCCGGCACAGCTATTCGCCACGAGAGATGCTGAAAAATCCGATCTTCTGGCTGCTGTTCGTCATGATGAGCATGATGTCGACCAGCGGATTGATGGTCGTTTCCAACGTCGGGCCGTTCGCCAACGAATATAAAGTGGCGGAGGCGCTCGTGCTCGGCATGGCAGCGCTGCCGCTGTCGCTGACGATTTCCCGCCTCACCAATGGTCTCACGCGCCCATTCTTCGGCTGGGTCTCCGACCAAATCGGCCGCGAGGCGACGATGGCGCTCGCCTTTTCTCTCGAATGCGTCGCGATCCTCATTCTGTTCGCATTCATCGATCGGCCCGCCCTCTTCGTCGTTCTGACCGGTCTCGTGTTCTTCGGCTGGGGCGAGATATTCTCGCTGTTTCCCTCGACGCTGACGGACACTTTCGGTCCGAAATATGCGGCGACCAACTACGGCTTCCTCTATATCGCGCAGGGCGTCGGTTCGATCCTTGGCGGACCGGCGGCGGCTTTCCTTAAGCAGACAACCGGAAGCTGGACCGCCGTATTCATGTCGGTGGCGGTGCTCGACGCGGTCACGGCATTCCTTGCGCTGGCGGTTTTGCTGCCAATGCGGCGCAGGTTCTTTGCGAGCGAATAGGCCGCAGGGGCCTGCCCTCGCCGGTTTGACACGACGCCGCTTTCACCCTAGAAACCGGCCACTTCGCGGGCCCGATGGGCCCGCGCGGTGTTTCGCGACCCGCGGTTTGGGCCGGCGCTTCGGCGCCAAACCTGTCGGTTCCGGGCAATAAGAGCGCCGGGACAGAGGAGGGCGCGATCCTCAGCGATACGGCACGATCCCCGAAAATCCTTCCTTCGGAGAACGCCATGCCGAGAATCGAACCCGACAGCGAGGACGCGATGACCAAGCGCCACCAGGCAAAGTACAAGATCGACCGGCGGATGGGTCAAAACATCTGGGGCCGGCCGAAATCCCCAATCAACAAACGTGAATACGGCCCCGGGCAACACGGCCAGCGCCGCAAAGGCAAGCTTTCCGACTATGGCGTGCAATTGCGCGCCAAGCAGAAGCTCAAGGGCTACTACGCCAATATGTCGGAGCGCCACTTCCGTGGCATTTACGAAGAGGCCCGGAGATTAAAGGGCGACACCGGCGCGCACATGATCGGCCTTTTGGAACGCCGGCTCGATACCATGATCTATCGCGCCAAATTCGTGCCCACCGTTTTTGCAGCACGGCAATTCATCAGCCACGGCCATATCAAAGTGAACGGCAGGCGGGTCACGGTCGCGAGCTTCCGGGTGAAAGTCGGCGACCTGATCGAGGTCAAGGATAAATCGAAGCAGCTGGCTTTGGTGCTGGAGGCAAGCTCACTCGCCGAGCGTGACGTGCCCGACTATATCGACGCTGATCACTCAAAGATGACCGCGAAGCTCAATCGCGTGCCGACGCCGAGCGATGTGCCCTATCCAGTGATGATGGAGCCCCATCTCGTCGTCGAATATTATTCGCGATAGAAAAAACCCTCCGCGACGGATTCGGCTTTTCTTCAAGGCTGCTTGGCCTGGCGAATCACTTTGCACTTTTCTCCAGTCCAGCCGGCCTGTTGTACCGCCAAAGGGAGGCGAATTGTCCGCATTCCATGCGCTTTTCGACACTCGGCTTGAAAACCTGCCTATTTTAGATACGCTGCTGCCGCAATTTGTCGCAGATTTCTCGTTCGTGGCGTGCGTAACCGCTGGGGCTTGCTAATGAATCGCAAGGGAGAACGCACATGGACTTGTTGCAGAGAATCAAAGAGTGGATTGGGTCATTAACGGAAATTGGGTTGATGTTGCTTGCGCTGGCGATCGTCGCCGCGCTTCTAGTTGGCGCTAATTTGCCCTTCTTCGGCAACGTAACCGGTAACATCATGGGTCTCGTTAAATCGCTGGGCGACGGTGGACTCGTCGGACTGATCACGCTCGGCATCATCCTGTGGCTGTTC
>Ga0306923_10009052_pt1 | contig 10005 bp, 13 predicted proteins | sample sta12Can44000108_FD_203841 | JGI IMG/M metagenome (GOLD analysis project Ga0306923, IMG submission 203841) | Lab enrichment of tropical soil microbial communities from Luquillo Experimental Forest, Puerto Rico - statanox.12C.anox.44.000.108 (v2)... | ecosystem: Environmental > Terrestrial >...
CCTGTTCCCGAGCCCGGCGCGCTGGCCATGGGCAGTCTGGGTTCAATGGCACTGTTGATTTTCCGCCGGCGGAAATAGCCATTCATGGTCGGCGCGTTCTTCCACCCTCCCAGTACCTGCGACGGAGGATGGGTTGCGGTTAAATCGGTGCGCTGGTTGCGCCTCTTTGTTGGCAATTTCTTCGTTTCCGCCTGTATAAGAAACAAGCATTCCGGGATCGCTTCCCTGATTTCAGGGCACTGACAAAGCGGTGCCCTCCAGTTGAGGTACTGGCGTTTGCCGTAATTTTAAATTGCGCGAAGATCGCGACGCCGGCGAAGTTCCTTGAATAAATTTCCCCCCTTGAAGCCGCGCAATACCCTCCGCGTCGCTGCGATGATATACGCCATCCAAACGGGCACGCGGGATGCTGACATCACCGCATGCGCACAATCCTGATTTTACTCCTCGGCGTGGGTGTTTTCGCGTCGAGGACATTTGCAGACGAAAGACTGCCGGTGCTCAAGGTGGGCCAGCAGACCTACAGCCATGTCACCGTGACCAAGGTCACCGCCACGGATGTTTATTTCATTTCCGACCAGGGCATGGCCAACGCAAAATTGAAAAATCTTGAGCCGGCCATGCAGAAGCATTTTCATTATAACCCGGCTGCAGCAGCAGCGGCGGAACGAAAACTAAAGCTGGGCAGTTCCCCCTACCACTTTCGGGTCGGCGGCACGAGCAAACCTGCCAGCAAAGCCGATGTCAAAGTGGAACTGGCCGACGCCATCACCAAAGTCGAGGTGATCATCAACCAGCCCGTGACCAGTTTGCGGCGTACGCCCGACATGGCCGTGGCCACGTACAGACCGGGCTGGTTCCATCCGGGCGCCATAACACCGGACTTCAATACGGTGGACGTCCGGGCCACCCAGGAACTGAATTATGCGAAGAATGAATATGTGACGTCGGATTTGAATCCCGATGTTGTTTACCTGGGTTCCGAACTCGAATTCAATTCCATGACCAAATATTTTTACACGGACCGGTCAGTGCCCAAGAAGAAATTGACCGAGGTGGAAATGCTGGAGATTAATCGGCTCTATCGCATCATCGGCCAGGACCGGGACCGGCTGGGCAAATAGTTTGGGGGGTCACGCATCGCGGGGTCCGTCGAGACGGGCAAGCCCTGAATGATGTCTGCCTTTTGATTCACATTGCCCGCGGCCTTCGTGACCTGGCCAGGGGTGACTTCGCCCGACGAAGGCAAAGGCGGAATTTTGATTTAGAATTGCTGGATCCCGGTAATGAAACGTTGTCCCTATTGTGGCGCAGAATATCCCGACGACGCCGAGGTGTGTACCATTGACCGGCAACCGTTGCCGCGATCCGGCAACGAAGGAGCGGGAACCGGCGCGGAGAAACCAGTTCGCTCTACGTGGCCGGAGTATCAATGGTCTGCACGCGACGGGTGGAAATGTCTGGGAATGTTTCTCCTGTTGGAACTGTTTTTAATCCCGGTAACCATGGTAATGGAATTATGTCTTTCCGGCTTTGCCGTCTGGCTGAAGACAGCTTCTGGATTTTTTTGCGCTTCGGCGGTGATTTACGGCGCCTCTGTTTTGATCATCATCCATCTCTCAAAAACAGAATTGCATTCCTCCTTTTGGAAGGCGTTCGGTCTTGGACTCAAGCCGAGTCGTCATGTCTGGATCGGTTTGGCGGGCGTTGTCACTGTAAGATTTGGTTGTCATTTATTATACCTGTATGGATGGGAAACGGGCGCAGACGATGAATTCCATTCAGAATTTAAATCTGCGACGGTCGCCGGCAAATTCCTTTTTGCCACCGGCGCAATCCTGCTTGCTCCTTGCTTTGAGGAACTGATCTTCCGGGGATTTATCTACAAGGCATTTCGCCAATCGTATTCAATCGCAGGCAGCATTGCCTTGCTGGTGGCATGCACCGCCATCACCCATTCGCCGGATTTTTTCTCCTCGTGGCTTACGGGAAGCGTCTTGAGTGTTTGGACAATCATTCAATGCTATGTTCGGGAGCGGTCGGAGAGTCTTTGGGACTGTATCATCTGCCACGCGGCGTTCAACGGCTGGCTTCTGATTTATTATGCCTTTCTTTGAGAAGGAGTTGATGAAACAGCAAAAGGGAATCAACTCGATTCGGTTCGTCCTGTCTCCACGTCCCGGCGTCTCTGCGGTGACAATATGTAACCGGGGCAGAAATCCGAATCAGTTCGGGGAAATCACATGGAACGCGTTTGAGACCACCTCCACGTCCAAACCGGCATAGATGCTGTCGGCGGAAACCTCCTCGGCGGGGTGCTGCTTTAAATACTCCAGTTGGGCCCGTAATTCCGAAGGATTGTTGAATTTTCGTTCCACCACCACCCGGGCGGCCACGTCGCGTCGTAACCGATTTTCCAGGAGCGCATAATTCTTATTGGCCAAATCCAGATTGCTCCCGGTCATCGCGATTTGACCTGTGAGGCCGGCCAGCTGGTTGGTCAAATCCGCGACACGCTGGTTTAACGTTTGATTTTCCGATTGCACCTCAGCGAGCTGTCGGAGCAGGTTGGTGACCTGTTGCGCAGCCAGAGCAACGGTGGATTGGGCCTCCATCAGCTGGTTGGAAAATGTCAGGGCCGCCGACCGGCTTTCATCCAGGCTGTTGGACAACGTGATGGTGGTTCCGGTAAAAAAAGCGATCTGTGTCTGCGCGGCATCCAACCGGTTCGAAAAATCGGTGATCGCAGCGACATCACTGGCGTGCTGCGCGTTATCGCTTTGTTTTACGAAAATCAGCGAAACCAGCAACCCCGCAAAGCCCAGCGCGAAGGTGATGGACAGATATTTCATCAGGACAGGGCAACGAATGATTTGAATACGCGCATCGCAGGAAACTTCGCAAAGGTGAAATGGATTGGACAGAGTGGATTTGTTACGATTGGGTTACACCCACCCTGTCAGACCGGTCATCCGTGGTTTCGCTTGCTGATTTAGTCAGAATGACAGAATTCTTCACTTTATTCTGTTGATTCTGTCCATCTGCGCTGTTCTGTAGCCGAAGGTGGTTTAGGAATTGCGCGCCTCCAGCGAATCAGGAGAGTCTGTGGGGGGCAATGGACGACGAGACGTTCCTCCAACAATTCGAATCGACCGTTTGGCCGAAAGCGGAGTGGCATCATCGTCAGCACATCAAAGTGGCCTATTTGTATTTACGCCGCTACCCGCTGGAGACTGCCTCGGTCAAAATCAGCCAAAACATCAGGGCCTACAACAAGGCCCATGGCGTGGAGGAATCGCTGACGAGCGGTTTTCACGAAACAATGACGCAGGCCTGGTTGCGGCTGGTATATTTCACCCTTTGCGAATACGGACCGGCGGAGAACGCTGACGCGTTCTTTGAACAAAATCCCCAATTGTCAGAAAAAAAGGTGCTGCGCCTTTTCTATACCCGGGAACGGTTTCTGTCACCCGAAGCCAAGGCGACCTTCATCGAGCCGGACCTGGCGCCGCTGCCACAATCCCGAAAGCGCATGGGAAACCTGGTGTGAACTTTCGGACAGCGTGGCGAAATTTTTCCCAATTGTTCTCCCCGTTGCTGGAGTCTGTTCGGTCTTCTTGTTTTTGCGTCTCTGCGAGACGATGACGTCACGCAGAGACGGTGTAGGCCAAGGTTTAATTAATGACCGTGGTCGTGGCCCTGGTCATCCTTGTCGGAATGTCCCTGCCCGTGCCACGGATGTACGTGCCCACGTGCATCCAGCCGGTAATTCACGTTCGCCGTGGCATGAGCGCGCCAGTCGGCATGGACCTTCTCCCATCCTTGAAAACGCGCCAGCCGGACTGACCCAGATAAAAATAATCCATGCCGACGATACCGACGAATTCGAAACCGTCCCAGACATAAGCGTCGGGAACCGCCACCGTGATGACCGGTGCAGGCACTTGCACCGTCACTACCGGCGCAGGAGGCTGCACGATCACGACCGGCCCCGACATCGATGTCAGAGTCGCCAGGCCGGTGATGCCCGTTACCAGGGCAATTATTTTCTTTATTCGTTTTGTATTTTTCATGCCTCTCTTTCGAGCTTGGCACATGCCGCGGCCGGATTTCCCCGATTTATGCCAAAAAACGCAAAATATCCTGATTTCTTCGGCGAATGGCGTCGGTGACGTGGCAACAATCCTTGCAGCGCTGGTCAGATAACGAGCAATGCAGCGTGCAGATGTGCGTCACGGGTCATTATCAACAAACCTGATGCCCGGGATACTGTGTTGGCCGTGGTTAGCAAGGGGCAATTACCCCATTGGGCCACGGCTTGACAACCGGGCAATCGGGGTGCATAGACAATTATGAGAACAAGGAGTCTCATCCTCGGTTTAGCGGCCATGGTGTCCACCGCTTCGGCCGCCGAAATATTTCCCGCACCCAACACGGGCAGCAACGCTAACGCCCGCGCCACTGTGACGGGCATGACAAGCACCGCCACGGCTTTGGTGTCGAACAAGGGTTTGACCAATGTAAACTTAAAGGACCCGGTGGCGGCATCGCAAAAAAATTCCCCGACCGCTCCGGTGTCGGCGACGGCAAACCAGAGTCAAAAGGCGGGAAGTTTACCCGACCACTTTCGCGTCAGCGGTACTAATCAACCCTCAAATGTGGAAGAAATAAAATCGGAACTCGCCGATGCCATCGCCCGGGTCAAGGAGATTGTCAACCAGCCCGTGGAGGGCCTGGCCCGCAAGCCTGGCATGAGCGTGGCGACCGCCAGCCCCGGCTGGTTTCTCCCCGGCGCCGTAAAACCGGACTTCAAGAGGGTGGACATCCGCAATAGCCAGCAATTTCCTTACGAGCAATACGAATATGTCACGTCGGACCCGAACCCAAATATCGTTTACAGCGGCCCGGAACTCGAATTCAATCCCATGACCAAATACTTCTACACGGACCGGACGACACCAAAAAAGAAGCTGAATGAATCAGAGATGCTGGAAATCAACCGGCTGTATCACCTCATCGGCCAGGACGAAGACTGGCTGGCTGGAAAGCAAAACAACACCACAGACCAGTGATGGGAGCCGACGGCAACGGACTTTATTCTGAGTTATTCGTTGAGGCCCCAGCGGGGGACGCCGTGATGCAGGACGTAAGCGTCCATTTCCTCAAACGGGTGTCGCACCCGCGACCGGGTCGTGGCCACCAAATGCTGTCCCTGACCTGGCATCGCGGCCAGCTGCGGCGTGGACGCCGGTGCGGCGAACGCGACACGGGCTGACATCACAAAAGTAAGCAGCAACACACGGGCCGGTGCCTTGAGTAATTTGGGGTGCGACATCAGGTGATTGGAAACCTGGCATCGGAAAAATGTTCAATTAAGAAGGATGACCCTGCTCGTTCCATCTGACAAAGCACAGCCTCTGACAGAAGATGGGGAATTGCACTGTCGGATTTAACGGATGGACAACGCTTCGTTAATCTGTTTGATGGCAGCGTTTGCGTGCTGGAGCGCTTTGCCCGAGAGACCCGCCTTGGCTTGTTGAAGCAGGTTTTCCGCGGCGCGAAGCTGGGCGTCGGAGGTGCCCTGCGGTTCGTGGTTTTTGGCCGTCCGGGTGACTTTTGCCCCAACCTCGCCGAGGGCCAATTCGATCTGTTTCATCGCCTTGACCCGATGACCCTTATAATCGTGTTTCGCCTGGGCCAGCGTCGCATAAGCGTCGTTCAGCAATCCGGTGGCGTTGCCGGATTGGGCCTGGGCGTGAGAAACCAGGCCAAAGGCCAAAAGGATGCTGGTGAACAGAATTGAGTATCGGAAAGACAAATAATAATTGGTCACGGCCGAAAAAATGACAGGCACCAGCGGCTTGTCAAGCGTCGCGATTTGATTTTGACCAGTTAACGACGTAATGTTGCCCGCGGAAACTGCGTCGCTTTCGCCGCCGCCGCGCCCGCCCAGAGGTGGAAATTACGCCGATGGTACCGCTGAGCCCAACGGTGGGAGTCCCGGTCGTCAGGGCAGGGCCCTTCGCTGGTTCCGGATGTCCTTGAAATTTTTCGCGGTCGTGCTGCTTTTAATCGCCGTTGCCCAACTGGTAGTCGTTTTGTTCCAAACCGTACGACTCTGGTTTTTCCCCTGAACGACCCGCCCCACCCCAAACCGACGGGAGGAACACGCTTCTCCGTTATTGGAAGTGCATTTTTCTCAATGAATTCCGCAGAAATTACCGACCGGAATCCGTCGCCGAGACAGCCTGACTCCGGTATATTACCAAGTCGATAGCACGATTGACCGGCTTTGAACCAGGACGGCAAACGTGCAAAACCGGTTCAATTAATGAAGGCAATTTGTATCCGCTTTCCCGCTTGCGGTCTGGTCACTCTGGTGGCGGGTGCTTTGGCACTGACGCCATCATTTCCCCTGGCTGGCGCTCAATATTACACCAACTGGGCCGCTGCCCACTTCAGCGATATTCCGGCACAAAGTGGTCCGCTAAGTGACCCCGACCATGACGGTGAAGCGAATGTGGTCGAGTTCGCCTTTGGTACGGATCCGCGAGCGACCGGTGGCATTGCCGGCGCGGTCCAGCCGGCATCCGGTGGCATAGGCGGATCCAATGCCGAGTTCGCGGTGCAAATTCTCGAACGGGAAGGACACCAGCCCGGTACCCAGATCGATTTGTACCTGTCGGCCGACCTGGAAAACTGGTTTCGCCCGTGGTGGGTGCGGGCTGTCACCAATTCCCTGCCGTCCGACCCGGCCGGTTCCATCCGGGAACAGTTCATCACCCAAATGCCCGGAACCAACATGTGGTTTGTCCGCGCGGCGGTGCGACTGATCGAAGGCGGGGCCGAGACGGCGAAGTATTACGTGGCCCCCAACGGGAGCGACAGCAATCCCGGCACCAATATCGCCCAGCCGTTCGCCACACTGGGCAAGGCCGCCAAACTGGTGATGCCCGGGGACCTTGTTTACTTGCGCGGAGGAACTTATCCCGTGTCTTCCAGGATTTCGCTGACGAATATCGGCAACACCGTTCAACCCATTCGTATCCGGGCGTATCCTGGTGAAACGCCGGTACTGGATTGTTCGGGCGAAGGCACCGGCTCCGACGCCATTTCCATCAGCGGCAATTACTATCAACTTCACGGTCTGGTCATCACCAATGCCGGCCACAATTCCATCGTGATTTCCGGCAGCAACAATCTGGTCGAATTGTGCGTCAGTCTGGGCGCCCGCAATACGGGATTTCATATCACCGGCGGCAATGGCGGGACGGCCACGCCCAGCAGCAATATGTTTCTGAACTGCGATTCCGTCCGCAGCTACGACGCGCCCGTGGGGGGCAACGCCGACGGTTTTACCGCCAAATGGAGTCTCGGCCCCGGCAATGTGTTCAGCGGCTGTCGCGGGTGGGAAAATTCCGATGACAACTGGGATTTATGGATGGGCACACAACCGGTGCTCATCACCAATTGTTGGGCTTTTCGAGCGGCCACGAATGTGTGGGACCCTAGCAACACGAATTTCAACGGCAACGGCAATGGTTTCAAGCTCGGCGGCAATGGCACCGCCACACCGCATCACCTGGTCAATTGCCTGTCGTTTGGCAATCGAACCTGGGGAGTGGATCAAAATAATAACGCCGCCGGCCAGACCGTGGATCAAAACACGGTTTGGAACAATGGCAATGGCGCCATCAACCTGAACCATCTGGGCTCACAATACGGGACCCTCCAAAGCAGCCACGTGGTGCGCAACAACGTCGCCATCGGTGCCTTTGATATCGGCGGCACGGCTGCCTATCCCGCCACCCAGTTGTCCAATACCTGGCAGGTGTTGCCGGACGTGAACACCAATGACTTCCTGAGCACTGATTATACCTGGGCCACGGGTCCGCGCCGCGACGATGGCGGTTTGCCCGAAACGCCGTTTCTACGCCCGGTACCCGCCGGCCGGCTGGTGGACCAGGGGGCCAATCTGGGCAATCCGTTCAACGGATTGGCGCCTGACCTCGGCGCGTTTGAAACGCCGCACTGGTAGGAAAGACGGATACTAACGGAGTTTGCCGGCGGAGTTCTCAAGGGCCACATCGGAAAACACCGCCGTGTCGGATTTGTCGGGAAGATGCGAACAGAAACCGATGCCGACGTAGAAGGGTTTGTCCAGGTGCAGGTGGATGGGCGGGCCGAACTGATGCATCGGTTCACCAGCCAGGCTGACGAAGAGCGTAAAGGCGTCACCGTGTTTTTCAATGCCAAGGCGCTTGGCCCTGGCGATGACCAGATCATCGGGCGTTTTCCCGCCGGGCAGGCCACCGCGGCTGCCGATGCGATATTCCATGTCCTTGATGCGGACATTTTTCTCCGGACGCTGGGCCAGCTGAATCATACCTTCGCCGTGCAGGGCGACAAAAGCCTCCTTCGAATCATCGTCGAGATCCTGACGAATCATGAGGACCGCCTTGCGGTCGCCGTAACCGTTCGGGTCCGGGAACGTGATGTCCGCCGCGAGCGAAACGTCACCGGACATCTTTTTCCAGAGATACCGGAACTCATCACGCATGTACCAGATATTGTAGCCGGCGGAGTTGAGAGTGTACCGCTTCGTACCGGGGTCGTAACCCGCACTGCCCGGCACCACCGCGCTGCCAATGTCCGACTGGCCGTCAAAGATGCCGATGGGGGTGTCGAAGTTTTTGCTGGGCCGGTGAAAATCCGCCGGGGGCGCGACCTGGACATGGGTGGCGGAACCCGGCTGCGCCCAGGCCGGCACGTTGGTGGACTGGGCCAACAGCAGGCATGGAACAGTGCAGAGGATAAGGGTCAGCAGATTGTGCATTTGCCCGATGCTACATCGCGACAAACATTCCTGCCAGGAAAACTGTTTTATCGGGGCGGGCCACCGAATTACGCCCACATGGGCCGGCGATTTGCCCCGATGAAAACCAATGAAGCCACGTTCGTGACGCTGAGGAAGACAGGCGACCCGATTGACGTGACGAATGTGCGTTAAGATTGAATCGATAGGAAGCGCTTTACCACACCAACGGAATCAGCCGGTAACGTACGCGCTGGCAATATTCGGCATAACCGGGCAGTGCGCGTCGAAGGAATTTTTCCTCGTTGAGCAGGCGGAGAATCATGACAGGGATGCCCGGTACAGCGACCAACAAGGCGAAATAGGAACCGAGCGCCGGCGGTAGCGCGAACCACACCACGATACCGCCCAGATACATGGGGTGGCGAATGAAACGATAAGGACCGGCGTCAATAACCGTCTGCGCTGACTCCACCTGAACGATGCTCGCGGCAAAACGGTTGGCCTGCAGAACCAGGAAAAACAGGACGTTCATGGCCACCATGACAAACAGGGCCAGCAGCGTCAGCCACCACGGAACCGGTCGCCAAAATGCGCCCGACCAGCCGAACCGGTAATCCAAGCCCGGCAGGATGAGAACGAGCAAGTAGAGCAGCTTCATCAGTAACATGATGACCTTCTGGGCACGAACCTGCTCCTTTCTCAGCAGCCGGCGTTCAAGCAATTGCGGGTCGTGCCGGTAGTAATAAACCGTCATGCCGAGTGGAGGAATAAATGAAACTGTCAGGAAGGCCCAGCCCTGCCAGTAGTTGACCGTGCCGGCGGACAAAAAGATCACTGCCGGTAGAAGCACCAGTCCAAAAATCGTGCGACGAACCAATCTCGCCCTGAGACTCATTTCGCCCGGCATGGTGGCCTGGTTGTTCAATCGTGTCGAAGCCTGCCACGTTTGATCATGTCTGACCAGACGCTTCCAATGTTACGTCGGTTTGCGCGAAAGCGGAGGTCCACGGAATTATTCCTGAGTCATTGGGCCGATTAACGACATCGTGCAAAGCAAGTTCACGCTTCGCCTCAAATTCCACCCCTGGTCGGCTCCATTTGGCCCCGAAAACACGCCCAAACATCCCTTATTTTCCAGGTTTTAGCCGGTTTATGCTAAATGATTTGCAGAGTTTGGTCGTACAATT
>Ga0306923_10009055_pt1 | contig 10003 bp, 9 predicted proteins | sample sta12Can44000108_FD_203841 | JGI IMG/M metagenome (GOLD analysis project Ga0306923, IMG submission 203841) | Lab enrichment of tropical soil microbial communities from Luquillo Experimental Forest, Puerto Rico - statanox.12C.anox.44.000.108 (v2)... | ecosystem: Environmental > Terrestrial > Soil...
TTCCAAGCGTCACAGCAGGTGTCGACGATCTCGTCAGTGGTCTGAAAAACGCAGTGCAAGAGACGATTATCTCGGAGATGCAGCCATAACCGCTCGATCGGGTTGAGTTCAGGCGAGTAGGGCGGCAGGAAGACGAGGCTGAGGTTTTTGGGCACGACAAGATCGCCGCTCGTATGCCAGCCCGCCTTGTCCATCAGCACAATGCCATGTGCCCCGCGCGCGACGGCTTGGCCGAGTTCAGCAAGGAAGAGGTTCATCGCGGCGGTATCGAGCCGCGTCATCACCAAGGCCACCCCGGTGTCGCGAGCCGGGCATACGGCTCCGATGATCCACGCCGACCGGTGGCCGACATCACGCAACCCGCGCGGGGTATGGCCGCGCTGCCACCAGACATAGCCGGTCCGTCCCTTCTGTCCGACCCGCGCCTCGGCCGAGCCGGGCCTCCGCCTGCGTCTGTTTGCGCGCGATCAGCGCCAGTAGCCCGGCGACGTCGCCACCGACAAACCGATGCAGGCTGACCTTGTCGGCAACCGGCGAATGCAGGGCCACCAGCCAGCTCGACTTGCTCAGTTCCAAAGCGACAAACATCGTAGCACGCTCGGCGGCGACGGCCGGAAGGGTGCTAGACGAGATCTCCATTGGCGGTCTCCTGGGTAGGATGTTGGACGCCAAACCCTACTGGAGCTCGACCGTCCGTCGCCCATAGGATCTTTTTGAAGGCTTGCTGGGCCTTCTCGCTGCTCTGCGGATGGCTCGGCCGGGTCTTCCGGTGCGACAGGTCGAGCGACCACAGCAGTCTGAGCATCCCGGTCTCGCTGTAGCTGACGCCCCAGCGCTCCTCCACCCACCGGCACAGATCGACGATCCGCCACCGCGCGACTTTGTCCACCACCGGATCGGGGCCGGCCAGCACGACCGCTTTCAATGCCGCCATCTGCCCTTCGGTTAGCTTCGGCCGGCGTCCCGGGGCGGGCCGATTGCTCAGCCCGGCGATTCCTTCCGTGTTATAGCGGTGAACCCAGTCACGCAGGGTCTGGCGGTCCATTCCAGCCAGCCGCGCAGCGCTTGCCCGATCCATGCCCTCCAGCGCGTTGGCGATCGCGATCAACCGGGCGCTGACGCGACCATCACGCTCCCGCCGCGCCCGCCGACGCAGTTCCTCCGAGCCAATGTCATCACGGATCGCCAACGCAGACATTGTGGTTTCCCCCTCCCCCGACCACAACATCCGCTACTCGCAAGCCGCTTTCGACGCAACTCTCTTGGCGAGTCAGCGTCAACTCAGGTCGGTATAAGGCCCCGCAAAGCGTCCCACCCCTACGCTGTTGCAGTGCGGTCAAGAAGAAGACCAGTTAGCCCACCCACCGGATCTGCGGAGAGCCCACCCAAAAAATGGGCCGCAGATCACTCTGCGGCGTGGTGTAACTCTGGTCGAGAGGCGGAGCGCCTCTGCCCACATGTCGAGTAGCTCCGGCAGATCGCGCCGACAGACAAAGAAGATACGCACAACGAACTCGACGTCTCCGGCTTGTGCGGTGGTCAGAGGCTCCAATAGTGGAGATTAGCCGGAATAGCGTCGCGGGCGACCACCGACTTGACATCGACCAAGACCCCGCCGGGGCCAAGCGCAGCAAATAGGGTATCCCAGCCAGCCTCTGCAAGCGTCCGGTGCGGTACGGCGAGGATCAGCCCGTCCAGTTCGACGAACGCCTGGCGGGGAACCAGCTTGATCCCGTATTCATGCTGCGCCTCAACAGGGTCGGCGAGGGGGTCTGTCACCATCGCCGCGATGCCAAATTCGCGCAGTTCGGCGACGATGTCGGGGACGCGGCTGTTGCGAATGTCGGGCACGTCCTCCTTAAAGGTAATGCCGACAATGCCGATCCTTGCACCCTTCACCGGCCGCTCCGCCGCGATCAGCAACTTGACGAGACGTTGCGCGATGAAGCTGCCCATGCCGTCATTAATCCGGCGTCCCGAGAGGATGACCTGTGGATAGTAACCGGCGGCCTCGGCTCTCGCGGTCAGATAATAGGGATCGACGCCGATACAGTGGCCACCGACCAAACCGGGCTTGAACGGCAGGAAGTTCCACTTGGTCCCGGCTGCTTGCAACACCTCTTTTGTCGGGATGCCAAGCCGGTCGAAGATGATCGCCAGCTCGTTCATCAGCGCAATATTGAGGTCGCGCTGCGTATTCTCGATGACCTTCGCCGCCTCGGCAATCTCGAGCGAGGAGACGCGATAGATACCGGCCTCGACAATGCGCGTGTAAACGGCAGCGACGCGCTCCAGGGTCTCCTGGTCTTCGCCGGCAATGATCTTGACGATCGTTTCGAGCCGATGCTGCTTGTCCCCTGGGTTGATGCGCTCCGGCGAGTAGCCCAGCTTGAAATCGATCCGCTGCCTCAGCCCGGATTGTTTGGCGAGGAGTGGCCCGCAGAATTCGCGCGTCAATCCCGGATACACCGTTGATTCGAAAACAACGACCGAACCTGGCTGCAATCGCGGTCCGATCGATGCGCATGCTCCTGCCAGCGGCGAAAGATCGGGGCGGTGCTCGGAATCGATCGGGGTCGGCACCGTTACGATAAAAAAGCTCGCTTCGTTCAACGCGTCAGCATCGTCGCTGAGCCGAAGTGTCGTCCCACGCAGGGCTGCCGCGGTCACTTCACCGGTTGCGTCGTTGGCATCCCTCAGCGCCGCGATGCGTTGCTTCGAAATATCGAAACCGATGACCGGGTCGAATTTCTTCGCCAGGGCGAGGGCGACCGGCAAGCCGACATATCCAAGGCCGATGACCGCAAATCCGCGTTCCATAGAAACGGCTGTTTAGTTAATCCGGTGATATTGCTTGTACCACTCCACGAACCGCGCAAGCCCGATATCGATCGTGGTCCTGGGCTCGAAGCCGAGATCGCGCCGCGAGTCTTCGATGTCGGCAAAGCTTTTGGGAACATCGCCGGGTTGCAGCGGCAACAGTTCCTTGCGCGCGGCTTGCCCCAGCTCTCGCTCGAGCACCGCAATAAAGTCGAGAAGCTTCTCGGGGCGGTGATTGCCGAGGTTATAGAGGCGGTGGGGGACACCGCCCGCTACAGGCGGCGGACGATCATGTGCCGCGATCGTACCCGCGACGATGTCGTCGATATAGGTAAAGTCGCGGGCCATTCGGCCTTCGTTAAAGACTTTTATCGGCTCGCCGGCCAGGATCGCGCGGGTGAACAGATAGGCCGCCATATCCGGCCGCCCCCAGGGACCGTACACCGTGAAATACCGCAAACCCGTTGCCGGCAGACCGTATAAATGGCTGAAAGTGTGCGCCATCAATTCGCAGCTGCGCTTCGTTGCGGCGTAGAGAGATACCGGTTCATCGACGCGATCCTCGACACTGAAGGGCTGCTTCCGGTTGGCGCCATATACAGACGAGGACGAGGCATAGGTAATGGCGGTCAGCCCATCAATCCGCCGGGCAGCTTCCAGCATTACCAATGTGCCGGTCACATTCGCATCGACATAGGCGTACGGGTTTTCCAGAGAGTAACGCACCCCTGCCTGCGCTGCGAGATGGATGATGCTCCGCAGGTCTTTGCGCCCATCTATTAGGCTGAGCACTCCCGTTCGATCGGCGACATCCAGCTTGGCGAACGAAAACCCGGCAAAGTCGCGCAATATGGCGAGCCGCGCTTTCTTCAACTTCACATCATAGTATTCGTTGAGATTGTCGACGCCCACGACCTGCTCGCCCCGCTGCAGCAGCGCTCTCGCAACGTGGAAACCAATGAATCCGGCAGCGCCGGTGAGCAGGATTGTCATGACGCTCTGTTTTCTCTGGCGGTGTCGTTTCGTCGACCCGGGGCCAAACGGTACTTGAGCCGGCGGGCAAGATCCTCCAACCGAAAAGCCAAGCGCGGCTGCTGGACGACCTGCCACAGCATCGGCTCGCACCGGGTCGCGAAACTCTCCTTTACGCGATTTCGGCCAGCCATAAAGTCGTACACCTGGGCGCCGGACATGAACGCGTGCCGGATCGACAGGGCGTGTGTGACGACCCCGGGCCGCTCGCGCCGATCGGCATCATCGAACCCGCTCTGGTACGCATAGATGCGATTGCCTAACCGAAAGTTATAAAGATAGCCGATGGCCCGGTCGCCAGCGCAAGCTTTGAGAAGTTGGATGCCGCCTTCGTCAAAGGTGCGCTCGATCAGCAACCGGTGGAACGGCTCGAAAAACCGGCCGGTAAATGAATGCGACCGACGCCGGCGCTCCCAGGACGCGCAATGCAAGGTCTTCATCTCGTCAAACCAGGTGAGGGCCTCCCCTACTGTTGCTGCCTCCTCCAGAGAGAGCGGGCCAAATCGCTCGAAATGCCGGAATGCGCGTCGCAGTTGCTGGCGTGAATTGGCGCTCAGCACCGGATCAACCTCGCCGCCCGTCTGTTCCAGGCAGGCGAGGTCGACCGAAAACGAGGGCACCGCGCTCTGTCCGCTTGCAAGGCCGTACTTGCTCAGGACCTCCGCAGGCAAGCGCAGGAGCGAGCCACTGAGACAAAGCTCGTCGCCCTCATCGCCGAGACCCGCAAACCATGCAAGCAGGTTATCCCAGATCATCGACTGGTAAGCCGGCACCGCAAGAATGCCGTTGTGCTCGATCGTCAACGAGTCGAAGCGCGGATCTCCGGTCTCATTTATATGGAGCCCGCGTGAACGCACCAGGCCAAATCGCCGGCGCGAGGCACGAGCCCCCAGCAAGGCCAACGCGACTGTCTCGCCCTGCGCGATACCGCGCAGCAGCTGCGGCCGGCTCGCCAGCGGGAGGGCGGTCAATAGGGTGCCGATCCACTGCCATGACGTGAAGAACGACGGATGGCCGATGGCTTCGAGCGCACGCCATTCGCGCTCAAGCACCGAGAGCGGCGGCAGAGCCTCGAGACGGAACACGACCGCGCGAGCCGCGCCGATCTTCTGGCTCGGGTATTCTCCGCTGCAGCGATCAGCTTTCATGTGCGGTTCGTAAGCCTGTCCCACCGAGAATTGCAACGCGACCAAGGATGTGGCGTCTGCGGCCCTCATTGACGGCATCCTCCATCAAAAGCCCGCAGATGCCGATATCGATATCGCCCCGCGAGTCGGTGCGGACAGGCCGTCGGCGCCAGGCTCGCCAAGCGCCGATTTTGGCCGGAATGCAGCCACGCGAAGATCGACCAATCGCCGCTTCGGGCCGACGAAGCCGCTCAATTTCGCCTTTGTCACTGCGCTCTAAGAAAAGCTGTTGCAACTGCTCGGTGTCGTGCGATGGACCGCGAGCCCGTTCTCGCCTTATAACTACAACTCTGGCCTTATGTGAGTGTTAGTTATCGCCGCCATTTCCGACAGCCGGCTGATGGCTGGTAAAGAAGGGCGGCGGTCGAAGGGCTCCGAATATGCGATTTTTCGAAACTGTCGGGAACGCGATACTCATCGCCTATGATGATAAACCGATACTGACAACCGATCCGTGGATCAATGAGGGTGCCTATTTCGGCAGCTGGACGCACGATTACGAGATCGCACCAGACCAATTGGCGGCGGTTCGAGACGCCGACTACCACTGGTTCTCGCACGGCCATCCCGACCATCTAAATATCGCGTCTCTGCCGATGCTGACCAAGGGCGAATTCCTGCTGCCCGACCATTACGGCAGCCGCATCCAGCGAGACCTCGCCGCTGCCGGACACCGCGCGCGTATACTTCCCGATCAAGAGTGGCTTCAGCTGTCCAAAGGGATTCGCATTTGCTCGATCGCGAACCGAAATCAGGACGCGATGCTGCTGATCGATATCAACGGGCGCCTTGTAATCAATATTAATGACTCTAGCGATTATGGTGAATCGTTCCGCGTGCGGCACCTGGCCAAAAATTTCAAGGAAGTCTATATGCTTCAGCTGCATGGTTGGGGTGGTGCAGACATGCTCAACCTCTTCGACCCCTCCGGCCGCAAACTCGTTTCCACCGCGGAGAAGCGGCGTCCGATTGCGCCGCGAGCCCAAAGAGCCGCAGCCGCGATGGGCGCCAACAAGTTTATCCCATTTTTGTCTTTTCAGCGTTACCAGCGCGAAGACAGCGCCTGGGCCAACGATCTCATTCCCGAGCTCGCGGATTACGCGACCGGCGCGTTGCCGAACGGGCCGCAAATCTTGCCTGCGTTTGTCAGGGTCGACTGCGAGACGGATGAGGTCAGGCGGCTCAATCCGCGGCGCTGTCCTTTGACCCTAAAAAAGCCGGAAGACTTTGGCGACAGCTGGGCGGATCCTTTGACCAAGCAGGACAAGACAAAAATACGCCGGTACTTTACGCTCCGTGAATCGCTACGCGACCATTTCGGCTTTATCCAAGTGTCGGCGGGCGGTTCAAGCGTGACGGTCGACCTCAATCGCGACCGTCGCGACGTAGGCATCACCCTTGAGTGCCCGCGTGCCTCGCTGATGACCTGCATCGAGCACGAGCTATTTGACGATCTGCTGATCGGCAATTACATGCGCACCACGTTACACAATGTCGAAAGCCTGTACCCTGACTTCACGCCGTATGTGGCTAAATACGCGGATAATGGTGGCGCCAAGACGAAACGGGAGCTGACAAGATATTTCGGCCACTACTACCTGCGTGATCCGATCGCTCATAGCTTGAAGCATTTGGCCGACGCCAGTGAATTGGTGCTGCGTAGGGCTATTCCCGAAGATACTGCAATGTTCAGGTTGGCAAAGCGCACCTACTATGCTTACGCATCACTGCGAAATACACAGCCCGCCGGAAATATGAAGCTCGCCGAAAAGGCGGAGCCGCCGGTCTGATCAGGCGGTGCGAATTCTGCACATCCTCGACCATTCCTTGCCGTTGCAGAGCGGCTATGTCTATCGCACCCTCGGCATTGTCAACCAGCAGCGGGCGCTCGGCTGGGAACCCGTGTTGTTGACCAGCGGCAAGCATTATGCGCCGGGACCGATGCGGGAGCGGATCGGCGAGTGGGAATTCCTGCGGACCCCGGTGCCGAGCGGGCTCGCGGCGAGGCTGCCATTGCTTCGCGAGCTGACGATCGTCAACGGCCTCGGCCGGCGCCTCGACGATGTGATCGAAGAGGTGCGGCCGCAGATCCTGCACGCCCACTCCCCCGTCCTTAATGCGTGGCCGGCTCTTCGCGCCAGCCGGCGTCATGCGATCCCGATGGTTTACGAGGTGCGCGCCCTGTGGGAAGACGCGGGGGCTGTCCACGGCACTCATAGCCGTATAAGCCTGCGCTATCGCGCGACGCGTCTCGTCGAGACACGTGCGCTCCATCGCGCGGATGCAGTGACAACGATCTGCGAGGGTCTGCGAGCGGAGATGGTTGCGCGCGGAGTGCCGAGCCAGAAGATTACGGTTATCCCGAACGCCGTCGATCGCGGAACCTTCAGCGGTCCCGTCGATCCCGACCGCGCGCTGGCGGTTTCACTTGGCCTCGACGGCAAGACCGTGCTTGCCTTCTTCGGCTCGTTTTATTCGTACGAGGGTCTGTCGCTACTGTTGCGAGCGGTACCCGAGCTGCAGCGCCGGCAACCCGATATCGCCGTCCTGCTCGTCGGTGGTGGCCCGGAAGAAGACAGACTGCGGGCAACGGCCCGAGAGCTCGGCCTCGGCAACGCCCTCGTGTTCGTCGGTCGCGTCTCGCAGGGCGAGATCAGACGATACTACGACCTGGTCGATCTATTCGTGTTCCCGCGGATTTCGGCCCGCTTGACCGAGCTGGTAACGCCGCTCAAACCGCTCGAGGCGATGGCGCAAGAGCGCATCGTCGTCGCTTCCAGCGTTGGCGGACATCGTGAGCTGATCCGCGACCGCGAGACCGGTTACCTGTTCCAGCCGGACGACCCGCACAGCCTCGCCGAGAGCGTACTCGCGGCGTTGGCCGATCGGCATTCCTGGCCACGTATTCGGGCGGCGGCGGTGGCGTTTATCGAGACCGAACGCTCCTGGGCGCGGAGCGTCGCGCGATACCGCGAGGTCTATCGTAGTATTCTGCGGTGTTAGTCCACGCGTCGCCGCCCCCGCGACCGCCGGTCCAAGACTTCACGAAACAGCGCGATCTGACCGTCCGTTGTGCTCTGCCAATCGAATTGCTCGGCGTAGGCGCGGATCGCGGCCCGTGACGGCGGCGCGGCGAGAAGCTCACGGATCGCCGTCGCGAGCCGGCGCGGAGTGACATCGCCCACGATGCGTCCCGCGTCCACCGATGCGACGATATCGGTAATGCCGGCGATTTCGGAAACCACGACCGGCGTGCCGCATGCCATGCTTTCCAGCAGGACATTAGGCCAGCCTTCATGAGTCGAAACGAGCAGCAGGAGATCGGCCGCGCTGTAGAATTCAGGGAGGCGGCCCTGCGGTACGCGGCCGGGCAGCCGTACGCGATCGGCGACGCCGCGCTTCCGAGCCAAATTTTCGATAGCTGCGCGCGCGGCCCCCTCCCCGACAATAACGAGATCGACCCCCGTCAGCTGTGCCAGTGCCTCGACCATCAGATTATGGCGCTTCAGCGCCACGAGGTTGCCGACAGCCAGCACCGTCGGCCGGATGAAACCAAGCGTCTGTCGCGCTGCCGCCCGGTCGTATGGGCGAAAAAGCGCGAGGTCGACCCCATTGCGCAATACTTGAACCCGTTCGGCGGCGATGCCGAGCTCGACGAGCCGCTGCCTCAGCCCGCTCGAAACCGCCACCAGACCATCGGCATGCTGTGCTGCCCAGCGTATCCACTGCCGCGGAATCACATGGCGGGCGATGATATTGAGGTCGCTGCCCCGCGCGGTGACGACGGCTGGGCGCCCGAGGGCGAGCCCGAGCAGGACTGCCGCCGGCCCGTCCGGGTAGAAAAAGTGCGCATCTATCAGGTCGAAATCGAGACCGTCGACGATCTGCCGCCGCAGCAGCGGCAGGACCGCGGCAAAGAGGCCAAGCGGCGCCGCGCTCATCCCGATCTTGGGCAGCATCGGATAGCGCGGATGGTCGATATGCAGCCCGTGGCGGTTCTCTTCCCTCGGGATGCGGGCAGACAGCCCGTATCGTCCGAACCGCGCAGAGGCAGAGGGAAACCAAGGACAGGGCGCCACGACGCGTGCATCAACCGCCCTGCTGGCGACCAGGTTCCGCAATCGCGTCTCGACGAATATCCCGTGTTGGGGCTGCAATGCACTCGGATATAACGTCGTAAAGGTAAGGATACGCATCCTGCTGTGCCCAAAACGGCCGACAAAGCGAGCCGAGGCTGATGCCTGTTTATATAAATCCAGATTTTGACCGACTGGCGAGTAGGCACACGGCAGTTTTTAGTAAAAGCAGTCGGGACAGCTTTTTCGCACTCCCAGTTTGGTACGAGTTGATGGCGCTTTATGGGGTGCCACCGGCAACAGAAATCCGCGTGTACACCGATGAGCGGCCGGCCTCGGTAATGGTGCCGTTGGCACGAACCGCCGCCCAAGATGGCGGCCGAATTCTCGCCAGCCTCACCAACGCGCATAGCCTCGAGCATGGCATTCTCCATCGCCCCGGCACGAACCTCGAAATGGGATTCGAGGTGATTCTCAAGGAAATCTTAGCCGAGCGGCCGCAATGGGATTGCCTCACCTTGGCGGAGCTGGATCCACGCGACCCGAGCTATGCGAGCTTGCTGGGCGCAATGCGCCGCGCCGGGATGCTCGTCGAATGCCACTTCAGTTCCGGCACCTGGTACGAGGAGACCGCGGGTCTCGGCTTTGCCGAATATCTCGCCGCGCGACCCTCGGAGCTGCGCAACACCTGGCGCCGCAAACGCCGCAAACTCGCGCAAGGCAGGCCTCTGACGAAATCGTTCTTCGAGGACGACAACCGAATCGACCAGGCGGTCGCCGAGTATGAGGCAGTTTACGCGGCAAGCTAGAAGCCGGCCGAGTTTTTTCCCGGCTTCATCCCGGCGTTGATCCGGCTCGCCGGTGGGCTCCGAGCGCTGCGCCTAGGCA
>Ga0306923_10009056_pt1 | contig 10003 bp, 5 predicted proteins | sample sta12Can44000108_FD_203841 | JGI IMG/M metagenome (GOLD analysis project Ga0306923, IMG submission 203841) | Lab enrichment of tropical soil microbial communities from Luquillo Experimental Forest, Puerto Rico - statanox.12C.anox.44.000.108 (v2)... | ecosystem: Environmental > Terrestrial > Soil...
TCCCCTTCGTTCGCGACCTCCATGGGCGGACGACCGTACTGGCTTGCGCACGAGAACAACAGCTCCTTCTCGTAGGTAATGGTATCCACGTGGAAGATGCTGCCGGGTATGTATTGCTCGAGCAGATAGTACGATTGCCGATCACCCAAGCGCTCGACCGCCGACCAGAATTCCTGGGCGCCGGTGATTTTCTTGACCCCGATGGAACCGGCCAGCGATCGCGGCTTGAGCACCCAAGGCGCAGGCACGCGCTCGAGAAAGTCGTTCAGGCTTTTGTGATTTAGAACGTGAATGAACTCCGGCACCCGAAGGCCTTCGTCGCGCGCCCGGGCGCGCATGGCAAGCTTGTCACGAAAATAGCGCGCAGTCGTATCACCCATGCCCGGCGTACGCAAGTGTTCGCGCAGGGCCGCTGCCGTTTCCACGTCGAAGTCGTCCAGCGGGACAATGCGATCGATGACTTCGGTTTTGGCAAGATGGCTGATACCCAGCAGGACATCCTGCAACTTCCAGGTCTTGTCCACGTCGGGGACATAGAAGATATCGTCGAGTGACTCGCGCGGCCAATGCGCGTTTGCCAGGCTTTGGGATGTCAGAAGAAGAGTGCGGCACCCCTGCCGCTTGCACTCCACCAGGAACTCGATGCCCTTGAAGTAGCTCGCCAGACATAAGATGGTCTTGGTGCTCGCGCCGGATTGATCAGATGACGAAGGATCGGGCATCTTGGCCTCCACGACGGTGCAGAACAATAAGGTAACAGAGGCCGCGCAGGCATTTGTCGTCTCACGCCGCCATAAATCGATCGCCTCCGTTTGATCTTCTAATCCGGCGGCGATCGTGCTATGTTGCTCGGTTCTTCGGCAAAGGCCCCATGAAGCCCATCCTGCCTCTCATAGTCGCCGCCATGACATGGCTGGGTTTCACTCTCGCTTGCCTGGGGCAAGATGCCAAGCCACAGGAGCCTGCTAACCTGGCGACGGCTGAGCAACTCTTCCAATCCGGCAAGTTCGCCGAGGCGATCCAACAATACCAGCAAGCCCTGAAGACCAATCCGAGATTGGTCCCAGCCCAGGCCGGACTGATCGGCGCTTACCTGGGCGACGATCAGGTGGACGCGGCCTTCGATTTTGCCCGGACCTCACTGGCGGTGCAGCCGGACTCGGCCTTGCTGCTGGCCGCCATAGGTAACGTGCAATACCGCCGTGGCGAGTTCTCGGATGCCCAGACCTCGTTCCTCCGGGCGCAGAAAATTGATCCGAACCTGGTGCAGACCTACCTCGGGCTCGGTCGAATTTACCGGGCAGCATCCTTGTACCGCCGCGCTTACGAGGAAACAAGACGCGCCCACGAGATCGCTCCCCAGGATGCCGAGGTGCAGCGCGCCTGGCTGGCCCTGCTTCCCCGGGGCGAGCGGCTGAAAGCCCTGGAAGCTTACCTGGCCGCTCCCCATGCCGATGATGCGGAAGAAAACGCCAAACTTCATTCCTGGCTGGAATATTTGAAAGCCACAGCGGGAGAGCCCGTCCATGGCTGCAAACTGGCGAACAACATCGAGAAGACCGAGGTCCCGATGCAGATTTTTCTGCGCGATACCCGGCGCGTGGCAGGCTACGGATTGATCGTCAAAATCAATAACCGAAGTCAGAGGTTGCTTTTGGACACAGGGGCCAGCGGCCTGGTCATTAGCCGCGGGGCCGCCGAAAAAGCTGGTCTCCGACGCATTTCGGCAGTTCAGTTGGGCGGCATCGGCGACCGTGGTCGCCGCGACGCCTTCCTGGCGGTGGCAGACGAGGTGCGCATCGGCGACTTGAATTTCAAGGACTGTGTGATTACCGTATCGGAGAAATCGATGGGCTTGGACGAAGATGGGTTGATTGGCGCCGACGTCTTCAGCTCTTACGTAGTGGATATCGACATACCGGGCGATAGGCTGCGGCTGACTCCGCTACCCCGTCGTCCCGAGGACACCGTCGTCCAGGCCACGCTTGCCAGCGAGGCCCATTTCAATCGGGATGCTGAGGAGCAGTCAAACCCGGTCCGGAACTCGCCGACAGCCGAGGCGATTCCCCATGGCCCTTCGGGGCCACTGCCCAAGGACCGCTACATTGCGCCCGAAATGGCGGATTGGGCGAAAGTCTTTCGATTTGGACACGACCTTCTGATCCCAACCAGGGTCAATGATTCAAAGACCCTGCTCTTCGTCCTTGACACAGGAGCGTCAACCAACACCATGTCAACCAAGGCGGCTCGTGAAATCACCAAGGTGCGATCCGATGACGCGACCAAAGTCAAGGGACTGAGCGGAGCGGTGAATAATGTTTACAGCGCCGATAATGCCACCCTGCAGTTCGGCAACATTCGGCAACCAAACCAGGATATGGTTACCTTCGACCTGTCCCCCATCAGCAAGAACCTCGGCGTCGAGGTCTCAGGGTTCCTGGGCTTTGCGACATTTCGCCAGTTGGAAATGAAAATTGATTATCGCGACGGGCTGGTAGGGTTTGTCTACGATCCCAGCAAGCTGCCGCCGTCGCTTAGGCCCTAGGACCTTTCCTAGCGCTCCCTTCCGGCTTCCCGAAACAGTTGCAGGTTCGAGCGGAGAATGATTCCTGGATTCAGGTACTGCGCGGCCGGCAAGTCAACGTTATGAAGCAGATGCTCGGCCAGGTTGCGAATGGCAATTTGACCCTGGCGGAAGGGTCTTTGGTGAATGGAAGCGTCGATGGTGCCCGCCCGAAACAGGGGAATCATTTCCTTGAACAGATCGGTTGCAATTAACCGCACCTTGCCGGAAAGCCTGGCGGCCGATAGCGCCCGACAGACAGGCAGGCAGTTCACAGTATTGACATAGATCCCGGCCAGGTCGGGTACACGCCCGAGCAGCTTGCGCGTCTTGCGGTAACTCTGTTTCGCGTCTTCATGCCCTTCGATGGTCGTTACCACGGAGCCGCCCCGGCAATACTGCCGAAAGCTCTTGCCAAACCCTTCGGCTTTTTCGCGGTGATCGACGGTTTTCAACATGCCGGTAATGATGGCCACCTTTGCCCTGGGGGCTACGAATTTGGCCATCAACTCGCCGGCCAGCAATCCATTGACGGTTGGCTCGACGCACACAATCGACGACCTCAGGCTCGCCGGGGCATCCGTGGATACGCAGACTACGCGGATGCCCCCTTTTTCCGCACCGTCGATGAGCGGCGTCATCGACTCGGGGTTCCCCGGAGTTACGATGACTCCTTGCACGCTTAAGTCGACCAGCTCCCGGAACGCCCGGCGCTCACCTTTGCCGAGTTCCGGAACCGGACGAAGCAAAAACTCGATTCCGCGATCGCTATACCTGCCGATTTCTTCATGGATTCCAGCCCACATCTCGTTGTAGAAGTAGCGGATCTCGCGGGGCACACAGACACCGATGCGAATTCGCTTGCCCGTGGAGAGGGAGCGCGCCGCCAGATTCGGTCGATAGCCGATCTTGTTGGCAACGGCGAGGACGCGGTCCCGGGTCTTCTCATTGATCCCCGGCCGACCATGCAGGGCGCGATCGACGGTACCGATCGAAACCCCGGCTAGCTCGGCAATGAGCGGAATACCGCTGCGCTTGTCCTTCACAGCCGCGACCTCACGGCGTCACTTCCAGCGTGATCGATTGCAACTCAGTCGAACTTGGACCCACCATCACTGAGAACTTTCCAGGCTCCACCACGCGCTTCATGGCGCGGTTGAAGAACTGGAGCTGGGATGGCCCGATGGGAAAGCGGATGGTCTTTGTCTCGCGCGGCCTCAGCGAGATTCGCTCGAACCCCCGCAGCTCGTTCACCGGCCGGGTGACGGAGCTCACTTCCTCGCGAATATACATCTGCACCACCTCGTCTCCCGGTCGGTCACCGGTGTTGGTGACGTCGACGGCCACGCTGGTCGCGCCGCTGGAAGCGATGGAGGCGTCTGCCATCCGCAGGTTCGAGTACTTGAAAGTTGTGTAACTCAAGCCGTAGCCGAAGGGAAAGAGGGGCGACTTGTCGGAAAACAGGTAACCACGCTTGGCGGTCGGCTTGGAATAGTAGTAGTCGGGGAGCTGTCCGACGGATCGAGGCACCGTGATCGGCAGCCGGCCGGCGGGGTTGTAATCGCCGAAAAGCACGTCCGCGAGCGCCGTGCCACCCTCCTGTCCCAGGTACCAGCCATCGAGTATCGCCGGCGCATTCTGAGCGATGAAGTTGATGGAATTTGGGCGGCCGTGGATTAACACCACCACCACAGGCTTGCCCGTCGCCAGCAGCTGCTTCACCAGTTCGTCCTGTCGTCCCAGCAGGTTGAGGTCGTCGCGGTCGCCAAGATGATCTTCACTCCACTCCTCGCGTACCGTCTGCTCGTTCTCCCCGACGACAGCCACGCCAATGTCTGCCTTTTGCAGGACGGCGACGGCTTCGGCAATGCGCTGCCGGTCGAGCTCGGGGTCGGCAGGAATAACTTGGTCTGCATTCCAGTCCGGCTTGCTCTCGGTGATGGCGCAGCCCTGGGCGTACAACACTTCGCCCTGGCTTCCGACCTTGTCCTTGATCCCTTGAAGGATGCTGACTCCCCGTCCCGGCCGGCCGCTGTATCCCCCCAGGTGAGTATCGGCGGCATCCGGGCCGATCACCGCGATGCGCCTGGTCTTAGCCAGGGCCAGGGGCAGCAGATGGTCTTGGTTCTTCAAAAGCGTGATTGCGTCGTGCGCCGCCTGTAAAGCCAGCTGCTGATTCGCCGGGGTATTGCTGACTTTGGCGGCACGCTCGCCCTCGACATAAGGATGATCAAAGAGCCCCAGTTCGAATTTGGTCCGCAGCACTCGGGCCGTCGCCTCGTCCACGAGTCGCTCCGGAACCTGGCCACTGCGCACCAACTCGGGCAGCTTCGCATAACAATTTCCGAACGGCAATTCGATGTCGACCCCGGCGTCGATCGCGTAGCGGGCGGCGCCGACGCAGTCGCTGGCAATATGATGGCGACTTACCATTTCGTAGATGGCAAAGTAGTCGGAAACCACCAGCCCCTCGAAACCCCACTCCTTGCGCAACATATCGCGCAGCAACCAAACATTGCTGTGGTTGGGGATTCCGTCCAGTTCGTTATAGGACGGCATGATGGTTTCGGCATGCGCCTGCTTGATCGCGGTCTCGAAGGGGACCAGGAACGATTCGCGAATGGCACGCTCGGAGTACAATGCCGGGCCGACATTGGTACCGCCCTCTGGCTGGCTATGCACCGCAAAGTGCTTCAGGGTCGCCAGTACGTGATCGGCGGCAGTGAGTGTGCCTGTGCCCTGTAACCCCTGCACAGCGGCGATGCCCATGCGGCTTACGAGGTAGGGATCCTCGCCGTAGGTTTCCTCCGTGCGTCCCCACCGCGGATCGCGCGCCAGATCGACAACCGGCATCAGACACTGCTGAACTCCTCGAGTGCGCGCTTCGAGGGCCGTCGCGGTAAAGACACGCTCCAGCAGGGCCGGGTCCCAGGTGCTCGCCAGCGCTATCGCCTGGGGATAGGACGTTGCCTGGTCCGCCACCAGGCCGTGCAGGCATTCCTCGTGAAAGATCAGAGGGATGCCCAGCCGGGTGTTCTCGAGCATGAGCTTTTGCAACCGGTTGGTGAATGCAGCCATAGCCATCGGGCCGGAACTTTGGGCATGGTCGGCTCCCGCCACCGCCTCGCTGGGACGGCTGAACTCTCCCAGTCCATTCCTGAGCAAACTTTCCGCCTTCGCGAGGTCCAGCTTTCCGTTGGCGTCAACAAAGAGCTCCGACTCCGGTACCGGATCGCCGCGATGCTGCCAGGTGGACTGTAACTGCGCTACCTTCTCCTCGAGTGTCATGCGACCCAGCAGGTCGCGGACGCGCTCCTCGACCGGCAAGGAGGGGTTCTTATAAAGTTCATTGGCACGCTGCGAGTGGGCCGTGACTCTACAGACAACCACCAGAATCGCCAGCAGGGTTATCCGGGCTTTTCTCATGACGAGACCTCGAAGCTACAATCGATGTCCGGGTGTGCGCGCTTCCGTTATACCACCGTTAACGTACACGATTTGCCTTTTCTTTCATCTCGTTCCGCGTAATAATCCGTGTGTGAGCCTGCGGGCAACAACTTCAAACCCACGCCAGTCAGCCTTGCATGTCGGTTAAACTTCTCGGAATCGATGTAGGTACTGGCGGGACCCGGGCCGTGCTGATCGACGGCGAGGGAACGATTGTGGCTTCCCGGACAGCTGACCATGTCCCCTTCGCCTCCCCGGAAACAGGCTGGGCGGAACAGGATCCTCATGATTGGTGGCGGGCTACCTGCCGGGCCGTGAAGCAGGTGCTGGCAGCCTCGGCGACCGATGCCGCCGATATTGCGGCCGTCGGATTCTCAGGCCAGATGCATGGGGCGGTGTTGCTGGATGCCGGCGGCGAGGTTTTGCGCCCCGCCCTGATCTGGTGTGATCAGCGCAGCGCCGATGCCGCCCGCGAATTGACCGCCCAGATCGGCGCCGGCCGAATTATCGAGTGGACGTCGAATCCGGCGCTGCCTAACTTCACGCTGACCAAGCTACTGTGGGTACGCAAGCATGAGCCGGCGCTGTTCGGACGCTTTCGCACCCTGTTGTTGCCCAAGGACTACGTTCGCTACCGGCTCACCGGCGAGAAAGGCATGGACATGGCTGACGCCTCGGGCACGCTGCTGCTCGACGTTGCTCATCGGCGGTGGTCACGGGAGATGGCCAACGCGGCTGGTCTTGATCCCGCCTGCCTCCCTCCACTGTTTGAATCGCCCGACGTCTGCGCCGTGATCTCAGAGATGGGTGCGGCGGAAAGCGGGCTAAAGCAGGGAACCCCCGTGGTGGCCGGAGCCGGTGATCAAGCGGCGGGGGCGGTGGGACTCGGTGTCGTGAAGCCGGGCGCCGTCCATGCCACGATTGGCACTTCGGGAGTTGTCTTCGCCGCCACCGACCGTCCCGCCCTCGATCCCCAGGGGCGCTTACATAGCTTTTGTCATGCCATCCCCGGGCGCTGGCACGTGATGGGAGTGACGCAATCGGCAGGACTGTCGCTGCGCTGGTTCCGCGACACCTTTGGTGCGAAGGCGGGCGACTCCCGCGACCCCTACGAACGACTGACCGAAGAGGCTGCGGCCGTTCCCGCCGGCTGTGACGGCGTTCTCTGGGCGCCGTACTTGATGGGAGAACGCACTCCCCACCTCGATCCCTACGCGCGTGCGGCATTGATCGGACTGGCGGCGAACCACGGGCGCGGTCACGTCATTCGCGCCATCATGGAAGGCGTGGCTTTCAGCTTGCGCGATTCGCTCTCCATCTTCGCCGAGATGAATGTGCCGGTAGAGCGGATCCGTCTCGGGGGTGGGGGAGGGCGCTCGCTGCTCTGGCGCCAGATACAGGCGGACGTCTTCGGTCGCGCGGTGGAGACGCTGCAGGCGGAAGAGGGCGCGGCATACGGAGCTGCCCTGCTGGCGGGAGTGGGGGCCAGGGTGTGGTCGGATGCCGATGAAGCCTGTCAGCAGGCGGTGCGAGTCGGGGCCAGAATCGAGCCCAATCCGACCATCGCCGCGATCATGGATCGCCTGTACGAACGATACCGCCGCATCTATCCTGCGTTGCGCGAAATATACCCAGGCACGCGTTCATCGGCGATGGTATGAGCGGGAATTCAAGGGAGGCATCATGACCAATGACAAGTACGCTCCTCGCCCGGAGCACAAGTTCTCCTTCGGTCTGTGGACGGTGGGTAACCGCGGGCGCGACCCGTTCGGCGAAGCCGTGCGTCCCGCCATTCCACCGAATGACATCGTCGCCTTGCTGGCAGAGGTCGGTGCCTGGGGCGTAAATCTTCACGACAACGACCTGGTACCAATCGACGCCCCGGCTTCCGAGCGTGATCGCCTGGTGCGGGATTTCAAAGCCGCGTGCCAGGAACACGGCGTTTGTGTCCCGATGGCAACCGTCAATCTGTTCTACGATCCCGTGTTTCGTGACGGCGCCTTTACCGCCAACGACGCCGCGGTCCGCGCCTATGCCGTGCACAAGACGATGACCGCGATGGACCTCGGCGCCGAGCTGGGGGCCAAAATTTTCGTGCTCTGGGGCGGCCGCGAAGGAACCGAAACCGATGCATGCCGGCACCCCGAGGAGGCGATTAAGAGGTTGCGCGAGGCGTTGAACTATTTGTGTGAATACAACCTCGACCGCAAGTATGGCTTTCAGTTCGCCCTCGAAGCCAAGCCCAACGAGCCTCGCGGCGATATCTACATGGCGACCACAGGAGCCTATCTCGGATTCATTCCCACCCTGGCACACCCGGAGATGGTAGGCGTCAATCCCGAGGTTGCGCACGAACACATGTCGGGATTGAACGCACTTCACGCCGTGGCTCAGGCTTGGGAGTGCGGCAAGCTCTTCCACATCGATCTCAATGACCAGTATCCCGGCCGCTACGACCAGGACCTTCGCTTCGGTTCGGCCACTCCCAAGGCCATGTTCTGGCTGGTTAAGTTCCTCGAGGACGTGGGGTATGCCGGCCCGCGGCACTTCGATGCTCACGCCTACCGAACCGAGGATATCGAAGGGGTGAAAGACTTTGCCCGGGGGTGCATGCGCACCTACGTAATCCTCAAAGAGAAGGCGCGGCAGTGGAATGAGGATGGAGAAATCCAGACCATCGTAAAGCAACTAGCAAAGGACGATGGCCACGGCGTCGGCATCTACTCCAGCGCCGGAGCTCAACGCTTGCTGGCCACCCGCTTCGACCGCCGCACACTGGCCGCTACCGGCAAGCAATACGAACGACTCGATCAGCTCACCATGGAAGTGCTGATGGGGGTTCGATAGACCGTCAATCGTTCCGGTGCATGGTGACAACTGAGCCTTCGGATATTTCGACCTGCGCGGGCTGCGCTTGCCGGCAGCATCACCGCTCGCCGCTTTCCTGGAGTGGTGATAATGAGAGCCTTGCTGCCATCGCGGTTTCCGAGTCCCACCTGCTTCGGGCAGTTGCAGAAAATCTACCTGGTTGCCAGCTCTGCTCTGTGTCGTAGTGCTCGCTCTTCCGGTTTCCAACCAACCAAAGGGATAACCCTGAACTATCCGTTCAGATAGTGAAAACGACCAGAAGCTAGACGGGTGCTTAGGTACACGAATGTAATATCCGTATCTCGTTGCAAATACGCAGCTTCTGCCCTTGAAACGGAATAATCGGCCTCACCTGCCAAAGGCATCAAGCTTGCTACGACTAGTAGCAACCGCTGATCGAGGTTGAATCAAGAAATGGGTCTAGTCATTCGCCTGACTTGGCGCTAGATCCCTACTCATTACCCCCATCGAGAGGAAATCAAGGAAATGACACTGTATCAGTCCAACGCTGCTGACGAGATCGCAGCGTCGTGGAAGACCGATTCCCGCTGGAAGGGGATCACCCGTCCTTACGCTGCGAAAGACGTTGTGCGCTTGCGCGGCACGTTGCCCATCGAATACACGCTCGCACGGCTTGGCGCGGAACGCCTGTGGAACCTGTTGAACAGCGAGAAGTACGTCAACGCTCTGGGCGCCATGAGCGGCAACCAGGCGGTGCAAATGGTGGCGGCCGGTTTGAAGGCGATCTACGTCAGCGGCTGGCAGGTTGCCGCCGACGCCAACAACGCGGGACAGATGTATCCCGACCAGAGCCTGTATCCCGCCGACTCGGTACCCAATCTGGTGCGCCGCTTGAACAATGCACTGATTCGCGCCGATCAGATCCATCATTCCGAGGGCAAGAACGGCGTGAATTGGTTCGTTCCGCTTATCGCCGATGCTGAGGCTGGGTTTGGCGGCACGCTGAACGCCTTCGAGCTGATGAAGGCGATGATCGAGGCCGGCGCGGCTTGCGTGCATTTCGAAGATCAGCTTTCTTCCGCGAAAAAGTGCGGCCATCTCGGCGGCAAGGTGCTGGTGCCGACTCAGGAAGCGGTGCAGAAACTCGTGGCGGCTCGTCTTGCG
>Ga0306923_10009061_pt1 | contig 9998 bp, 7 predicted proteins | sample sta12Can44000108_FD_203841 | JGI IMG/M metagenome (GOLD analysis project Ga0306923, IMG submission 203841) | Lab enrichment of tropical soil microbial communities from Luquillo Experimental Forest, Puerto Rico - statanox.12C.anox.44.000.108 (v2)... | ecosystem: Environmental > Terrestrial > Soil...
CGCGAAATATCGCCAGAGGCATCCCGATCGCGACGCCTGCGAGATGCGCCCATCTCATGCCGCAGGAAGGCGCCGACAGCGATGAGGAATGCGGCGCACACGAGAAGCGGAGGCGTCAGCACCGCCAGGTCCTGGAGCACCGGCCGCGCCTCCCCTCAGTCCGACGCGATCTTCGCTGGCCGGCCGCGGCGGCCGGCCGGCGGGCCTGCCGCAGGCCCGCGGCGCAGGCCAGGCATGCGTCTGTCTCATTGCCATTCTGGCTGATGGCGCGGCGGGCTCGGCCCCCGGCCCGTGCTCGCCGGGCCCGGGCAGCGCCGGCTACCCGGGAGATCATGGCCGCCACCCCGCAATCAGCCGCCAGTGTCGGTACCGCGTGGCAGTATCAGATCGGCTGCGGGCACCGGGCAGACGCGGCCCCGACAATAACGGGAGAGCGGACCACGACGGTATGTTCCACGCCGACCTGCACATCCACTCCAGATTCTCTCGTGCTTGCAGCCGGGACTGCGACCTTGAACACCTCGCATGGTGGGCACGCCGCAAAGGGATCACCGTGCTGGGCACGGGCGACTTTACCCATCCAGGGTGGGCCGAGGAGCTAAGGGAATCCTTGGCTCCGGCCGAGCCTGGGTTGTTCCGGCTGGGCCAGGATGCTGAGGACCGACTGCGGCACGCCTCGCCGGCCAGTTGCGGCGGCGACGTGCGGTTCATGCTTTCCGCGGAGATATCGACGATCTACCGGGGCGGCGAGCGGACCAGGAAAGTGCACCACCTTCTGTTCGCGCCGACATTGGAAGCGGCCGACCGCATCACCCAGGCGCTATCGAAGATCGGCAACCTGGCGTCTGACGGCCGGCCGATTCTCGGCCTGGACTCGCGGCACCTCCTCGAGATCACGCTTGACGGCGGACCGGGCTGCTACCTGGTTCCCGCGCACGCGTGGACGCCATGGTTTGCCGTACTGGGATCCAAATCGGGCTTCGATCTCGTGGCGGACTGCTACGGCGATCTAGCGTCCGAAGTATTCGCGATCGAGACCGGGCTGTCCTCAGATCCGCCCATGAACTGGAGATGCTCGTCACTCGACGGCTATCGGCTGGTGAGCAACTCAGACGCGCATTCACCGCCGATGCTCGGCCGCGAGGCCACGACCTTCGACACGCCGGTGGATTACTTTGCGATGGCGGACGCCCTGCGCACCGGGGACGGCCTGGCGGGCACGATCGAGTTCTATCCGGAAGAAGGCAAGTACCACCTGGACGGCCACCGGAAATGCGGGGTTCGCCTTGAGCCCGGGCAGAGCAGGGACCACGAGGGAGCCTGCCCGGAGTGCGGCAAGCCGCTCACCATCGGTGTGCTGCACCGGGTTACCGAGCTTGCCGACCGCCCGGCGGGCTACCGGCCGCCCGGCGCGCCGGGATTCACCAACCTGGTGCAGCTGCCGCAGGTAGTCGGGGAAATCATGGCCACCGGGCCGAAGAGCAAGAAGGTCGGCGCCGAGGTGGACAGGCTCGTCGCAGCCCTGGGACCCGAGCTTGGCATCCTCACCAAGGCCGACGTCGACGACCTGCGCCGGGTCGGTGGCAGCCTGCTAGGGGAGGCGGTGAGCCGCCTCCGCCGCGGCGAGGTACGGCGGGAGGCCGGATACGACGGCGAATATGGGGTGGTCTCCCTGTTCGGCCCCGGCGAGCTGAACCGGGCCGACGCCCTCTTCGACCTGGCCAGCCCGGCGGCGGCGGCCCGCGAGCCCGCAGGGTCCCCGCGCCAGCCCGCGGGACCTTCGCGCCAGCCCGCGGAGGCGGCCGGCCAGCCTCTCGCGGGGTCTTCCGGGCGGAGGAATAAGGCCCGCCCGGCCGGCCGGGTCCCCGACGCGCCCGGCCTCGACCCCGAGCAGCAGGCCGCCGCGGAGGCTGAGAGCCCGCTGATGATCGTCGCCGGGCCGGGAACGGGCAAGACGCGGACGCTGACCCGCCGGATCGCCGGTGAGATCGCGCGCCCGGGAACACCCGCTCGGGCGTGCCTGGCTATCACGTTCACCCGGCGCGCCGCCGAGGAGATGCGCGCCAGGCTGGCCGCCCTGCTCCCCGCCACGGGGCAGCCCGCCACGGGGCAGCCCGCCACGGGGCAGCCCGCCACGGGGCAGCCCGCCACGGGGCAGCCCGCCACGGGGCAGCCCGCCACGGGGCAGCCCGCCACAGGGGAGCCCACGCCGGGACAGCCCACGCCGGGGCAGCCCGCCGCAGCGGACATCACGGTCACCACCTTCCACGGGCTGGGCCTGATGATCCTGCGGGAGCATCACGAGCGGGCCGGGCTGGCCGCCGGCTTCCGCGTGGCCGACGACGCGGCGCGGCTCGAGGTGGCCGCCGAGCTCACCTGGTCACCGCGGGACGGCGGGCGGCTGCTCGCCGAGGCGGCGGCCGAGCCGGCCTCCAGGGAACTGCTCGTCAAGGCACTCGCCGCGCGTGACCTGGTGGACTTCGACGGCCTCATCGAGCTGTCCGGGCAGTTGCTGGCCGCCGAGCCCGACATTGCCCGGTCGCTGCGCGATCGCTGGCCGCTGATCAGCGTGGACGAGTACCAGGACATTGACGCCGCCCAGTACCGCCTGCTGCGGCTGCTGGCCGGCGACGGCCGCGGGCTGACCGTGATCGGTGACCCGGATCAGGCGATCTACGGCTTCCGCGGAGCCGACGTGGACCTCTTCCTCCGCTTCGGCCGCGACTACCCCGGCGCGGTGACGCGGCAGCTTACCCGGAACTACCGGTCCGGCCGGGCGATCGTGGCCGGGGCGCTGCAGGCCATCGCCCCGTCCTCGCTCGTCCCCGGCCGGGTCCTGCGGGCGGCCGTTGACGTGATGCCCGGCGCGCGAGGAGCGCAGGACAGCCGCGCTGCGCCGGGGACGCCACCCGCCCTCGCCGACGCCCTGATCGGCTTCCACGAAGGCGCAGACGAGCGTGCCGAGGCCGCCTGGATCGCCCGCGAGATCGAGCGGCTGCTCGGCGGGGCGTCGTTCCACGCGCTGGATACCGGGCGCGCCGGGGCGCAGGGCCACGACGGCCTCAGCCTGTCGGACATCGCGGTGCTGTACCGGACCGACGCTCAGGCGGAGCCGCTCGGCCAGGCGCTGACCCGCGCGGGGCTGCCATTCCAGAAGAGCTCCCATGACCTGCTCGAGCGCCGGACCGGGGTTCCCGAGATCGTCAGGGAGATGCGGCTCGCCGACCCCGGCGCCGCGACCGTCACCGACCGGCTGCGCCGCGCTGTGCGGATGCTGGCCGCCCGGGCGGAGGCGGACTCCGCCGCGGCGGCCGTGGACGTGCGTACCGCGGGCGAGGTGCTCGCTCCGCTCGCCCGGCGCTGCGACAACGACCTGGAGCGGTTCCTCACCGAGATCTCGCTGGGCGCCGAAACCGACGCGCTCGACCCGCGGGCCGACGCGGTGACGCTGCTCACCTTGCACGCCGCCAAGGGCCTGGAATTCGAGGTGGTGTTCCTCGCCGGGTGCGAGAAGGACCTGTTGCCGTTGTGGGTTCCCGGGCGGGCCCCGCTGACCGCGCCGGAACTCGCCGAGGAGCGGCGGCTGCTGTTCGTCGGGATCACGAGGGCCCGGGCTCGGCTCTACCTGACCTGCGCCGGCCGGCGCACCCGGCACGGCAGCACCCGCGAGACCGGCCGGTCGCCGTTCCTGGCCGCGATTGACCCGGCGCTGCTTGACCGGTCGGGGACCCCGGCGCGGGCCAGCCGCCCGGCCGGCCGGCAGCTCAGGCTGCTCTGACCCGTCAGAAGCGGAGCAGCATCCTGGTGTTGCCCAGGGTGTTCGGCTTGACCCGGTCAAGGTCGAGGAACTCGGCCACGCCCTCGTCGTAGGAGCGGAGCAGCTCGGCGTAGACCTCGGGGGACGCGGCCGTCCCGCTGATCTCCTCGAAGCCGAGCCGGCCGAAGAACTTCACGGCAAAGGTCAGCACGAAGACCCGCCGCACGCCGAGCTCGCGCGCCCTGGCCAGCAGGGCTTTCACGATCAGCTGCCCGACGCCCTCGCGCTGGCAGCTCTCGTCCACCGCGATCGTGCGGATCTCCGCGAGGTCCTCCCACATGACGTGCAGCGCGCCGCAGCCGATCACCTGCCCGTCGCCGACCCGGCCGGCGACGAGGAACTCCTGGACGTCCTCGTACAGGGTGACGGTCGCCTTGTCCAGCAGCCGCCCGGATGCGACATTGGCGTCCACGAGCCGGCGGATCGACCGGACGTCACGGGTACGGGCCGGCCTGACCAGGTAATTCATCGCGGCCGCGCCCTTCCCCACTCGTCTGCCCACCGGATGCTACCTGAGAACATGTTCCGGTCGATCCCGAGAAGGGACGTTGTTGCAGGCTGGGCCATAAAAAAATTCGTTCATTCACGTGTACGCGATGCACCACTTACATTAACCTGCAACGCTGATACCAGTTGCGCTCCGCTCTCACGGGAGCGGCGAACAACCCGCCGAGTTCCTGGCACGCGCCCAGCGTTCCGGGGAGCCGGGGACCCATCATCCCCGGGGTGAATCGGGAGGTCAGGGCCTGTTTCCGCAGCCCGCAGCCTGCCGTAGGGCTTCAGCTCCGGCCCGAACCCGTCAGCTAACCCGGTAGGCGGCCTAGGAGAGGAGACTCCACGTGGAGTGCTTGCCCGACGGCAGGTACGGCAAGGCAGTTTCACGGGGGAACGGTTCAGGGGGAATTGGCGCGCGGGCGCGCCGGGGCGGACCGCGGGCCGGGCGCCGCGCGGCCATTCTGGCCAGTGCGGTCACGCTGGTCAGCCTGCTGCTCCCCAGCGGGATCAGCAGCGCGGACAGCGCGGGGGGATCTCCTTCCGGCTTCGAGGCCACCGTGGCCAAGGCGAACGCGCTGTCCAACCAGATCGACGCGCTCAGCCAGCAGTACGACGCGCTCAAGATCCAGCTGACCGAGGCGCGGCAGGAGAGCCAGATCGCCCTCCAGACGGCGCAGCGTGACGAGCTGGCGCTGAGCAACGGGAAGGCGGCGGTGGCCCAGATCGCCGCCCAGGCCTACATGACCGGCGGCATCGACCCGTCCATCCAGCTGCTGCAGAGCCCCGACTCGCAGGAGATGCTGGACCGCTCCTCGATCATGCTGCAGCTCGCGCACGAGCAGACCGGGACCATGAGCCTGCTCGCATCGGCCGAAGGTGCCGCCAGCCGGGCCAGGCAGGTCGCTACCCAGCAGGCCGCCCGGGCCGACCAGCTGGCCGCGGCGATGGCTCGGAAGGTCAGCCAGATGCAGGCCAAGGAGAACGTGCTGAACAGCGCGGCGTTCGCCCAGGCCCTGGTCATCTTCCAGCAGACCGGGCACTATCCCACCCCCCAGATCACCGGCGACACGCTGGGCGAGCAGGCGCTGCGGTTCGCGGAGAGCAAGCTCGGTGACCCGTACGTGTGGGGCGCGGCCGGGCCGGGCAGCTTCGACTGCTCGGGCCTGGTGATGTGGTCCTACGCCCAGGTCGGGATCAGCCTGGATCATTTCACCGGCGACCAGTGGAACGAGGGCGAGCACATCTCGCGCAGCCAGCTTCAGCCGGGTGACCTGGTGTTCTTCTTCGCCGACATCAGCCACGTCGGGATGTACGTCGGCAACGGCCTGATGATCGACGCGCCCACCTTCGGCCAGCCCGTGCAGATCCAGCCGGTCTTCTGGAGCGCCTTCGTCGGCGCGGTCCGCATCATCTGAGGCCTGGCCGCGCCCGGGGCCCGATCCAGGTCCCGGGCGCTGGTCAGTCCGGCCGGACGAGCGGGAACAAGATGGTCTCCCTGATGGTCGCGCCGGTCAGCAGGATCAGCAGCCGGTCGGTGCCCATGCCCATCCCGCCGCTCGGCGGCATGCCGTACTCCAGGGCCCGGAGGAAGTCCTCGTCGAGCTGCATCGCCTCCAGGTCGCCGCCCGCGGCCAGCAGGGACTGCGCGGTGAGCCGCTCGCGCTGCACCTGCGGGTCCACGAGCTCGGAGTAGCCGGTACCGATCTCGGCGCCGAACGCGACCAGGTCCCACCGCTCGGCCAGCCGGGGGTCGGACCGGTGCTGCCTGGTGAGCGGGGAGACCTCGACCGGGAAGTCGCGGTAGAAGGTCGGCGTGACCGTGCGCGCCTCGACCAGGTGCTCGTAGAGCTCGAGCACGACCTGGCCCCGGTTCCACTTCGGTTCCTGGTGGACGCCGGCCCGCGCGGACAGCGCGCGCAGCCCATCCTCGCTCGTGTCCGGGGTGACCTCCTCGCCCAGCGCGGCCGAGATCGCCTCGTGCACGCCCACCCACGGCCAGTCGCCGCCGATGTCGTGCTCGGAGCCGTCCGGCCGGCGCACCACGGTGCTGCCGAGCCCGGCCCGCGCGGCGGCCTGGATCAGCTCCCTGGTGAGCGTGCCGATGGTGTGGTAGTCCCCGTAGGCCTCGTAGGCCTCGAGCATGGTGAACTCGGGGTTATGGGTCGCGTCCGCGCCCTCGTTGCGGAAGATCCGGCCGATCTCGTAGACCCTCTCGATGCCCCCGACCACCAGCCGCTTCAGGTACAGCTCCAGGGCGATCCGCAGGTACAGCTCGATGTTGTACGCGTTGATGTGGGTGATGAACGGGCGGGCGTTCGCGCCGCCGTGCAGGACCTGCAGCACGGGCGTCTCGGCCTCGAGAAAGCCGCGCGCGTGCAGTTCCTCGCGCAACGACCTGGTGACCGCCGCGCGCAGCTCCGCCATCCGCCGCGCGTCCGGATTGACGATCAGGTCGACATAACGCTGCCGTACCCGCGCCTCGGGGTCGCTCAGGCCGGCGTGCTTGTCCGGCAGCGGCCGCAGCGCCTTGGCCGTGATCGCGTAGGAGTCCGCGAGCACCGAGAGCTCCCCGCTGCGCGAAGTGATCACCTCGCCCTCGACCCCGACGTGATCGCCCAGGTCCACGTCACGCTTCCAGGCCGCGAGGGCCTGCTCGCCGACCCGGTCCAGCGAGATCATGACCTGGATGTCGCCGGTGCCGTCCCTGATCGTCGCGAAGCAGAGCTTCCCGCCGACGCGGGACAGCATGACCCGCCCGGTGACGCCGACGCGCTGGCCGGTTTTGGTGTCCAGCTCCAGGTCGGGATACTTCGCGCGGATCTCGGCGATTGTGGCCGTGCGGGGGAAGCCGACCGGGTACGGGTCACCGCCCGCGGCCCGGATGCGGTCGAGTTTGTCCAGGCGCACCTGTATCTGCTCGGGCACGTGCCCTTGATCGTCGTCCGTCACCTGGCCGAGATTACCGGCCCGTCGCGGGCTTGAGCACCGCGGTTTCGTTCCGGTCGCCCCTGGGTCAGGAGCCGTCCGCGGTATTGCGCTCGTAGACCAGCCGCAGGCCGGTCAGGGTCAGCCAGGGCTCGTAGGCGTCGATCACGCTTACCTCCTCGATGACCAGCGGTGCCAGCCCGCCGGTGGCGATGACCGTCACCGAGTCCGGGTCGCCGGGAGCCAGTTCCCCCGCGATCCGCCGGGCCAGGCCCTCGACCTGGCCCGCGAACCCGAAGATGATCCCCGACTGCAGCGACTCGACGGTGTTCTTGCCGATGACCCGGCTCGGGCGGGTCAGCTCCACCTTGAGCAGCTGCGCCGCCCGCCGTGACAGCGCGTCGACCGAGATCTCGATGCCGGGGGCGAGCGCGCCGCCGACGAACTCGCCCTTCTCGCTGACCGCGTCGAAGTTCGTCGAGGTGCCGAAGTCGACGACGAGCGCGGGACCGCCGTACAGGTGCACGGCAGCCAGCGCGTTCATGATCCGGTCGCTGCCGACTTCCTTAGGGTTGTCCGTCCGCACCGGGACCCCGGTCCTGGTACCCGGCTCCACGATCACCGCGGGCACGTCCGGGTAGTAGCGGCGGAACATCTCCCGCATCTCGTGCAGCACGGACGGAACGGTGGAGCACAGCGCGAAGCCGCTGATGTCAGGGTCCTTGACGTGCGCGCTCTGGGCCAGCAAACCCTGCAGGATCACCGCGAGCTCATCGGCCGTGCGGACCGGGTCGGTGGCGATGCGCCAGTGCTCGACCACCTCGTGGCCGGAGAACACGCCGAGCACGGTGTTGGTGTTCCCGACGTCGATCGTCAGCAGCATGGGGCTCCCTCCGCCCGCCGATCAGGGCTTGCCGCCCAGCGTTACCTGCGCGTTGTCGATCAGCCTGGTCGTCCCGGCCCGGGCCGCGACCAGGAGCAGCGCCGGGCCGCGGTAGCCGTCGCCGATAGCGGTGAACCGGGCCGGGTCCACCAGAGCCAGGTAGTCGAGCACGAGCGGCGGGTCGGCGCCGGCGGCACGGTCGAGCACGGCGCGTGCCGCGTTCAGCACGGCGGCCGGCCCGGCGGCCGCGGCCGCGGTCCCGGCCGCCAGCCCGCGCGACAGGGCCAGCGCGGACGACCGCTCGGCGGCCGAAAGGTAGGCGTTCCGGCTGGAGACGGCGAGCCCGTCCGGGTCCCGCACGATCGGCACCGCCGCGATGTCCACGCCCAGGTCGAGGTCGGCGGTCATCTGCCGGACGAGCGCGAGCTGCTGCGCGTCCTTCTGCCCGAAGACCGCGGCGTCGGGCCGGACCAGCTGGAAGAGCTTCAGCACTACGGTGAGCACACCGACGAAGAAGCCGGGTCGTGAGCTGCCCTCCAGCAGCTGCCCCACCGGGCCTGGATCGACCCTGATCAGCGGCGGCGCGGGATACACCTGCTCGCGGGCGGGGGCGAACACCACGGCCGCGCCCTCCTCGGCGCAGACGGCCAGGTCCCGGTCGAGGGTCCGCGGGTAGCTGCCGAAGTCCTCGCCGGCCCCGAACTGGAGCGGGTTGACGAACACCGATACCACGACAGTCCCGGCCGGGGCGGCGAGCTCTCGCGCCCGCCGGAGCAGGACCCGGTGGCCCTGGTGCAGCGCTCCCATGGTCGGGACCAGCACCACCGGCCCGGCCAGCCCGGCGCGAGCGACCGTGAGCTCGGCCCTGGTCCGCGTCAGGACGGGGCTCACGGCGGGGCTCCGCCGAGCACGCCGAGCAGACGCTGCGCGTCGGGCGCGGACAGGGTGCCCGCGGCGAGCGCCCGGTCCGCGGTCAGCCGGGCCAGGGCCAGGTACGCGGGCAGCGCCTCGGGCGCGGCGGCCCGCAGCGCGCGGACGTGACTGGCGACGGTGTCCGCGTCGCCGCGGGCGACCGGGCCGGTCAGGGCGGCGTCACCGAGTTCCAGCGCGTTGTCGAGCGCGGCCTCCAGCAGCGGGCCGAGCATCCGCGCGGGCTCGTCCACGCCCGCCTCCCGCAACAGGCCGGCGGCCTGCACCACCAGGGTGACCAGGTGGTTGGCGGCGCTGGCGAGCGCCGCGTGGTAGAGGCCCCGCCGCTCCTCGGCGATGAACACGGGCTCGCCGCCCATCTCGACCACCAGCGCCTCGGCGGCCAGCCGGAGCGAGTCGGGCGCGGTGACCCCGAAGCTGATCCCGGCCAGCCGGTCGATGTCGTCGGGGCGGCCGGTGAAGGTCATGACCGGGTGCAGGGCGAGCGGAAGCGCGCCGGCCCGGACCGCCGGCTCGAGCACAGCCAGGCCATGACGGCCGCTGGCGTGCGCGACCAGGCGGCCCTCGAGGGCAGCCCCGGTCGCGGCCAGCCCGGTCACCAGGCCGGGCAGCACGTCGTCGGGGACCGTCAGCAGGACCAGGTCGGCCGCGGCGACCACCTCGGGCGGCGGCCTGATCGCCACCCCGGGCAGGTTCCGCCGCGCCCTCCGGACCGAGGTGTCGGACACGGCGGACACCGCGACGATCTCATGACCCGCCCGGCCCAGCGCGGCCGCGAGCGCACTGCCCACCCGGCCTGCGCCGACGACGCCCACCCGGAGCATGGCGGGGTGCGAGCTCGGGTTCTCGGGGTTCATCAAGTTCCAGTCCTCGCCGGGTACCGGACAGCGACGATCAGCATATTCGCACCGGTGCCCTCGGGCACGGTCACGAATGCGGGCCGCTGCC
>Ga0306923_10009062_pt1 | contig 9996 bp, 9 predicted proteins | sample sta12Can44000108_FD_203841 | JGI IMG/M metagenome (GOLD analysis project Ga0306923, IMG submission 203841) | Lab enrichment of tropical soil microbial communities from Luquillo Experimental Forest, Puerto Rico - statanox.12C.anox.44.000.108 (v2)... | ecosystem: Environmental > Terrestrial > Soil...
ATCCGCACCGCGCTCCACGACCAAGCCAAGCGCGCGCTGGAGCAGGGCGACAATGTGCCCGGGTATGCGCTTTCGGCCGGCCGCGCCGAGCGCCGTTGGCGCGATGAGATCGTCGCGCAGGTAGCTCTACTGAGCCTCGGTTTCGACCACGACGATATTATAGAAGCCGAGATGATGCGCACGCCGAAGCAGCTCGAGCTCAGGGCGAAGGCGCGCGGCCTCAAGATCCCACCGGAATTAATCATTTCGAACCGCTCGGGCGTATCGCTCGAGCGGTCCGAAAACGTGCACGTCCCGGTCCTCGGCCGGGTCGAGACTGCGCGAATGTTCTCCGAGGCGCTCAAAGCCTTCACAGAAGGAGGAAGGCAAAAATGAGCAATTCCGATGACGATCACGATCGCGATAGCGATCACGCCCACGCCAACGACAACGGCAAAGGCGAACACGAAAGGCCCGGGAGCAAGATTGCCCCCGCGCCAGCGGGAGGTGCGCTTACCTCCCTGGCGGCGCTCCAAACCGCGCTCGCTAACGTCAATACCGCTGCCATCATCGGCCGCACTGGCCTGCCGATGCTGCTGTTCAAGAGCCGAGAAAACAGCGGCACTTGGGGATTTGGGCAGAGGCGCACTATTCCCGAGGAAGGCAGCAAATGGGCCGTCAATCCGTTGACGTTCAAGTACGGCTACATCTGCTTCGGCGACAACAAGAAGGTGCTCGACGAGCGCCTCGTTCCTGTCAGTCAGCCGAAACCTGTGATCACGGAGCTTCCTGACATGGGCGGCTTCGAATGGCAGGAGGAGTGGAGCGTCAACATGAAGTGCCTCAGCGGCGCCGATGCTGGCGTCGAGGTGGTCTTCAAGGCGACGACTGACGGCGCCATCAAAGCAATCGTCTTGATGGTCGATGAAGTACGTGACCGGCTCAACGGCGGACAGCATGACGGCAAGATCGTGCCGATCGTGCTGCTTGAGAAGGACTCGTACCCGCACGTCAAGCACGGACCAACTGCGATCCCCGTGCTGAATAGAATTGATTGGATGTCACTCGACGGCCCGGCGCCAGCGCCGGCACCTGTCGAGCCGACACCGCCAGTCGATCAGCCGCGACGCCGTCGCGTTGCGTAAAGGCTGACGCGCGTACGCGCGTGTCTTTGACAGGGCGAGGCTGGCCGGCCGGCGGCCTCGCCTGTCTTTTCCGGGGACCGCGATGTTCAACGTCGACAACATTGGTTTTCTGGATTTTGAGGTTTACAGCCCGCTCGATCTGAAGGCTGCGGGTACCTACCGCTATGTTGCTGAGGTGTCGACCCGCGCGATCGTATTGGCTTACGCCATCGGCAACGCGCCAGCCGTCACCTGGCACGCCGACGGCGCGATCCTCGATTGGGCCAATGCGCCGGATGATCTGCGCGCCGCTGTGCGCGCGCACAAGACCCTTGCCGCGTGGAACGCGAGCTTCGACGTTCCCGTCTGGAATTACGCTACGCTCGGATTTCCCTTCCTCGCGCCGGAACGCTTCATCGATCCGATGGTCCAGGCCGGCGTCTCCAACTTGCCGACCGATCTCGAACACGCCTCGCGCTACCTCGGTGGCAAAGGGAAGCAAAAAGATGGAAAGCAGTTGATTAAATTGTTTTGCATCGAAGGCGCTGCGCCGAGCGAGTACCCCACGGAATGGCAACGCTTTCTCGCCTATGCGCGCCAGGACGTCGAAGCCATGCGCGACGTCTATGGCAAGACGCGCCCGCTGCCGCGCGGAGAGTGGGAACAATACTGGGCGTTTGAGCACATCAACTGCCGCGGCGTGATGCTCGACCTGCCCTATGTGCGCCGCGCCGCTGCGCTCGCGGCCGAGGACGGTGTCGCCAGCGGCCGCCGGCTGGCTGAATTGACTGACAAGGCTGTCGCCCGCGTCACGCTAGCGAAAAAGATCGCGACTTGGCTGAACGATAACCTCGCTGATGCGGCGATGCGCGAAGTCTTGATGGTCGGCATTCCGGCCGACGATGAAGACAACGCCGATGCCGAAGCGGAGCAGGAGCTCAGCGTAGCGCGCGATCGCATCGCGCGCGTGCTGGCGATGCTCGATGCCAAACACGCCAATGGCGGCCTCAGCTTGGTTGAGACCAAGGCCCGCGAGGTCGCTGCGATACGCCTTTACGGCGCCGGCGCCGCACCGAAAAAGTTCGCGCGCCTCGATGCGCAACAGGTCGACGGCGTGCTGCGTGGTCAATACCGCTTCGCCGGCGCCGGACAAACCGGGCGCATGACCAGCCGCGGGGCGCAAATCCAAAATTTGACGAGGGATGTGCTCGGCGAAGATGGCGCCGCCGAGAGCCCGCTAGTGGAGGCGATCAGGCGAGGCTGTGATTACGCGACATTGGCCGCGGCCAGCCCCGCCGACATGCCGGCGGCGCGCAAGCTTGCCCTGATCGTACGTCCGGCCTTGATCGCCGAGCCCGGGAAGCTGTTCGTATGGTCGGATTTGAACGCAATCGAAGCGCGGATCACACCTTGGCTCCCCGCTTCAGAAGCTGCCGAGACGGTTCTCGATATCTTTCGCGCTAACGACGCCGATCCGACGCAACCCGACATCTACACCACTAACATCGCCAACATTCTGCACAAAGACGCGCGCGCAATAGTGAAAGCGGAACGCGCGATCGGCAAGGTCGCTACGTTGGCGCTTGGCTTCGGCGGCTCCGTCGGAGCGCTTCTGTCGATGGCGCTCGCCTATCGCATCCATCTTGATGCCGCCGAAGCGCGCCACATCGTGGACGCATGGCGCAAGGCGAACCCGTGGGCGCAGGAATTTTGGGCCGCGCTTTGGGACGCCGCGATGCGTGCCTGGGAGCTACCCGGCTTGATCACCACGGCGGGCCGGCTCGCCTTCATCTATCGCGACGACTACCTCGGCGGCACGTTGTTCATGGCGTTGCCGTCCGGCCGCCTGCTGACCTATCCGCGCCCGCGCTGGCGCGAGGTCGAGGTGCTCGGAAAGGACGGCAGGCCAACCGGTGAGCGGCGCACCGAACTCTCGTTCCGGCGCGCGCACGGGCGCGCGAAGTTATGGCACGGAACACTCTGCGAAAACGCGGTGCAGGCGACTGCCGCCGATCTGCTGCGCGCAGTGGTAACGCGGATCGAGACCAATCCCGCGCTGGCGTTCATGCCGATCCGCATGACGACCCACGACGAGATCGTGTGCGAGGTCGATGCGGCGCGCGCCGAGGAAGCGAAGGCGATCGTGCGGCGCGAGATGCTGACGCTGCCGAGCTGGGCCGAAGGCTTGCCGCTGCAATCGGAAGAACAGGTTTGCTCCCGCTACAGCAAATCGAAAGCCACGCTGTCGAGAAAGATCGGAACTTAAAGGAGGTGGCAATGACGACGTATCAAATCTTCGGCTTTAACCGTGAGAACCACGAGGAGCGGGTGACGATCCTGCTCGACGTCGACGGCTACATGGACCCGAGCGTGCTCAAGAAGGCGGGGGAAATCGCGGGCCCGCAGTACTGCCTCCACGCATCCCAAAATCTGTTCTCCCCCGTTCCCGACGACTGCAAGGGGGTCCTCTTCAAGCTCGACGAACTCTACGCGCGCCTTCCCGAGCTAGACCTTTCTCGAAGAAGGCGCCGCCGGCGGCGGTGAAGAGGAGAGAAATCTTGACCGCACCTCTCACCACCCGCACCCTGTACGGCTATCAGCAGCGCGCCACGACATGGTTCTATGAGCGCGACGCTGCGTTCCTGGTCGCGCCGCTGGGCGCCGGCAAGGGCGCGGCCGCGCTCACGGCGCTCGCCGACCTCGTCCGGGATGGGCACCGTCGTCACGCCCTAGTGGTTGCGCCCAAGCTCGTGGCCACGACCGTGTGGCCGCTAGAAGTCACGCTCTGGCCGCACCTCGCGCATCTGCGCGTCGCCGTTCTCAACGGCGCGCCCGAGCGCCGGCGCGCGCTCCTCGCCTGCGCCGGCGAGCGCGAGGTGACGGCGATCGGCGTCGACCTGGTGCCCTGGCTGGTGGGCGAGCTCGCCGGCCTCGCCGACGATCACCCGCTGTTCGACGTGCTGGTGATCGACGAGACGTCGCGGCTCAAGGACCCGAGCGGCAAGCGCGCCCGCGCGCTCTTGCGGATCGCCGGGCGCTTCCGGACGCGCTGGGGCTTGACCGGTACGCCGCGGCCGAATTCGAGCATGGACCTGTTCATGCCGGCCGCCATCGTGACCGACGGGGCGCTGTGGGGTCGCGCCTTCGTGCCGTGGCAGAAGCGGCACTTTCGGCCGCGCGACCCGTTCGGGCGCGAATGGGCGGCGCTGCCGGGGGCCGAGGAGCGGATCACCGCCGATTTCGGCACCGTGGCGATGACGGTCGCCGACGAGGACATGCCCGATCTGCCGCCGCTCAACGTCGTCGAGACGCCCCTGCGGCTGCCGGATGCCGTGATGGCGACCTATCGGACGATGGCGCGGGAGCTGTTCACGACCGCCGAGGGGCGCCTGATCGAGGCCGCCTCACCAATGATCGCGACCGGCAAGCTGGCGCAGATCGCCAACGGCTTCCTCTACGGCGAGGGCAACGACGATGCGGTCTTCGTCCACGACCTGAAGATCGAGTGGCTGAAGGAACTGGTCGAGAGCCTCGACGGCGAGCCGCTGCTCATCGCCTACGAGTTCATCGAGGACCTGCGGACCATCCGGCGGGCGCTGGGCGAGGTGCCGGCGCTCGGCGGGCTGACGAGCGCTGCCGAAGCGGCGCGGCACATCGCGGCCTGGAATGCGGGGGTGCTGCCGCTACTCGCCTTTCACCCGGCCGCGGCCGGCCACGGGCTCAACCTGCAATTCGGCGGGTCGCGCATGGCGTGGCTGTCGCCGAGCTGGTCGGCCGAGCTGACCGAACAGGCGATTGCGCGCATCTACCGACCCGGGCAGGCGCGGCACGTGACCGTTCACGTCTGCGTCGCGACGGGCACGGTCGATGAGATGAAGCGCAACCGCGTGCTCGGCAAGATGAGCGCGCAGGAGGCGTTCCGGCGGCATCTGGAGCAAATCTGATGCACGCCCGCACCGCCTTCCGCCTCGCCATGTTGGATAACGGCTTTCAGCCGCTGCTGAACGATTGCAAGCGGCCGATTGAGAAAGGCTGGCCGAAGCAGATCGTCGATGAGGCCGAGGTGCGATCGTGGGATCGCAGCGCGCTGCTATCGACTGGCATGAAGCTCGATGGCGATCTGGCGGTGATCGATGCTGACATCACGGAGGCAAGCCTCATCGAGGCCTTGGCAAGCGCGCTCGGCGCGCGCTTTCCGGCGCTATTCGAGCACGGCCTCGTGCGCCACGCCGGCGGCGTCAAGGAAGCCTGGATCGCACGCGTCGACGAGCCGTTCCGGCGGCTCGCATCGCGGCGCTGGTACCGCGGCAACGATCCGGACGACCCTGCGGCGGTGAAGCACCTGGTCGAGTGCTTCGGCTCGCTCGGAACGCGACAATTCGCCGTTGACGGGCCTCACGCCCGCAACGGGAGGGGCGAGGTCGTCAGTATCTACCGGTTCGCTGGCGGCATCTCGCCGGCGATGACGCCGCGGGCGTCCCTGCCGATGTTGCCGAAGGCGGCATACGAGCAGGCCTGCGATCTGTTCGACGAGATCGCCGCGGCGGCGGGGCTCGCCGTAGTCAAGGGCGGCGGCCGCGGCGAGGCAGAGTTGCGGCGCTTCGAGCTCGATGCCGATACCGAGATCGAAACCCGCGACCACGGCGTGATGACGGTCGCCGAGCTCGAGCGGCTCGTGCGCAAGCAGCACCCGCGCGATCTGCGCTGTTCGGGTACCTTCCACGACCCAACGCGAGTGCGAACCGACTCGCACCTCATCAACTGGGGCCGTCACGGCCTCGGTATCTGGGACGCGATGACTGAAACGACATGGCACCGACGCGAGCGGGCGCCATCCGCGCGATTTGAATTCCTAGGACAACTGATGGAAAGGAGCCCGTTTCAATGAGCGCTTTTGACGGCGAGGCCATCAGCAAGGCCGACCGGGAATTCCTGGATGGCCTCAGCAACCATCCTCTGATGCGGCACCCGCTCTACAGCGTACCGCCTCCGCCGCGGCCAAATTATAGCGGATGCACTACGATTGCCGAGAAAACAGCGAAACAGATCGCGTGCTTTCCGGCTGCCTTGGACTGGATGCTGATCAATTACGCCTACTACGCCGACGCTTTCATGGGCAAAGGCGGCATCATCTCGCAGGTTGATGGCAAGATGGGGACGATCGCGAGCCTGCGGGGTTTCATGCAGCCCTACGCGATCGTGGAAGAAGGCCCGAGAGGTGGGCTCAAGAAAACATCCGTCGTCGATGTCTGGATGAGCCACCCGTTGCGGGCGCATATCGACGAGGTTCAAACTCGATTTGATCGGTCGCGGCCAACGTTCGAGGAAGAAGGCGTCATGGTCTATAACCGCTACTGGCCGCCGGTGCACCCGACGAGCGGGGGCGAGATCGAGACATTCAAAGCCTTCTTCGCGCGGCTCATTCCAAACGACACAGAGCGAGAGTGGATGTGGAACTACTTCGCCCACAAAGCCCGCAAGCCGTGGGTGCCGATGATCGCGGTCATCATGGTGGCAGAGGAGTTTGGAACGGGCCGCGGAACGTTGTTCGATATCCTCGAACTGCTATTCGGCGAGGATTACGTCGTACCATGCACATTCGGCGAGCTGACGGGGACAGCAGCAGGGGCGCGCTTCAACGATCGGATCGCCAACGCGCTCATCGCCACCGTCAACGAAGCCGCCGATGAGGACGGGTATCAGCAGGCGCGGCGGCGGCTCGACTACGAGGCGCTGAAGAATACGATCGAGCCGTCGCCCACGGCGCGGCATCGCTTCGAGGCGAAAGGACAGCACGCCTACGCGCAGCGCTCGGCGAGAACCACAATGATCGCGACCAACCATCGTGACGTGGTGAAACTGCCGCCCGCGGATCGACGCTTCTGCGTCGTCACCTGTGGTAACAAGATGACGCTGGTCGAGAGGGCCACTATCCGGACTTGGATGGCAGTGCCGGAAAATATTGGTGCGCTGCAGCGGATGCTACTTATGCGGCCGGCAGTGCCCCTCGACGTGTTCGACCCCTACGGCGACCCGCCGCCCTTCGCCGGCCGGTTGCAGATGATCGGGATGGGCGAAACACGACTGGAGGATGCCTACAGGACGGCGATAGATGCACTCAACGAGTGCTCGCTGTTCACGATGACGCAGATGCAGAGGTTGATCGCTTATTTCGGCGACTTCAAGAGCGGCGATTGGTCGGATAAGGCCCGGCACGCCGTGACCAAGAACGCGTACCGGCTGCGGGAGCGAAGCGAACCAAACAACCGTATCAAGTACCGCAAGCGGCAAGAGATCATCTATGCCCGAACCAATGCTGATCAGTTACGCTGGCACGGAACCGATACGGAGTTGATCATCAGGCAGCTTGATATGGCAGAGGAGCGGGTGACGCAGGTCGTCAACGCTGAGCAGGACGTGCTCGCCGATTTCATGCGCGCGCACGAGCCTAATGCGGCACCGAAGGCATGATAGAGACCCCTTGCACAGACCCTTGCACAGAGCCATGCACACAGAAAAAGGGCAGGGTAAAATTCAGCTTCGCGAGGGGATTTGAGGCGATTTGAGGCTTCTGCGAGCGCCGATGCGTGCGCAGCCTTGCACAGCCGTGCACAGGTAATTTGACGTGTGCAAGGGTAAAATAGGCGCTAACGTTTTGTACGCGTGTAATTTTTAAGTGAGGTTTGCACGTTGCACACTAAACCCAGAATTGACAGCGGAAGAGAGATAACAAGAAATAATATTACCTGTTGTGTAGTTTGTATAAGGAATGGGTTTTTCCTGTGCACGTGTGCAACGCCGCCACTGAACCCTCGCGCGGGATCGCCTTCGGGACCAGTAGGAGGACGCATGAGCCTTTCGCGTAAAGTCCTGCGTCAGCGCGAGCGCGAGAGCGCAGAGCGGGATCGTGCCATCCAGGACTTGGTAGCGGAGATGGCGCTAGTCGAAAGCGGCGTGCCGATCGATGGCGTTTCCGATCAAGATGCGCGCGACCGTCTGCTCGCCTTGATGAATGCTGGTCTGCTCGCGCTGGTTCGCAGCGAGTTGCGGTCAAGGCCTGATCAGTTCGTGCAAGGCATCGACGGCCGCTGGTTTCTCGTCAAGAACAAAATCTAACCGGACGCTCGTCGCGGTTGTGGCCACTTCGGCCCTATCGTGGAACAAGAGAATATTCATTTTGCCCTCAAATCGCGGAACAAACCAGGGTTAGGAGCCTATGGGCCATTGGTCCGGTATGGGAACGGAATGGAACCAGATTGGAACCGGCTAAGATTGAATACTCGTTGATATTGCTTGAAAAAATGCCGGGCGGCAGGGGCAGGGTTGTATTTTTAAAGAATGCAACCATCCCGGGCCCGGCTGGGCCCCGACTATACTTCCCGTGCTAACTTCTTGACTTTATTGAATTTTAGACGAAAATTCTCCTGGAAAAGGGCTTGGAACCAAAGTTCCAACTCCAAAATCGAGCAAAATCGGAGGTTGTAATGGCTGGAACCGGTCGAAAACCCTACGTCACCCACGACGTCACCCCCTTCGACGCCTCCGACGACCGGCTCAAGCCCCCGGACAGCCTCGGGCCGGCCGAGAAGCGGGTTTTCTGGAGCCTGACCACGCAGGTTCCGGCCGCCCAGTTCCAGCCTGCCGACCTTCCGTTGATCTGCCGCTGGTGCGAGCTCACGGTGCTCGCCGATCGCGCCGCGGCGGAGATGGCGACCGGCAATCTGGTCGAGAACGGCCTCCCATCGCCCTGGATCGCAATCCATGAGAAGGCAACGAAGCAACTTATTGCGTTGAGTTTGAGGTTGAGGCTTTCTCCGCAGAGCCGCATGGACAAGGCACCGAAGACGCAGGCGGCAAAGGACCTGAGCTATTACGACCGGATGATGCTGGAGGGTGACGATGACGATGGGGATCCTGACCGAGATCGACCGTGATGCGTTGCGGCGTGCGCTTGAAGCTGCGGCTGCGGAGGGTGCGGGGTATCGCAAACATCTCGACGGCATCGAGGCGCGCGACGATTGGGTCTCGGCCGCGCAATCTGCGAGCTATCACTTGCAGGTCAAAAACTTGAGACTCCGACCTTGGCAATGTCCGCCCTGCGACTGTCGCAGCAACGAAATTGGTGTTGGCTATGGCCGCTCGCGCGCCGAGGTCATGCTACGCCGACGTATGCTGGCGGCCGGTTTGTCGTTGTACGAACCCGATCCACGTGCCGCGTTTGCGGCGAAGGCTGTGGGTGCCGCTGATACGTCGGCCGCCTGAGACCGCGGCTAGCGCCTCCTAATGGGCGGCACGGGTCCTCTAAAAATAAATGTTCGCTCCGGGATCGGTGCTTGAATTGATTTCTAATCGGGGGGAGAAAGAGTGCGCCCGGGGCATGGAGTTTCCGGGCGCAAAGTTCTGACCTACGTCCAACTCAAGCCGAAAGACGACCAACCCTACTCTCACTCCGGGGGTCGTCGCAATGTCTCTTCCCGCCGACATCGACTTGCTTGTTTCAGAGCTAGCAGCCTCACTCGAACATCCGCAACGCGCCGCGTTTGTCTCTGCCGCCGAGCGTGCTTTGGCGGGCCTGGACTGCGCCGGGCCCGGGCTGGCGTACAGGATCCTGGCTCCGTTACAGCGATCGTTTTTTGATCCGCCCGATGACGCGCGTGTGACCGCGGGTCCGCGCCATCACCGCCCGAACAAGTTGAACTCGCTGCCGGCGGTTGGGGCCGAAGACGCGAGAGGCACCGCGCGCCGATTGTCTATGTGGGCGCGGAGATGAGCGACGATGTACTGGTGCTGCGCGCAAACGGAACCTCAGCGCGAGGCCGCGGCAACGCACTTCCTCGGGCTGGCCGGCTACGAAGTCTACTGCCCCCGATTGCGGTTAGTCCGCCCGCGGCGC
>Ga0306923_10009064_pt1 | contig 9995 bp, 10 predicted proteins | sample sta12Can44000108_FD_203841 | JGI IMG/M metagenome (GOLD analysis project Ga0306923, IMG submission 203841) | Lab enrichment of tropical soil microbial communities from Luquillo Experimental Forest, Puerto Rico - statanox.12C.anox.44.000.108 (v2)... | ecosystem: Environmental > Terrestrial > Soil...
AATACCGCGGCGCCGGTACTGTGCCGGCCGATCGAGCATGGTGCGGCCGTCGTCGTGCATTCGACGACCAAATATATCGGCGGCCACGGCAATTCGATCGGCGGCATCGTCATCGACGGCGGCAATTTCGACTGGGAAAAGCACGCCGCACGCTTCCCGCTGCTGAACCAACCGGACCCGAGCTATCACGGCGCGGTGTGGACGCAGGCCGCCAAGCCGCTTGGGCCGATCGCCTACATCCTGAAGATGCGGGTCACCTTGTTGCGCGACATCGGCGCGCCGATGAGCCCGTTCAACGCATTCCTGTTCATCCAGGGGCTCGAGACCCTGCCGTTGCGCATGCGCGCCCATTGCACCAATGCGATGGCGGTCACCAGGTTCCTGGCCGAGCATCCCAAAGTAACCCGCGTCATCTACCCGAGCCTGATGACCGGCGAGGCCAGGCGCCGCGCTGACGCCTATCTCAAGGGCGGCTATGGCGGGCTCGTCGGCTTCGAGTTGCGGGGCGGGCGCGAAGCCGGGCGCCGCTTCATCGATGCGCTCAAGATGTTCTACCACGTCGCCAATATCGGCGATGCGCGCAGTCTGGCGATCCATCCGGCGACAACGACCCATTCGCAGCTCTCGCCCGAGGAGCAGCTGCAGACCGGGGTCGACGAAAATTATGTCCGGCTGTCGATCGGGATCGAGCACGAAGAGGACATCCTCGCCGATCTCGCGCAGGCGCTCGACGCCGCCTGAGCGCGTTGCGCCGTCCCTCGGTTTCCCTGCCGTCAGGGAAACCCTTGGGAAAAATCGCATTCCTGTGAAGATCTTCTATGTGTATCAAACACTTATAGCGAATTTGAGCAACCCGGCAGGGAAACGGCAGGGAAGGCAAAATTCATTCCAGAATGCGCACGTCGCAGCTCGCGACCTTGTCGATCCCGCAATGGAGGACGTCACCCCGCTTGACCTGGCTCACACCCGAGCAGGTGCCGCTCATGATGATGTCGCCCGGCCATAGCGTGTAATCGCTCGAAGCCCAAGAAATCTGAGTCACCAGATCCATGATCATCAGGCTGGTGTTGGATTTCTGCTTCACCTCGCCGTTGACCGCGAGAAAGAAGTCGAGGTTCTGCGGATCGGCAACCTCGTCGGCGGTCACCAGCCATGGGCCAAGCACCGCGTAGGTGTCGATCGACTTGCGGAAGCTGCGGTCCTGGGTGCCGCGAACGACCATGTCGAGCGCGATCGAATAGCCGGCGACATAGTCGAGCGCCTCTTCCTTGCGGATGTTCGAGGCTTGCCGGCCGATCACGACACCGAGCTCCATCTCATGGTCCGTGCGGCGCTCGGGAAAGCGCAGCCGCACGCCTTCGCCCGGACCAACCAACGCGCTCGTCGCCTTGAGGAACAGGCCCTGCTCCTCGATCGAGCCTGAATAGCGCCGGCCGTACACCTCGCGCTGCTGGTCCGCCTCGGCGATATGGTCTCGGTAGTTGGTCGGCGTGCCGATGATCTTGGTCGGCGACGCGACCGGGCTGAGAAACTTGACCTCGCCGACCGGAAAGGATTGCGCGTCTCGGGCCGCAGTAAGGATTGCGGGCCTCAGCCTCTCGAGATTGGCGATCAGCGGGTCGCTTTTGGGAGGGAACGGATAGACGGGCTTTGGCAGCTATTCGAGCGCCTTGGTCGCGTCACGGACATAACCTCCCTCGACGAGCCCCAGCCGATTGTCGTTGAACCAGCAGATCCTCATTCGGTCCTCCGTTCCAGCCGCTAGGCGGGCTTGGTGCCGATCGCGCAGTGATAGCCGGTGGCGATAAAGAATGTCCCCGCCGCCTCGGCTTGCAGAGCTGAGGAGCGCCACTCGGCGGCTTCGTCTGCAGTCAAGGTTGCGAGAATCTGCTGCTGGGAAATGCCAAACCGCGAAACCTCGGCAGGTGTTATCGCGACGAGCTGAGGAAAGCATTTAAGCTCAGTCAGTCCGGCAGCATGAAACCGTCGATAGAGGCTGGCGTCGGCGCATCCGGCGGCAGCAACACCGGCACCGACCAATCCGGGGATGTCAACCTTGACGCGCAACGCGGCGCTGATCGGCAAGTTTGACCAGGACGGCATGTCGCGGGAGCGGACGATTGCGGCTATCCGCCCGCCCGGCCGGGTAACCCGCACCAATTCGGCGAGCATCCGGTCGGAGTCCCCCTCTTCCATGACCGTGAAGGAGAGCGCCAGGTCGACGCTCTCGTCAGCGAGCGGTATCGCCTCCGCACTCCCTTCCTGAAAGGTCATCCGCGCCGCGAGTCCAGCCCGTCTTGCCAGAATGGCCGCCTCGCGGAGCAAATACGGGTTGATGTCGATGTCGATGATGCTGTTGGCGCCGGCGGTGCGGCGTGCAAGCTCGCGCAGGACCACCCCGGATCCGCCGCCGACCTCGAGGATCACCTCTTCCGGCCGTATTTGAACCATGTCCAAAACGGTCCGTACCAGGCCGAGATACGTCGCACGGCCGCGCGCTTCGAGGATACCGACGGCGCCGAGCAACGGGCCGCCGAGGCTGATCACGCAATAGCGCGTGCCGAGCACGGAAATCAGGGGTTCCCATTGCGACGGCGCCAAATCGAGCGGCATCAGCACCAGCGGCGGGCCGGCGCCGTGAATTCGGTAGGAGACTTCCCCCACCTCGCCCTCTCCCTCCGGGAGCGCGACCGCGGCGACCGGATGGCGATCGAGAAAGCCCATCATCACGGGGGCAATTTCCGACCCGCGATCGGCGATGACGTCCGACCAAGGATGGCACTCGAAGCCTCCCAGGCTGTGTGACACCGAGCCGGGGAGATCGGCGAGCAGTTTAACAGCACCCTCCGCGGTGGGCCCGCGATCCCCCGCCACTGCCAGCACGCGGGAGGCCAGACCACGGAACTGACCCGCGTCGATGATCGGCGGATTGATCAGGGTCAAAGAGGCAGCCCGGTTTGGGTGCCGGGTTGCCATTCCCTGCCAATCGGTGAGCCCTAGCCGCCCGGCCGCGATGTGAGCCGCGCCGATGCCGAGGTGCTGAAACAGATCGACGAGACTTTCTTCGACCGGACGAGCAGCCGCTGTCGTTGTGGTCACATCCCCTCCTTGGAGCGCTCAAATGTTAGCGCCACTATAAATCCGCTCTTGACGATTGCGAGGCCGCTAAACCCGGCGGCGCCGAATACAACATGACGTTGAGCTAATTGTTACCGCTTGCTGCATCTGCAACAAATCTACAGCAAACACTCTCCTTCAGGTTGAAACACTCATGCCATGCGGTGCACGTGATGTGAAACAGACAAATATGATTATGGTTATAATCGCAATCAAGGGGCGGTTGGTCAAGTGCAACAGGCAGCAAGCGCGACGGCAGGACGATGGAAGTGGTAAGGTTCCGGCCGAATGCTGGGGAGGACGTGATGCCGGCAGCGCCGTGGAGTCGCCGCGAATTGCTGAAAATCATGTCTGCCGGGGCCGCGGCTGGCTTGCTCGAAGAACCCGCGCGCAAGGCGGTTGCCCAACCGGTAAAATGGTCGACCGGCACCGAGCCCCCGAAATTAAAGGCGCCGGCCAACTCCTGCGACTGCCACCACCATATCTATGACGCCAAGTATCCGGTCGATCCTCGCTCCGTGCTGCGTCCGGGCGATGCTCTAGTCGAGGACTACCGAGCCTTTCAGAAGCGCATCGGCACCAGCCGCAATGTCGTCGTGACGCCTTCGACCTATGGCACCGACAACCGGGTGACCTTGGACGCTGTCGCGGCGTTCGGGCCCACCGCGCGAGCCGTCGTGGTGGTCGACGACACGGTCGCCGATGCCGAGTTGAAGCGCATGCATGGCCTCGGCGTACGCGGCATTCGCTTCAACTTGGCGCAAGCCGGCGCAACGACACCGGAGATGATCGAACCGCTCTCCAAGCGCGTGAATGAGCTCGGATGGCACATCCAGATCAATGCAACGGCCGGCAAGATCATGGAAATCATGCCGATCCTCGAGCGGGTGCCGTCGCCGATCGTATTCGATCATCTGGCCCACATCCCCGAGCCCCAGGGGGTCAGCAATCCACTGTTCCGCGAGGTCAGGCTATTGATCGACAAGGGCCGGACCTGGGTCAAATTGTCGGGCGCCTATGCCGACACCAAGATCGGGCCACCGACCTACGCGGACTCGACGGCTGTAGCACAAGCCTACGTCAAGGCCGCACCGGAGCGGCTCGTCTGGGGCAGCGACTGGCCGCACCCAAGCGAGCGGGAGAACAAGCCCGACGATGCCGTGCTGTTCGATCTTCTCTTGGTTTGGGCGCCGGACGAGGGGGTGCGGCACCGCATCCTGATCGAGAACCCGGCCGCCCTCTACGACTATCCGAAGAGCGCTTGAGGGCTCTACGCTTCGCCGGCGCGCGGGCGCGCTATTCGCTTCTTTCGATTGCCGCAGTCTGGATCGCAAGCGGGCTCATCGGCTGCGGCACAACTACTTTGGTAAAGCCCTATGGCGGGTCAGTCACCCGAACCGAGAGGATCTATGTCATCGCCGGCGGCTGGCACACGGAACTCGGGCTGCCCGTAGCGGCATTAAGCAACCCTATGGCCGCCTTAAAGACAGACTTTCCGAGCGCCCGCTACCTGGTTTTCGGATGGGGAGCACGCGACTACTACATGGCCCAAAACCCGGACATCGGCGATCTCCTGCGGGCGGCCGCTTCGGGGCCGGCGGTGATGCTCATCATTCCACTCCAAATTTCGCCGGAAGCCTTTTTTGGTGCTGCCAACGTTTTTGTACTCCCGGCGCCACGGGAGGGCATCCAGCGTCTCGCACAATTTTTGTGGGACTATCTGGCCGTGGACAAGGAGGGGCCGCCGCGTCGCATCGGCCTCGGTCCCTATCCCCAAAGCGTCTTCTATGCTTCGGCCGGCAACTACAGTCTCGGTCATACGTGCAACACTTGGACGGCCGAGGCGCTGCACGCCTCCGGCTTGCCGGTGAGTGCTGTGGGTGTGGTTTTCGCGGGACAGGTCCTCGACCAGCTTCAATCAATTCGAGCAGGGAGCAATTCATGACGACCATTCGCGCACTCACTCAAGTCGATCTGCCGGAAGCGCAACGCATCGTCAGGGTTGCCTTTGGGACCTTTCTTGGCGCGCAGGATCCGGAGAAGTTCTGGAGCGACCTCGACTATGTCTATGGCAGGTTCGCGGCCGAGCACACCACGGCTTTCGCCGCGGAAAACGACGAGGGCACGCTCGTCGGATCGAATTTCGCGACGCGCTGGGGCAGCGTCGGCTTTTTTGGGCCGCTGACGACCCGGCCCGATTTGTGGGACGGCGGCATTGGGCAGCGGCTCGTCGCCGCGGCTTGCGATCAATTGGATGCTTGGGGTGTGCGCCATGCCGGGCTGTTCACCTTTGCCCACAGCGCCAAGCATGTCGGGCTTTACGGGAAGTTTGGTTTTCACCCGCGTTTTCTGACCGCGATCATGGCCGCCCCGACCGGTGCGCAGGCCATATCGAGCGCCACCTCGCGTTATTCGGCATTGCCCGAAGGTCAGCGGCAGGAAACGGAGAACGCCTGCCGCGAGTTGACCGAAGAGCTTTATCCCGGCCTCGACCTCTCCGGCGAAATCCGCACGGTGGCGGCGTGCTCGCTCGGCGACACGGCCTTGCTATGGGATCGAGACAGCCGGCTCGCGGGCTTTGCCGTCTGCCACTGGGGCCCGGCGAGCGAAGCCGGCGAAGGCTGTTGCTTCGTCAAATTCGGCGCGGTGCGGCCAGGACCGGGGGCCGAGGATCGCTTCGGGGCGCTGCTTGACGCCTGCACCGGGCTCGCACGCGAAGCCCAAATGCCGAATGTGCTGGCCGGGGTTAATCTCGCGCGCGAGGAGGCGTATCGGCGGATGCTGGCACGCGGTTTCCGGACGATGATCCAGGGTGTCACAATGCATCGGCCGAACGAGCCCGGTTACAGCGCCCCGGGGCTCTACGTTCTCGACGATTGGCGATAAGGGGGAGCAGGCAAACTCGCATCCCGCAGAAGGGCGGCCGAGCTTCCGGCGAGCGGCCCCTCCAATTCTGATGCGGAGTCAATCGAGCAGCTCCGCGCGGGCCCTCTCAAAAGTCGGATAAATCGCTTATGGAAAGATCGCCAATGTGAAATCGTCGGGGTCGATGTCGTCGCGGCTGACGCCCACATAAAATTGTTAGGTGAACTCGAACTGTCCCATCATCTTTATGTCGTTACCCGATACATTCTCCGGGTCTGGAACAAACACCAAGGTAAGTGTGCCATTTCGATCAAAGTCTAATCGAAACTGCGAAATAATCGCCACTCCTTGCTGTCCTCTCGACGGGTAAACGCCATCATACGCGAAGAAATGCGTTTTGGGTTGCCAAATGCGAATTTGTTTCTCGACGACAATGATTACACGCCTTAATGGACGTTCGGAATATGACAGTTGCAGTTGTGTTGCATCATGTTGTATTACATTAAAATTTAACGTTTTCATGACACCGGCCGGAGTGATGGCGTTGGTTTCGGCATGACGGATTAAGTCCATTGGGGACGCTAGGGCGAAAATCTTTTCTTCGGCGTCGCTTGGTAGCGGCACAAAGTCGATCTCTTTGTCATCAGCATACTGAACGATAATTGACGCAAACCACCAATTTGCCCACACCCGGGTGAGACCGAGAACCGTTGAATTGAACCGCTCGATCAAACCGGTTTCCACTGGGTGCAGTAACCCCAGTCGCACGGTATCAGTATGAAGCTTTTTGACGTGCGCGATAACAGGAGCCGAGAACCCAGCGGTGGACCCGAGACCCAGGACCACGGGAGTGGGTTTATAAGGTGAAGGCCGCTCCTCTTCCTCGTCAGAGGTATACCACGTTTTGCTGGTGCTGTTGGCCCTGTAGAGTTGTGGGCGAGGCACCAGCCTCGTCCAAGCGCAGCGGCAAATCCACAGGGCTCATCTCGGCCGCCCACGCTGCCGCCGGGGTTTTGTAGCCCAAGGCCTGATGCGGCCGACACTGGTTGTAGAAACGGAACCACTGGCCGATGCCGATGCGCGCCTCGAGACCATTGGCATAGGCTTTGAGATGGACCTCCTCATACTTCGAGCTGCGCCACAGGCGCTCGACGAAGACGTTGTCCAACCAGCGCCCGCGGCCGTCCATGCTGATCCGCACCCCGGCGGCTTCCAGCTTGTCGGTAAACGCCGCGCTGGTGAATTGCGCACCTTGGTCGGTATTGAAGATCTCTGGCCGCCCTTTGCGCAACGCATCTTCGAGGGCGTCGAGGCAGAACGAGGTGTCCATCGTGTTCGATAGACGCCATGCCAGAACGTGGCGGCTGTACCAGTCCATCACCACGACCAGGTAGAGAAAGCCCCGGGCCATCGGGATATAAGTGATGTCGGCTGCCCACACCTGGTTCGGTCGGTCGATCGTCAGGTCGCGCAACAGGTAGGGATAGACCCGATGCTGCGCTATAGGGCGGCTGGTCTTAGGCTTGGGGCTCAGCGCTTCGAGACCCATCAGCCGCATCAGCCGTTGTACCCGCTTGCGGTTGACCTGACGGCCGGTTTTGCGGAGCTCTGCCGTCATTCGCCGCGAGCCGTAGAACGGCGTCGCCAGATACTGCTCGTCGAGCCACCGCATTAGCGCCAACTCTTCGCGATCCGCCGCCGCCGGCTGGCGATAAACCCCGGAGCGCGCCAAGCCGAGCAGCGCACATTGCCGCCGCACCGACAGATCGGCACGGTCGCGATCGACCATCGCCACGCGTTCGGCCCGGTTCATCGCCCGGACCTCCGTGATAAAAAATCGCGCTCTACCGTCAGCTGGCCGATCTTGGCGTAGAGCTCGGTAACCTCCGCTTCCCGGCTCCCTTCCTTGCCGCTGCTGCCAGAGAAAACGGCGGTCGCACCGTCCAGGAGCTGCTTTTTCCAGGCGTAGATCTGGTTGGGGTGAAGCTGGTACTTCGCCGCCAGCTCGGCAACCGTTGCCTCGTTCCGCAACGCCTCCAGGGCGACCTTCGCCTTCAACCCGGCATCAAGCCGCCGTCTTGTCTTCCTGCTCATCCGTCTGCTCCTCCTCGCTTCCGGAGCAAACTCCACCTTAGCCCCTGGTCCTATTTTCGGGGTCCGCTTCTCCCTACCTCCGAAATAATAGTGATCTCGGTCGCATTTAATGTGCGTCGCTTATAGTCCCATGATCCGAAATCTTTTATTCCAATTTTCTTTTTCCTTTTTTGTACTTCAACAAATGATTTAACTGTTTTAATGCCTGCATTCCCGTCAATTATGCCTACGTCGAGCTGACGAAGTATTCCGACAACATCACGTTGCCTTGTGTCATGGAGAATTGCTGCTTCTAGTGGCCTGAGTGCCTGCTCGAAGAAGAAGGCGAGTTTTTGCTGCATATTACACCACGGCGCGCGCCTGCTCTTCTTGACTGAGCTTTCTGAGATGGCGTTCATGCGGTGAGCCGCGAAATCGTGCTGTTGTGGACATTGTAGCTGCGGGCAATGTCGCGGATTGGCTCGCCGTCCACGTCGCGGCGCTTGATCGCCTCCTGCCGCTGATGGACTGTCAGCTTCGGCTTGCGGCCCAGCTTGACACCGCGCGCCTTGGCCCGCTCGCGGCCTTCGCCGGTGCGCGTGCGGATTAGATCACGCTCGAACTCGGCTAGGCCGCCGAGAACGGTCAGCATTAGGCGGCCGTGTGATGTCGTCGTGTCGGCCCATGCATCGCTCAAAGACCGGAAACCGGCTTTCCGCTCGGTGATGGCCGCAAGCGTGTTCAACAGGTCGCGAGTGGATCGAGCGAGGCGGTCGAGCCGCGTCACCATCAGCACGTCACCCGGCTCGAGCGTCTCGATCACGCGGCGAAGCTGCGTCCGCTCGGTCTTCGCTCCGCTCACATGCACATCGCGGATCACCTTGCGGCATCCCGCCTTGGTCAGTTGTCTCGCTTGGGCGTCAACGCTTTCACTTTTGCCGCCCGGTGACACCCGCGCATAGCCATATTTCATAGGGTCATTATGCAGCTAATTTATGCAGCACAAAAGCCATTTATTTTCAAGGGCCTAATTTTGCTGCGTTTTTCTTGAATGACGAAACATGGCGCGGCCGCAGAGAACCTTCGACGGGGCGCAGGGGACCTGGCAAGACGCGCCGATTCCGGACCATTCCAGGCTTGTTCTCGGCGGAACTACGATGTTTTCACCAGACGGAAACCGACATTCGGCAGTGCGCTGTCGGGCGACAGTTTCATTCGCGCGGCCGGCCGATAGCTGAAGCAGAAGGCCTCCGAACACAGGAACGAGCCGCCGCGGATGACACGCTTCGGTGAAAGCGGCTCGTCGGGGTCGAAACCGCTCGCCAGTCCGACAGGATTGGCGACGACGCCCTGTCTGGCTTGCTCACGGTAGGTGTCGGGCCGGTACCAGTCCGACACGTGCTGCCACACATTGCCGGTCATGTCGTAGAGGCCGTAGCCGTTGGCCGGGAACGAGGCGACCGGCGCAGTGCCTTTGAATCCATCTTCGCCGTTGTCGGTCGCGGGGAAAGCGCCCTGCCAGGAATTGGCCATGAACTTGCCGTTGGGCGTGAAGTCGTCGCCCCAGGCGAAACGCTTCCTATCGGCCGACCACGACGGCCAGAAAACACGGCCCTTTGCAGAGCCGCGTCGGTCGCCAGATTCGCGACTTCGGTCGGGCTAAGCCCTCCTTTCTCCACTCCTCCGGCGACACTTTCTCATCCTGATTGACGCTCGCTTCTCACCTTGTTTGCCGCGCACCAGAGCAGGCCGTCACGCTGACATTCTCATCCGTTGGGACGGTTCCAGAGCTGCGCCGGGTCGCCATCGCAGAACCGCAACTCCATCGCGAGGCCATTCTGCGTTCCCGGCGTAGCGACGCAGTGGCTGAAGGTGTTGGAGATCCCCGACGACAACAAGTTGTTCTTGATGCCGAAGTTCCAGTTTTCGTTGGTGATGCT
>Ga0306923_10009067_pt1 | contig 9994 bp, 9 predicted proteins | sample sta12Can44000108_FD_203841 | JGI IMG/M metagenome (GOLD analysis project Ga0306923, IMG submission 203841) | Lab enrichment of tropical soil microbial communities from Luquillo Experimental Forest, Puerto Rico - statanox.12C.anox.44.000.108 (v2)... | ecosystem: Environmental > Terrestrial > Soil...
CCAGCATGGAAACATGGTCTATGTCCTCAACGCGGGCGGGAGTAGCAATGTTGTGGGTTTTCACCTGGAGCCCAGTGGCAGGCTTCGACAGATCCAAAATTCGATCTCGTTCCTCACCACGGCGAACTCGGGAGCTGCATCGCTCTCCTTTAGTCCGGATGGCCAAACTCTGCTAGTCACAGAGAAAGTCACTAACAAGATCGACGCCTTCCAGGTTCATGCGGATGGCACGCTTGGCCCCATTGTGGCGAACTCCGCAGCCGGACCCGGTACGTTTGCGGTTCTATTCGCGCCCAATGGAACAGCACTCGTCGCTGAGACCGGACCGGCGGGAGGAGACAATGCGTCGGCAATCTCTTCCTATACAGTTCTCCCCAATCTGTCGCTCTCGACCGTTAGCGCCAGTGTGCCAACTCTCGGGGCGGCAACCTGCTGGGTGGCGGTGACTCCAAATGGCCAGTTCGTTTACACATCGAACGCAGGCTCGTCCACCATCTCGGGCTTCACCATCGCCGCGAATGGTGCGCTGACTCCGTTGGCAGGGACGATTCTCGCTACCCTCCCTACAGGCAGTACGAACCTTGACGTTGGGATAACTGTCGACGGCAAGTTCCTCTACAGCCTGGACTCCGGAACAGGTGTAGTGAGCATTTTCGGTATTGGTGACGATGGACTCCTGACTCCGCTGGGAGAAGTTGCGAGCCTTCATGCCAATACCGGACTGAACGGCATCGCAGCTTTTTGATCGGGCTGTGGGTTGCAGGCTGAGACTGCAACCCACTATTTTTCTTGAGGGTGGGGTTCACAATACGTATCGGTTGTTGGGGTATCTCGTTCTCTTGTGGGGTGAACTTCTTCGAACACGACGCGTGTCCAAGCCACTGAATGCAACGCGATCATGTCAATCGTCTATATCATTATCACTGCTCGGCCGGACGATCTCCCGCAACTACCGCCGATAGAGCTTGCGGCTGCGAAACTTCTCGTTGGACATGCCCCCGAATCTGTCCTCGGCGAGGCCACCAGCCAGGACGACCTAAGACGTGCCCAACGTCGGGGTCTTCTATGGGTTGCTCTCGCCGACAATGTTCCCGTCGGGTTCGCACACGTCGAGGTAATTGAGCCTTCAGTGGCTCATGTCAAAGAAATCGATGTCCATCCCCAACACGGGCGGCGGGGCCTTGGGACGAGACTCGTCGGGGCTGTATGCGCCTGGGCCGCCACGGCCGGATACCGGGCGGTGACCCTCACCACATTCCGAGATGTTGCGTGGAACATGCCTTTCTATGCACGATTGGGATTTCACGAGATTCCGTTCGCCCAACTCAGCGGTGCCTTGCTCTCAGTTCTTCGAGACGAGGCGCGAAGGGGCTTGGATCCCGACCGTCGCGTAGCCATGCAGCGCTCGTGCTCGCTCCCGCTGAACACGGCATATCTGGAAAGCTCCTTATAGATCTGGCGCTGATTAGTCTTGAATTTCGTTCAAGCCTTTTCATCGCGCTGACTTACTCTCACCGTCGCCGTCCGCATTCCGCTGGCGTTGAGCATAGGCGGCAACTTTAAGGCGATTGCCGCACAGTTGCATGCTGCACCAGCGACGGGTTCCTTTCTTGCTGGTGTCGAGGAAATGAAGCACACACTCACCGCATTTGCGAACTCGGCTGCGGTCGGTTTCAGTGAACAACTTGGCAGCACTGTGCGCCAGCGGCGCAAGCAGATCTTCCGGCTCCCGCACCTCGAAGGATAGGTCGATGCGGGGGCTGTTGTCGGTATCGATAATTCTTTCCAGCATGGGATGAGCCGCGAGTAGGTCGTTCACATGCTCGATCGTGGCCCGGTGAAGCTTGCCGCCAGCTTCCCACGCGAGAACTTCTTTTCTAAGCTTCTCTCGCAGTCCGCGAACTTCATCCAAGGTGCGACGAGCGCGCGGAGAATTCTCCCATTGCTTTTTAAGGCTTGTGAGGTCGCCAGCGCTTACTAATTCGGCAGCCCGAAACCAACGCAGCAGTGCATTGAGATCAGATAGAAGTTCCTGAGGCTCGCCATCCTGTACGGGACAGGTGTTAAGAAAGTCCAGTGCCAGTTGGTTGCCGATGAAAAGAAAGCCATCTTTCCAGTCATCAGCTTTACTCGTGCGCATATCTCACCCACTAAATTATTCACACCGATAATGAAACTTTATATCGGTTAGCACATCTGATGCAAGCAGGGATAGCAAAGTTGCGCAGCCCCCAGTCTTGACGGCGTGACGAGCGGTCCCGAAATCCCTCACCACAAGGAGAATCGATCGTGACCACTTTCCACTCTGCACCCGTAGATGGCAACAATATCTTTTATCGCGAGGCCGGTTTAAAGACGGCACCAAACATTCTGTTGCTCCATGGTTTTCCAACGTCCTCGCACATGTTCCGCAATCTCATTCCACTTCTAGCCGACCGCTATCATGTGATCGCCCCGGACCTGCCCGGATTCGGCTTTTCCGATACCCCTGACCGCAAACGGTTTCGCTATACGTTTGAGAATCTGGCAAAAACCATCGACCAATTCACTCAGACGATTGGGCTAGACCGCTATGCGATCTACGTTTTCGACTACGGCGCTCCCGTCGGCTTCCGGCTCGCGCTCGCGCATCCCGAGCGAATCACGGCCATCATTTCGCAAAACGGAAATGCCTATGAAGAGGGCTTAAGCCAGGGTTGGAACCCGATCCAGAAGTACTGGAAAGAACCGACGCCTGCTAATCGTGACGCGTTGCGCGACTTTCTCACTCCCCAAGCAACCCGGTCGCAGTACGTCTACGGAGTGCAGGACGAAAAGCAAATCGCGCCTGAAGCCTATACCCTCGATTCAGCCTTGTTGGCCAGGCACGGGAATGACGAAATTCAGTTGGATCTCTTCCTAGACTATGCCAGCAATGTCGCCCTTTATCCGAAGTTTCAGGAATACTTCCGCACCAAAAGGCCCTCGCTGCTCGCGGTCTGGGGAAAGAACGATCCATTCTTCCTGCCTCCCGGCGCCGAGGCTTTTAAGCGCGACAATACCAATGCTGAAGTTCACTTCTTTGATACTGGACATTTCGCGCTTGAAACCCATCATCGCGAAATCGGCGAAACGATACGGAAGTTCCTGCATCGGACACTGCCAACCGAAGTGCATGCAGCTTGATGACCGCCCAAAAACTGCGTTCCAAGCCCGCGTGGTAACCAAGCGCCGTATCGTTCGTCTACTTCGTTAGGTTCTGCGGGCTTGGAATGCTCCGAGTGCACGAAGAAATCGACCGGGTGGTTTTCGAAAGCGACATGGTACGGATCGGCGCCTTTCGTTGCCACCCGGACAATCCATCCTTCCAGGACACGGGCCCTGCCCAAAACTACTGCTTTGTTTTTCCGCGGACCGCAGTTGAGATTCAGCACGAACATGAACCGGCCTTCGTCGGCAATCCCAACGTGGTGACGTTCTACAACGCCGGCCAGCCTTATTGGCGAAATGCAATTAGCCCAGAAGGAGACCGTTGCGATTGGTTCGGCATGGAACCTTGCGTAGTTCGGGACGCCGTTCGAGGTTTTTACCCTGACGTCGACGAACGCCGCGACCGGTTGTTCCAGTTTTCTCGCGGCTGGAGCGATGCTCAGACCTACTTGCTGCAACGGCGTCTATTCAGTTGGATCGCGAGCGGCATTAGTGTTGATCCGCTGGCTGTCGACGAGACAGTGATTGAGTTACTCGATCGGGTGCTTCGCCGCACAGGCACCAGCAGCGTTTCCGGTAGTCGACCAGAAATCGGTCGAAGTCACCGCGAAACTGTTCACGAAATTGAGGCGCTGTTGTCCTCGAGAGTCGAGGATCGGCTCACGCTGGGTGCCATCGCGCGATCAGTAGGATTATCCGCGTATCATGTGTGCCGCCTATTTCGCCGAGTCACAGGCACAAACCTCCATCAATACCGTCGCCGCCTTCGGATCCGCGAGGCACTCACCGACGTTCTTGAATCTAGCCGTTCTTTAACTGAAATTGCGCTCGACGCCGGCTTTTCGAGCCACAGCCATTTCACAGATATCTTCCGCCAGGAATTCCAGACGACCCCGTCCTCCCTCCGCGCACAAAATTCGCAGGACCACCCGCCGAGCAATTTCCTGATAGCGCGTTCCGGCGGTGCTGCGATAGCAGTATGTAGGTGATATACCAGCGAACGTACACCATATGCGGCTTCATCTCAGTGTTGCTCCTTCTCCTTTCTGGCTGCCTTTCCAGGCCGAAGCCAGCGGGTTCTCCACCCACCCTCTCGGATGCCATGGTTCGTCTGCAGGCCAACGATGCTACCGGAGCGGCAAAGATCCTGGATGATGTCACCAGACGAGAGCCCCACAACGGGCGCGCCTGGCGCACGCTTGGCCTCGCTGAGTTACAGCTCAAGAATTTGGATCGTTCTCGCGACGCGTTTCAGCGAGCCCTGGCCGAAGATCCGGGGTATCCTTCGCCCATGTTCCAACTTGCTGTGATCGCCACGCTGCAGCAAAGAAAGGATGAGGCGTTTGATTGGTTATCGAAAGCCAAGGCGACGCGCAAAATCGACATGACTCAACTTGGGGTGACTCCGGAGCTAGCCTCAATGAAGGACGATCCTCGTTACATGCCGCTGCTTCCGACTCGTCAAGACTTCGATAACCCCTTTGTGGAACCGGCCGGAAACGGAAAACACAAGAATCTTGGAGAAATAAAATGCGGCTAATACCGAAGAGATGGTGGTTTCCGAATCGCCCGTTAGAACGAAGCCGCTGGCGCGGCGGACGCTGCCGCGTGGGTGAGGCCGGCAGTCCTGATTTCCGGCTCAGATAACGTGTGGGTCACAAGGAGGTGTCCCTGTGACCCATCTACGCAAAATGATGCTGGAAGAACTCCAGCGCCGTCATTACTCTGAAACTACCACCCAGCGCTACATTCGCTTCATCGAGCGATTCGCCCAGCACTTCCACCGCTCGCCCGATCGCCTGGGACCGCGGCACATCCGCGAGTACCAAGCACAGCTCTTCACCCTACACAAGCTGACTCCCGGTTCGGTGACCAACCATCTCTGCGCCCTGCGCTTCCTCTATATCCAGACGCTCAAGAGGCCCTGGAGCATTGCCGACACTCCCTATCCCAAGAAGCGCTATCGCCTGCCCACTATTCTCAGTCAGGAAGAAGTGGCACAGCTCATCGATGCTGCGCCGACTCCTTTCTATCGCACCATTCTGATGACCCTCTACGGCACCGGCGTTCGTCGCACCGAGCTCACGCGCCTCAAGGTCAGCGACATCGATAGCCAACGCATGGTCGTGCACATTCAAGACGGCAAGGGTCACCAAGACCGCGACGTCATGCTCAGTCCCGTTCTGCTCGAAGAGCTCCGCGCTCACTGGCGACGTCTGCGCAAAAAGTCGGTCTGGCTATTTCCCGGCAACCGCTGGCACAGCGGCGATCACCCCATGGACGACAAGACGCCCTACCACGCCTGCGTCGAGGCCGCTCGCCGCGCCGGGATTAAGAAACGTGTCTATCCTCACGTGCTCCGCCATTGCTTCGCCACTCACTTGCTCGAAGCCGGCGCTGACCTCCACACCATCCAGATCCTGTTAGGCCATCACGATCTGAAAGAGACCGCTCGCTATCTCCACCTCTCGCAACGGCACTTGCACGCCACGGCGAGTCCGCTGGACGCGCTGGTGCTGAAGAAAGGCAGGTCATCCGGGGAGGAGTAGATGAGTCGGCCACAGTTAGAAGTGGCCGATATCATTCGCAGCGCAGGGGCAGACTTCGTCGCGCGCAACCGTCACTGGCTCCGCTGGACCCATCTCAAGGTACTGCTCGCCATCGCACGCTGTCGCACCGCCGCTCTCGGCGGCCATATCGATGAGTGCACCGGCTGCGGACATCGTGCCACCATCTCTTACAACTCGTGTCGCAACCGGCATTGCCCGAAGTGTCAGACCGGCGCGCGTGAACGCTGGATCGCGGCGCGTCGTCGTGAACTGCTGCCCACGCCCTACGTTCATGTCGTTTTCACGCTGCCGGTGCAACTGGCCTCGCTCACTTTGCAGAACAGGAAAATCATCTACGGTTTGTTACTTCGCGCCAGCGCAGAAACTCTGCTGGAAGTCGCGCGCAATCCCGCCCATCTCGGTGCCGAGATCGGTTTCTTCAGTGTGCTCCATACCTGGAACCAGAAACTCCAAGTTCATCCCCATGTTCACTGTGTCGTTCCCGCGGGCGGACTCTCCCCCGATCACGCCCGCTGGATTCGATCCCACCCACGCTTCTTCCTTCCCATTGCCGTACTGCGGCGCGTGTTTCGCGGCAAGTTCGTCGCTGGCCTGAAGTCTGCCTTCGAGCACCGTGAACTGCGCCTGGGCGGAGAACTCGCACCGCTCACCCATCCCAAGTTCTTCGCTGCCTGGCTACGTCCGCTCTTCCGCAAAGAGTGGATCGTCTACTCCAAACCACCCTTCGGCGGCCCCGAATACGTGCTGCAGTATCTCGGCCGCTATACCCACCGCGTCGCCATCTCCAACCATCGCCTCGTCGCGTTGACCGACGATCAAGTCACCTTCCGCTGGCGAGACTCCGCCGACCACAATCGACAGAAAGTGATGACCGTCTCGCGCGATGAGTTCCTCCGCCGCTTCCTACTGCACCTGCTCCCCAAGGGCTTCGTCCGCATCCGTCACTTCGGCTTCCTGGCCAATCGAAGGCGGGCCGCCCTGCTGCCACGGTGCTTCGCCGCTTTCCACGCCACTACACCGAAAAACAACACGGAAACCTCGACCGCTCCCACACCGCACCCGCTGTGGCGTTGTCCCAAATGCGGCGCACCGATGGCCGTTGTCGAACGATTCACAGCCGCACAACTCCAACTCCGATCTCCGCCGCTTCTGGCCACGGCCGCATGAAATCACTCACCCACACACCGCACTGTCGGCACGCTTCAGAGCGTCTCGCCGAAGTGTGCCTCCGTTACCCCCAGACATCTTCTTCCGTCCCCGTCTTGGCCCACTTCGGGCATCGATTCGTCTTTCCTGCAGCAGTGCCGACTTCTCCTCTACCCGCCTTGACGACTCCCGCAAACTTCTACACCCCTCGCTCGATCCATTCAATTTGCATAACTCCCGCGTCCGCCGCGCCAGCGGCTTCCTTCTGACGGCTTTTTCGAACGCGACGCCCACGCCTTCCTTCAGCCTCATGCACCCATCCCGGCGTCACGTCCGAAAAAGCACTAGCGTCATCCGCCCACTGGAAAAGTTCGGAGCCTGATGCTGCATCTCCTGGTGTCACCATTCACTTCCTGAGTTCCGCGGGCCAGTTCGTCAGCAAAGTGATGGATGTGGATTTGGTGTGGTCGGTGGTTTGGACGACGAAGTGTCTGCCGTCCGGGCTGACGTCGTAGCTGATGCCGGTGAAGTTGGGTAGATCGAGCTGGAATAGAGGTTCGATGGAAGTGACGCGAAAACTGGGTTGCGTGACCGTGTGCGCGGCCATCAGGCGGTTTCCCATGGTGACGAAGAAGAGTTCATTGTCGCGGCCGAACATCGTATTCCACCCGCCGCTGGTGGAGACCTGGGTTTTGGCACCTGCTGCAAATGGCACAACGTAGATTTCGGGCCTGCCGGTCTCATAGGAGAAATAGGCCAGCCAACGGCCGTCGGGAGAGAAACGACCGTCGTACTCGCTGGCTGTCAGGTGAGAGGTGGCGGGCGGCTGGAAGGGCTTGCGGTCGCCGGTCAAGGGCAGAATCCAATTCGAAAAGACTCCATCTTTCGTTTCCAGATCGAGAGAAAGAAATTTTCCGTCGGGCGACCAATCGATCGCTGATCCGTTGAGATAAGCGTCGTTCTGATACAAAACCTCTTCGGGTTGGCTGCCGTCGATCGAGCGGCGGCGGATCGAGGTCTTGCCGTTCTCATCGACGGAGTACGCGATTTGCTTTCCGTCGGGAGACCATACCGGCCAGTAATTACTCGGCCCGAAGGTGACACGCGTGGGCTGACCGCCGGCGACAGGAAATATCCAGATATCGTCGTTGCCGGATTGAGGATCTTTTACCGTCACCGCGATGGATTTGCCGTCAGGAGAAAAACGCGGATCCGAATAGATCGCGAGCGGACCAGGCGTGGCGACCGGGTTTCCGCTACGGTCAAATACTTTCAGCTCAGACTGCGGCGAACTTTCATGATAAGCGAGCACTCCATTCTGCGAGACGGAAAAAGTGCGGGCTTCGCCAAGAATTTGAGGATCGCCGGAAAGCCTGAAGGCGCGCAGGTCGAAGGGCTGAGCCTCGATGTGTCCTGCGTTGACAAACAGCAGACGACCGGAAGCGAACGCCGCGCGATAACCTGGACCAATGACAATTCCATCTTGTTGCGGTTGGCCAATGGTTCCCACTTTGATCTGGGCTGGCCCTTTGAGTTGATAGGAGATATAGAGGAAGTGCTTACCGTCGGGAAGGAAAGATGGATTGTAGTTCGCAACTTCGTCTTGGCCAAGGCGGGTCGCGGGCAGAACCGCCGGAGGCCGGTATCTGCGAGATGGGGCCAAAGTTCTGTTTGCAGAACAGAATGACGCCGTCCGAACTCCAATCGCCACTGCCGCTATAAACGTCGTCGGCGAGAGTTTGGGCATCTCCTCCGGAGATGCTGACCTTCTTTAGTTTTCTGTCGGCGACAAAGCCGAGGTAATGGCCGTCGGGAGACCAGAAGGGACTGGCTGCATCTTCGGTGCTGGGAAGCATGGTGGCTTGCTGGGCATCGAGTGGACGAAGCCAGAGGTTGGTGTGGCCTTTGTCGTCGACTGCGGAGAACGCAAGCGTTTTGCCGTCTGGGGAGACCACGACTGGGCCTGCATCGAAACCCGAGGCGCGGAACGTGGTTTGCGGCGGAGGCGGGATGTAGGCGCATACAGAAAGCGCCGGAGCGTTAGCACGCTGCGAAAAATAGAACATGATGACGGCGAGCGCGAAGAGAACGGCTCCGCCTACCGACAGCAGGAGGGGCCCGAGCGCGGACGAGGCCGGAGCTGGCGCGACGGCGAGCGACAACGGCGATTTGGAGATGGCTTTCAGTTCGAGGCGCACATCGTGAGCGGACTGGAAACGTTCTTCGCGATCTTTTGCCAAACAGGCGGCGACCAGATGGTCGAAAGCCGCCGGAGTAAGAGGTTTGGTCGCACTGATGGGCTCGGGATCCTTTTCCAGAATGGCGGAGGCTACGCTGATTTGGCTCTTGCCCTCGAAGGCACGCTTACCCATCGCCATCTCGTAGAGGACGGCGCCGAAAGCAAAGATGTCAGAGCGAAGGTCGGCTTCTTTACCTTCGATTTGTTCGGGAGACATGTACTGAATGGTGCCGACAATACTGCCGGCAGTGGTCAGCGGGCTGACGGGCGTGGGGCCGCTCATGGTGCGAGCGGCGGATAAAAGAGGAGCCGATGCCGAGCCGGTTGCGCCGAGTGAAGCTGGTTTGGCCAGGCCGAAGTCCATCAGCTTGGTTCCGGCTTTGGTCAGCATGATGTTGCCAGGCTTGAGATCACGATGCAAGATGCCGGCGCGGTGCGCGATCTCCAAAGCTTCTGCGACTTCCATTCCAATTTTTAGCAGCTCAGCGAAAGGCAGTGCACCCCTGCGCAGGCGCTCGGCAAGCGTCTCGCCGTCGAGGAACTCCATGACGAGGAAGTCGGTACCGTCCTGCGAGCCGATGTCGTAGAGATGGCAGATGTGCGGATGATTCAGCGAGGAAACGGTGCGGGCTTCGCGCTCAAAACGTTGCTTGAACTCGGGATTGTCGGAGAGGTGAGTGGGGAGAACCTTGATGGCCACAATGCGATCGAGGCGCGTGTCTTTCGCCCGGTAGACCTCTCCCATGCCACCGGCGCCCAGCGGCGATTGAATTTCATAGGGACCAAGCCTGGTGCCAGAGGTCAGAGCCATGGGTCGGCGCAATTATAGCCTGTGCAGCACCTTAGGGTA
>Ga0306923_10009070_pt1 | contig 9992 bp, 7 predicted proteins | sample sta12Can44000108_FD_203841 | JGI IMG/M metagenome (GOLD analysis project Ga0306923, IMG submission 203841) | Lab enrichment of tropical soil microbial communities from Luquillo Experimental Forest, Puerto Rico - statanox.12C.anox.44.000.108 (v2)... | ecosystem: Environmental > Terrestrial > Soil...
CTCACCCTGATCCACGCGGACGTGGCCGAGGGCCAGCCGCCCCGGCTCTCCCGCATCGCCGTGGGCGACCACCTCCTGCTCGGCGGCGACAACGTGGACATCACCCTCGCCCGGCGCGCCGAGGAGCGGATCGGCGCGCGGCTCGACGCCGTGCAGTGGTCGCTGCTCGTGCAGGCCTGTCGCGGCGCGAAGGAGCGGCTCCTCTCCGGCGGCGCACCGGAGCGGCTCACGGTGGCGGTGCCCGGCCGCGGCAGCCGCCTCGTGGGCGGCACGCTGTCGGCGGAGCTCGGGCGCGACGAGGTGGCCGCGACGCTCCTCGACGGCTTCTTCCCGCGCGTGGACGCTGGCGAGCGCCCCCGCCGCGCCGGCCGCGGCGGGCTCCTCGAGCTGGGGCTGCCCTATGAGGCCGAGCCCGCGGTGACGCGCCACCTCGCGGCGTTCCTCGGCGAGCACCGCGACGCCGTGGACGAGGCCCTCGGGTCCAGTGGGTCCGGCAAGCCCTCGCCGCGCGCCACCGGCGCGCTCGCCCGGCCCGACGCGATCCTCCTGAACGGCGGCGTCTTCACCCCCGCCGCGGTGCGGGAGCGGCTCCTCGGGGTGGTGGCGAGCTGGTTCCCCGGCGCGCCCGCGCCCCGACTCCTCGACGCCGCCCGGCTCGATCTCGCGGTCGCGCGCGGCGCGGCCTACCACGCCCTCGTGCGGCGCGGCCTCGGCCTCCGCATCGGCGGCGGCACGCCCCGCGCCTACTACGTGGGCGTCGCCGGCGCACCGGGCGCCGCCCCGCAGGCGCTGTGCGTGATCCCGCGTCACCTCGAGGAAGGTCGCGAGGTGGAGGTGCCGCGCACCTTCGCCCTCCGGCTCGACCGCCCGGTCCGCTTCCCCCTCTACGCCACCACCCGCGCGCGCTTCGAGCAACCGGGCGACGCGGTGCCGGTCGACACCACGCTCCAGCCACTTCCGGCCATCGAGACCGTGCTCCGCGGCGCCGGCGAAAGCGGCGGCGCGCAGGAGGTGCCGGTGCGCCTCCACGCGGCGCTCACCGAGATCGGCACCCTCGCCCTCTGGTGCGCCGCGGAGGGGCGCGACGCGCGCTGGAAGCTCGAGTTCCAGCTCCGCGGCGGCTCCGGCGCTGGCGAGGACGAAGGGCCCTCCGAGGTGACCGCGATCCCGCGCCGCTTCGACGAGGCGCGCGCGCTCGTCGAGCGCTTCTACGGGAAGAAGGCCACCGACGTCGATCCGCGCCGGGTGAAGGACCTCCTGCGGGAGCTGGAGAAGGTGCTGGGGCCGCGCGAGGCGTGGCCCACGCCGGTGGTGCGCGAGCTCTGGGCCGCGCTCCACGCCGGCCAGGCGCGGCGGCGCCGCAGCGCGGATCACGAGCGGCTCTGGCTCTCCCTCACCGGCTGGTGCCTGCGCCCCGGCTTCGGCGCGCCGCTCGACGGCTGGCGCGTCGCCGAGACCTTCCAGGCCTTCGGCCAGGGGCTCCAGTTCCAGGCCGAGCCGCGCAACTGGCAGGCGTGGTGGGTGCTGTGGCGCCGCGTCGCCGGCGGGCTCGACGCCGCGGCACAGGAGCGCATCTTCGCCGCGGTGTCGCCGTTCCTCGCGCCGGTCGATCCGAAGAAGCCGCGGCCGAAGGTCGCCGGCGTGAAGCCGGAGGCGCTCGACGAGCTCGCCCGGCTCGCCGCCGCGCTCGAGCGCGTGGACCCGGCGCGGAAGCGCGCCGCGGGCGAGACGCTCCTCGGCCGCGCGGAGAAGGAGGGTCCGGCGCCGCACCTCCTCTGGTCCATCGCCCGCCTGGGCGCGCGCGTGCCCTTCGCGGCGAGCGGCCACGCGGTGGTGGCGCCGGAGGTGGCCGAGGACTGGATCCGGCGGCTGCTCGCCCTGCCGGGCGCCCCGGTACGCGAGCTCGCCTTCCCCCTCGCGCAGCTCGCCCGCGCCTCCGGGGATCGCGCGCGCGACGTGGACCCCGCGGTCCGCGACGAGGTGCTCGCCGCGCTCGCCCGCGCGAAGGCGCCCGAGGACCTCGTGCGGATGGTGCGCGAGCCCACGGCGCTGGACGCCGGCGCCGAGCAGCGGATCTTCGGCGAGAGCCTCCCCGCTGGCCTTCGCCTCGTGGATTGACCCGCGCGCGGCGGCGAGTCGCGCTAGGATTCCCCTCTTTCAACTTCCAGGAACGCCATGCCCATCATCGAAAAGCGGATCGTTCGCGACGTCATCGCCCTCGAGGACACCACCCCGGTCGCGCAGGCCGCACAGCTCATGGCCGAGAAGAAGATCGGCTCGATCGGCGTGCGCCGCGGCGGCAAGCTCGTGGGGCTCGTCACCGAGCGCGATCTCGTGTGGCGCGTGCTCGCGAAGGGGGACGGCGCGGCGAAGACGCTCGGCGACGTGATGCGCGACGGGCCGACGGTGACCCCCTCGTCCACCGAGCGCGACTGCGCCCACCTCATGCAGCTCCACGCGACCCGTCACCTGCTCGTGAAGGACGGCGGGAACCTCGTCGGCGTGATCTCGATGCTCGACGTCATCGAGCTCATGCTCGAGGACAACCGCTTCCTCATCGAGCAGCTGCACACCTTCATCCGCGGCGGCCGCGGAGGGTAGCCCGCGCCTCACGGCTGCGCGGGATCAGTGCTCCGCCGGCTCCCGGAGTCCGCCGGCACGCGCCAGCTTCGGATCGAACGGGGTGCGCTCGACCCCTCGATCCGCCTGCGCGCGCGTGCCCGCCGCGGTCTCGCCTACCATCGCCTGCTCGGAGGCTCCGGCGGTCGTGCCGTCCTGCGCGCCGAGGTCCTTCTCGAGCGAGCTCTTCCCGGATCCGGTGCCGCGCCCCTGCCCGCCCATCACGTCGGCGGCCGGCTCGGTGCCCGCCTGCTCACCCTTCGCCTGAACGCCCTGCGCTGCGCCACCCAGGAGCGCGGCGCTCGCGAGGAGGATGATCCTCATCGTCGTGGCCATGCCCACAACATGGCCACGACGTGTCGATCAGGCGCTCCACTCACGGAACGCCGCGCCTGCGTCCTGCACGAACGGCGGGTGCTTCGGCTGCCAGCCGACCACCACGCCGCGCTTCGACACCACGAGCTGGTCCATCGCGAGCGCGTCCGCCATCGGGCCCAGCTTCAGGCGTGCCTCGGCGACGGGGGTGCTCTTCACCGCCCCACCCCGCCCGGCCGCCGCGCTCGCGGCCTTCGCCGCGTCGCCCACCTTCACGGCCTGCCCATCGACGCCGTGGAAGACCCCCTTCGCCTGCCGCTCCGCCACGAGGCGGTACAGCTCGGCGAGGTCGTCGCGGTGCACGAAGGGCCAGCGCTGCTCGCCGTCGCCGACGATCTGCGCGGCGCCCTTCTCCATCGCCTGCGAGAACCAGGGCGAGACGAGGCCGGCCTTCCCGCCGAACACGATGCCGGGCCGGATCACCGCGGTGGCGACCCCCGGGATCTCCGCGTCGAGCACCGCGCGCTCGTGCGCCGGCCGCCAGGCCACCGCCGCCGCGGGCTGGTTGATGAGCGCGCCCTCGTCGAACGTGACGTGGCGCGGGGTCGGGCCGAGCACCCACACGCCGGAGGTGTAGATCACCACGCGAGGTCCGCCGCGGCGCGCCGCCCCGAGGAGCGCGTCGACCGCCTCGCGATCCGCGGGCGGCCCGAGCAGGTAGTCCACCGCGGCGTGCACGAGCGCGTCGTGCTCCGCCATCGTCGCCTCGAGCGCCTTCATCTTGCCGAGCGCGCCGCGCAGCGGCTCCGCGCCCGCCTTGCGGAGCACGTCGTCCCTCTCCGCGGAGCGCGACACGCCGGTGACCCGGTGCCCCGCCCGCACGAGCGCCGCGACGATGGCGCTGCCGATGTACCCCGTGGCCCCGGTGACGAACACGCGCATTTCTGTTTCTCCTGGTGGAGGCGCGGATCTATCGCTTCCCTCGCGGCGCGCAAGGGAGATCGCCGTCGTGAACACGCATTCACGCTTGGTGACGCCGCACCTCGGCCCACGGCGCCCGGTCCGGACCCTCCTTGCGCGCTGTTCGAACCGATCCGTCCTTGGCTCGGGCCGCGCCGAGCCTCTCGCCGCGGAGATCGCGAGGGGCCCGGTGCAGCCGAGCACCGCGACCGCGAGCGCGGCCGCAGACCGCCGCGCCGACTCGACCGAGAGGCCCCGAGCGGCCCGAGCGCCGCGGCCGCGGAGGATGTCCGACCCGAGGTGTACCGTGCCTCTTCCGGAGGATCACCGTGGTCCGCTTCATCCACACCGCCGACCTGCAGCTCGGCAAGGCCTTCCAGGGCGTCCCTGGCGACGCTGGCGCCCGCCTGCGCCAGGCGCGCCTCGACGCGCTGGAGCGCCTCGCGGCGCTCGCCGCCGAGCGCGCCGTCGACTTCACGCTGGTCGCGGGCGACGTCTTCGACGCCCACACCGTGGGCGCCGACGTCGTGGCGAAGGCCTGCGACCTCCTCGCGCGCTTCCCGTCGCCGGTCTACCTCCTGCCCGGCAACCACGACGCGGCCTGCGGCCCGGGATCGATCTGGCGCCGGCGCGATCTCGCCGCCGCGCGCCCTGCGATCGCGGTCCTCCTCGACGAGCCCGCTCCGGTCACCGTGGCGGGCGGCCGCGCCGTGGTCCTCCCCGCACCGCTCCGCGAGCGCCGCGCCACCGGCGACACCACCGCCGGCTGGACCGCTGACACCGGCCGCGCGCTCGCCGCGGGCGCGATCCGGATCGGGCTCGCGCACGGCAGCGTCGCCGACTTCGGTGGCTCGGACGGCGAGGGCGACGCGGAGAACCTCGTCGACCCGGGCGCCGCGGAGCGCGCCGCGCTCGACTACCTCGCGCTCGGCGACTGGCATGGGTGCAAGGAGGTGGGACCGCGCGCCTGGTATCCCGGCTCGCCCGAGCCCACCGGCTTCGCGTCGGCGGAGCCCGGCCTCGCGCTGCTCGTCGAGATCGACGCCCCCGGGGCCCCGCCGCGCGTGGAGAAGCTCCAGGTGGCGCGCACGCGCTGGCTCCGCCTCGCGGCGGCGCTCCACGCCCCCGCCGACGTCGACGCCCTCGCCCGCGAGCTCGCCGCGCTCGAGCGCCCCGCCGACACCGTCCTCGAGCTCACCGTCTCCGGCGCGCTGCCGCTCGCCGAGCTCGCCCGCGCGGAGGAGGCGGTTGCCGCCGCCCGGGCGCGGCTCCTCTTCGTGAAGGAGAAGGGATCGATCCGCCCCGAGGCGAGCCCCGACGACCTCGCCGCGATCGCGGCCGATGGCTTCGTCCGCGCCGCGGTCGAGGCGCTCCGGTCCCAGGCCGCGGGGGGCAGCGGCGAGGCCGCCCGGGCCCTCCAGATCCTGCACCGCATCTCGCGCGAGGTCTCTCCTTGCTGATCCGCCGCATCGCCGTGGAGGACGTCGGCGTCCATGCCGGCCGCGTGGAGCTCGCGCTCGGGCCGGGCGCGAACGTGGTGTCCGGGCCGAACGAGGCCGGGAAGAGCACGCTCGTGCGCGCGCTCGCCGCGGCGCTCACGCTGCCCGCGCGCAGCACCTCTGCCGAGCGGCGCCGGCTCGTCGCGCGGTCGGGCGGCGATCCGGTGGTCGAGGTCGAGCTCGAGCACGGCGGGTCGTCCTTCCGGTTGCGGAAGGTGTTCGCCGAGCGGCGCGGCACCTGCGAGCTCGTGGAGCTGCGCGGGGGCGCCGAGACGCGCCTCACCTCCGACGCCGCCGAGGCGCGGCTCGCCGAGGTGCTCGCGGAGTGCGGCCCGCGCCCGAGCCTCCTGCCCCTCGTGTGGCCCGAGCAGGGCGCGGCAGCGCGAGACCCGGCGGCGGCCCTCGACGGCGCCACCCGCGACGCCCTCTCGGCGGAGCTCGCGGCGATCGTCGGCGCGTCGCTCGCTGGTCACGGCGCCGAGGAGGTCGTGGGCGCGGTCGAGACGGAGTGCGAGGAGTACTACACGGAGAAGGGCGCCGAGGTGCGCCGGGCCGCTGCGCCCCTCGCGCGGGCCCGGGCCACGCTGGAGCGCGCCGGCGCTGCGCACGCCGAGTTGCGGGCGCGGGCCGAAGCGAACGAGGCCGACGCCACGCGCCACGCCGAGGTCGAGCGCCAGCTCGCGGCCAACACGGCGGCGCGCCCCGCGGCCGACGAGGCCGCCACGGCTGCGGCGCGCGAGGAGGAGCGGCTCGCGGAGCTGCGCTCGCGCGTGGAGGCGGCGCAGGCCACGCTGGGGCTCGCGACCGCGGCGCGCGTGCAGGCCGAGCGAATCGTCCGCGAGCGCGCGAACGCCCGTCACGACGCGGCGGCTGCGGCCGAAGAGCGCGACGCGGCGGCGGCGCGGGCCGAGGCGGCGCGCGCAGCCTGCGCGACCCACGACGAGGCGCGAGCGGGGCTGGTCGCTGGGCTCGAGGAGCGGCGCGAGGCCGAGCGGGAGCGCGAGCGGCTCCACCTGCGGCTCCGCGCGGCCCTCGAGGCCGCGCGCGCGGCCCAGGTTCGCGACGAGGCGGCGCGGGCCGAGGCCCGGGCGCGTACCCTCGCCAAGGCGGCGCGGGCGGCAGAGGGCGCCCTCGCGGACGCCCCCGTGGTCGGCGCCGGCGCCGTTCGCGGCGCCGAGGAGCTCGATCGACAGCTCCAGGCCGCCGAGGCGGCGCGCGACGCCGCCGCCGCGCGCGTCACCATCCTCCCCGAGGTCCCGATCGAGCTCGAGCTCGGGGGCGAGCGGATCTTCGCGCCCGCAGGCGTCCTGCTGGAGCGGCTCGCCGCCGGCCGGCTGGAGCTCGCCTTCCCGGGCGTTGCCCGCGTCGCCGTCGAGGCGGGCGGCGGCGCCGGCGCGCTGGAGGAGAAGGCGGCCGCGCTCCGCGCCCGGCTCGGGGCCGCCCTCTCCGCGCTGAACGTCCCCACCGTGGAGGCGGCGCGCGACGCGCTCGTACGCCGCCAGGCCGCCGAGGCCAGCGCGCGCGAGGCGAAGGGGCTCCTCCTCACCGCCGCGCCCGACGGGCTCCCCGCGCTCGAGACGCGCCTCGCGCGCGCCGAGGACGACGCGACCTCCGCCCAGGCCGCGTTCACCGCCCTCGACCGTCCGGCCGATGCGCCCCCGCCGCCGCTCGTCGAGCTCCGGCCCGCCGCGCTCGCGGCGGAGGCCGCCGCCCGCGCCGCGCTCACCGCGCGCTCCGCCGCCGAACGCGCGCTCACCGAACACGGCGCCCGCGCCCGCGAGCTCGCCGCCGCGGCGGACGCCGAGGCCCGTGCCGCAACCCAGCACGCCGCGGCCGCCGAGAAGACCGGCGTCCGGCTCGCGCTCCACGAGCGGGAGCACGGAGACGACGCCGCGCTCGCGGCGTCGATCGAGAAGGCGCGCCAGGACGAGATCGCCCGCGGCGACGCCGCCCGCGCGCTCGCCAGCGAGCAGGCCGCCCTCTCCGGTGCCGAGGCCGTCCGCCGCCGCGCGGAAGCGCGCTCGCGCCGCGAGCGGCTCCGCGTCGAAGCAGAGGCGCTCCGCCACGAGCAGGCCGAGCTCGCCGGGCGGCTGGGCGCCGCCGACCTCGCGGGCCTCCACGAGCGGCTCGCCGACGCCACCGCGGCCCGCGACGCCGCGCAGGCCGAGGTCGATCGGCACCTCGCCCAGGGCGCGGCGCTGAAGCTCCTGCGCGACACCCTCCAGACCTGCAAGCAGTCCTCGCTCACCGCGTTCCTCCCGGCGCTCGCGCGAGAGATCGAGCCGCTCCTCGCCGAGCTGTTCCCCGGCGCGCGCGTGGAGCTCGACGCGCGGCTCGGGACCGTCCGCGTGGAGCGACCCGGCCGCGGCAGCGACCGCTTCGACGAGCTGTCGGAGGGCGCGCGCGAGCAGCTCGCGCTCGCGGTGCGAGCCGCCCTCGCCCGCGCGCTCGGGCGATCCGGCGGGGGCGTGCCGCTCCTGCTCGACGACGCGCTCGTCGCCACCGACGACGGCCGCTTCGAGCGCGCGTGCGCCCTGCTCCGGCGCGCCGCCGCCGAGGGCCAGGTGATCATCCTCACCTGCCACGGCGAGCGCTACCGGCGCCTCGGCGCCGCGCGCGAGGTGACGCTCGGGGGCCCCGCGCGCCTTGCACCGCCGGCGGCGGCGGCGTAGTTCCCTTCGCGTGCGCGTCCTCCTCGCCGGCCACGTCACCCTCGATCGCCACGGCGCCGACCGGCTCCCCGGTGGCTCCGCCTACTACGCCGGCCGCGCGGCACGAGCGCTCGGTGCGGAGGTCCGCCTCCTCACCGCGGCCGGGCCCGATTTCCCGCCCTCGGCGCTCGACGGGCTCGAGGCCCGGATCCTCCCTGCGGACCGCACCACGAGCTTCACGAATGTCCATGGCCGCGACGGCGTGCGCCGCCAGCGCGTGGACGGCCCGCCCCTCCCGCGCCTCGATCCCGCCGCGCTCCTGGCCGGCTGGCGTGAGACCGACCTGCTCCACCTCGGCCCGGTGCTCGGCGAGCTCGACCTCGCCGCGTGGCGCGCCGCCGTCTCCGCGCGCTTCGTCGGCCTCCAGATCCAGGGCTGGGTGCGGCGCGTCGATCCCGACGGCACGGTGAGCCCCGCGCCGTTCGACGCCGGCGATCTCACCGGCGTGGCGGCGGTGGTCCTCGGCGACGACGAGGCGCGCTTCGACCCCGGGCTTCCGGCCCGGCTCGCCGCCCAGGTCCCGGTGGTCGCGTTCACGCACGCCGAGGAGGGCTGCGAGGTGCTCCACCGCGGCCGGGTGGCGCGGGTGGGCGTGTTCCGGACCGTCGAGGTGGATCCCACCGGAGCCGGCGACGTCTTCTCGGCCGCCTTCTTCCTCGCGCTCGCGCGCGGCGAGGACCCGGTGGAAGCCGCCCAGCTCGGCGCCGCCGCCGCCTCGATCGTCGTCGAGGGACGGGCGGGTGCGACGCTCGATCGCATCGGCGCCGCAACCGCGCGCGCGCTCGGGATCACCGCGCTCGACTGATCGCAGTTCCCCCTCCGGACGGTCGCTCCGCGCGCCCGTCCGCGGTACGCTGCCGTCGAGCAGTTCCGTCCGCGGAGGCGGCCATGACGAGGGTCACGATCATCGTGAGCCTGTGGCTGTTGCTGGTCGGGTCGATCTCCGACTCGGCCACCGCACCCGACAGCGAGCACGCCCCACTCGAGCTCCTCGCGATCTACGGGTTGGTCACCGCGCTCGCGCTCGGGGCGCTCTGGATCCACCTCGCCGAGGACCCCGCCGACGCCCTCCACCCGCCGCGGCGGCAACCGTTCCGCTGGGACTGACCCAGACCCACCGTCGTTCCCGGTGGATCGGCTCTGACCCGGCCCGGGTGCGTCTGCCCATTTTGGGGTTGAAACGAACCCCCAAGCATGGGCGAAAGTGCGCGCACCATGCAGAGATTCGTAGGGATCGACGTCGGCGCCGAGACCGTGAAGGCGGTGGAGGTGACCCGGGACGCGAGCGGGCTGCGCTGGACTCGCCGCGCGCGCCTCGACCACCACAAGACCCCGGCCCCGGTGCTGCGCGACCTCCTTGCCTCCTGGGGGTGGGACGAGGTGTCCGGCGCGTGCGCCACCGGCCGGCTGGGCCGGCAGCTCACGGTGGAGCGGATCCCCGGAAAGCAGGCGCGCATCGCCGGCTTCCGCCACCTCCACGGCGCCGAGCGCGCGGTGGTCATCGACGTCGGCGCGCACGGCTTCTCGGTGCTCGTCGCCGGCCCCGAGGGCGCCGAGTCCTACCGCGAGAACCCGCGCTGCTCGCAGGGCACCGGCAACTTCCTCCGGCAGCTCGTCGAGCGCTTCGACCTCACGCCCGAGCAGGCGGACGCCCTCGCCTCGTCGATCGACGCCGGCGCGCCGCTCTCCGGCCGCTGCCCGGTGATCCTGAAGACCGACATGACCCACCTCGCCAACAAGGGCGAGGACCGGGCGCGCATCCTCGGCGGGCTCTTCGACGCGATCTGCGAGAACGTGCAGGTGCTCGTGAAGGCGAAGGGGCCGGCACGGGCGCTCGTGGCGGGCGGCGTGGGGCGTTCGGTGCGCGTCCGCCGGAACTTCGCCGGCT